>Ga0105248_10003762_pt1 | contig 16802 bp, 16 predicted proteins | sample KBSS34metaG_FD_81524 | JGI IMG/M metagenome (GOLD analysis project Ga0105248, IMG submission 81524) | Switchgrass rhizosphere microbial communities from Kellogg Biological Station, Michigan, USA - KBS S3-4 metaG | ecosystem: Host-associated > Plants > Roots > Rhizosphere > Soil | place... | reverse complement strand
CCGCCCCGATGCACGCAAGCGCGTCGGCGCCGCTCAGTCTCGGGCCGCCGGTCGCGGTCCGGAGCTCCCCGATGGCGCGGATCAGCCGGCGCGTCCCGTTGGCGGTGGCCACGGCCGCGGCCAGGTCGTCGTCGTGGATCGGCCGTCCGGCCCAGCGCGCCACCTGGTCGACGAACTCGTCGAACCGGACCCGGTTGTAGGCCCGCGTGGTGGGTTGCGGCAGGTGTCCACAGTCGACGAACGCGAGCGGCGGCACGTCCGCGTGCGGCTCGACGCGCTGCACCTCCCACAGATGCAGGAACAGCCGCACGGAGCCCTCGCAGTCGCTGCCGATGGCCAGGCCCGCGCAGCTGGCGAGGTCGCCGTCGAGGACGCGGGTCAGCTGGGTGCGCGCCACGTCGTCGATGCCGGCCCCGAACAGATGGTCGCCTGCCCCGGTTCGGCCCGGGGCTCCGGGCAGCCGCACCGGCACCAGGCCGGCGGCGAGAACGACCTCGCGCGGGACGTCGCGTCCGACGTGGACGACCGCGGCGGAATGGCCGACTCGCGCCGTTCGCGCGGCGGCGTAGTGGGCAGTGAGCGTGCGCAGCGCCTGCATACCACCCTCCGATCGACGCGGTGCTGCGGTTGTCAGTGAACATAGAACGTCCCTTGTGCGCAGGCAAGTGTCGCATGACGGCCGCGTGTTCCAAGGCGTGTGTACAGAAGTGCTCGCCGGGTGCCGCCGTCGATTCCGTCGAGGCGATCCGAACGTGTAACACTACGGTTGACAATCGTGAGACCAGCTCGTAGGTTGTGCGTCACACTTCCAGTCCCACGGGTGGAAGGAGTCGACGTGACGAGCGCTGTGCACGACGAGGTCGCCGGGGACTTCGACCCGCTCGACCCCCGGGTCGTGCGGGACCCGCACGCCGTCTACGCCGAGCTTCGGCTGACCTGCCCGGTGGCCCGGGGCGGCCGGTGGGGCGGATTCTGGGCCCTGCTGCGCTACGCCGATGTGGTCACCGCCAGCGCGGCGCCCACCACATTCAGCAGTGCCGAGGGCATCGTGATCCCTCGCAACCCGGTCTCCGGCCGGCGGGCCCCGATGCACTACGACCCGCCGGAGCACACCGCGCACCGGCGCCCGCTGAACCCACCATTCCGGGACGAACAGATCGGCGAGCTGGAGCCCGACATCCGAGGCCTGGCCCGGCGATACGTGGGCGCCTTCGTGGCGGCCGGTGGAGGCGACTTCGTCGGGGAGGTTGCGTCTCCTTACGCCACAGCCGTGCTGACGCGCTTCCTGAACCTCGACGAGGCCGAGGCGACGGGGATACAGCAGCTGTCGGAACGGTTCGAGCACGCGCAGAAGGCTGAGGACACCGCCATGGCCGAGTCGGTGAGCCAGGAGCTGTACGGTCTGGCAAGGTCTGCCGTGGCGGCGAGGCGGGCGCAGGCCTTGCCGGCCCGCGACGACGTCATCAGCGCGCTGCTCGCCGATGGGAGAAGCGAAGAGTCCGTTACGGGTACCGTGCGGCAGTTGCTCATCGCCGGCCACGTACCGGTCGTGCTGGCGCTCGGTAGCGCGGTGCGGCACCTGGCCGCCGACGAGGATCTGCAGTCCCGGCTCCGTGCGCAACCGGAGTCCATCGTGGACGCGCTCGAGGAACTGCTGCGGCTCTACACCCCGAACGAAGGCTTCGCCCGTACCGCGGTGCGCGACATCGAGCTGGCCGGCCGCACCGTCCGGGCCGGCGATCGGGTCGCCCTCGTCTACACGGCGGCCAACCGGGACCCGGCCGCCTTCACCGATCCCGACCGGCTCATCCTCGGCCGGTCGCCGAACCGACACCTGGCCTTCGGGCACGGCGCTCACAAGTGCGTCGGAGCCACGTTGGCCCGCACCGAAATGCGCATCCTGCTCGACGAACTGCTCGTCGCCGGCCGGTTCACGCTGGCCGGCGAGCCGACGTGGAGCCACTGGCCCGAATACGGTCCGGCCCGGCTTCCAGTCGCGATCCGCCGGACCGTCTGAGGCCCGCCACTTTCGCTGAAGCCGGTTCGGACCCCCCGCGGTCCGGGCACCCGCCCGGCCGCACCCGTCCCCGCCCAAGGAGACCAGATGTCCGGTCAGATATGGCGCATCGCCAGCCGACCGTCAACGTACGCCTCGGTTGCCGCCGCCCTGCTCGTTGCCGGCCTTGCCGGCTGCGGCGACAAGACGCCGGCCGCCTCCGGTACCGAGCCGACCTACACGGTCGGCGTGGTGCTCCAGCTCTCCGGCACCGGCTCCGTCTACGCGGAGGCGGCGCAGGCCGGTATCAAGGCTGGTGTGACCGACGTGAACAACCGGCACGTCGCCGGGGCTACCTTCGTCACCGACGTCGCCGACGCCGGCGCCGACGCGAACAGCGTCACAACCGCCTGCAGTCGGCTGATCCAGAAGGACGGCGTCAAGGCCGTCGTCGCGTTCGTACCCGGACCGCAGCTCATCGCATGCAACGCGGTCGCCAAGTCCGCCAACATTCCGGTGCTTAGCCTGTCCAGCGGGGCCGGCAACATCTGCGCCGCCAATCTGGTCAGCCTCGGCCTGGTCCCCAACCAGCAGACCTTGCCGATCGTCGACTACCTGGTCGGGCAGGGCAAGACGAAGTGGTACTTCTTCGGCGCCGACTACTCCACGCCGAAGAACACCTTCGCCATCGCGGAGCCGCACCTCAAGAGCACGGGCGGGACCGTGGTCGGCGAGTCGTTCGAACCCATCGGTACCGCCGACTACTCGCAGGACATCACCAAGATCGTCAATGCCCACCCCGACGTCGCGTTCCTGAACGTGATCGGCAACGACGACGTGACGCTGCAGAAGCAGTGGGCGGCCGACCCGCGCACGACCGGCATCGAGCGGGTGGACATCCTGCTCGGCGAGGGAACCGCGAAGGCACTCGGCGCCGCGGCCAACGGGATCTGGTCGTCCAGCGCCTACTTCTCCAGCGTCACCGGAGCGACCAACGATCAGTTCAAGACGGCGGTGAAGGCGGCCGGCCTGAACAGCTCGGCGGACATCAACGCCTACATCTCGTACATGCAGATCGAGACGCTGGCGGCCGCGGTCAAGAAGGGCGGCATGACCAACAACGCCGCCGTCATCCAGGCGCTGGGCGCGACATCCATGGACGGGCCCGTCGGTACCTTCGCAATCCACAAGGCGTTCAGCTTCCAACCGGTGTACCTGGCCAAGGCGGGCGCGGACGGCGGCTTCACGATCGCGAAGAAGTCTGACCCGGCCGAACCGCAGCTGTCCTGCCCGCCCGCGAGCTAATAGCCTGACCGGACAACAGGAAGGATCGGCATGCAGCTCGCGCTCGACGTGGTGTCCGCCATCGGCATCCTGGTGATCGTGGTGCTCGGCCTCGCCGTGGTCCTCGGGGTGCTCGACGTCATCAACCTGGCGCACACCGGGTTCATGGCGGTCGGTGTGTACACGGCGGTCACCGCGACCGAGCACGGATGGTCGTTCTGGGCGGCGGTGGTTGCCGCCATGGTCGGGTCGGGAATGGCCGGGCTGGTGGTGGAGGCGCTGGTGGTCCGGCGCCTCTACGCCCGTCCATTGGAGACGATCCTCGCGACCTGGGGCATCTCGCTCGTCATCATCCAGGCCCTCACCCTCGGGTACGGTCACAACAACCAGGCCCTGGTCGCCCCGCTGACCGGGGCCGCCAACGTCCTCGGTACGCCCTATCCGGCGTACCGGCTTGTCGTTATCGCGATCGCCGCGGCTCTGGTCGCGGCGCTCGCCCTGCTCGTCCGGTACACGCGGGTCGGGTTGACCGTCCGGATGGTGCAGAGCAACGAGAATCTGGCCCGCGCGGTCGGCATCCGGGTCAGCCTGATCCGGGCCACCACGTTCGTGGTGGGGTGCGCCATGGCCGGGCTGGGCGGGGCGTTGCTCGGCCCGACGCAGGCGATCAATCCCAACTACGCGGTGTCGTTGGTCGCGACGGCGTTCCTGGCCGTGATCCTGGCCGGGCGGCGGTTGTCCGGGGTCGTCGCCGCCTGCGTGATCCTGGGCTCGGTGCAGATCCTGTTTGGACGGTGGGCGAATCCGGTCTACAGCTCCACCGTGGTGATTGGGATCGCCGTCGTCCTGATGCGGATCCGACCGGAGGGCCTGACGTGGCGACGCGCCTGACCCGCCCGAACCTCCTGAGCCGCCAGGGTCGCTGGGGGACGGCGACCCTGGCCCTGGTACTCGCCGCTCTCGCTGGCCTGGGGCAGGTGTTGGGCAGCTACGACACCGGGCTGTTCACCACCGCGTTCCTGTTCGCCATCGCCGCGACCAGCCTGGACCTCGTGTGGGGATTCGTCGGCGCGCCCGACCTGGGGCACGCGATGTGGTTCGGCATCGGAGCCCTGACAGTCGGGGCGATGACCGCCGTGACCGATCGGACCGGCCTGGTGATCTCGGTCCATGACGCCCCGTGGCGGTACGCAGTGGCGGTGCCGCTGGGCATGGCGATCGCGGCCGCGCTGGCCGGGCTGGTGGCCAAGTTCTCCTTCTCCGCCAAGGGCTCTCCGTTCTACATCGCGATCGTGACCCTTGCACTATCCACTGTGGTCACCACGCTCTACAGCCAATTCCCCCGGATCACCGGGGGCGACAACGGCCTGTTCGGTTTCGCCATCTCGGGCGTACCCGCCCGGACCTGGTACTACCTCACGCTCGCGGCGCTGGCGCTGGTGGTGACCGGAGCGCTGATCCTGGTTCGCAGCGACGCCGGTCTCTTGCTTCGCGCGGTGCGGGACAACGGGTCGCGCGCCCGCTACCTGGGCGCGAACGTCGAGCGGGTGAAGATCGTGACGTTCATGCTCGGCGCGGCACTGGCCGCGTTCGCCGGCGGCCTGTACGGGTTGATGGCCGGCCTCGTCTCGGCGGACCTGTTCAGCTTCCTGTTCGCCACCGAGATGCTGGTCTGGGTGTCGGTCGGCGGGCGAGGCACCATCATCGGGCCGGTGCTCGGCGCGATCGGCCTGCACCTGGCCGGCGCACGGCTGTCCGAGGACTTCCCGACCCAGTGGGCCCTGATCGAGGGCCTGCTGTTCGTGGTGGTGGTCGTGTTCCTGCCCGACGGCGTGCTGCCGACCGCGTCTGCCTGGCTGTCCCGCCTTGTCCGGCGCGCTACGCCGATCGCCGGCCTGGTTACCCGCAGCGAGCGCCGGCTGACCGCGCACACCGGCGGCCGGCCCGATCTGCCCACCGGGACACCCGTCGTCACCTGCTCCGGCGTCCACTTTGGATACCGCAGCCTGCTGGTGCTGCGCGGGGTCGAGCTGCGCGTGGAGCGGGGCGAGCTGCTCTGCATCGTTGGTCCGAACGGGGCCGGCAAGACCACGCTCCTGTCGGTCCTCGCCGACGGTGGTCTCCCGATAACCGGGGAGATCCACTTCGACCTGGGCAGCGGCGGCCACGGGCGGCGCGCGCCGCATCGGCTCGCGCGCGCCGGGGTCTCCCGGAAGTTCCAGGCGCCGCATCTGTTCGGCACATTGTCGGTGGCGGAGACGTTGCTGCTGGCTCGGGCCAACGGCCGGCTGCCTTCGCTGTGGCGACGCAGCCGGTCGGTCGCCGTAGGCCCGTCCGTGCTCGACGTCGTCGAGGCGACCGGCCTGGCGGGTCGGGACAACGACCTCGGCGGCACGCTCGCGCACGGGTTGAAGCAGGGCCTCGAGCTGGCGGCGGCGGTCGCGTCCCGCCCCCAGGTACTGCTCCTTGACGAGCCGACCGCCGGGCTCACCACCGCCGAGCGCGAGGTGATCGGGTCCGTGCTGCGCCGGCTGGTCGGGGCCGGCATGACCGTGGTGCTCATCGAGCACGACCTCGACTTCGTCTACCAGGTGGCGGACCGGGTCGCCGTGCTGCACGAGGGCCGCATCATCGAGCAGGGCACGCCGGCAGAGGTAGCCAACTCCACGGTTGTTCGCCAGGCCTACCTGGGCGCGGTCGTGCCATGAGGGTCGAGGTGACTTCTCTTGAGTCGGGCTATGGCTCCGCGACCGTGCTGCGCGGCACCGACATACGCGTCGACGACGGTGCCGCGCTCGCCGTGGTCGGCCGCAACGGCATGGGCAAGACCACGTTGCTGCGCACCATCCTCGGCTACTTGCGACCTTCAGCTGGCACGGTGGCGCTCGATGGCGTCGACGTGACCGGATGGCTGCCGGAGCGGGTGGTGCGGCGCGGGGTCGGCTACGGGCCGCAGGACGAGGCCGTCTTCGCCGACCTGTCCGTGGCCGACAACCTCGCCGCGTCGTCACACCGGACCGACCCGCGGCGGCGGGCCGAGGTGCTCGACCACTTCCCGACGATCGGACAGCGACTGCGGCAGCGGGCCGGGACGCTCTCCGGCGGGGAGCAGAAGATGCTCACGCTGTGCCGGGTCCTGCTCGGTGGGCCGCGGCTGCTGATCCTGGACGAGATTACCGATGGCCTGCAACCATCCGTTGTGGACACCGTGGTCCGGGTGCTGCGGTGGGAGCGGCACGAGCGGGGTACGACGCTGCTGCTGGTGGAGCAGAACATCGACGTGAGCCTAGCCGTATGTGATCGGGTCGCCGTGCTCAAGCGCGGACAGCTCATCGCGGAGACCCCGGTGGATGCACCGACAGTGCGCAGCGACCTGTTCGGACTGCTCAGCCCGTAAACCATGTGTAGGAGGAGACGATGAGCCTGGCTCACAAGGTGGCCGTCGTGACCGGCAGCGGACGCGGGCTCGGCCTCGCGTACGCCACGGCCCTGGCCGCCGCCGGCGCGGCCGTCGTGATCAACGACGTCGACGGCGAGGCCGCCGAGGCCGCCGCGCGGTCGATCATCGATGCCGGCGGCCGGGCGGTGGCGCAGGTGGCAGAGGTGGGCCGCGCCGAGGCCGCGCAGGGACTGGTCGACCGGGCGGTGGACTCATTCGGGCGGCTCGACATCATGGTGACCAATGCGGGCGTGCTGCGCGACGCGATGCTGTGGAAGATGTCGGACGATGACTTCGACACCGTCATCGACGTACACCTTCGTGGCACCTTCACCTGCGTGCGGGCGGCGGCGGTCCGGCTGCGCGCTCAGGGCGAAGGCGGCCGTATCATCTGTGTCGGCTCGCCAACCGGCCAGGTGGGCAACGTCGGCCAGACCAACTACGCCGCCGCCAAGGCCGGCATCGTCGGCATGGTGCGGACGTGGGCGATGGAGCTGTCCCGGTCTGGCATCACCGTCAACGCGGTCATCCCGGTCGCCGCGACCGCGATGACCGAGACGGTGCCCTTCCTCGCGCCATACGTGACGGCGCTGCGCGATGGCGACCCGCTGCCATCGTTCGCCCGGCGGGAGCTCGGCTTCGGTTCGCCAGCCGACGCCGCCGGCCTGGTCGCCTTCCTCGCCTCCGACGCGGCCGCCGGCATTACGGGTCAGGCGGTGGGGATCGGCGGCGACCGCCTGGCATTGTGGTCGCACCCGGCCGAGGTTGCGGTCGAGTTCGCCGACGGCGGGTGGACGGCGGAGGCGTTGGCGGCCGCGTGGCAGGTCGCGTTCGCCCCGCACCAGCAGCGCGTCGGCCAGCAGATGCCGGCACCGGCGGACGGTACCGTGGCCTCATGACCAGCGCGACGACCGGCATCGACCTCGCCGCGATCCGTGCGCTCGACATCCACGTGCACGTCGAGACCGACGGGCACGGCCACTTCTCGCTCGACGAGGAGCTGATGAATGCCTCGGCGGCGTACTTCAAGTCGCCAGATAACCGGGCCCCCACGCTGGACGAGATCGCCGAGTACTACCGCACCCGGTCCATCGCGGCGGTGGTGTTCACTGTGGACGCCCACGCCACCACCGGCCATCCGGCGCTATCGAGCGAGGACGTCATCACCGGGGCAGCCCGGCACCGCGATGTACTCATCCCGTTCGCGTCGGTCGACCCCAATGACGGTGCCTCCGCGGTGGCGCGGTTGCGCGACCTGGTCGCCGCTGGTGCTCGGGGCCTGAAGCTGCACCCCACCCTGCAGGGCTTCGCGCCGAACGACCCGGCCCACTATCTCCTCTACGAGGCGGCCGCCGAGATGGCCGTACCGTTGATCATCCACACCGGACAGACGGGGATCGGCGCTGGCCTGCCGGGTGGGCGGGGGTTCAAGCTCCGCCTTTCCGACCCGATGCTCATCGACGATGTGGCGGCCGACTTCCCGAGTCTGACGATCGTCTTGGCCCACCCGTCGGTACCGTGGCAGGACTCTGCCATCTCCATCGCGACTCACAAGTCCAATGTGTACATAGATCTGTCGGGGTGGTCGCCAAAGTACTTCCCGCCATCGCTCGTCCGGGCGGCCAACGGTCCGCTTCGGCGGAAGGTGCTGTTCGGGTCGGATTACCCGCTGCTCACCCCTGACCGCTGGCTGGCCGACTTCGAGGCGCTCGATATCAAGCCGGAGGTGCGGCCCTTGATCCTCAAGGACAACGCGGTACGCCTGCTGGGACTGGACTCGAGCGAGCCGGCATGACCGACCACGGTGTGGGTAGCTGGCCGGCGCGCCGGGCCCGGATCACTCCCGACGCAGTCGCGTTGCGCCAGGCGGAGCGGGCCCTCACCTATGCCGAACTGGCCGGACGGGTGGACGCGCTCGCCGCCGGCCTGGCCGACCGGGGAGTGCGCCGTGGAGACCGGGTTGCCTACCTGGGCGCCAACGACATAGCCACCTTCGAGACGTTCTTCGCGGCGGGACGGCTGGGTGCAATCTTCGTCCCGCTGAACACCCGGCTGACCGCGGTGGAGCTCGGCGGGCTCCTGGCGGACTGCGCGCCGGCTGTTCTGGTGCACGGGCCGGAGGCGGCCGATGTGGTGGCGGTCGCGTTCCCGGGCGGCCGGCTCGTGCCGATCACCGACCTCCCGTTCCCGGCCGGGTCCCCGCCGGCGACGGTGGTCGGTCTCGATGACCCCGCCTTGTTGCTGTACACCAGCGGTACCACTGGCCGGGCCAAGGGCGCCGTACTCACCCACGGCAACCTGACCTGGAACACGATGAACCAGCTCGCCCACGTCGACATCCTCAGCACCGACGTGGTGCTTTGCACCGCTCCGCTGTTCCATGTCACCGGGCTGGGCCAGGTCAGCCTGCCCGCGCTGTTCAAGGGCGGAACCGTGGTCGTGGCGCCGAGGTTCGACCCGGGGTGGATGCTCGACGTGATCCCTGAGTTACGGATCAAAGGGTTCTCGGCCGTGCCGACGATGCTACAGATGCTGTGCGACCATCCACAGTGGGCGGATGCCGACCTGAGCAGCCTCCGGTACGTGATCTACGGGGGCTCGACCATCCAGGAGCGCGTCGCGAACAGCTGGCTGGCGCGCGGGGTGCAGGTGCTGCAGGGATACGGCATGACCGAGGCCGCGCCTGGCGTATTCATGGCCACGCCGGCCGGGGCGGCGCAGCGGCCCATGTCAGCCGGTGTCACGCATTTCTTCACCGACGTCGAGCTGCTGGCCCCAGACGGCACACGGCAGCCCGTTCCGGGAACCGGTGAGCTGCTGGTTCGTGGGCCCAACGTCTTCACCGGGTACTGGAACCGACCCGAGGACACTGCTGCGTCCTTTGTGGACGGAGGATGGTTCCGCACTGGTGACGTCGTGCGGGTCGACGCGGACGGCTGGACGTACGTCGTCGACCGAGTCAAAGACATGATCATCTCCGGCGGCGAGAACATCTACCCGGCCGAGGTGGAGGCCGTCATCAATCAACTGCCAGAGGTCGAGGACTGCGCCGTGGTGGCCGTCCCGGACCAGCGGTGGGGCGAGGTCGGCCTGGCCTTCGTCGTGCTGCGGCCGGGCGCCGAACTGGACGACGAGGCCCTCCGTACGCAGCTCGACGGCCGCCTGGCGCGCTACAAGATTCCCAGGTACGTCCGGTTCGTGACCGACCTACCGCGCACCGCGACCGGAAAGGTCCGCCGGGCCGACCTCCGGGCCGCCGCGCGACCGCCATCCCACGAACAAAAGGAGACCGCATGACCACCGTCGTTGACACCCTGTCGGCGCTGTCCGGCCTCGTCGGCTCCGACCTCGGTACCAGCTCCTGGGTGGAGGTCGACCAAAAGCGCATCGACATGTTCGCCGACGCCACCGGCGATCACCAGTGGATCCATGTCGACCCCGTACGGGCTCAGGACGGGCCGTTCGGTGCGACGATCGCCCACGGGTACCTCACTCTGTCGCTTCTCATTCCCTTGTGGACGGAGCTGCTAGAGGTCCGGAACGTGACGACGAAGGTGAACTACGGGCTGGGCAGAGTGCGTTTCCCGGCACCTGTGCGGTCGGGGTCGAAGGTGCGGCTACGAGCCACCCTGGCCGGGTACGAGGAAATCCCCGGCGGCGCGCAGCTCACAGTGGACGCTGTCATGGAGTGCGATGGCGCCGACAAACCGGTCTGCGTAGCCCAGCCGGTGTTCCGGTTCTACGCCTGAGCCGGCTCCAGACCGATGCAGGTGTTCTCTTCGGGCGGCTTCCTTTGGCCGTGGACTGCGAACGAGGTGGACTCGGTCACTCTCCCCGGCGGCCGCAGGGACGTCAGCCCGACGGCGCGATGTCGCGCGAGTCGTGGGCGGACCGGTGTGCCTCACATCGTGGCGAGCCAGGCGGCCAGGTCCGGCCACACAGCGGGGCCGAAGCGGAACTCGTGGAACTGGTAGATCGCCTCCTCGGCGCTCAGGCCGGGCAGCTTAGGCACCTGGTTGAGCAGGTGCTCGAGGCCGGGGTAGACGAGTACGGTCAGCTTGTCGGGATCGGGCACCGCCGACCGGATCGCGGTCACCGACGGTGTCACCGGCACGCTGGTGTCGTCGGCGCCGTACTGGAGCAGGATCGGGCAGTGGACGCGCGCGTAGTCGATGGTCGGGTCGTAGCCCATCTGCGGATCCCGTTCGTCGCCGATCATCATGATCAGGTCGTCGACCGGCATCCGGGGCGGGATCGGCGACAGCATCGGGTTCTGGCGGACGTAGTCGGGCTCCTGGTAGCCGGCCAGGTCGGTGGCGGTCGCAATCGTGTCGAGGGCATGGGTGAGCCGAGTGGTGACCACAGTGGACGGTCCGTTGGCGAGGGTGGCGAACAGGCAGCGCCAGGCCTCGGCCACCGCGGCCAGGGTCGTCGGGCCGACCTCGGCATCGCGCAGGATCTTCGTCCGCCGGTGTATCTCCGACTCGGCCATCGAGACTCCGGGCGCGCCCAGCCCGCTGATGAACGCCACCTCGGGGCGTCGGGCGGCCACCATGGGGACGGCCCACATGCTGTTGGAGAAGCCGGCCAGCCCGACCCGTTCCCGATCGATGTCCGGGTGCGCCCGTAGGTGGTCGAACGCCGCCTCGATTGCGGTGGCCTGGTCGAAGGTGGACGGCTCGTTGCCGCCCGATCGCCCATGGCCCGCCTTGTCGTAAATGAGGACGGCCACCCCGGCGTCGAGCAGTGGCCCGGCCTGTAGCCGACAGAAGTCGCGTTGGCCGCCGGCGGCGCCGTGGGACACCACCACGGCGGGGAACGGACCGGTTCCGGCCGGCCGGATGATGGTGCCCGACAGCTGCGTCTGTGCGGCGGTGAAGGTGACCGGCTCCTCGTGGTACGCCCGCGTCATCGTGGCGCCGGTTTCGATGGTTCCGTCGGCCAGTCGCAGTCGTTCGCCGGCGTCGGTGATCAGGGTCCGCTCGTCGAGCGGGTAGGCCCGGGTGACGGCGGCGTTCTCCTCGACCAGGATCATCGGCTCGCCGAAATATGCCTCCGCAACCTGGGTCAGTAGGATCCTCCGGCCCCCTCCCGCGTACCAGCCCGTGCGTTCGGCCAGGTCGGCCGGCAGCGGTGGCATCGGGCTGAGGGCCTCCGGCAGTTGTCCATTGTGGATGATCGGGTCGCGGTAGCGGCGCTGGCCGGGGCGGTCGACGAGGAGGGTGCCCTCGCGTTCGCGGGCGATGACAACGCCCTCGTCAGTGACGCCGATCCAGGTGGTCATGGCTGGCCTTTCGGTGTCGACCGGCGTCGGCCGGGCTTGGTCGCCGGTCGGTTGCCGGCTGGGAGGGGATCCGCGTCCGGGAAGGCGAACATGGCCAGCCGGACGGGACGGACGGTGGGTTCGGTTGACGTTCGGCCGGACCACCGACGCAGCAGCGCGAGGTACTCCTGGCCAAACGCCGCCAGCTCGTCCGCGCTCAGTACCGAGATCGACTCGGAGAACAGAGAAGCCTCGCGCCACACCGGTTCCAGGTCGTCGCGCTGGCGGTAGTGGGCGATCGCGGCGTTGAAGTGCGCCATCCGCCGGTCGATCGCGTTCTGCGCGGCCCTTGAATCAGCGGACAGTTGGGCGTCGTGGAAGCGGATGTCCTCCCGGGTGAGCCTCCAGTACCGGGCCCGTCCGCGCTGGTTGTCCGGCTCGATGATGCCGGCCTTGCCGAGTTCGCGTAGGTGGTACGACATGACGCCGGTGTTCGAGGAGAGAGCACGGGCCAGCATGGCCGAGGTCGCCGGCCCCCGTCCGAGCAGTTCGAGGATCTCCTGCCGGACCGACGATCCCAAGGCTCGCAGTACCGCGATCTCCCGTTCGTCCGCCATGTATGCACAATATCCTATGCACAGAAGATTGTGCAAGTCGTTGTCGCGGGCGTGAGCCGAGTTCGTGCGCTTGGCGTCCAACCGGTCTAGTGTCAGCGTTGTCTACTGGACCAGATCTCGCGAGGCGTGCGGCCGGTCGTGATGTGCGTCCGCGGAGGAGGTCGTACATGCCCACCGGAAGCGTGAAGTGGTTCAACGCCGACAAGGGATTCGGATTCATCGAGCAGGACGGAGATGGTCCGGACGTCTTCGTCCATCACACCGCCATCACGACCAGCGGCTACCGCGAACTCAGGGATGGCCAGAGGGTCGAGTTCGAGGTGACGCAGGGCCAGAAGGGCCCCCAGGCCCAGAACGTGCGACCCATCTGACCGGGCGTGGCGCCCGCAGCGTTCCGGTTGGCAACCGGGACGAACTGACGAGTTCCAACCGACCTGGCCGGCGAACCCCGTCCAGGTCCGCGAGAGCCGACGCTCTAGACGCGAGGTAGGTCGCCATGGAATCCGTCGTGCTTCGGGTGCGCCTCCTCGGCGGCACCCAGATGGACGTCACTTTCGACCACGAAGACTCGATCGACGAATCCCGGGCGGTTGACCACATTGTCAGCACTCTCGCCTCCGATGGTGGCTCCCTTCGGTGTCAACATGCCGATCGGCTCGTCGTGCTGTACGGAGGTGGAGTCGCTGCCCTCGAGGTCGCGCCGCGAGGTGCGGTGTTGTGACCTCGGCCGCGTTGGCGGGCGTCCGATGGGGAGGTCGCACGGCGAGACCAACCGAGAGGATCATGGCTTGTCACACACGTGTTCGCGGGCCGGAACCCTGAGCGCACAAGCGCGGCGTCGGCTGGGTACGTCCCGAATACTCCAGCGATGAACTCGCCGGATGATCGAGACGACCCGACGTCAGTTGAGCTCGAGGAGATCCAGACGACCGAAACGTCTGTCGTGACGCCGACGCTCACGCGCACCCGCCGCGGCGCCGAGCTGGACACGTCGACCGACCCCGTGCGGGCGTATCTGAAGCGGATCGGCAAGGTGCCGCTGCTCAACGCCGAGCAGGAGGTCGACCTGGCCAAGCGGATCGAGGGCGGCCTTTGCGCATCTGAGCGGCTGCGGCGGTCCGAACAGGACGGAGAGGAGCCCGGAACCGCGATGCGGCGCGACCTGGACTGGATCTCTCGGGACGGTGAGCTGGCCAAGAACCGCCTGGTCGAGGCGAACCTGCGCCTCGTGGTCAGCATCGCGAAGCGGTACAACGGTCGCGGGATGGCCTTCCTCGACCTGATCCAGGAGGGCAACCTCGGCCTCATCCGCGCCGTGGAGAAGTTCGACTACACCAAGGGCTACAAGTTCTCCACCTACGCCCACTGGTGGATTCGGCAGGCCATCACCCGGGCCATGGCCGACCAGGCCCGCACCATCCGGATCCCGGTGCACATGGTCGAGGTGGTCAACAAGCTCGGCCGCGTTCAGCGCGAGCTGCTCCAGCACTTTGGCCGGGAGCCCACGCCGGAGGAGTTGGCCAAGGAGTTGGACACCACCCCTGCCAGGGTGCTCGAGGTTCAGCAGTACGCCCGGGATCCCATGTCGCTGAACCAGACCATTGGCGATGAGGGCGACAGCGAGCTGGGCGACTTCATCGAGGACTCCGAGGCGGTGGTGGCGGTCGACGTCGTCTCCTTCTCACTGTTTCAGGACAAGCTCCACGAAGTGCTTCGAACGTTCTCCGAGCGCGAGGCCGGCGTGATCCGGCTGCGCTTCGGGCTCACCGACGGACGTCCGCGCACGCTGGACGAGATCGGCCAGGTCTACGGCGTGACCCGGGAGCGGATCCGCCAGATCGAGTCGAAGACCATGTCCAAGCTGCGCCACCCCTCGCGGTCCGAGATCCTGCGCGACTACCTGGATTGAGCGGCGGTCATCGAGTGGCCTCGCCGTCCGACCGATTCGGGCTGGGCGGCAGAATCGGTGTCATGGGTACGCGGCCGGCGACAGCGCGACCGTGGTGTGGGGCGTGTGTGTCGACGGTCCCGGCGTGCCGGCGTTGTGGCCGTGGCCGCAGGTGCTGGCCGAGCTGGGCGGGCCGCCGCTGCCAGGTCCGGCCGCGCCCGACGAAGCCGCGTCCGGCGACGACGGCTGGTTCGCGGTGGCCACCCATACGATCGCGGCCCTGCGGCGCGTCGCGGTTGATTCAGGGTGCAGCCGGCCACTTGGTCCACAGTGGACTTCTGGACGCACCAGTTGCTCTAGGCTTCCTTCTCCCAATCCACGTAGCCGATGACCTCCTCGCCAGGAAACGACGGATGGTCGAGTGGCGCCGTGCGGATCGAGAGCGTGCGTCCGTCGAACACGAAGTGGCGGATCTGCTCGGTACCAACCCAGCTCGGATCCCATGCACCGTCGACCTGCGTTATGAACTTATCTCCGTCGATCGACCAGATGCCCGTATAGGCGACCATCGAATTGTGCAGGGCCACCGGATCGGACGCCGACGCCGCGCGGTCGCCGGAGCCGGAGGTGAGTATCCCAATCATGCGACCGTGCGGTTCGAAGACCGCATACCCAAATGGTTCGGCGCCCAGGAGATCAAGACGAGTGCCAGTCTGCTGCGCGACGAAGTAGGCAGACTTGAGTCGCCATGTGCCGACGAGATTGACCACGAGCTGGGCCCTCTCCGCTTCGGGAGCCAGACAGATGCCGCAAGGATAACCGTCGAACCTACCCGTGACCCCAACCGGACGTGGCCGGACATGAACTACTCCAGGACGAACACCGGAATCCGCCGCTCGGTCCGTGCCTGTAACTCGGCGTACTCCGGAAACGCAGCCACGCACCGCTCCCACCACAGCTCCTTCTCGGCACCGTGCACCTCCCGCGCGGTGAATTCCCGGCGGACCGGGCCGTCCTGCAGCTCGACCCGCCGGTTGGCGACGAGGTTGTGGTACCACGCCGGATTGTGCGGCGCGCCGCCCAGCGACGCGACGGCGGCGTAGACCCCGTCGTGCTCGACCCGCATCACCGGTACCTTGCGTAGCTTGCCGGACTTCGCCCCGCGCATCGTGATGACCACCACCGGCGTCCCTTTCGTCGTCGTACCGGCGGTGCCGCCCGACGACTCGATCCGCTCGACCTGGTTGCGTACCCCCGGGTCCGCGCTCGGCGCGTATTCACCCTCCAACGGCATGGCTTCAGTACACACCGGCCGCCAGCAGAGCGGTCTGAACTGAACCCGCCTGGTTCGCCGGTAACTCGGTTGGTGGCACGCTGTTCACCGTAGACTGGCCTGCAAAACCGGCTTCGACTTTCCCGCTAAGAGCAGCGAGGAGACGCTGATGTCTGCCCAGACGCAACAGGTCCGGCCGTTCACCATCGAAACCTCCGATGCCGATCTCGAAGAGCTACGGGCCCGGGTCGCGGCCACGCGATGGCCTGAAAAGGAGACGGTCACCGATCAGTCGCAGGGCGTGCCGATTAAGACGGCTGAGCAGTTGGCCAGCTATTGGGCTGACGGCTACGACTGGCGTCAGTGTGAGGCCAGGCTGAACTCGCTGCCGCAGTCCCTCACCGAGATCGACGGGCTGGACATCCATTTCATCCACGTCCGATCGAAACACGAGAACGCGTTGCCGCTGATCGTCACGCACGGGTGGCCGGGTTCGGTCATCGAGCAGTTGAAGATCATTGAGCCGCTGACCGACCCGACGGCGCATGGCGGCAGCGCGTCGGACGCGTTCCACGTGGTGGTTCCGTCGCTGCCGGGCTACGGGTTTTCTGGCCGGCCCACCGAACCGGGCTGGGACCCGCCCCACATCGCGCGCGCCTGGGTCGAGCTGATGAAGCGCCTCGGGTACAACCAATTCGTGGCGCAGGGCGGCGACTGGGGTGGGATGGTGTCGGACGTGATGGGCACCCAGGCACCCCCGGAGCTGCTCGGCATTCACCTGACCTGGCCGTTCACGGTGCCACCGGACATCGATGCGGCGATTCAGAGCGGCGGCCCGCTGCCCTCCGATCTCTCATCCGACGAGCAGCACGCTTGCGAGCAGCTGGCCTTCGCCTACCAGCACGGGGTCGGTTACGCCCAGTTGATGTCCAACCGCCCACAGACGATCTACGGTATGGGAGATTCGCCGGTCGGGCTTGCGACCTGGCTGCTCGACCACGACGCGCGCAGCCTGGAGCTCATCGCGCGCGTCTTTGACGGT
>Ga0105248_10003761_pt1 | contig 16804 bp, 28 predicted proteins | sample KBSS34metaG_FD_81524 | JGI IMG/M metagenome (GOLD analysis project Ga0105248, IMG submission 81524) | Switchgrass rhizosphere microbial communities from Kellogg Biological Station, Michigan, USA - KBS S3-4 metaG | ecosystem: Host-associated > Plants > Roots > Rhizosphere > Soil | place... | reverse complement strand
AGACCTCGCGCGTGACCAAGCCGCTGGCTGGTCACTTCGCCAAGGCTGATGCGCCGCCGGTTCGCGAGATCCGCGAAGTTGGCCTCGAAGCGACCCCCGAGGGCGAAGTCAGCGCTAAGGCTGGTGATCGCGTTCTGGTCGATATCTTCGAGAGCGAAAAGTTTGTCGATGTCATCGGCACCTCCAAGGGCCGTGGCTTTGCTGGCGTAGTTCGCCGTCACGGTTTCGGTGGCGGCCCCAAGTCTCACGGACATATGTTCCAGGTGCAGGGTTCGATCGGCGCCTCGAGCTTCCCGTCCCGTGTGTTCCCGGGACAGCGCATGCCGGGTCACTTCGGTGTCGATCAGGTAACGGTCCGCAACCTCCGCATCCGGGGTATTGACCTTGAAGAGAACCTCATCATGGTTGAGGGCGCAGTACCGGGTCCTCGCGATGGCTATGTGCTGATCTCAAAGGCCAAGGCTCCGCCGCGCGAGCGTCGTGGGTTCGCCGGTTCCGGTACGGTCGATCCTCTGAAGGCTTCGAAGAAGGCAGCTCCCAGCAAGAAGAAGTAGTTCTGGCTGAGGAGAGATTCGAAATAAGTTTGACCCGTGAAAGCGCGAGATGCGCCTGGGGAAAGAAGAAGACGATGGCAAACGTGGATGTAGTGGATTTGAACGGAGTGGTTGTCGGCACCGTGGAACTGGCGGACGAAGTTTTTGCCGCCGACCAGGTGAACGAAGCTCTCCTGTGGGAAGCGGTCAAGCACTATCGCGCAGCAATGCGCCAGGGCACGGCTGCAACCAAGAACCGCAAGCTGGTTGCCGGTTCGGGCAAGAAGCTGTGGAAGCAGAAGGGCACGGGCCGTGCGCGTATCGGTTCGGTGCGTTCGCCCCTGTGGCGTCACGGCGGTACGGTTCACGGACCTCAGCCGCGCAGCTACGACTACGCTTTCCCCCGGAAGAAGTTGCTGGGCGCCCTGCGCGCGGCTCTCGCTTCCAAGCTGGCCGATGGCAAGCTGACGATTGTCGATTCTTTGGAGATCAAGGAAGGCAAGACCAAGCTCTACCGCGCAGCACTGGACAAGCTCGAAGCGCACAAGACCACGCTGATCGTGGAGAGCGGCAAAACGCTGACCCAGGGCCTGGTGCTCGGTGTGCGCAACCTCGATCGCGTTGAGCTGATGCTCAACAACGAAGTGCACCCCTATGATCTGCTGCGCTACGAGCGGGCGATCTTCTCTAAGGATGCGATTCAGACTCTGGGCGAAAGCCTGATCAAGACCGTCTCGAAGCGCAAGCTGGCAGCCGCTGCTGCCGCGAAGGAGGTCGCATAATGCCGACACTCTACGACGTGATCCGCCGCCCTCTGATTACAGAAAAGGGCCTGCAGGTGAAGGAAACCGAGGGAACGCTGGTATTCGACGTTGCCCCGGGTGCAAGCAAGACCGAAGTTCGCCAGGCAGTTGAGGCGCTCTTCAAGGTCAAGGTGCAGAATGTGCGCACCGCGAACGTGCTGGGTAAGGAACGGCGCCGGGGTAAGTTCTCCGGATACAAGCCGGACTGGAAGAAGGCCTACGTTCGCTTGAAGGATGGCGAAAAGATGCCGGAGTACGTGAGCAACTACTAGCTTCCTGCACACGGATTCAAATATCGGGATTGAGTTTGTCCCGGAGAAACGAACAGGGCGGTCCGGCAAATCATCCCAAAGGTGAGAGGCCGAGAAAGCCAGGGAAACAAGACGATGGCAATCAAGACATACAGACCGATTACGCCGACGCTCCGCTTCAAGACGTCGCAGGTCAACGACGACATCACGACGAATGAGCCCTACAAGCCTCTTCTCGTGACCCGTCAGCGCACCGGTGGCCGCCGCAACTCGGGCGATCTGACGATGCGTCACCACGGCGGCGGACACAAGAAGCAGCTTCGGTTGATCGACTTCAAGCGCGACAAGTTCGGCGTCCCCGGCACGGTTGCGACGATCGAGTACGATCCGAACCGTTCTTCGCGCATTGCCCTGATCCACTACCTGGACGGCGAAAAGCGCTACATCATTCAGCCAGTCGGTTTGAAGGTTGGCCAGAAGATCATGAGCGGCCCAGATGCGGACATTCTGATCGGCAACGCATTGCCGCTGAAGAATATCCCCTCCGCTACGGTTGTCCACAACATCGAGCTCCGCCCCGGCAAGGGCGCACAGATGGCCCGTTCGGCAGGCGCGCAGGCGCAGTTGGTTGCGAAGGAAGGCGACTACGCCCTTCTCAAGCTGCCCTCCGGCGAGACCCGCAAGGTTCTCGTGGACTGCATGGCCACCATCGGTCAGGTCGGCAACACCGATCACGAGAATGTTTCGATCGGCAAGGCGGGACGCAACCGCTGGAAGGGTATTCGCCCGACCAACCGTGGTGTTTCGATGAACCCTGTGGATCACCCGCACGGCGGTGGTGAGGGCAAGACCTCGGGCGGCCGTCATCCGGTCACTCCGTGGGGCCAGCCGACACGCGGCTACAAGACACGCAACAACAAGCGGACGGACTCATTCATCGTCACCCGCCGGTCCAAGTAAAGGGAGCTGAGAATCATGGCACGGTCTACGAAAAAAGGTCCCTTTGTGGACGAACATCTGATCAAGAAAGTGGAAGTTCTGAATGCTGCCAACGACAAAAAGGTCATCAAGACCTGGTCGCGGCGCTCGACGATCTTCCCCGAGTTCATCGGCCACACAGTCGCTGTGCACAACGGAAAGAAGTTTGTTCCGGTGTACGTGACGGAGAACATGGTGGGCCACAAGTTTGGCGAATTTTCGCCGACCCGCACCTTCAAGGGCCACACCCAGAAGTCGAATGAAGGGGCCGCAAAGGCTCGGTAGTCAAGCTCGGTAGTCGAGCTAGTTCAGGGGCCCGGTGTAAGGCTCCGGTAGAGATTGAAAGGCAAAGCGATGGCAGCAGCAGTTGAGACAAACGAATTTCGGGCCGAAGCACGGTTCCAGCGCATCTCCCCGCAAAAGGCGCGGTTGGTGCTGGACCTGGTAAAGGGTCTGGGAGTGCAGCAGGCGCTGGAGACTCTGGCTTTTACTAAGAAGCGGATTGCTCCGGTGGTTCACAAGGTGCTGACCTCGGCACTGGACAACGCGAAGTACCTGTCCGATGAGCGCGGTCTGGATCTGGATGTCGACAACCTGTATGTGAAGACAGCTCTGGCCAACGAAGGCCCGCGTATGAAGCGCATCCGCCCTGCTCCTATGGGCCGCGCCTTCCGCTACCAGCGTCGCTTGACCCACATCATCGTATCGGTGGCCGAGCGGCCGGCGGTCGAAGAGAAGGCCAAGCCTGCCGGCAAGAAGCGTGAGACCAAGGCAGTTCGCAAGGCCAACGAAGCGGCGAAGAAGGCTAAGGCCGCCGCGTAGTTTTTAAACAGTTTCTGCAGTTCGGGATTTGCAACAGAAGGATTTGAGAGGCAAAGTATGGGACAGAAAGTCCACCCTTATGGTTTTCGGCTCGGAGTCAACAAGCCCTGGCGTTCGCGCTGGTTCGCAACCCGCGACTACGCGAAGCTGCTGGTCGAAGACGTCAAGCTGAAGGAAGAGCTGAAGGACAAGCTGAAGGCCGCTGGCGTGAGCTCGGTCGAGATCGAGCGTCCCGGCAACAAGCTGCGCTTCATCATCCGCACTGCGCGTCCGGGCATCATCATCGGCCGCAAGGGCACGGAAATCGAAAAGCTCAAGGCTGATCTGGCCAAGCGCACCAATCGCGATGTCTTCATTGACATTCTCGAGGTGAACAAGCCGGAACTCGATGCCCAGCTGGTCTCGGAAGCAATTGCTCTACAGCTTGAGAAGCGTGTCGGATTCCGCCGCGCCATGCGCAAGAGCGTCGATTCGGCGCTGCGTTTCGGCTGCAAGGGAATCAAGGTTCGCGTCTCGGGCCGTTTGAACGGTAACGAAATCGCGCGTTCCGAGTGGTATCTCCAGGGCCGTCTGCCGCTGCACACGCTGCGCGCCGACATCGACTACGGATTCTCGGAAGCCGCTACGACCTACGGGATCATCGGCGTGAAGACCTGGATCTACCGTGGCGACATCTACGAGCAGAAGCGTCGTCAGCCGGTGGTTGCCGGTGCCGGTGCCTTCCAGCTCTAAGTTTCACCTCGTTCTAACGAGTCGCAATTTTGAACGTCGCCCGTACGGCGAGTACTTGAGGATTTCGCTATGTTGATGCCGAAGAAAGTAAAGTTTCGCAAACAGCAGAAGGGTAAGATGCGCGGCAAGGCATGGCGCGGCTCGACCCTCTCCTTTGGCGAATATGGGCTGAAGGTGATGGAGTGCGGTTACATCACCGACCGCCAGATCGAAGCCAGCCGTATCGCGATGACCCGCTTTATCAAGCGCGGTGGCAAGGTCTGGCTGCGCCTGTTCCCGGACAAGCCGGTCACCAAGAAGCCGGCCGAAGTCCGAATGGGCTCGGGTAAGGGTGCTCTCGATCACTGGGCTGCCGTGGTTCGCCCCGGCAAGATCCTCTTCGAGATGGAAGGCGTGACGCCGGAAATCGCGCAGGAGGCCATGCGCCTGGCAGCCAACAAGCTGCCCCTGAAGACGCGCTTTGTGCAGCGTCCGACGGTCATCAAGAGTGCAGTTGAGGCGGATGCTTCGGCTGAGGCATAAGCTGCCGGTTTAAGTTAGCAAAGAAGCAAGCAGGGCTTGAAGGGCGAAGAGCCCTGGAGAAGAGACGATGGAACTGACGAAGATTCGCAACTGGAGCGACGATGAGTTGAAGAGCGAAGAGGTGAAAGCCTCCGAACAGCTCTTCCGCATTCGCTTCCAGGCCAAGCTGGGGCAGAACGAAGGCGTGAAAAAGCTTCGGGAACTGCGCAAGGATATTGCCCGCATCAAGACGGTTGCCAAGGAGCGCGAGCTCGGCATCCACGGCGCAGCGCCGGTGGCGACATCTGCTGCTCCCGTAAAGGCCAAGAAGACCAAGAAGGAGGCCAAGTAAGTTATGACGGCCACGACTGAAAATACACCGGTAGCAACCCCCGAGACCGCAGCTCCTGCTCGTCGCAACGAGAAGGTTGGCAATGTGGTTTCGACCAAGATGGCGAAGACGATCGTTGTCGAAGTGGAGATGCGCAAGGCGCACCCCAAGTACAAGCGCATCGTCAAGAGCAACAAGAAGTTCTACGCCCATGACGAGCAGAACTCGGCGCGCGTCGGCGATGTGGTCCGCATCCGCGAGACCCGCCCGCTGAGCAAGCTGAAGCGTTGGGCCCTTGAAGAGATCGTTCGGCGTTCGTCGCTGAGCCAGATTGAAGAAGCAGCCCCGAAGGCTGTCTAGTCTTAACCGGACAGGCAATGGCCTTCGGCGACAGCTCGCCGAGAGCAGAGGAAAGAGAGTAGGCATATGGCAGTACAAATGAGAACAATGCTTGCGGTAGCCGATAACTCCGGCGCACGCAAGTTGCAGGTAAGCCTTCCCCTCGGTGGTTCTTCGGGCAAGAAGGCTGGTCTCGGCGATGTGGTTACGGCTGCGGTCAAGGAGTCTTCACCCGACGGAACGGTCAAGAAGGGCAAGGTCGTCAAGGCTGTCATCGTGCGTACGCGCAAGGAGTATCGTCGCCGCGATGGAACGTATATCCGCTTCGACGAGAATGCGGCCGTACTGATCAACGAAGCTGGCGAGCCGGTTGGCACGCGCGTCTTCGGCCCTGTGGCCCGCGAGCTGCGTGAGAAGAAGTTTCTGAAGATTGTTTCGCTGGCTCCGGAAGTTATCTAGCTTCTGGGCAGGCAAAGTTTGAAGAGCCGCTGACGGAGAATCCGTGCAGCAGCAGGTGAGAGAAGATCATGGCTGGTTTGAATATTCATCGCAACGACAAGGTTCAGGTGCTCTCGGGCGCCGATGCCGGCAAGCAGGGCCGTGTGCTCCGTGTCTTCCCGGATAAGGACCGCGTTCTGGTCGAGCATGTCCGTATCGTCAAGAAGACGGTCAGCTCGAAGTCCGGCAAGAACACCAAGGGCGGCATCGCCGAGCAAGAGTCCCCGATCCATGTTTCCAACGTGGCTCTGGTGTGCTCCAGCTGCGGCAAGACCACCCGCGTGGGCTTCAAGGTTGAGGGCGACACCAAAACCCGCGTCTGCAAGAAGTGCGGCGTGGCGCTTCCGACCAAGGCCAAGTAGTTTCACTGATACAACGAAGCACCTTCCGCAACGGTAAACGGCAACTGCCACCCCGGGACCGGAAGAAAGGAACAGAGCAATGGCAGCACGTTTGAAAGAGAAGTACAACAGCGAGATTCGCACCGCGCTCCAGAAAGAGCTAGGCCTGGACAACATCATGGCCGTGCCGAAGATCGACAAGATTGTCGTCAACATGGGATTGGGCGAAGCGACGCAGAACACCAAGCTCCTCGACCCGCTCGTGGCCGACCTCGGCGCGATTACCGGACAGAAGCCGGTGACCACCAAGGCCAAGAAGTCGATCGCCGCCTTCAAGGTGCGCGCCGGCATGTCCATCGGCGCCATGGTGACCCTGCGCTCCGACGCTATGTACGAGTTCCTGGACCGCCTGATTTCGACGGCGCTGCCCCGGGTTCGCGACTTCCGCGGTGTTTCGACGAAGAGCTTTGACGGGCGCGGCAACTACACGCTCGGCCTGCGCGATCAGCTGATCTTCCCGGAGATTGATTACTCCAAGGTAGAAAAGCTGAAGGGCATGAACATCACCATCGTGACCACCGCCACGGATGACAACTCGGCTCGCGCTCTGCTGCGCCAGTTCGGGATGCCCTTCCGCCAAGGGGCATAACAAGTCCGCGTAAGGCAAAAGGATAACGAGGAAATATGGCAACCACTGCAAAACGAGTAAAAGACGCGCGCAAGCCCAAGTTCAAGTCGCGCCAACATAACCGCTGCCAGCTCTGCGGACGTCCCCGCGCGTTTCTCCGCAAGTTTGGCATCTGCCGCCTCTGCTTCCGCAGCCTGGCTCACCGGGGTGAGATTCCTGGCGTAGTCAAGTCGAGCTGGTAGTCGGCAATCGGTTTTAACGAATTTTCTAGCCCAGTGCTAGCAAACATTCCCGCAGGTTCTCAGCCGGACAGGTTGAGCGAACGGGGAATGAAGGAGATGGAATGAGTCTGACTGATCCTGTTGCAGATTTTCTGGCGCGCATCCGGAACGCTATCCGCGCACGCCACCAGAAGCTGGATGTACCAGCTTCGAAGTTGAAGGCAGAGATTGCCCGCATCCTCAAAGAAGAGGGCTATATCTCGAACTACAAGACCCAGGAAGAAGAAGGCAAGCAGGTTCTGCGCGTGTACTTGAAGTACGGCGCGGGCTCTGAAGCCGCCATCCGCGATCTGGCCCGCATCTCGCGTCCCGGCTGCCGTGTCTATATCGGCCGCGACGAGATCAAGCGCGTGCAGGGCGGTCTGGGCATCTCGATCATGACCACCCCCAAGGGCGTCATGACCGGTCGCCAGGCACGCCGCGAAGGCGTTGGCGGCGAAATCTTGTGCGAAGTCTGGTAACGAAGCTACTTGCTGAAGGCTAATAGCTGGAAGCTGTTGTATCGGCTGCAGTGGAACTTGGAAGAGCGATCTTCCGAAGGGACTCGCAAGCCACTTAAGGATTTGAAATGTCGCGTATTGGTAAGAAACCGATTCCGTTGCCGGCAGGCGTGAAGTACACCGTCGAAGGTAACACCGTGCTCGTCGAGGGACCCAAGGGCAAGGTCACCGCCCTGATCGCTCCCGGCATCACGCTCGAGAAGGCCGATGGCTTCCTCAACGTAAACCGTGACAGCGACAAGGCTGCCGCGTTCCACGGCCTGACCCGCGCTCTGGTCTTCAATGCCGTGTATGGCGTTACCGCCGGCTGGACCAAGGACCTGGACATTGTTGGCATCGGATACCGCGCTGAGCTCAAGGGCAAAGGCATGGTGGTCTTCACCCTCGGCTACTCGCATCCGATCGAGTTCCCCCTGCCTACTGGCATCGAAGTCACCATCGATCCGAAGCAGACGCACCTCACGATCTCCGGCATTGACCGCCAGAAGGTTGGCCAGGTAGCCGCCGATATGCGTTCGCTGCGTAAGCCAGATCCGTACAAGAACAAGGGTGTTCGCTACACCGGCGAGAAGCTCAAGAAGAAGGCCGGCAAGTCGGGCTCGAAGTAAGCCTTGATTGAAACTCAAATTTAGGCCGGACAGGCGAAACAATCGCCCGTCCGGCCAGGACCCGAACGGAGTCGCCGGGCGGCTCCGCTGATAGGAAGAACAGAGATGATTGCAAAGACAGATCGCACACAGATTCGCAGCAAGGTGCACTTTCGCATCCGCCAGAAGCTCTCGGGCACCACGGAGCGTCCGCGCCTCAATGTGTACCGCTCGCTCAACCATATCTACGCTCAGGTGATTGACGACTCCAACGGCACCACCATCGCTTCGGCATCGACCCTCGCGGGCAAGATCGCAGGCGGCGGCAACGTTGCAGCTGCCAAGGAAGTCGGTAAGCTGGTCGCGGAGAAGGCTCTCGAAAAGGGCGTCACTAAGGTAGTGTTCGACCGTGGCGGGTTCCTCTATCACGGACGCATCAAGGCGCTCGCGGACGCTGCTCGCGAAGCTGGTCTCATTTTCTAAGCTTGGGAATAGGGCCGAAAGGCCCCCTGGAAGGACACGGAAGCAATGGCATTTATCAAGAAGCTGGACGCCAACCATTTCAAACTGACCGATCAGGTCGTGTCGATCAACCGCGTCACCAAGGTCGTTAAGGGCGGTAAGAATATGTCCTTTGCAGCCCTGGTCGTGGTGGGCGATGCAACCGCCGGAGTGGTCGGCTATGGTTCGGGCAAGGCCAAGGAAGTTCCCCAGGCGATTCGCAAGGGGATCGAGTCGGCCAAGAAGAATCTGGTCAAGATCAACCTGACGGAGACCACCACCCCGCACCAGGTGCTGGGCCGCTACGGCACGGGCCATGTGCTGCTCACGCCGGCTCCTGAAGGTACGGGCGTCATCGCTGGCGGCGCAGTGCGCGCGGTCATGACCTCGGCCGGAGTACAGAACGTGCTGACCAAGTCGCTCGGCACTGCCAACCCGCACAACGTCATCAAGGCGACCTTCGACGCCCTGACTCAGTTGCGCGACAAGGCCGAAGTTGCCCTCATGCGCGGCAAGTCAGTAGAGGAGCTTTAATCATGTCGGAAACCAAGAAGATTCGCATCGAGTATTACCGGTCTGCGATCTCGACCCCGGTCAAGCATAAGCTGGTCATCAAGGGGCTGGGATTCACACGGCTCAATCAGATCGTGGAGCGAGTGGACAATGAGTCCGTGCGCGGTATGGTCAAGACGGTTCCGCACCTGGTCCGCATCATCGACTAAGAGTAGCGGACGGAGAGCAAAGAACAGCAAAAGCGTAGCAACGAATGAACTGATCTCTGTAAGCTGTTAGCTGTTCTCTCACCAACAACGCGAGTCGGCGGCCTCCACAAAGACCCCCGGCGCATGAGCGAGGAAATCATGGCAAAGAATCTATCTAATCTGCGCGCCCCCAAAAAGGCAAACACCGGGCGCAAGCGTGTCGGCCGCGGTATGGGCTCGGGCATGGGCAAGACCTCTACCCGCGGCCACAAGGGCCAGGGTTCGCGTTCGGGCACCAGCCTGATGCGCGGCTTCGAGGGCGGCCAGATGCCGCTGCATCGTCGTCTCCCCAAGCGCGGCTTCACCAACATCTTCCGCGTCGAATACACGGTCATCAACCTGACCCGTATCGCTTCCGTAGCCGCTGAAAAAAATGTCAGCGTGATCGGCCTCGATGACTACAAGCCTCTCGGTCTCGTCAGCAGCAAGAAGGAACTGGTCAAGATCCTCGGCAACGGCGAACTGACCTCTGCGATCACCATCACCGCGCACAAGTTCTCAACGTCTGCGCAGGAAAAGATCGAAGCCGCTGGCGGTAAAGCTCTTCTGGCCGGCGCGGCAGCTTAGTTCCTACACTCTTTCTGCCCCTGCGTCACGGCTCATCGGGACAAGCAGGGGCAGGCAGAGTTACGATGGTAGAAGCAATCCTTTCGATCCGGTTCCTTAAGATTGCGGAGTGGAATTCCCAGCTATGCAAGCAATTATCGATAAGTTTCTGAATATCTTCCGCGTTCCCGACCTGCGCAAGCGTATCTTCTTCACGCTGGGCCTGCTGGCCATCTACCGGCTAGGCGCACAGATTCCCACGCCGGGTGTGAACTCAAAGCTGCTGGATCAGTTCTTCCACACCCAGGGCGGTTCCGCTCTGGGCCTGCTCGATATGTTCTCGGGTGGCAACCTGCGCCGTTTCACCATCTTCGCGCTGGGCATCATGCCGTACATCACGGCGTCGATCATCTTCCAGTTGTTGACCGTGGTCTATGAGCCGCTGGCCCGCCTTCAGAAGGAAGGCGAACTGGGCCGCCGCAAGATCACCCAGTGGACCCGCTATCTCACCGTTATTCTCGCGGGCTTCCAGTCGATCGCCATCGCCTTCGGCCTCAGCAGCCAGGGCATGACCACCATCTCCGGCCCGGCCTTCATCCTGCTGACCGTCCTGACGCTTACCACCGGCACCGCCTTCATCATGTGGCTCGGCGAACAGATCACCGACCGCGGTATCGGCAACGGCATGAGCCTGCTCATCTTTACCGGTATCGTCGCCGGTCTGCCGCGTGGCATCGTCGATCTTACCGACAAGGTCCGCACCAACGCCTGGGGCTCCTTCACCGCCATCGCCATCCTGCTGCTCATCGCAGCCATGGTAGGTCTGGTCGCCTTCATCGTCTTCGTCGAGCGTTCCGAGCGCCGCATCCCCGTTCAGTCGGCTCGCCGCATCGTTGGCCGCCGCCAGATGGGTGGTGTCAGCTCGCACCTGCCCCTGAAGGTGAACTCCGGTGGAGTCATGCCGGTCATCTTCGCCAGCTCGATTCTCTCTGCGCCGCTGCTGTTTGGCCAGATGCAGTTTGTGCAGTCCAGCAAGTGGATCTCGAATGTCATTCAGAACCTGCAGCCGGGCGAGCCCTGGTATGAAGTTCTGTACATCGCGGCCATCATCTTCTTCGCATATTTCTATATCTCGATCGTCTTCCGTCCCGATGACATCGCAGACAACATGCGCAAGAGCGGTTCGTTCATCCCCGGCATTCGCCCCGGCCGCCGCACTTCGGACTACATCAACGACATCCTGACCCGCATTACGCTGGTAGGCGCGATTTACCTCATCCTGATCTCGCTGGTTCCGACCTTCCTGATCTCCGGCTTCCACCTCAATCACCTCTGGCTCGTCGGTGGCTTCTTTGAACGGCTGCCTGCCTGGGTCACCAGCGGTCTGCATATGAACTTCTACTTCGGTGGAACATCGCTGCTGATCGTTGTCGGTGTAGCCATGGATACAGCCAACCAGATCGAGTCGCAGCTGATCATGCGCCACTACGATGGCTTCTCGCCCCGCTCCGGCCGCATCCGTGGAAGGAAGACCTGGTAATGGGCAGCGCTGTTTCATCGACGCAGGGAACCGGTTCCCTCGTCACTGGCGGCAAGATTGGTGTGAAACCAGGGCCGATTCTTCTTCTCGGAGCTCCCGGCGCAGGTAAAGGGACGCAGGCAAAGGAGTTGGTCAAGCTGTGGGGCATCCCACAGATTTCTACCGGCGACCTGCTTCGCGCCAATGTTGCCGAGGGAACGGACTTCGGCAAGATGGCCCACGAAATCATGCAGTGCGGCGGCCTGGTTCCAGACACGCTCGTCAATGACATGGTTGCAGCGCGTCTCGAAGATCCGGATACCACCAACGGATTCATCCTCGATGGCTTCCCCCGGACCCTCCCTCAGGCCGAGTGGATCGACGGCAGGATCGCAGCGCATCCAGGATCGTTGCCGGTAGTTGCAGTTAAGATTCAAGTGGACTATACTTCGTTAGTGCGTCGTGTAACAGGACGCAGGAATTGCCCTGTCTGCCAGACGATCTACAACATCTACTCCAATCCTCCGAAGATCGAGGGCATTTGCGATGTAGAGGGTGCCACGCTGGTGCAGCGAAGCGATGACACAGAGATGTGTTTCGCAGGGCGATTGGATACCTACCACAGCCTGACGGCTCCCGTTGTGGAGCACTATCGCTCAGTGGGCAGGTTCGCTGAAGTCAATGGAGATCTGCCGGTAGCAGAAGTAGTTGCCAGCATTGTGTCTTCTGTCGAACGGTTACGCGCTTAGGTCGCTTTTGCCTGAAGCGTGGGACAGGTTCGGCAAGTTTGTGCGTTTTTGCATGGATTTTGAACGGGAAGTGGGATTGTGGCAGTCATTCTGAAGTCAGCACGGGAAGTTGAGCACATGCGGCGCGCCGGCAAAGTCGTACGCCAGGTGCTGGATGTTGTGCGCGATACCGTCCGTCCCGGTGCGACAACGCTGGACCTCGAGAATGCCGCCGAAGCCAAGTTGAAGGAACTGGGCGCCAAGGCTGCCTTCAAGGGCTATCACGGCTTCCCCTGTGTACTCTGCACCTCGATCAATCATGAGGTTGTCCACGGAATTCCCTCGAAGAGCCGCGTCCTCAAAGAAGGCGATATCGTCTCCATCGACTGCGGAGCGATTGTCGACGGCTTCTATGGCGACTCCGCAATCACGGTTGCGGTAGGCGAGAAGATTGATCCCAAAACCCTCCGGCTTCTCGAAGCGACGCAGGCCTCTTTGCAGGCTGCCATCGATACGGTGAAGCCCGGCGCAACTCTGGGTGATATCGGCGCGGCAGTGCAAGCGGTTGTCGAGGCAGAGGGATTCTCTGTCGTTCGCGATTTTGTTGGTCATGGAATTGGAACCCGGATGCACGAAGATCCGCAGGTTCCCAACTACGGTCAGCGTGGCCGCGGCATGAAGCTTCGCGAGGGCATGGTGATTGCAATTGAACCCATGGTCAACGCAGGCAAGCCGGAAGTTGAAGTGTTGAAAGACGGCTGGACTGCGATTACGCAGGACGGCAGCATGAGCGCTCATTTTGAGCACACAGTAGCGGTCACCGCAACTGGAGCGATGGTTTTAACCGCCTAGGCCCAAAGCAGTTCAGGGTTGGCAGGCGGTACAACAGGCTGGAAGCAGCAAAATCCAGCGGAATCGGAAACACGGTTTGTCGAAGGAAGACGCGATTGAGGTAATGGCGGTGGTTCTCGAAACCCTGCCCAATGCCATGTTCAAGGTCAAGCTGGAAAATGAGCATCAGGTTCTCGCTCATGTCTCCGGACGTATGCGGAAGAACTTCATCCGCATCCTGCCCGGCGACCGGGTAGCAGTCGAGTTGAGCCCTTATGACCTGAATCGCGGCCGGATCGTGTACCGCTACAAATAGGTTTTTCGTGCTCGAAGTCATTCGAGTATGAGGAAGAGGAAGCAGAACAATGAAGGTTCGTGCATCAGTCAAGAAGATTTGCGACAAGTGCAAGGTCATTCACCGTCACGGCAAGGTTCGCGTGATCTGTGAAGTCGCAAAGCATAAGCAGCGTCAGGGATAAGTTGAAGTCCTGATTTATACGGAGTTTCCTGAAGAGTGAACAGCAGGCAGAGAACAGAGAACAGCAAAGCTACTGGAATTGAACTGTTCACTGTTATCTGTCAACTGATCTCTGAAGCAAGGGCGAGTTAGCTACCCGGATGTTTTGGGAAGGCTTGCGATGAACCCCGGAGACGAGCCGTTTCACCCCGTGCAGGCCGGATGGACGCCGGAAGCACACAACAAACTCCCTAACGGGAACACGAAGGAAGCACATGGCACGTATTGCTGGCGTCGATCTGCCCCGCAACAAGCAGGCACGTATCGCGCTCACGTACATTTTCGGGATCGGCAACCCGCGTGCGCTCAAGATTCTGGTGAAGGCGGATGTAGACCCCTTCAAGAAGATCCAGGATCTCGGCGAAGACGAGGTCAACCGTATCCGTCAGGTCATTGAAGATGAAGGCAATATCGAGGGCGACCTGCGCAAGGACGTCTCGATGCACATCAAGCGCCTGATGGACATCCAAAGCTATCGCGGAACCCGCCACAAGCGCTCGTTGCCCGTCAACGGTCAGCGTACCCGCACCAACGCTCGCACCCGCAAAGGTCCCCGTAAGGGCACCGTTGCCGGCAAGAAGAAAGCGACCAAGTAATGGCTAAACAGCAGAGCGCGGCCGGCAAGGCTGGCAAGAACAAGAAGTTCAAAAAGCGTGAGCGAAAGAATGTGCCATTTGGTCTGGTCTTCATTCAAGCTACGTTCAACAACACCATCGTGACGATTACCGATCCAGTCGGCAACACGCTGAGCTGGAAGTCCTCGGGTTCGCTCGGCTTCCGCGGTTCGCGTAAGGGAACTCCCTTCGCGGCCCAGCAAGCTGCACAGAACGCCGCCAATGCTGCTCGCGACCACGGTCTGCGTGCAGTCGATGTGCGCGTCTCCGGTCCCGGTTCGGGCCGCGAGTCCGCCATCCGTGCGCTCGCCGCTGCCGGTATCGACGTGCGTTCCATCCGGGACGTTACGCCCATGCCGCACAACGGCTGCCGCCCGCCCAAGCGCCGTCGCGTCTAGGCAGGGAACAGTTATCAGAGAACAGAGTGCAGCTTGACTGCACTTTGTCTCTGACAGCTTTTAGAAATTTGAGAGGGAAGTACATCGGCGAACTCAGCCAAGCTAGCTGTACGCTGTTCTCTGACCTCTTATCAACTGGATCGCGACGAAGCGCTGCAGCGTGTAAAGCGATCGACATCTGAAGTAGGAGAAACAATGGCACGTTACACCGGCCCCGTATGCCGCCTTTGCCGTCGCGAAGGCACCAAGCTCTTCCTCAAGGGCACTAAATGTTTGAGCGATCGTTGCCCTCTCGAAAAGCGCAACTTCGCCCCTGGCCAGCATGGCCAGAGCCGCAAGGCCAAGATCGTAGGCTACGGCCTGCAGTTGCGCGAAAAGCAGAAGGCCAAGCGCATCTACTTCACCCTCGAGACCCAGTTCCGCGCCTACTACGAGAAGGCGAACAAGGCCACCGGCGTCACCGGTGAGTTGCTCATCCAGCAGCTCGAACGCCGCCTCGACAACGTTGCCTTCCGTCTCGGTTTCGCGATCTCCCGCCGTCAGGCCCGCCAGGTCGTTCGCCACGGACACGTCGAAGTGAATGGCCGCAAGGTGAACATTCCTTCTTTCCAGGTCAGCGTTGGCGACACCATCGCCATTCGCGAGAGTGGAAAGAAGCTTGAGATAGTGGCAGCAGGCAGCGCCTATGCCGCGCAGAACGCAGTTCCTTCATGGCTGCAGGTCGACTTCACCGCCTTCACCGGCAAGGTGATCTCTTTGCCCAAGCGCGACGAAGTTTCGCTGCCGGTCAACGAACAGCTGATCGTCGAACTGTACTCCAAATAAGTGTGAGGTGTGAGTGTGAAGGCAAATGCTTCACACTCACACTCGTAGTACCCGGGCTAACACGCTGTCCCGGTCAATCCAACGCAGGATAACCCGTGTGACCGCCGCAGAATGCTTCGCGTCGGAGAGTGCACACCGGAAAAGGAAAGAACCATGTTGTGGAGAGGTTTTCAAAAGCCCAAGCGGTTGGCAGTCGATGCAGAGACGCTGACAGAGACATTCGGCAAGTTCAGCGCACAGCCCTTTGAGCGCGGATTCGGTACCACCATCGGCAACGCTCTGCGCCGTACCTTGCTCAGCTCGATCGAGGGCGCTGCCGTAACCGCCGTTCGCATCGAAGAAGTGCTGCACGAGTTCCAGTCGATTGGTGGCGTAGTAGAAGACGCAACCGACATTATCCTCAACCTCAAGCAGATCCCCTTCAAGCTCAACGGGGACGGCCCCAAGGCCCTCTACCTGCGCGCGGATCAGCCCGGCGTTGTGACCTCCGGCATGATCGAAGCCGACGGCGACGTGGAGATCCTCGACAAGGATGTCTACATCGCGACCGTCTCCGAAGGTGGCCGTCTCGACATGGAAATGCGCCTCAAGCGCGGCCGTGGCTACGTCTCCGCCGACAAGAACTTCGACGCGGACCTCGGCATCGGCTTCATTCCCGTCGACTCGGTTCACTCGCCCGTTCGCCGCGTCAACTACCTCGTTGAAGCCGCGCGTCTCGGTCAGATCACCGACTACGACAAGCTAACCCTCGAAGTGTGGACCAACGGCGCGGTTCTCCCAGCCGATGCAGTCGGCCTGGCCGCAAAGCTGCTCAAGGACCACATGAGCATCTTCATCAACTTCGAAGAAGAGATCGAAGCCGACGGTCATCACGAAGCGGGCGGCATGCTGCTCCGCAACGACAACCTGAATCGTTCGGTCGAAGAGCTCGAACTCTCGGTCCGCAGCTACAACTGCCTCAAGAACGCCAACATCCAGACCATCGGCGAGCTCGTGCAGAAGACTGAAGCCGAGATGCTCAAGACCAAGAACTTTGGCCGCAAGAGCCTCAACGAGATCAAAGAGATTCTCGCCCAGATGGGCCTTTCGCTCGGCATGAAGATCGACGAGAACGGCAACGCGGTTCCCGGACCGACCAGCATTCTCCCCTCCGCCGCCCTGGCCGCTGGCTTCAGCCGCTTCGACGACGAGGACGAACTGCTTGACTCCGTCGACATGCTGCTGCCCACCGAGACTGAGAACTTCTAATCCAGATGGCGGGCGCTGGCAATGCCGGTTCCCGCCATTGATTTGCAGTGAAAAGCTTTGCCGCATGAAGAGTTTGCGGCCCCGAAATTTTCGAAAGAGAGCAACATCATGCGCCATCGCAATGCAGGATTCAAACTCGGACGCAACACCAGCCATCGCCGCGCTCTGCTGCGCAACCTGGTCACGTCCGT
>Ga0105248_10003759_pt1 | contig 16821 bp, 17 predicted proteins | sample KBSS34metaG_FD_81524 | JGI IMG/M metagenome (GOLD analysis project Ga0105248, IMG submission 81524) | Switchgrass rhizosphere microbial communities from Kellogg Biological Station, Michigan, USA - KBS S3-4 metaG | ecosystem: Host-associated > Plants > Roots > Rhizosphere > Soil | place... | reverse complement strand
GCGCGCCACCTCGTTCTGAGCCGCAGGATCTTGCACTGTCGCGCGGCTATGCATTCTCTTGGCTCCTCATCGTGGCTCCAGTGGCGTGGCCTCCGGTCTTTGCCGCCCGTCCAGCAGTGCGCTGACGTTGATGTCGCCCATCACGTTGATGGTCGTGCGGCAGCGGTCCAGGAACCAGTCCACAGTCAACAGGATGGCAATGTATTCGATGGGCAGTCCCACGGCATGAAACACCAGAGTCATGGTGACCAGCCCGGCTTCTGGAATACCGGCGGCGCCCACCGAGGCGACCACGCTGGTAAGCACCACGAGCAATTGCTGGTAGATGCTCAGGTCCATGCCCAGCATCTGAGCGACGAACAACGCCGCCATCGCTTCGTACAGGGCGGTGCCGTCGTTGTTGAAATTGCTGCCAACCAGCGCACCCAAGCTCGCCGAACGCTCGCGCAATCCCACCCGGTCCTTCAAGCAGGCATAGGTAACCGGCATGGTGGCGCTGGAACTGGCCGTCGAGAAAGCCATTATCAGAGCATCCCGCGTACCGCGCAGCACTTGCACCGGACGAGCCCACGAGCCTAGCCGGATGCGCACTAGGTACCACGAAGCCTGCAGCAGCAGGCCAATGATCACGGCGATGACGAAGCCGCCTAGCGGAATGAAGGCGGAGAATCCCTTGACGCCGACGATGCTCGCGATGATGCCGAAGATGCCGAAGGGAATGATCTCGATGATCCAGCTCAAGCAGGTAACCAGCGATTCGAAGCCCAGGTGCACCACATCGCGCACATTGCGTATCGGGTGTTCACGCAAACTGCGCAACGCCACGCCGAACGCGATACCGAGCATGATCACCGCGAGCACATTTCCGCTGTCGGTCAGCGGTCCGAGCAAACTCCTGGGAACACTATCCAGAAATTGCTCCAGTGGACCAGGCGCGGACGCGGGTCCCGACGAGCCGGGCGTTGTCGGCGTCATGTGATGCCAGTGCCCCGGACGCAGGACATTGGCTACCAGGAGCCCGATGCAGATCGCCACGACGGTATTGAGGACCAGCAAACCGCCGATACGCCCCGCCGTTCCATGCGGAATCTCGGAGTTGGTGAAGGCGCGAATGATTGCAAACAAAATGAGCGGCGGAGCGATGGCGGACAGCAGCCGCAAAATCACTTTTGCCGGTATCGCCAGCAACGCCGCGTCGGAGCCCAAGGCGACCCCCGTCAGGGCGCCGAGGATCAGTGCCCCGATGATTCGCAGGTATAGGGGGGTCGCTGTCCACCAACCCCAGATGCCACGACGCTCTCGCAAGGATGCTGGCGGCGCGGCTGCTTGTTCATGATCCATGGTCAGCGTACCGCAGGGTTTGGAATAGGCGCTTCAGGTCAATCGCAACGAGTGAGTGTAGACGTTGTGCTGCCCTTTGCGAGCAAAGCCCGCCAGCGTCAGCCCAGTTTCCTGCGCCAGTCGGATGGCAAGGCCGGTCGGCGCGGAGATCGCCACCAGCAGCGTGATACCAACCGTTGCAGCCTTCTGCACCATCTCGAAACTCGCTCGGCTGGTGATCAGTGCAAAGCCATCCTCCATCTCATAGCCGGCGGAGATCATCGCGCCGATCAGCTTGTCCAGCGCGTTGTGTCGTCCCACATCCTCGCGGACCAGCATCAGTTCGCCGACCGGCGTCGCCCAGGCAGCCGCGTGTACGGCACCGGTCGCGGCGTTGAGGCGTTGGTTCTGCGCGAGAGTAGCGAAAGCATGATGCACGGCATCATGGGTGACTCGCGGGCCCGCACCGACCGGTGCTGGATGGCGCACCGCCTGCTCGATCGTCTCGCTCCCACACAGGCCGCAGCCGCTACGTCCCGGCAGATTGCGTCGTTGATTTTCGATCAAGCGATAGCGTTCGACATCAATGCTCATATGCACTTCGACGCCCTCGCTCAGAGGAACGATCTCGACGCCATCGAGCTCGCGAGGCGTGTTGAGCACACCCTCGCTCAGGCTGAAGCCCAATGCGAAGTCCTCGAGGTCGGCCGGTGAGGCCATCATCACAACATGCGGCAAGCCGTTGTAGACGAGCGCTACCGGAACTTCTTCGGCCACCCGTTCCCGCGCGGGTACAGTAGCCTTGCCATCCCAGCGTTGCACCGGATGATCGCTATAAACACCGATCAACTTGGCGTTATCGTTCAATGACATGGTCCAACAGTACGTGCCAGGAAGAATCGTACCATGAGGCCCGGATCGCGGCTGGAGCCGGGCCCGACACTTGCTGTTTTCGACCAACCCTTGCGGATCTGGACCGTGCGCACAAATGACCGAACCTGATGCCCCGACTAGTCGGACCGAGCGTAGTCAGTTCGGCTTGCTCGCCACTCGTCGCTTTGGCCCGTTTTTCGTGACGCAGCTGTTGGGCGCGTTCAATGACAACGTGTTTAAGAACGCCCTGGTGCTGTTGATCACCTATCAAGCCGCAAGTCTCACGAGCGTCTCGCCCGACATCCTGGTCAACCTCTGCGGCGGCATCTTCATCCTGCCCTTCTTTTTGTTCTCCGCCACGGCGGGGCAGCTCGCGGATAAATTCGAGCGCTCCAGCATCATCCGGCTGATCAAGGTGCTCGAGATCTGCATCATGGGCGTGGGCGCAGCGGGCTTTGCCTTGCAGCACCTCAATCTGCTGCTCGGTGCGCTGTTCCTGCTCGGTGTGCATTCCACCTTCTTCGGACCGGTGAAATACTCGATCCTGCCGCAACAGCTGCGTCCAGATGAACTGGTGGGGGGAAACGGTCTGGTCGAATCGGGCACCTTCCTCGCGATTCTCCTGGGCACCATCGCGGGAGGCGTGCTGATGGCCGAAACCTCCGGTGGTCATGCCCTCGTGCCTGTCGTCACTATTGCGGTAGCGATCGCGGGCTACTTGGCGAGCCGCCTCGTGCCGCTCTGTCCTGCGCCGGATCCCACGCTGAAGGTCAACCTGAATCCTTTCAGCGAGACCTGGAACAACCTGAGGTTTGCCTCCCGCACTCCGGCGGTGTTCAACTCCCTGCTGGGGATCTCCTGGTTCTGGTTCCTGGGCGCGATGCTGCTCACGCAATTCCCGGGCTTCGCCAAAGGCTATCTCGGCGGCAGCGCCGGTGTAGTGACGCTGCTGCTGGCGATTTTCTCGATCGGCGTAGGCACCGGCTCCCTGCTGACCGAGCGGCTGTCGGGCCACAAGATCGAGATCGGACTGGTACCGTTCGGTTCCATCGGCCTCAGCGTGTTCTGCGTGGATCTGTTTTTTGCCAGCCCGGGCCCCGCGAGCGGAACGCTGGTCGGCGTAGCTGCATTTCTCGGTAACGCAGGGAATCTGCGCATCCTCGCGGATCTATTTCTGATCGGCGCGTTTGGCGGACTGTACGCGGTGCCGCTTTACGCGTTGATCCAGAGTCGGTCCGATCCCAGCCATACCTCGCGCATCATCGCCGCGAATAACATTCTCAACGCGCTGTTCATGGTAGTGGCCGCGGGATTCGCCGCAACGCTGCTGGGAAAAGGTGTGAGCATTCCGCAGCTATTCCTCATCGGCGGCATATTGAACGCCGCAGTCGCGCTCTATATCTACCGCATGGTGCCGGAGTTCCTCATGCGGTTCATCGTGTGGCTGCTGGTCCATTCGGTGTACCGCGTGCGCAAGCGGGGGCTGGACAATATTCCCGACGAAGGACCGGCGGTACTGGTGTGCAATCACGTAAGCTTCGTCGACGCACTGGTCATTTCCGCAGCCTGCCGTCGCCCGATCCGTTTCATCATGGATCATACGATTTTCAAGATCCCGATCTTGAGGTTCGTCTTCCGCGAGGGACGGGCCATCCCTATCGCCCCGGCGAAAGAGGATGCGGCGTTGCTCGAACGCGCTTACGACGAAGTGGCAAAAGCACTGCGCGAAGGCGACCTGGTGTGTCTTTTCCCGGAAGGCGCGCTCACTCGCACGGGCGACATGCAACCCTTCAGAGCCGGCATCAAGCGTATCGTCGATACCTCGCCCGTCAGCGTCGTTCCGATGGCGCTACGAGGACTGTGGGGCAGCCTGTTCAGCAAGCAAGGCGGCCGCGCTTTCTTCAAGCGACCGCGCGGGGCGTTTTCGAAGGTCGAGTTGGCGGTGGGTCAGCCAATACCTGCAGCAAGGGTAACGCCGGAGGGACTCCAAGCCGAGGTGCAGAGACTGCGCGGAGATTGGAAGTAACTAACAAGGATCGCCGTCTCTACCCTTTCGACTGCTCCACCACGCCCTGATGGCTTAGATGAACGGCGGCGAGCTGTGCGTGGGTATCCGTCAAATCCAACTTGATTCCACCGCTGGCCTTGGTACGGCCGCTTGCGACCTCAGCTATGCGGAACTGGAACCCATGAGGCAGATCAATCCGAGCGCGGTGCTCGGCACCCGTCACTGGATTGCGGATCGGCTGGGCCAAGGACTCGACCACGCCCGGCACCACCAAATACGCCTTGCGCGCTTCCATGTCGATCTCCAGCTTGATCGGCTTGAAGAGCGGTTCGAGCTTGTTGGGCGACATGGCGGCGAATACCCACCACATCGTGGCCGCCTCGTTGGTCTCCTGCCCCGTCATGATCTTGATCAGCGCATCCCGTTGCGCGGCGTCGCCGCGCTCGTCGATGACGAGCTGCATGGTGCCGTTGCCATGGTGCACCGGCCCCGGCCATTGATATAGAACGACCGCGCGCAGTCCATCCAAATTGATGCCGCCGAAGTAGCCGGACTCGATCTGGATTCCCGCCGCAGCCTCGCAATTCCCATGCGTCGGCAACGCGTTGAACTGACACGGGCAACCATATGCACAATTGCAGTTGCCGAACTCTTTGCCATGGATAGTCCACTCGATCGTCGCCACACCGGTCTCCCAAAAGAGCGGCCTGCATTCGTAAGCGGGCCAGTTCGCACTCGTTGTAGTCCGCTCTGGATGACGTGTCAATGGCTCAAAAGCAGCGCCGCACCCCACGCTATCAGCGCCGCGCCCGATACGCGCCCAACCCATCCGATGCGTGGAACGGTTTTCTCGAATAGAACGAAGGCCGCCAGAGTGGCAATCCACAGAACGTTCATTACACCGAGGACGAACAGAAGCGCCATTACAAGCCAGCAGCACCCCAGACAATAGGCGCCATGTCTCAGTCCCATTGCGAAGGCGCCGGTTATCCCAGATCGCCAATGTGCAGCGAGGAACGCGAGTGGCGAGCGACAGGTGACAAGACAGCTCTGCTTGAAGCGAGTGAACTGAAAGGCACCAGCAGCGATGAGCACAGCTGCGCCGAGGGTGGTACTAGTACTGCGCATCATCGGCGACACCAAACGAGCTTCCAACAAACCCCATTGAACGAGGGTTGCGAAGACACTGAATCCGGTCCATACCGCGACATAGCCGGCCACGAATGCGCACACGCGTTGAAAGTGCGAAACACCTTCGCGACGCTGCCGGTCCAAGGCGGCGAATACGAGAATCATGGGTGCCGCGGAGGGAAGCATCATGGCCAGCATCATGATCGCCCACATCAGAAACACCAGCAGCAAATCGATTCCTTCCCACTGCGTCATGCGCGGCATGAAGGTCATGTTCACACCGACATCCATATGCTCCATGCCCCAGCCCATGTATAGGAGGTAGCCCCAGGCGAGCGCGGTGACGGCACCAAGGCCTACGAGCAGGCCAAGTCTGTCTCGAGCGCCGAAGTCTGTCAGCCGCCGGTTCGCCTCCTCTTTCATGACCATGGATAGACGGTGGTCCGTAAGTTTGGTTGTGCAGACCTTCGGTCTCTACAACTCATTGCGTTGGAACACAAAAATCTGCTCGAGTGATTGTGCCGGGAAACGGATGGTGCAACTGGGTGACCCAACCCCCGCCTCGATGGCTTGACCGCGAGCGGGACTGTGGACATCATTGCCGCGAATCGATGCCATAGAAAGGGGGAAACCTGGTGAGCTTCGCTACACGGAACATACTATTTTCATTTGCGCTGTCATTTGCCCTGGGGTTGCTATGCCTGCAAGTCCAGGCGGCGGATGAATCGCAAGCGGCGGTGCCACTCACCGGCACGGAATGGCACCTGACGAAGGTGATATTCGATGGAGCTGTGTCGGGCCTGGAATATGGTTCCAACTCGCCGGTCACGATTCGCTTCGATAAATCGGGCCGAGTATCGGGCCGCGGGCCGATCAACCGCTTCACCGGCACCGCCAAGTGGTCGGACGATGGAAGCATAGCGTGGGTAGGCGCAGGTATGCAGACCACCAGTATGGCCGGCCCGCCCGACGCGGTGGCGCGTGAGGACCTGTTCTTCCAGATCCTGGGGCAGATCCAGCGTCATCGGATCAGCGGGTCGCAATTGATATTGGAAACCGACGACAGCAATTCTTCTCTGGTCTTCGACCGATAGCCAACGGGTGCGCGACGGAAATCGCGGAGCACTGGGACATCGAGCACCCTGGCAGACCCGAATATGACCGACCAGGCTATAAAGGAACTAGAGCGGTTTCACGATCGCCTCGAGCAAGTGCCGGAGACCGTGGACCAGTTGACCGGCCTGGTGCCGCTAGTACAAATCATCCCGGTCGCCGATATTCTCTTCGGCGGCACGATGCTCGTCGTGATCGGCATCGTGCACGCGAGCGGCATCAATATGATCAGTACGCACTTCAGCCGTCGCGCGAAGGGCCTTACCGCAAAGCCCGCCCGCTTGCATACGGAACTGTTGTTGGGATACACCATTTTTCTGCTGCTCAGCTTGCATCTGCTAGAAATCGTGGTGTGGGCAGCGGGTCTGCACTATTCCGGACTGCTTCCCAATTGGCGGCTGGCAGGATTGTTCGCCGCGAACAACTACACAGCGCTAGGGTACGGGAATATTCTTCCAATGGGCTGGGGAATGCTTGCCCCGATCATCGCGATCTCGGGCCTGTTCACCTTCGGCTGGACCGGCAGCGTACTCGTGAGCATGGTCAGCCGCTACAATCAGCTTCGCGACCAAGCCGGGGCGCACGGGTGAGCGCCACGCCAAATTCCGCTTTTCCTTAAGTTTTCGTTAAGTCTGCACTCCTACTCTTGCGATCGTAGCGGGGCAACGTGCTCTGCGACACCTCAACCGAGAAAGGAGTGCATCGATGCAGCAGAAGGCTCTCGTTCGTAGTTTGATCGCCGCCGGTCTGGTGACCGCGCTGATTGCCGGTTATTCGCGTGCAGGCGTGCCGGCCGCCAACCAACCTCAAGCAGTGACCGCCCCCCCGGCTGTTACCGCGCCTGCCACCCAGCCGATCGCCGGGGCACAGCTTCCCGGTTTCAACTGGATCGTCGAAAAGTACGGCCCAGCGGTGGTCAATATCACCGTCAGCAGCAACGCCAAGATGGCGGCGAAGGCCAATGGCGCGCCGGGGATCGACCCGCAAGATCCTTTCTATGAGTTCTTCAAACGATTCCAGGGACAGATGCCTCGCGGTGGGGCGCCAATGCCACGCGGTGAGATGCCGATGCACGGACAAGGTTCGGGCTTCATCATCAGCGCCGATGGTCGCATCCTGACTAATGCGCATGTCGTGGATGGTGCGGAGGAAGTGACGGTCAAGCTGATCGATAAGCGCGAGTTCAAGGCCAAGGTAGTCGGCGTGGACAGGAAGTCCGACGTTGCAGTTCTGAAGATCGAGGCGACCAAACTGCCCATCGTCCAATTTGGCAATCCCGCAGAAGCCAAGGTAGGCGACTGGGTCCTTGCCATTGGTTCGCCGTTCGGATTCGAGAACTCGGTTACGGCCGGCATCGTCAGCGCCAAGGGACGCGCACTGCCGGATGAGAGCCTGGTACCGTTCATTCAGACCGACGTGGCGGTCAACCCCGGCAACTCCGGTGGTCCGCTGTTCAACCTGAAGGGTGAAGTGATCGGAATCAACTCGCAGATCTTCAGCCGTACCGGTGGATACGAGGGTCTGTCCTTTGCCGTGCCGATCGATGTGGCCGTGAAGGTGCAGGAACAACTCGTCGCGACCGGCAAGGTTACGCGCGGTCGGTTGGGCGTTACGATCCAGGGCGTCAATCAAGCGCTGGCTGAATCGTTTGGTTTGAGCAAGCCGATGGGTGCCTTGGTCAGTGCGGTCGAGAAAGGTAGTCCCGCCGAAAAGGGCGGTGTCGAACCGGGCGATGTGATCGTGAAAATCAACGGCAAGAACGTCGACGAATCGTTCGAACTGCCGGCGCAGGTGGCGGATATCAAGCCTGGCGGCACCGCGAAGCTCGAAGTCATCCGCAAAGGCAAGGCCCAGGAACTGACTGTCACGGTCGGGGAATCGAAGGAGAGCAAGGTCGCAGCGAACGACAACGGACAGCAAGCGCCTGGACGGTTGGGCGTCGCAGTGCGTCCGCTCGATGCCGACGAGCAGCGCCAGGCTGGAGTGAAGGGTGGAGTGTTGGTCGAGGAGGCCTCTGGTGCCGCAGCACGTGCCGGCATCCAGGCGGGCGATGTGATCTTGTCGGTAAACGACACTCCCATCCAGAGCGTGGATCAACTGCGCTCAGTGGTCTCCAAGGCTGGTAAGCGTGTCGCCATCCTCGTGCAACGCGAGGAAGCCCGCATCTTCGTTCCGGTGGAACTCGGCTGATTCGACGCTGACCAGCAGTTGAAATAACGCGGGGCGCGACCGATGGTCGCGCCCCGTTCTCGTCTAAACAGGCCTCGCTGCTACGCAGCCAGCTTACCCGTGGTTGTGCCTTTGGATACGTTGCGCGCGGCAAGCGCCAGGAAGATACAAGACCAACCCTGGATGATCAGTTCGATCGCGACGAACAGTCCAATAACCCACAGGCCGCTCGCCGGCCATTTCGAAATGATCATGAAGCCCAGCACGAGGCTCAGCACACCGCTCAGAGCCGGCCAGATCCAGCCAGCGTGACCCTTCATACCGAATGCCATCACGATCCGCACGACACCGATCACCAGAAGCAGCACGCCCAACATCAACGTCAACCCTTCCGAGGCCGCCAGAGGATCCAGGAAGATGAGAATCCCCGCTACGGCGTAAGCAAGGCCGATGAGGACGGCTGGAAGCCGCCCCTTCCAACCTTTCGCCTGGAAAGCGTGGATCAACTCGAATATGCCGCCCACGAGCAGGAACGCACCGAACAACATTACGCTCACGATCGTCAGCGCAACCTCCATCCCCAGACCGATGGTCCCCAGGACTACATAGGCAATCCCAAGCGCGAGCAGCCAGCCCCATTTCTTCGTGACGTCGCCGAAAACCGCGGTCGGGTTGAAAAGCGGGTCAATCGACTTTGCTTCCATCCGCCATCACCTCCATTGAGTTGTAGTCATCGAGGTTACTCGCGCTAGCGCCTACCCTTCACTTGCGATTCGAGCCTACTTACGGCGTCTGCGAGAATTCGCTGACGGCCCAAGCACTACCCTCCTTCGTGAGCCGAAGCTTTGCGGTAATCGGCTGAATGCCGGCCATCTCGGAATCGATGCGATACACATAGTCGATCGTGTCTCCGGACATCGATGGAGGCTCGACCAACGTCGTCTTGACGTGCGGCTTCTCCTTTGGCGGCTCCGTCACCCCGGCCGCCTCGATCTGTTGCACCAACCCATCGAGTTTTACCTTTGCAGCACCACTCGCCAACTTTGCGGCCGCTGCCATGTTGTCTTCCACGAAATAGGCGCGAATGAACTGCTCTGCTGCCGCCATCGCTTCCGGCGGGGCGGTCTTGGCGCATGCCGCGATCAGCAATGCGATTCCGATTAGTAACGCGGTACAAGTGCGATTACTCGTCATCCACGTTGAGTACTTTCCAATTCGCATGTCGATTTCCATTCTCCTGGTGGCTCAAGTCCTCAAGGCGTCGCCACGCGCCAGACGCCGTTTACGCCGTTGCCGGTATTGTCGCCCGGATTGACGTCTCCACTGAAGAGGTACAACGGCTTGCCCTTATAGCACCACTGATCACCTCCACCTTCGCGGCTGATGATAGTGAGAGCGCCGTCGGGCTTCGCGCCCTTCACTGCCTGCAACGGCGGCCACATGAACGCGCAGTCGCCGTTGCAGTTGCTCCGCCCGCTACCTGCGACGTCGCGATCAAACGTGTATAGCGTCATGCCCTGCGCGTTCACGAGCACGCCGCCGGATATGGCCACGGGTGGCGGCGGAGGCGGTGCAGGGGCTGGACTATCAGGCGGTGGCGCGGGGGACTTGTCGCCGGCCTGCGTGGTGCAAGCGGCGATGACTATGATTACGAGGATCGCAAGGATTCTGCGCAACTGGACTTCCCTCTGAAGTGCGTGGCTTAGGAGTTGCGGTGCGGTTCGCACTCTGCCATGCCAAGCCCACGTCAGCAAGGGCGTTGCGATTCCCCGTGCGGAGTCGAGCTAGTGAAAACGTGGACCTTCAGCGGATGGGACGCCGTCCGCGTGGGTGACATAGACCGGACTTGCCCCTAAACGTTCGGGCACACCGCCCGCTCAACCTGGTCACGCGCCGGCCCATGTTGTATCCAGTTCGGCCGCGGCGATTCGCACTCGGAGTCATCCTGAGTCGCCGCGGCCCCCAGCACGATGCGCGTTACGTTTGCTCGCGGCTGGTCCTGCGCTTCCTCGGTTTCGACTCGCGCGGCGTGCGCGGATGCCGAGACCAGCACCGCCCAGATCACCAGAATCAGCACCAGCACTATGACTTTCGCACCCATGGCCGTTCCTCCTTGCACTATCAGAAGTTATCTTCTGCACTGGCGATAAGGTGGTTCTTCGCCGACTCGATCGTCGCCAGTTTGACGCACACTGCATCCAGCAGCGCCGCATCACCCTTGTTGGCGGGCTTGACATAGTCCACCACCCCGGCAGCTTGTCCCTTCACTGCCGCCCGCCCCTTTCCGTGCGAACCCGAGTGCAGGCTCCACTCCAAAATTCCGAGCTTTCCTGCCCCGCAATCGACGCTAAAGACCAGTACCTTGGAGCGGTGCGCAACCCACTGCTCGTCGAACAGGTTCAACTGCGTGCTGCGGTAATCGCGCACCACTTTCACCTGCACCTCGCCGTCCGCGATCTGAATGCTGTCGCTTTGCAAGAGGACCGTCTCCTTCGCATCCGCCGACACGATCTGCCACTCGCCTGCGGCAGCTGGGGCTGCGACCAAGGCGCTTATCAGAGTCAAAATCAGTTTGGCGTTCATGGTCAGAGCCCTCGTTGCATCGTCCTTGTTGCGTTGAGGACAGATTACGGATTTGCCAGCCAGCGCTCGCGTAAGCATTGCGCCTATGGGGTGCCAAATATTCACACTGCCGGAAGGCCCGGCGGGAACGTCCCTCCCAAGCCCATTCTTGACCCCTCCCGCGCGGCAAGGTTAGGCTGAGGCAACCCCATTGCATGGCGATGGGAGCCCTCGGATATCGATAGTGACGGATTCGCTATAGCGAGGAAGGACCGAACTCGGGCGCCGACGCAGCACTAGCCCGCGCGGTGTAGAGTCGCAATATCCATCACAGGAGCCATCGGATGACTGGCGGAACGAGCGATCCGGGACCGAGCTGGGCCTTGCCGGAGGCCTACGTCAAGGAGCTGGCCGAACAGGGAGGCATCAAGGCTTATCCCAAGAACACCGTCATCGTCCAGGAAGGCGACCGCAGCGACTCCCTTTACGTGATCCTATCGGGACGCGTAAAAATCTACCTGGCGGACGAGGATGGCAAGGAACTTCTGCTCAATACGCAAGGACCGGGAGAATACTTCGGCGAGATCATCCTGGACGAAGGAGTGCGCTCGGCCTCGGTGATGACGCTTGAACCGAGCAAGTTCTCGGTGGTCACGCGAGATCAGTTCAATGCATTCCTGGCCCAGAATCCGGACGGCGCCCTTCTGCTGATCCGCAGCCTCATTCATCGGATCCGCGAACTCACCAAAACCGTCGGAAATCTTGGCCTGCTCGATGTCTACGGACGCGTGGCCAAATTGCTCCTGGAACTCGCCACGGAACAGGAAGGAAAGCTGGTCATCGCCGAACCGCTGACTCAACAGGACATGGCGAGTCGAGTGGGGTGTTCGCGCGAGATGATCAGCCGCATCCTCAAAGATCTGAGGACGGGAGGTTACATCAGGATGGAGAACGATAGGATCGTGATCGCGAAGAAGCCACCGCGGGCTTGGTGATCACGAGGAAGACAATCGCAGGACGCAATAGGCGAAGCGCACTACCCCGCCGGTTATTGCTTCAAATATTCGTAGAGCGCGGCCACCTCGTCGGTGGCTGAAGGGTTTTCCACTACCCGCTCTGAGCAAGCCTGCAGGAAATCGGACTGGTGGCTGTCGGGCGCCTTGGGATCGTCGAACACCAACCGCGCATACCCGACTAAGAGTGCTTCGTCGTCCTGGTCCTGAACGAACCAGCGCAAAGCAGGCGGAAATGCCTTGATCGCTTGAATATCGTGCTCCATGCGTCCCAGGAAATCGTCGCGAGATAACCCGTAGTCGCGCGCTTGTGCCGCATGCATGATGAAGTCGCTGCCCTCGATACACTCAGAGAGAGTCAGATCGTGCGCGCCGGCGGGAAGCGCCGTTACCGCAAGGACGCACGCAAGGAACCCGAGTTTCGCTCGCATAACCCCCTCCTTCGTTGACTACCTGAATTGGTTATCGTCGATCAATGACGCAGCCTTAACTCTGAATTTTGAGCTCCAATCCACGCTAAGGTTCAGAATAGCATTTAGCGTGCCGAAAACATTTGGATGCGCTCGACGCTCTCGACCCGAAAACAATTTGCCGAGCGTTCGGCTGCGGCTTCACGTCTTTCTGTCTATGACGCAGCGCAAGGCCTCTGCTGCAGCACGCACACATCCCCCGCAGACTTCCTGCGACGGAACGACCCCATCACCTAAACGTCCGGCCTTCCCTGCGTGTTGGGGCATAGCGAAGAGGGCATTTCGCACAACTCGAGTGTCAAGATTACACGGCATCCGGGGACGCAGAGGCCCGCCTCCCCGGGGGCTGCGCTGCTTGTAGGCATACCATCTTGTAGGCACATCGTGGCGCGCCTATACTCGATATAAGGCGGTTCCTGGGAGGAGACCCATGAGCACTGAGGCCATTCGAACGGCTGCTCTGGTGGGCCACGCCAGCAGCGGCAAGACCACACTAGCCGAAGCACTGCTGCATCAATCCGGCGCGATCCCTATAGCGGGGAGCGTCGAGCGCGGGAGTACGGTCTGCGACTACGACCTGCTCGAAAAACTGCAGCATCACTCCCTCTACTCGGCCGTCGCGCACTTCGTACACGATGGCACGCGCGTCCACCTGATCGACACCCCTGGCTATCCGGACTTCCTCGGTCAAGCCATGAGCAGTCTCGAAGCGGTCGAGACCGCCATCGTCGTCATCAATGCACAGACCGGAATAGAGCTACTCACCACGCGCATGATGAACTGGGCGGCAAAGCGCGCACTCTGCCGCATGATCGTCATCAACAAGATCGATGCTGCCAATACCGACTTGCCCGCCCTCATCCGCAAACTGCAGGACGCATTCGGCAAGGAGTGCTTGCCGATCAACTTGCCGGCGCGCAAGGGTACGAAAGTAGTCGATTGCTTCTTCAACCCTGGAGGCGAATCCGATTTCTCTTCAGTGGCCGAAGCACACCGCGCCCTGGTCGATCAAGTCGTTGAAGTGGACGAGGACCTCATGGCGTTGTATCTAGAGCAGGGAGACATCGCGCCAGAGCAACTGCACGACCCGTTTGAAAAAGCGTTACGAGAAGGACACCTCGTTCCAATCTGCTTTACGTCCGCACGCACTGGAGCAGGTGTGCCGGAACTGCTGACGGTAATCGACCGACTTCTCCCCACGCCTGCCGAAGGCAATCCGCCACTATTTCTTAAAGGCACAGGGGATCAGGCCCGCGATTTCCGCACGGAGCCGAATGCGACAAAGCACGTGGTTGCGCATGTGTTCAAAGTCAGTGTCGATCCTTTCGTCGGCAAGCTCGGCGTATTCCGAGTGCACCAGGGTACTGTGAAGCGCGATGCGCAGCTCTTCATCGGTGACGGACGCAAACCATTCAAGGTTGGCCAGCTATTCATGTTGCGCGGTAAGGAATATGTGCCGGTGAACCGGTGCTTGCCCGGCGACATCGGTGCGGTGGCCAAAATCGAGGACATCGTCTACGACAGCGTGCTGCACGACTCTCACGACGAGGATCACATCCACCTGCGACCATTGGAGTTCCCAAAGCCGATCTACGGATTGGCCATCGAACCGGTCAAACACGGGGATGAACAGCGGCTGTGGGAGATTCTGCAGAAGCTCGCGTCAGAGGATCCCTGTCTGTCGATCGAGCGGGTGACCACGACCAACGAAACGGTGGTGCATGGTCTTGGCGAGTTGCAAGTGCGCTGCCTGTTGGAACGGCTGTCTAGCCAGTACAAGCTGGAGGTGAAGACGCATACGCCTCGCATCGCCTATCGCGAGACGATCACCGCACCCGCCGAGGGTCACAACCGGCACAAGAAACAGACCGGCGGCGCCGGCCAGTTCGGCGAAGTGTCGTTACGCATCGAACCGCTGCCGCGTGGGAGCGGTTTCGAGTTCGTCGATCACGTCAAGGGCGGGGCCATTCCTGGCCAGTTCATTCCCGCCGTCGAGAAGGGCGTGCTGCAAGTGATCGAGCACGGTGCCATTGCGGGGTTCCCCTTACACGATGTGCGTGTCACCGTGCACGATGGCAAGAGCCACTCGGTGGACTCGAAAGAAGTCGCCTTCGTCGCCGCTGGCCGCAAGGCCTTCCTCGATGCAGTCACCAAAGCCCGCCCTATCCTACTCGAGCCCATAGTCAATATTCAGGTCAACGTGCCGGAGCATTGCATCGGTGACATTACCGGGGATCTCGCGGCCAAGCGCGGACAAGTGACTGGCACGCAACCCAGCGCATCCGGCCTGGTCGCCGTCACCGGTCAGGTGCCGCTGTCGGAACTCAACGGATACGGCTCTCGACTGAAGTCCTTCACGGGTGGCCACGGGTCTTACAGCGTCGAACTCAGCCACTACGAGCAAGTCCCACCCACGGTACAGCAGCATCTGGTGGCACAGCACAGGGCACCGATTCACGAGGACTGACCGCGCCCCCCTGCCTCACATGGCCGGTATCTTTATCAGCTATCGACGCGACGACACCGCTGGCCACGCTGGACGCTTGTTCGATCGCCTGGTTGAACACTTTGGCCGCGAACGCGTGTTCATGGATGTCGACACGATCGAGCCCGGGCAGGATTTCGTAGCAGTGATCGGCGAACGCGTGCGTTCGAGCGGCGCGGTAATCGTTTTGATCGGCAAAGAGTGGCTTCTCGCCGCTGACGCCTTAGGCCGCAACCGGCTGAACGATCCAACCGATTTCGTGAGACTCGAGATCGCGAGTTCCCTGGAGCAAGGAACTCCGGTGATTCCTGTGCTGGTCGAAGACGCCACCATGCCGCGCGCCGAAGACTTGCCGCAGCCGCTGCAGGCTCTATCCCGGCATCAAGCCCTCACCATCAGCGACGCACGCTTTCACGCCGAAGTCGCCGACCTGATCCGTGCTCTGCAGCAGTATGTCACTCCATCCGATTCGGCGAAGCAGTTGCTGGATCGCGTTCAGAAGACCGGCCGCTGGCTAACCATATCCGCGGCGGCAGTGGTTATAGGCATCCTCCTCTCGGGCGTGTACTGGTGGCAGGCCGAGCAAGACACAGACAAGATTTCCGGTCAATGGAAAGCCGAGCTATCCGCCGCTGGCGAGAAACCCCTTTCCGTGTTGCTTGATCTTCAGGTTGCCGGCACCAGACTGCTGGGCACGGTCAGCTATCCGACCGGCGAGAGCGGGATCCGCGACGGCACGCGGGATGGCAATCACATCTCGTTTCAGACCCAGCACGTCCCGCAGTTCGAGACGCAGCCAGTCGTAATCCGCTTCGAGGGCGAACTTGCAGGCAATCAACTCAAACTGGTGATGCAGACCGACCAAAACAGTCGTCGCCTGACCGCCGTCAGAACGCAATGACTGCGCAGTTCTATAGCCTGACCTTGGCGCGGACAGTGCCGGCGCGCTCATGCCGAGCGGTCAGTGTCAGGATGGAGCCCTTCGGGGCACGCACGACCCACTCCATTTTGAGTCGATCCTCGCTGGTATCCCCGCTCCAGCCCGCCCAGCCGCTTGGTACGACGGGCTTATAGGCGCGTCCTTCAAGTTGCCCAAAGTCCTCACGTAGATCTCCCGTTTCCAGGCGCGCGTTCTCTGGTAGCTCGATTTCGCAGACGACACCGCGGGTGAGCTTATTGTGCAGAGCTCGCTTGGTGACATAGCTTGGCAACCAGCCACTGTTGTGGACCACCAGTCGAACACGCCAAGCGTCCCCGCCCAACGCGGTTGCGCTGGCTTCGAGCAGCTCCAGTTTCGGAGAAATGAGCAGGTGCCATACCAGCCATTTTGGAAAGCGCTCGATTTCCTTCTCGAGCAACGCGTGAGGTGGATTGCTCCAGGTATACAGCGAGTCCCATCCCCCTAATTCCACTGGCCCCAATTGCGGATGCTCGAAGGGATACCAGGTAACGAAGCCCTTGCCAGCCAATGCTTCATCGTTCCACTTGAGCAGCTTGAGATCGTCCTCGACAGGATGTTCGCGATACCACTCGATGAATTTGTAGTCGGTGATTCCGGCCTGGCGCTGCGGGCTCCAGATCTCCACGGTCCACGCGAATACGCCTCGGTGATCGTACATCCAATCGTCGAGCGACCCGGTGATGACTTCCTTGGGGTGATATCGGAAGTCGTGGAAT
>Ga0105248_10003758_pt1 | contig 16821 bp, 15 predicted proteins | sample KBSS34metaG_FD_81524 | JGI IMG/M metagenome (GOLD analysis project Ga0105248, IMG submission 81524) | Switchgrass rhizosphere microbial communities from Kellogg Biological Station, Michigan, USA - KBS S3-4 metaG | ecosystem: Host-associated > Plants > Roots > Rhizosphere > Soil | place... | reverse complement strand
GAGAGCGAGACGATCCGCGCGCCCCGCGCGCCCCACGGCGCGGCGAGATGGCGGCACATCCGGTTGAGGCCGAACTTGGAGAGCTGATAGGCGCTGCGCGGGTCGGGCTCGCCGCCATGAACGGCGCCGATCCGCTCCAGGAGGTCGGGCGCGAGCGGATCGTCGAGCACCGCAGTCATGTCCGCTCCGGGCGGCGCTCCGTGCGCGGCCAGCGAGGAGATGAATACCGCCGCGCTGCCCGCGGTCATCCGGGGCAGGGCGGCCGCGGCGGTGCGGGCGGCCCCGGCAAGGTTGACGTCGAGGATGCGGTTGCCGGAGGCCATGCTCGGCGAGAGCCCGACCACATGGGCGAGCGAACGCACGCCGCCGAGGGTGGCCGCCCGCTCGAACAGGCGGTCGAGCGAAGCGGGATCGGTGACGTCGCAGGCGGCCGCCTCGGCCTCCTGGCCATCCGCCGCCATCTGCTCGGCGATGCGGGCGGCGGCGTCCTCGTCACGGTCGGCCAGCAGCACCCGGTGGGCTTGCCCCAGCCGCCGTGCGCAGGCCGCGCCCATTCCCCCTGCCGCGCCGATCACGACCGCCAGCGGCAGTCCGGAGCGCCCGGCGGCGCGCAGATTCTCGCCCGCGCCGGTCATGCGCGGCAGCCCGGTTCGAGCCCGAGCTCGTTCCAACGATCAAACACCTTCATCGCGAACCTTTCCTCAACCTGGGGCTCAGCCCGTGGTCCGCAGCGCGGCCAGCATGCGCTGGAAGTGTGAAACCTTCCAGCCGTCCTGGTCCTCGCCCCAGCCGGTCTTGCCATCGTATTCCCAGCGCATCAGCGCGTTCGAGCCGTTGCCGTGCTCGCACATGTGGCTGACGGTGAAGCCCTCGGCTTCCATGGTCCGGCCCTCCTCGTCAACCAGCATCACCTCCATGTGCTGGCTCCAGCCGGTGTCCTTGTCGCGCCAGTTGCGCATCCAGCTGCGGCTCTTGTCGAGCCGGGTGAACCGCCCGTCCTTCAGCAGCCAGCCCATGTTGAGCGGGGAGCGGCCCTTGGCGTCGCCGTCCTGCGGGCGCACGAAGCTGAGGAAGCCGGTCTGGTCGTCGGTATGGCCGAAGATGTACTGGATGCGCCCCTGGCCGCGCTGGCGCTCGATCTCGCGCCACTTCGGCCCGCCCGGGTGCAGCACCGCGGGCGCGCGCGTCGCCCCCGCATATTTCTGGCTCGAGGCATGGGCCCCCTCGCGCGGGCCCCAGGTGCGGTCGCGGACCGACCAGCAATCGACCGGGATCTTCTCGCCATAGAGCGTCAGCGTGCCGGTGAACCGGCCGAGCTGGTCGAGGTGCGGATTGTCGAGGCAGGGCGCCTCGCCGGGAGTGAAGCGGTGCGGCGGATGGGCGGCGACGAATTCCAGCTCGAACCCGAACTGCGCTTGCGCGTCGGCATAGGACAGCTCGTACTCCATCAGCGGCTTGCGCATCTTCAGGGCATAGCCGCCGTCCGGATAGACGATGTCGCGCATGTCGTGATGATCGCCCGGCATCTCGGTCTCGACATTGCGATAGTAGGCGAGCCGGGCCGGATCGGCCCCGCGCGGGTCCCAGGCGAAGATCCGCCAGCGCACCTTGCCGGTATTCGGATAGTAGGCCGAATGGATCCACGCCCCCAGCCGCCGCTCGGGCACGTTGATCGCCCACCAGTTGGTTTCCAGGTTGAGCGGATTGGCGTCCTGGCGGTGGTAGGTGTCATCCGCGGGGACGAACGGCGTCTCGCGGGTGATCAAAGGCCTGGGCATGGATTGCACTCTGTTCGGGGCAAGGGGTTCATGCGTTGAACGCCAGCTTGAGGCCCGGCTCGTCCCACCGGGCCCGCACCAGCAGCCCCTTGGTCGAGAGGGTGATGAAAGCGTCGCGCATGTCCTCGCCGCCGAAGGCGATGTTGGTCACGTACTCATCGTCGAACGGCCGGTGCGACGAACTGCCGTCGGGCCGCATCGTCGTGATCCCGCCGTTGTGCAGCGTGCCGATGCACAGGTTCCCCGCGGCGGTGATCGCCATGCTGTCGAGCCCGACGTCGCCCGGGGCGGTGCCGATCATGCGCGGCTTCTGCTTCTGCGCCACGGCATCCACCGTGAAGACCCGCGCAGTGGCGGTGTCGGCGACGTAGACCGTGCTCCCGTCGGGCGAGAGGCCGACCCCGTTGTAGGCAAGGGCGTGCGGCACGACCGCGGTGATCGAGGAACCATCCGGCTTGCCGCAATAGAGCCCGCCCGCCTCGCGCACCCGACCGAAGTTCTTGCCGAGATCGGTGAACCACATCGTGCCGTCCGCCGCGAAGACGAGGTCGTTGGGCGCGCTCAGCGGATGGCCGCCGCAGGAATCGAACACCCGCTCGACCTTGCCGGTGGCAAGATCCACCCGTTCGATCCGGCCTTCGGTGCCCGGCCCGGAGGCGTTGCAGAAGCGGACGCTGTCGAGCCCGCCCGAGTTGCACAGGTAGAGCGCCCCGTCCGGACCGATCGCCGCGCCGTTCGGCCCGCCGCCGCACTCCGAGACCACTTCGGTCCGCCCGTTCCAGCAGCGGGTCACCCGCCCTGCGGCGAGTTCGACGACGATCACCGACCCATCGGCCATCACGACCGGCCCCTCGGGGAACTTCAGGCCTTCGGCGATCACTTCGGGGGCATTTGCGCCCATGGTATTTCTCCCGGTTCGCCCGCGCTTCGCACGCCTGGGGCGGTCATGGTCACATGGCGGATATGCCGCCGTCGAGCTTCATTTCGGATGCCGTCATCATCCGGCTCTCGTCGCTGGCGAGATAGAGCACCGCGAAGGCCACGTCGTCCGGCTCGGCGATGCGCCCGATCGGCACCTGCCGGGCGAACTTGGCCACGCGCTCCTCCTCGGTGCCCTTGGCTAGGCCGCGCAGCAGCGGCGTGCGCACGAACGTCGGGTGGACCGAATTGCAGCGCACGTCATAGCCCTCGCGCGCGCAGTGCAGGGCGATCGACTTGGTCAGCATCCACACCGCCGCCTTCGAGGCATTGTAGGCGACGAACGCGTGGTTGGCGATCAGCCCGGCGATCGAGGAGATGTTGACGATCGAGCCCGGGCCGCACTCGCGCATGACCGGCAGCGCTGCGCGGCAGCCGTGGAACACGCTGTCGACGTTGACCGCCATCGTCTGGTCCCAGACCGCCGGATCGATCGATTCGATCGTGCCGACCGGCGCGATCCCCGCATTGTTGACCAGCACCGAGAGCCCGCCCATCACCTCGGCGGCCTCGGCGATCGCGTCCGGCCAGGCTGCCGCGTCGGTCACGTCGAGAGTCAGTGCAGATGCCGCATCGCGGCCCAGTTCGCGATTGATCGCGCCGGCGGCATCCTCGGCGCCCGGCCGGTTGATGTCCGCGAGGACGACCTGCGCCCCCTCGCGCGCCAACATGGCGGCGATTGCCGCGCCCAGCCCCTGGGCGGCCCCGGTGACGAGCGCTTTCTTGCCCGCCACCCGGCCAGCGATGCCGCTGCTCATGCCGCCGCCTCAGCGGGTCTCGAACGGGATCTTGCCCTTGCCCATCAGCGCCCAGCGATCGACCTGCGCGGTGCCGATCGGGTTGCCCAGGAAGCAGTAGCTGATCCCGGTCTGCAGCGCGTTGGAGCGCGGCCGGTCCAGCGATTCCCAGATCGCGCGGACCGAACCCTGGGTCGCGGCGGGCGGCTTGGCGGCGATCTTCACCGCCAGTTCGTGCGCGCGATCCCACAGCTTGTCGTTCTCGACCACTTCGGTGACAAGCCCGATGCGCAGCGCGGTATAGGCCGAGATCCGCTCGTCGTTGCCGAGCAGGGTCATGCGCAGCACGTCGCCCAGCGGCATGCGGTAGGTCGCGCCGATCGGCTCGAGCGCGGCGACCATTCCGTAGGTCACGTGCGGATCGAAGAACTGCGCGTCTTCCGAGCAGATCAGGATGTCGCTCTCGTTGAGCCAGTAGAAGGCGCCGCCCCCGGCGAGGCCGTGAACCGCGCAGATCACCGGCTTCCAGCAATGGTTGTGCTTGGGCCCCAGCGCCTCGCCGGGATCGCGGCGGCTCCACAGGTTCTCGGGAAACAGGCTGCCCTCGGGCGAAGAGGTCGCCTTGACGTCGGCCCCGGTCGAGAAGGCGCGGCCCTTGGCGGCGCGCAGCACGACGCAGTGGATGTCGTCGTCGGCAACGATGTCCTTCCACAGGTGCTGGAATTCATCGAGCATCTGGCGGGTGAAGGTGTTGAACGATTCCGGGCGGTTGATCGTCACGGTTGCGATGTGATCCGCCTTTTCGACGATGATGGTCTCGAATTCCACGCGGCACCTCGCTATACAACTCGACCGTTGCCTTAAGCGCCCCGGCGTAGCGGTGCAACCGGGCGTGCGTCCTCCGGCCAACTCCACGCCGCCGGGGGCTTGATAGGTGCAGATGATGGATGACCGGAACGATGCGGTTGCAGAACCGGCGGCGGACCGCGAGGGGGGCCTGCGCGCGCCGGTGCGGTTTCCCAAGACGGCCGAGCTGATCGCCGACGAGATCCGCAAGCAGATTGTCCGCGGCGATCTGCGCGAGGGGGATTACCTGCCGCTCGAGGGGGACCTCAAGACGACGCTCAACGTCTCGCGGCCGACCCTGCGCGAGGCGTTCCGCATTCTCGAAGCCGAAAAGCTGATCAGCGTGGTGCGTGGCTCGCGTACCGGGGCGCGGGTCCATGCGCCTGCGGCCAGCGCGGTCTCGCGTTACGCCGGGTTCGTGCTGCAGTCGCAGGGCACCACGATCGAGGACATCTACGATTCGCGCCTCGCGATCGAGCCGTTCTGCGCCTGGCGGCTGGCGCGCGCCCACGACGCCGCGGCGGCGGACGTGCTGCAGGCCGAGGCCGACCGGCTGCGCCGCGTGCTCGAGGACCAGCGCTTCACCGATTTCGCGGTGGGCCTCGCCGAATTCCACCGCCGGCTGGTCGAGCTTGCCGGCAACCGCACCCTGCTGCTGATCACCGACATGCTGCAGGACATCGTCGCCGAACATCAGGTCGCGCAGATGCGCCGCCGGCAGTCCGACGAGGAAATGCAGATCAAGCGCGGGCTGTGGGGGCTGCGCTCGTTCGACCGGCTGAGCAGCCTGATCCGCGCCGGCGATGCCGAGGGTGCGGCAGCGCACTGGCGCATCCACCTGGTCAACGCCCGGCGCGCCTGGGTGCCGGCGGCAGAGCGTGGCCGGTTGCTCGACGTGCTGGGCTGAACGGCCGGTGCGCGCTTGCGCTTCGGCAGGCGGCACGTAGTTACCCGGGTTGATTCGACATGAGGATGTGAGGCGATGAGCGAGACCAAGATCCAGACCGATACAGGCGCGGCGCAGCCGCTGGTGCTGGTGGAGAACGACGGCGGGGTGCGGATCATCACGCTGAACCGGCCCGACAGCCTCAACGCCTTTAACGAGGGGATCATGCGCGACCTGCGCGACGCGACCGCCGATGCCGCGCGCGACGAGTCGGTCGGCTGCGTGGTCGTCACCGGGGCGGGCCGTGGCTTCTGTGCAGGCGGCGATCTCAAGGAGGGCGGCGGCCGCGCCGGGACGGCCGATCCATTCCGCGGCGCCCGGGTCGAGCAGGGCTTCACCCGCCTGCGCGGCTTCATGGAAGCCTCGCACCTGCTGCACGAGATGCCCAAGCCGACCATCGCCATGGTCAACGGCCCGGTCGCGGGGGCGGGGATCGGCCTTGCCGGCGCCTGCGATCTGCGCTTCGCCGGCGAGAGCGCCACGTTCCTCTCCGCATTCGAACGGATCGGGGGCAGCGGCGACTTCGGCGGGAGCTGGTTCTGGACCAAGATCCTCGGGACCGGCGTCGCGCGCGAGATCTACTTCCTCGGCGAGAAGTACACCGCGCAGCAGGCCTTCGCGAAGGGCATCTATACCCGGCTGTTCCCCGACGAGCAGCTGCGCGAGGCGACCCTCGCGGCGGCCCGCAAGCTCGCCGACGGTCCGCGCATGGGCTACCGCTACATGAAATCGAACCTCAACATGGCCGAGGACGCCAGCTTCGAGGCTGCCTTCGATCACGAGGCGCTCAACATGGGGCTGTCGACCATGGCCACCGCCTCGATCTACAAGGCGATGAAGGAAGCCAAGGCCGCCAGGGACTGATCCCGGGCGCCGGTAGCGCCGGCGCGGGCAGGGTGGCGACGGCGCCCGATTCTCGGGCTCTCTCGCGACTTGCTGCGACAGGTTGGAGCGGGCGGAGCAGTCGATCGGCTCTCCGCCCGTTTCCGTGCCCGGTCCAGCGTGCAAGGCGCGGAAATCCGCCGCAGGTGCCGCGCAATCGGCCATGCCCCACTGGGTATTCCCGCGCGAAAGACCATATTGCGAAAGCGACGCATTCACGCTAAAAGTGACGCATCGTCAGCTTGGTTCGCCGGGATAGAGGAGAAGCCGATGCAAATGGAAGACATGATCATCGTCAGCGTTGATGACCACGCTGTCGAACCCCCCGAGGCGTTCATTCGCCACTACCCCGAGGGCAAGAAGGACCGCGCCCCGCGGATCATCGACAGGAACGGCAAGGACGTCTGGTTCTGGGACGGGCAGGTCTATCCGACGATCGGCCTGAACGCCGTCGTCGGCCGCCCGCGTTCCGAATACGGCATGGAGCCGACCCGCTTCGAGCAGATGCGCCAGGGCAGCTACGATCCGAAGGCGCGCGTCGACGACATGAACGTCAACGGCATCCTGGGCTCGCTCAACTTCGCGACCATGCCGGGCTTTTCCGGCAACACCTTCATCGCCAACCCCAACCGCGACGAAGGCCTGCTGGCGATCCGCGCCTGGAACGACTGGCACGTGCTCGAATGGTGCGAGGTCGGCAAGAACCGCCTGATCCCGATGATCATGCTGCCGCTGTGGGACATGCAGCTGACCCTCGCCGAGATGCGCCGCATGTCGAAGCACGGCGTTCACAACATCGCCTTTCCGGACAATCCGGCCCGCATCGGCCTGCCCAGCCTCCACAACGAGTACTGGGAGCCGTTCTGGAAGGAATGCTGCGACCTCAAGATGCTGCTGAACTGCCACATCGGCACCGGCATGCGTCCCGAGCACGCCTCCGATGAGACCCCGATCGACGCCTGGATCACCACCATGCCGATGTCGATCGCCAACTCGGCGGCGGACTGGCTGTTCGCCTCGTTCTGGAAGCGGTACCCCGACCTGCGCATGGCGCTGTCGGAAGGCGGCATCGGCTGGATTCCGTACTTCCTCGAGCGGGCCGACTTCACCCACGAACACCATCACGAGTGGACCTTCACCGACTTCGCGCCGGGCGAGCGTCCGTCCGACGTGTTCAAGCGCCACATCGTGACCTGCTTCATCGACGACCAGTTCGGTCTGAAGTCGATGGACTACATGAACCCGGACATGGTCGCCTACGAGGCCGACTATCCGCATTCGGACACGCTGTGGCCGAACTGCCCGGAACACCTGTGGGCGACGCTCGTCGGCCAGTCGGACGAGATCATCAACAAGGTGACTCACCAGAACGCCATGCGCCTGCTCAACTACGATCCGTTCGAGGCGCTCGGCGGCCGCGACAAGTGCACCGTCCGCCACCTGCGCGAGCTGGGCAAGGACGTCGACGTCTCGCCGCGGGCCGGGCTCGGCGGGCTCAAGACCGACTCGATGGACCTCGTGGGCAAGGCGCGCCGCCCGGTCACCTCGGGCGAGATCGCCTCGATGTTCGCTTCGGCCTGACGAACCCGCCGAAGGCCCGGGACCAGGGCCTTCCGGCAAACCGGGAATGGGCGGCGCCGCGGCGCCGCCCTTTTTCGTTGCCGATTTTCCTTGTCACCTGTCGTCCGCACTTGGCACCGCCCTTCGATCCATGCCACCTAGACGCAAACACGGCTGCCCGACCGCGAAGGCCTGGGCCCGGGAGAGGGAACAGGATGGCTGAGATCGGGGCTGAGATCGGGGCTGAAACCGGACCGCCGCGATCCGTTGCCACGAATCCGCCGGCCGCGAGCGGCAGGTTGTTCTGGCTGTTGATCCTCGCGCTGTGGCTCGCCGAGGTGACCGGCTCCTTCGAAACCGGGATGATCTACGCCGCCCAGCGCGCGGTCACCGATGAGTTCGGCGATCCGGTCCGCGTCGGCTGGCTGATCACCTCCTACCTGATCGTCGGCGCGGGAGCCGCCGCGCTGGCCGGGCGGCTGGGCGACCTGCTCGGCCGGCGCGCGGTGATGCTGGCGATCCTGGCCTGCGGTATCGCCGGCTCGCTGCTCAGCGCGGCCGGGCCGACTTACGCGCTGGTCCTCACCGGCCGGTGCATTCAGGGCGCCACCGGCGCGATCCTGCCGTTGTGCATCGGCCTCGCCCGCGAATCGCTCCCGCGCGACAAGGTGCCTCTCGGCATCGGCCTGATGTTTTCGGGCGCCTCGGTCGGCACGGTCGGCGGGCTGGTCGTCGGCGGCCTGCTGGTGGACCATTACCACTGGCGCGCGGTGTTCCTCGCCAGCGCCGTGTTTGGCGCCATGGCGGCCCTGCTGATCCGGCTGTTCGTGCCACGCTCGGTCCCTGCCGCCGCCGGCCCACGGACGGACTGGGTGGGCGGCGTCCTGTTCGTCCCCGCGATCCTCGCACTGCTGGTGCCGATCAGCTACGGCCCGGTGTGGGGGGCGCTCGACTGGCGCACGCTCGCTTCGGCTGCGTCCGGGCTGGTGCTGCTCGGCGTGTGGATCCGCGTCAGCCTAAGGAACGAAAACCCGTTGTTCGATGTGCGCCTGTTCGCCAACCGCCAGGTCGCGGTCGGCAACATCATCACCGCGCTGGTCGCGCTCGGCGCGCTGCAGATCACGCTGATCTTCTCGCTGATGCTGCAGGCGCCGAAGTGGACCGGGATCGGCCTCGGGGTCAGCGCCACTGTCGCGGGGCTGACCAAGATGCCGTCGAGCCTCGCCTCGATGGCCGCAGGGCCGCTCGGCGGCTGGATCACCGCGCGGGGCGGAGGACGGATGACGATGGTGATCGGCGGCGTATTGTGCTGTGCCGGGTTCGCGCTGTCGATGGTGATCCACGACACGCCGGTCCATCTCGCGCTGGTGCTGTTCGTTGCCTCCTTCGGCACGACCACCCTGTTCTGCGCGGGTCCGACGATCATCGCCATGGCGGTCCCGCACGATCGCACCAGCGAGGCCGCCGGGATGACGACCGTCGTGCGCCAGGCCGCGATGGGCATCGGTGCGCAGATGGTCTCGGTTCTGTTGGCGACCGATACGATCCGCCAGCCCGGCAGCTCCGCCCACTATCCGACCGCCTGGGCGTTCATGCTCACGATCGGGGTGGTCATCGCCTTGTGCGCCGCGGCCGCCCTCATGGCGCTCCTCCTGCCGCGCAATGCGGGCGTTCAGCAGAGCTTCCGCAAGGTGAGCACGGCCTGATGGGCAGGGGCCGCGGCACGCTTGCCAAAGCTGTTGCATTGGCTTTGCCAAGGCACTAGCGGTCACCTAGTTATACATCTGACCGGACGGCGGACACGCGCGGCCGGGCCCCCGGCAACTGGAGGATATCCCCATGGATCTGAGCTATGGCGCCGACGCCGAGGCGTTTCGCGCCGAGGTGAGGCAGTTCCTCGAGCAGAACTGGCAGCCGGGCGATCGCCGCGGCGCCGAGCTCAAGGATTTCATCCGTGACTTCCGCCGCTCGGCGACTGACCGCGGCCTGCTCTACCGCTCCATCCCCAAGCGCTTCGGCGGCTCCGAGCAGCCGGTCGACGTGGTCAAGGCGCAAGTCATCCGCGAGGAATTCGCCCGCGCCCGCGCGCCCATGGAGGTCGGCGGCAACGGCATGAACATGACCGTGCCGACCCTGCTCGAGAAGGGCACCGAGGAACAGAAGGCGCTGTTCATCCCCAAGACGGTCGAAGGCGAATACATCTGGGGCCAGGGCTATTCCGAGCCCGGGTCCGGCTCCGACCTCGCCTCGGTCCGCACCAAGGCCGAACTGTCGCCCGACGGGACCAAGTGGATCATCAACGGCCAGAAGATCTGGACCTCGATGGGCATGCAGTCGACCCACATGTTCATGCTCGCCCGGACCGAGCCCGATGCGCCCAAGCATGAGGGCATCACCTATCTCCTGCTTGACCTGAACCAGCCCGGCATCACCCGTCGCCCGATCCGCCAGATGACCGGCGAAGAAGGGGACCACACCTTCTGCGAGTTCTTCTTCGACAACGTCGAGGCGCCGGTCGCCTGGCAGGTCGGCGCGCGGGGCGAGGGCTGGTCGGTGAGCCGCACCACGATCAAGCACGAGCGCGCCTCGATCGGCAGTGCCGACAGCCTCGGCAGCCAGTTCGCCAAGCTGGTCGATCTCGCCCGCGAGATGGGTCGGCTGAAGGATCCGGTCGTGCGCGATCGGCTCGCCACGATCGAGGGCTTCGTGCTCTCGCACCGCTACACCAGCTTCCGCCTGTTCTCCTGCTCGGCCGCTGGCGACGATCCGGGGCCGGTGCAGCTGATGATGAAGCTGCTGCTGACCGAGATCGGCCACGAGATCGCCCTCCTGGCGCAGGAACTGATCGGCGATCAGGGCCTGATCGAGCCGGCCGGCGCCGGCGGCCGTGGCAATCGCGGCCCGCGCGGCCCGAACAAGTGGCTCGACCAGATCATGGGCAGCCTGGGCAACTCGATCGCCGGTGGCACCAGCAACATCCAGCGCAACGTCATTGCCGAGCGCGGGCTCGGGCTGCCGCGCGATCTCGCGATGGCGGGGGAGAAGTAAGTCATGCGGTTCCACCTCACCGAGGAACAGGTCGCCATCCAGGATGCCGTGCGCGGCACCCTCGCCGATGCCTGGCCGATGGAGCGCCTCCACAAGTTTGCCGATGCCGGCGACGATTTCGATGCGGACTGCTGGTCGGCGCTGTCGCAGCTCGGCCTGTTCGGCATTCTTGCGCCCGATAGCGGGATGGGGCTGGTCGATGCCGCGCTGGTCAGCGAGGTCGTCGGCGAGGCTGCCGCGCCGGGCCCGGTGATCGCGCAGCTGATCGCCGTCGCCGCACTGAGCGCCACTGCCAACGAGGCCGCCAAAGCTCACCTCGAAGCGCTGCTCTCGGGCGAGGCGATCGCCACGCTCGCGCTCGATGGCGATCTGGTCCAGTGCGCGCGCGCCGCGACCCTGTTCCTTGCCGACGACGGCGCGGGTGGCCTGAGGCTGGTCGAGGCGGGCGAGGGGGTCACCATCGAGACGGTCACCGCCACCGATCGCAGCCGCCCGGTCTCGCGCGTCGCCTTCAGCGCGAGCGCGACCAGCCATGCGCTGTTCGCCGCCGGCGATCCGCAGGTTGCCCGCCTGCGGGATGCGGCGCTCGTGCTGATCGCGGCCGATGCGCTCGGCGGCGCGCAGCACTGCACCGATGTGTCGGTCGCCTATGCCAAGGAGCGCACCCAGTTCGGGCAGCCGATCGGCCGCTTCCAGGGCCTCAAGCACCAGCTCGCGCACATGGCGCTCGATGTCGAGCCGGCCCGCGCGCAGGTCTGGTACGCCGCCTATGCCTGGGATGCGGGTCTCCCCGATTCCCCTCGCGCCGCGGCGATGGCCAAGGCGCACCTGTGCGAGGTCTATACCCGGACCACCCGCGCGGCGATCGCCGCTCATGGCGGGATCGGCTACACCTGGGAATACGGGCTGAACTACTGGTTCAGGCGTTCCGTCCAGGACCGGGCGTGGCTCGGCAGCCCGTCGGTGCTGCGAGCCAGGGCCGCCGAACTGGCTGGCTGGTAAGAACAAGAAAAGGTGGAGAGAGCAATGGCCGACGAGACGAACGAAGCAATTCAGCCCGCGGCCCTTGGTCTCTCGCTCACCGGCAAGCCCTTGCCCGAGTTCGCCGAGCCGATCTCGGCGCCGCACGGCACGACCCCGCTGCGCCGGCCGAACTCGGTCCGCCGCACGATGTCGATCGACGTCCGCTGGCCCGATGGGCCGACCGCGGCCGGGCACTTCCTCGGCACTGCGCGCGACATCTTCACTCCGGCGGCCGGGGGCGATCCGATCGTCCTCGGCGAGGCGGAGGCGAGGGTGGTCGCGGCCGACCGGCAGATCGTCTCGATCTCGAGCACACCCACCCCGCCGCATCTCCAGGATCTGGTCGGTGTCCGGGCCGGTGGCCACTTGCGCAATGCGCTCGCGCTGGCGGTCCCGGAGGAGAAGGCGGCCGGAACGCCGCTCTATCTCGTGCTCGACGACATGGCCGGATCGACCCTGGTCGCCAAGTGGGCCTTCTCGCGCTGGACCGAGGACTGGATGGAGCGCATGCAGCCGGCCAACCCGCGCCCGCAGATGGAGGGCGTCTGCATCGGCTTCCGGCCGGGCGCCTCCTCGCTCGGCGCCGACGGTCGCCCGCTTCCGAGCCAGAACACCAGTCGCGTGGTGCCCCTGCGCAATCCGGCCGATCCCCTCGGCTGGCACGACCTGCCGGATTACGACGGGGTCAACTTCCGCCGCGCCCGCCGCATCGACGTGTGGCGTGATGGCGGGGAACTGGCGGTCGAAGCCCTGTTCCAGGATTCGGCCAGCGCACCCGACGGGGGGAACCGGTTCTCGATCCACGAATACCTGCTCGAGGCCCGGATCGGGGCCGACGGGCTGATCCGCTCGCTGGTGGCGACGCCGGGGACGCTGCCCTATTCGACCTGCCGCGCCGCCCCGACCAACAACGAGGTGCTGATCGGCACCCCGGCGCGCGAGCTGCGCGACCTGGTGCTCGAAAAGCTGAAGTTCACGGGCGGCTGCACCCACCTCAACGATACGCTGCGCTCACTGGCCGAAGTCGAGGTCATGGCCAAGGCGTTGGCGGGCTGAGGCGAGCGTCGGTTAGGCGGCTCCCGCCTTTAAGGCGGGAGCCGTTTCGACGACGTCATCCCGGGCTTGACCCGGGATCCCGCTTCCTTCTGCGCGACCCGTGGCGGCAGCCGCGAACCGCCCTCAGGCGGATGCGGCGCGCTTCGCCCTGGCCTCGGCCGCGGCCTGTTCCAGGATCGGCTTCAGCTCGCGTTTCAGCACCTTGTTGTTCTGGTTCATCGGGAGCGCGTCGAGCACCACGACCGTGCGCGGGACCTTGTTGTCGGCCAGGTGCTCGCGGCAGAACCGGGCGATGTCCTCGGGCGTCGCGGTCATGCCGGTCTTCAGCGTCACCGCTGCGCCGACATCCTCGCCCAGCACCTCGTGATCGATACCGACGACCGCGGCATCCTTGACCGCCGGGTGGTTGTGCAGCACCGTTTCGATCTCGAGCGGGGTGATGTTGTACCCGCCGCGGATGATCAGTTCCTTCGAGCGTCCGGCCATGATCAGGTCGCCGTCGTTATCGACGTAGCCAAGGTCGCCGGTCTTGGTCCAGCCGCCCTTGAAGCTCGCCTCGGTCGCTTCCGCATCGTTCCAGTAGCGCCGCGGATGCTTCTGCAGCCCGTAGATTTCGCCAACCACGTTCGGCTCGGTGATGACGTTGCCGTTCTCGTCGCGGATCTGCATGTGCGGCGGCAGCTTGCCCACGCAGCCGGGCTTGAGCACCTGCTCGGGGCTGCTGGTGCCGACACCGATGCCGCCTTCCGACATGCCGTAGGAATTGCGCATGCGCACATGCGGCCACAGTTCCATCGCGCGCCTCACCGAATCGTGCGGCAGCGGGGCGGTCCCGGTCATCAGGTACTTCACCCCGGCGAAATCGTATTGCGCGACGTCCGGGTGATCGAGGATCAGCCGGAGCATCGAGGGCACGAGATAGACCAGATCCGGCTTGCGGCTGCGGGTCAGCTCGAGGAAACCCTTGGGGTCGAACTTGGGCTGGGTGTAGGTCGTCGCGCCGCCCTTTGCCGGCAGCATCAGCACGCCCAGATTCCCGCCCGAGCCGGTCAACGGCAGCGCATGGAGCGTGGAGCGCGAGCGATCCTGGTTGAGCCCGGTGGTGTCGCCGAGCAGGTCGGGGTGCGAGACGACGACGCCCTTGATCTTGCCCGTGGTGCCCGAGGTGCCGAGGATTTCGGCATCGGCGTTCGGATCGAGCAAGGCCTGGTCGGGCAGGGCGGCGAGGTCGCGCGGCATGTCGTCGACCGACCAGCTGGCGACGAGGTCCAGCCCCTCGACCGTCGAGGCCTCGTTGTAGATCGCGAAGCGCGGTTCCGTCAGCGCGGCGAAGTCCTTGATCTCGGCCGGCGAGAGCCGCACGTTGATCGGTACGGCGATGCCGCCGGCGCGCATCACCGCGAACACCGCGATCGCCATCTCGACCGCGTGCGCGTTGCTGATCGGCAGGAACACCCGGTCGCCCGGCTTGAGCCCGGCCGCGGCCAGCCCGCCGCCGATCTCGTCGGCCTCGCGGTCCCACTCGGCAAACGTGATCGCGCGCCGGGTATCGTCATGCGCGATCTGGTCGGCCTGGTGCTGGGCGCGCACCTTCAATGCGTCGGGCAAACGACGGACGGTCATGGTGTCTCCTGTGCGGTACCTGTCTAACTATGTCCCTTAGCGTCACGCCGCCGGCCTGCACAGGGGCAATCTGCCCCGGATCAGGGCCGCCGTACGGGGCGGCAGCCGGGCTCTGCCGCAACGGGGCTTGCGCAATCCCCGTGCGCGCGCTTTCAATGGCGTTGCAGTGGCGTTGCACAGCGACGGCACGCTCCCCGGGAGAACTGTGCCGATGACTCACGATCCGCTTGCCGACGAACTCGCCATCCGCCGCCTTGGCGCTGCCTATGCCGACGCCTGCGGGCGGCTCTGCGCTGCCGACGTGGCCCGCCTGTTCGCTCCCAACGCCACGATGGGCATGGCCGGTGGAATTGTCGCCCCTGGCGACAAGATTCTGAAAAACTTCGAGATTGTACTCGGTCGTCAGGCTTTCCTGGTCCAGACGCTGCACTCCGGGCTGATCGAGTTGGCCGGCGACACCGCGCGGGGCCGGTGGTGGATGAGCGAGATCCTGCGGGCTGCCGACAGCGAGCAGTTCAATGTCAACCACGGCTTCTACGAGGACACCTATGTCCGCCGCGACGGCCGCTGGCTGTTCGGCAGCCGCCTGTTCACCTTGCGCCTGACGACCCCGCTCCCCGCCGGCACGGTCGCCGGAGCCGCGCCGGAATATGCATGGGGATCAATGGCCTAGTCGGCCTTGTCAGCCTTGCTGTCGGGTTCCTTGGCCGAACCGGCGGTCTGCTGGTCGACCACCCCTTCGGCCTCCTCCCGCTCCGCCAGCCGCCGCCGCGCCGCGGCATCGCGATCGACATCAGGAATCTCGGACTTGTCGGTCATCTGCGGTCTCCTTCACCCTCCACAACGCGCGGCGGCGCGATTTCGCGCAACATCTGCAAGGCGGTCGACTTGCCCTGCCGACCGGACTATCGCGGACGCAGCAACAGCACCTGAGGAAGCCCATGCAGTTCGAGACCGTGCTCTACGAAGTCGCCGACAATATCGCGACCATCACGCTCAACCGGCCCGACCGGATGAACGCCTACAACAACCAGCTGATGGAAGACCTCATCGCCGCCTTCGACCTGTCCGATGCCGACGATGACGTGCGCTGCGTGATCGTTACCGGTGCGGGCCGGGGGTTCTGCGCCGGGGCCGATCTCGAGGCCGGCGCCGCCACGTTCGACTATGCCAAGGGCCCCAAGGGCGCGGCGCTGCGGGCCGATGGCTCGGTCGACTGGGGCCATGAGGCGGTGCGCGACAACGGCGGCAAGCTGAGCCTGCGGATCTACGATTCGATGAAGCCGGTGATCGGCGCTATCAACGGCCCGGCGGTGGGCATCGGCATCACGATGACCCTGCCGATGGACATCCGCCTCGTCGCGGAAGGGGCCAAGATTGGCTTCGTCTTCGCCCGCCGCGGGATCGTCCCCGAAGCGGCCTCGAGCTGGTTCCTGCCGCGCCTCGTCGGGATCAGCCGCGCGGTCGAGTGGTGCGCCACGGGCCGCGTCTTCACCGCGGACGAGGGCCTCGCCGCCGGCCTGTTCCGCAGCAAGCATGCGCCCGAGGAGCTGCTCCCCGCCGCCCGCGCGCTGGCCGCGGAAATCTGCGAATCCGCCCCGGTTTCGGTTGCGCTCTCGCGCAAGATGATGTGGCGCGGCCTGTCGATGACCGAGCCGATGGAAGCCCACCGGGTCGACAGCCGCGGCGTGTTTGCGCGCGGCGCCAGCAACGATGCCAAGGAAGGCGTTACCAGCTTCCTCGAGAAGCGCGCGCCCAACTATCCCGACCGCGTCTCGACCGACATGCCCGAGTGGTACCCGTGGTGGACCCCGGCGGGCTGGGAGTGATCGGCTGACCGCAATGGACCGGATCGCCGTCACCCGCTCGGATCACGTCACCACCATCGTGCTCGACCGGCCCGAGGTGATGAACGCGATCGATCCGCAGATGCATGCCGAACTGGAGGCGGCGTTCGATGCATATGCCGCCGCCCCCGACCAGCGCGTCTGCGTGGTCACCGGAGCCGGGGACCGGGCGTTCTGCGCCGGGTCCGACCTCAAGGCGGCCCACGGCGGCGGCTATTCGGAGAAGGACTACCCGGCGCACGGATATGCCGGGCTGATCGAACGGTTCGACCTTGCCAAGCCGGTGATCGCCGCGGTCAACGGACTCGCGCTGGGCGGCGGATTCGAGCTGGCGCTGGCCTGCGATCTGATCCTGGCCGCTCCGGGCGCAAGCTTCGGCCTGCCTGAACCGCGCGTCGGTGCGGTTGCGCTGGGCGGCGGCATTCATCGCCTGGCCCGCCAGATCGGCCAGAAGCAGGCGATGGGCCTGCTGCTCTCCTCGCGCCGCGTCTCGGCCG
>Ga0105248_10003757_pt1 | contig 16829 bp, 27 predicted proteins | sample KBSS34metaG_FD_81524 | JGI IMG/M metagenome (GOLD analysis project Ga0105248, IMG submission 81524) | Switchgrass rhizosphere microbial communities from Kellogg Biological Station, Michigan, USA - KBS S3-4 metaG | ecosystem: Host-associated > Plants > Roots > Rhizosphere > Soil | place... | reverse complement strand
GTGGACAATGTTAAGGTCCACAAAGTGCCTGTGCAGGAGGATGGCGTCTGGACGCAAGTGCCCCGCTACACCTTCGAAGGCATGGACTTCGACGTGACCAACTGACCAGTCAACGGTTCGGGTTTCGCTCGGGTAATGGCACTTTTGAACTGCTCGCCAGCAGCGCCTGCCGAGTCGCAGAATCGAGCTTAGGCGGCGGGGGACCACTTTCTTTGCTGGCCAGAGCCTTGCGTATTGGCTCCGGCATCCTGTCGGCATCGGCCGGGACTGGCGGCTCGAAACCGCCCGCGGTCAGGATGGTCCCACATTCCTGCGGCAGCTTGCTCATAGTAGGGGAAGACTTGCGGAGAGCCCCCGTAGCGGGCTGCCCCACTCCGGCAATCGCTGCTTTCTTCAGCATCGCGTACCAGTTGGTAAGCTCCTGTCCACAGCCGTCGTCGCCGCTAAGAGGCTTCTGAGGCTCGCAATCGCGGGCGTCCGGCGGGCAAGTCACGCGCACATGAAAATGGTAGTAGTGGTTCCACCATGGCCGCACCTTGGCCAGCCAAGCGCGATCCTCGCCCGCCTGCTCGCATAAAACCTTCTTGATGGCGGGATGCACGAAGATGCGATCAACCTCTGGATAGAAGGCGACGCGCTTGATGAGCTTCGTGTGAAGCGGGGTCCACTTATCGGGATCAACGGTGAACGGGTCCTTTAGCATCGACACTGCGACCATGTTCTCGCGTTCTTCCGTGGTGAGGGTCCGGTCGGGCATCGGGGTCAGCCAGATGTCCACGTCTAGCCCGATCTGATGGCTGGAATGTCCGGTAACCATGGGGCCGCCACGAGGTTGCGACATGTCGCCAACGAGAAGTCCTGGCCATCCATCAAGATTGCGCGCATCGGCAGCAAAGCGCTCAAGAAAATCGAGCAGTCGGGGATGGCCCCAGTTGCGGTTGCGCGAGAGCCGCATCACTTGCCAGTCAGGACCGTTGATTGGAAGCGCGACACCTCCTGCGAGGCATCCTCGCGCGTAGGAACCAATCGCCCGAGAGGCAAGTGGAGCAGGCGAGGTGGCAGAACCAAACAGCTCATTCGCTGGCGGCTCCTTTGGTGCAGACTTGGTCTCTTTGGGCGCGGGTAAAGGAAGGGCGGCTGTAGATTTTGATGGGTGCTTAACTGGCTCCGCCGCTACCGATCCGCATATCAGCAGCATCGATACCAAGCTTACGACTTTCTGAGTCATCTGACGGAACTCGGGTGAACCTGCCTTAAAACGGGCGAGCTGGCCCTAAGGAGGCCGTGAACATCAGCAAAGCAAAGAATATGGAGGATTGGGGGCCTAGAACCGCGTCAATACGCCCGATCCAGGGAAGAGCCATCCTCTCCAGCCTACTCGCCTCCAGACGGACTCAGAGAGCCGCCCAGGCCCCCTTTTTTGTTGAGTCCTCAACACCGGCTGAGGCCCTTCGACTCTGTACGAGTCCTCTGAGGGCTTCAGGCGGCATCTGGCAATCGGTCAGACCGCATAAGAGGTGCGCCTTGGTACTCGCATCTGTGAAGCCTTCACGCGAACGATCTAGGCGCGATCAGTAACCTTCCTGGCGGGGGTGGCGGTGGCTTCGGCCGTGGCGGTGGACCCGGAGGTGGTCCGGGCGGTTTCGGTATCGGCATCTCAATCGGAGGACAACTCCAAGCGCGGTTTCCCCGCGATCCATCTGTGTAAGGCATCGCCGTAGTCAGACTCGGTATTCCTCGTCGCTTACCTGCTCCATCCAGTCCACGACTTTGCCATTCAGCGCCTCCTGAATGGCGATATGTGTCATCGCAGTCGAGGGTGTTGCTCCATGCCAATGCTTCTCGCCAGGCGGAAACCAGATCACGTCGCCCGGCCTGATTTCCTCGATTGGACCGCCCCAACGCTGTGCCCACCCAAGACCAGAGGTAACGATCAATGTCTGACCGAGAGGATGGGTGTGCCATGCAGTGCGCGCACCTGGCTCAAACGTGACGCTTGCGCCACGAACACGCGCTGGTTCGGGTGCCTCGAATAGCTGGTCAATGATCACATCGCCGGTAAACCACTCGGCCGGTCCTTTGCTGGAGGGCTGCGATCCACTTCGCGCAATCTCCATTGCCTCTCTCCTTTGGAGCCTGGACGATCCCAGTGAACACCCAGGATCAACGCCCAATTGACCAGAATACACAGATGTTGGGAGCGCGGAGCCAGCCAATCCTGCCTCCTCCAGAATGTGCTCATTCCGGGAAACACGCTCCTTCCTCTGTTATGACCATGTCCATAGGAATGTCATTCGGCTGCGGGTGGATCGTCACGAGCGCTTGCTGTCGATAGCCCAATCCTAACTTGAGTGGCGAGTTTTTCATCCTTGCAAGAGTCAGATCGAAGAAACCACCTCCATAGCCTAGGCGATAACAAGCCTGGACAAAGCCAACGACGGGCGCGATCACTATATCGGGCACGACTTCCTCGGTGCTTGCAGGCACTGGGATATTCCCGCCTTTGGCGAGCGGCTCGCCTGGACTCCAGGGCCGGAAAACGAGCGGCTTGCCGCGTTCTTTGACCACAGGGAGAGCACATCGTCCGGCGCGGCTCAAAACCCGACCCATGAAGCCACGTAAGTCCGGCTCACCCCGAAAGGGCCAGTAGGCGCTGATAACCCGCCCACGGACTTCGCCAATAACCTCGTCGAGGCTGGCGGCTATGTGGTCCGCGTGGCGCCTGCGGATGTCGCCAGGGATGGCGAGGCGCTCAGCAATCAGCCGCTGGCGCTCGGCTTTACGCCAATTAATGACCTCGGCACAATCCAAAGCCCCGTCTCCAACCGTACGGCGCTTCTTCATTGTCGGGAAGCTGATCAAAAGCGGCCCTGACCAACATTCCCCGTGATTTCCCTCGTCGGCCAGGACCGCCGAGGTCAGGTGGGCTGGCCTGCCCGCCTTCCTCTGCCGACAGGCAATTCCTCGAACGCGGCATCACCGAGGCGGCGTGAACACACTATCGAGGAGGTAGTAATCCTCAGTCGATGAGTGAATCGTACACAGATCGGGCGAAAGGCTCAGAGCAGGCCGATCTCGCCCCCGACAGCTTGTTGTTGCCGCCAAGTCACGCCGGGAGATTTTTCGCCTCACTAGCCTGCTCGTCAGTACCCGGTAACTGACTCTCGCTGTTAAGTTTGTCCCCTGGAGGTACGTGTTATGGGGGATGAGAATGCCGAGTTCCGAGTACTACCATCGTCAGACAGACGTATGCGTGAGGGATGGCTCTTTCAGCTTCTTCGTTTGAAGAACGTGTCCGCCTCATGGGCAAATGAATATCGGGATAGAGCCTCGCGAGGCGAGGCTTTCGGCCGCGACGCTGATCAAGTCAGGATGACTTGGGAGGCATGGCACGGGAGAGGACAAACGCAAGCGGGTAGCCCATGACGCGGGTCGCGTCGCCGGAGGCTAAGGCCTAGCTCGCGACGTTAGTACGACCTTGATAGTGGGCGTTTGTAGCTCGTTGCGTACGCAGCTTAACGTTGGGGGGTGAAATGAGATGGGTTGCGGTACTCTGCTTTTTGTTCTTCAGCACTTCGGCATTGGCGCTTGACGACTGCAATGCCAAGTTTCCAAACACCGACCAATTAGAAGAGCGGCTAAAATGCCTGCAATCGAACAACAATAGTCTTCAAAACCAGATAGATGCCCTGAAGGCAGGGCCCAGCAGTGAACATGCAACCGCCAGACCCGAGGCCAAGCCGCCTGTCGCCAAACCGATGGCCAAGCCTGTTGCCAAACCGATGGCCAAGCCTATCGCAAACCCGATGACCAAGCCTCAAGTGACCACGCGGCAGCCTTTAACCAGGGGGGACTGCAAGAAAGCGGGTCTGCAATGGAATAGCAATGCCAATGTGTGCGGTCGGTAGACGATGTCCCAGCCTGGCTACTTGGATGTGCAGTGGGGCCATCTCCCTGGAATTTAGACGTTGCTAAGGTCACCGCTGAGCATGGGACCAAGTCTCGAGACTTAATGAGCGTATCGATGAAACCGAACCACCTATTAGCGATGGCAACTTTGGGCGTGGCGCTTGGCGCGGTAACAGGTCAGGCCCTTCACGCACAGGCAACACCACCCGTCTACTACGTCGCTGAGGTCGATGTGACCGATCTCGAAGGGTATTTGAAGGAATACGCCCCAAAGGCCGGTACATCTTCTAAGGACTTCGGCGGACAGACCCTCGCTGCGGGCCAGGAGATCACTCAGATCGAGGGCGCGCCGCCGAACCGCCGCGTTGTCATCGTGAAGTGGAACAGCTTGGAACAGCTTCAGGCTTGGCGCAATTCGGAGCAGTACAAGGAAGACCGGAAGATTGGTGACAAATACGCAAAGACGATCCGGGCCTTTGCAGTTGAGGGCTTGCCCCAAAATTAAGCGCGTGGCTTCAACGGCCTTCCTGAAGCGGCGCGACGACGATTGCTTCGTGTGTACTCTCCACAATTGCCTTGATTTCATTCTGCTCCGGCTGAGGCACACCGAATTTGTCCAGCGTCTGCTGCAGGTCATCCATGAAAGCCAGCCATTCTTCCTCGGTAATCATGAGGTGCCGGTGGGAGTCTCCCATCGGCCGACCAGAGTAGCGCTGGGGTCCACCAGCGGCCTCGCAAAGCATCTCGGTAACGAAGTATTTGAAGCCCGCTGCCGATACTCGATGATGGGCCTCATCCACACGCGGGTTCGCATTTAGCCGTGGGTCGATCATGACATGGTCAATCAAATTGTCGACCACGGGCGCGATGTTGTACACGCCGCCAAGTCGATCATACAGCGACGGCCGCGTAGGTGTTTCGGTTTCATCTTGGTGTGTCATCTGAGCCTCCCCCGATGGAGGACGACCCAATGCAGGCTCACTTATCATGACCTGCTGCAAAGACGGGTGGGCCTGAGACGGGTCTTTTGGTGCTCTGGAGTAGGCCGCGCCTGCCGACTTCTCGCCCAGAGGGCAAGCCCCCCCTTCGGCGCTAGGGGCCAGAGCACCAAAAGTCTACATGTCCTCGCCGGGCAGTTGAAGCCGTATAAGATTGCGGGAACGTGTGTCTGTCACGCTACAGCCGCTCACCCACTTTGGGCCTATTCTCTTCAGGCGGGGTGGCCGCTTTTATTCACGGGCGTGAAAAGCGGAGACCACGGAAACCCGCACTCCTGATGGGAAGCCCCGAACGAATCGGGGCTTCCTTCTCAGTTCTTGTCCCAAGTTCGCTTACGGAAGGGAGACATCCTTTGAGGGAAGGGGTCTTAGCGATCACCGTTGCCGAATGGACGTGGGACATCGCTTTGGTCCTGTCTGGCGTCGCCGGATTACTTCATTGGGGCTGGTGGTATCCGGCCATTTTCGGAGCGATTGCGGCAGTAGTCCGCGAGGCATCGCAGGGCTTCGTGCTAATTCAGCACTGTGGTTCAGGCTACCTCATTCGATCCCTAACAACGACTTGCCTGCTCTGCGGTGTCGTTGCGACGGGTGCCTATGTGCTTTCGGTCATTTAGGTCCCCGCTCGTCAGCATCTGTGTTCGGTCCGCAGCTTGCCAAATAGATCCGTTTCGGCTAGTTCGCGTTGGCTGGGGGGTGACATGGAAAGGAGGGAATAACGGACAAAGGTTTGCCGCAATGCATCGAGTGCGTGAATTGAGGACTTCCCTTGAACACTGCCGGGCCTGGAAACAGCAACTTGAGAGCCAGCTGTCGGAGTTCCCAGGGTAGCCGACAATCCCAACCAGCAGCAGGAGCATCAGCTGAAGGCCCTCCAAACTGATCTCGAAAACGCCCAGAACAATGTTTCTTCGCTTCAAAGGCAGCTCGATGATCTGATGGATTAGCCAGGCTCCTTTTTGGCACCCGCTTTCTTATCTAGCATCGGTCCGCCTCTAAAACTTTCACACCCGTGCGTTCTCTTCGGAGTCAGCTCCTCACGCAGCTTCTCCATGCTACGGCTTACATGGGCCTTGTTCGGCGCAGCCATGTCGGCTGCGAGCTTGGCTGACAACTCACGCACCTCCTCCGCTTGGGCCGCCAGGCTACTCAACTGTTTACGCCAATAGATCGCTCGCAACTCTACCACCTCGGCGATGTTCTTGGCCGTTGCCAAGCTCCTGGCCAAGTCAAAGCCAGAACTTACATTTCGGTGAGCAATCTCGATGATCTTACGGTTTAGCGCCGCTGAGCCCTGGCTCAGCGAATCGAAGGACCTCGCCAGGGTGTCGAGTGCTGCTTCAAGTGCACTCTTCGAGCGCTCGTAGGCTTCCCGCGTCTCGGCCAAACTCTTTTCGGCAAGCTCGCGGGCGGCTTCGGGCAGCGTCGCGGTGTCGAGGGTCATGCGCTCAGTCTTATAACCGTAGTTCTCGCGTGACCTATCAGTGGTGTCATTGAGATTCAGGGGGATATTCATGCGTCACCTCTTGGGCGACGTGTTTCGCAGCGGGGGAGGCCCGGAGCTGCGCTAGGCGTCAAAGAGCCTAAGCCTCGCCGCCCAGTTATGTTGCGCGCCCCGATTCTAGGAAAGCCAAGAGGGGTTTCCGGATTATCCCCGATATACACAACAAGAGATGCGGGTTAGGGGCCGTTTCTCTTTTGCAAATTCAGGAAATAACCGCTCTTGGCCTCACGCTCGGCGTTTTCCTCTGATCTGATCTTTTCAGGGCGGGGCACAACCTCTCCAAAGCCCAGCCCTGGCGGCCCTGACCTACGAGGCGGGGTCGCTTAGATCAGGGCCGTCCTTCATGTCTATCGTGACCGTCGAACGGAACGTGGGTCGAAAGCGGAGTGCAGCAAGGCTTCACGCTCTTTTGGATGGGCAGGCACGGAACCGAACCGTAAGAGCAGAAGACGCAGCAAGAACCTGGAAGCAACCTGAGTGTCCTTCCGCAATCCTTACAGTCGTAGATAGCCCCAACTGGTGTCGTAGCAAGGAGGGAATGACCGATGCGTGACATCCGTAGCGACTTGCAAGAACGTGCCAAACTGCTCGAGGAGCAAATCGGCGCTACGCAGAGTCAATTCGATAAATATATCGAGCAGCTCAAGGTTGAGCACCAAGGCAAACTTAAAGATCTGAAGTCCGACCTTGACGCCGTACAGATGGTCATAAAGACGGAAGATCGACTTCTCGGCAGCGTGAGGCCTCCGGCTGAGCCAAAGTCCGAGCCTATGCCGCCACAACAGCCCGGGTGGCAGTTCCGGGCGGCTTAATTTGCGTCGAAGCCGATCCGAATTGATCAGTGTATGCTTGGAGCGGCCTCGGGAAGCAGGGGACGCATCTCCAGTGCCAAATGTCCCGCTTTCGTCGCAGCAGCCCGCGATCGCCGATCATTGCTGGGGCTGATGGTGACGAAGCCATGGTTTGCAAGACTGGCAAGTATCCAGTTCAGAGAGGCCAGGGGTAATCCGTCTTCTTGCGACGCCGTGGCGCGTAAGAGTTCCAACTCCTCTTCGCCCATAACTCGTACTCGGTACTCCTGCTCAGGCGTGAGGGCTTTGTGCTCGCCTGCCGTTCGACCTGCTTTAAGCGAACGGGCAGCGATGCCGCGGGAATCTTGAAGGTGAGGACGAAGAGCCATTTGGGCCTCTCGCCCCACAACAATTCAAAGCAAAAAAAGTTCAGTGGCCCGTCTAATTTAAGCGCTTTGACTACCCGCTACGCGATGATGTCGTAAGGCGCTACACGGCGGGGGGCCTGGGAGCCGGAGCTACTCTAAGAGCTGCCGCGCATCAGCGAGAAGCACATGCCGAAGGCCCGAAGGCTCAGCCAAGGCAAATGAGATTTTCCCCGCTTGATTGTGCGCGGCGATCTCGATGTCGCCTCCAGCATCAATTACAGCGTCGATGATTGGTTGAATGTCGGGTTGGCGTTTGACGATCTCGATGAGCAGGTCACCAGCCGCCATCCAGAATTGATCAATAGGATTGGCGTCGCATTCGGTTTGCGGCTCGTCAGACTCTTCGGCAGCTATACCCAGTAGGTGCAGTGTCATGGGAGACCCCTCTTACGCAAAACAATGAGGTACGCCCCAACCTTCTCCAGCCCCACGGTGGGGCACTTATAGCCATCTTGAGAGATGGCTTTTTACTACCTCCGCACGTTTGGCCATAGCCAAAGCGGCCAAAAACGGCTCCGGTCACGCTTTATCGCGGCAGCAGATTGCGACTACCGCGATGATATTCGCGGCTGCCACAGCCCCAAACGTGACGACGTACAGGTGGACCATGAAATTCCCTCACGGGATCAACTCCCACCTGGCGGGATTTGTTTCCAAGTGTGAGGCCGCTCCCATTTACGAAGAACTGTTGGGAGCGGCCTCTGACTAGAAGGCCCCTGTGGCTGAAGAGGTACTGAAAAGATGCTCCCTCAATGGGGCATGGGTACAACCCTCGCATGGCGCGATCATCCAATATGCGGCGAGAATGGGGACTGGAGCGCTGTTTCAACGCGCATCCGGCGACCGGTCAGAGCCATTCTTCGAGCCAGGTGACTCCAGACGGGCTCAGAGGACTCTCCCAGAACGTTGCTCGATCTTTGGGTCTCTCACCGGCTAGGGCCTTTCGATTTTGCACGAGTCCTGTGCTGGCCTCAGGATGCATCTTAGCAATCGGCATCTCAGCGCTCGGGTTAGATCGTACGGATGCGTCGGTTGCTCGCATCTGTGAAGCGTAAACCGCGAGCAATCTGGGCGCGATCAGTAACCTTCCTGGCGGTGGTGGTGGTGGCTTCGGCCGCGGCGGTGGCCCAGGTGGTGGTCCTCTCCACTTCGCCTATAGACCGACCGGTGGCGTACGTACTAGCAGCGGGCCTATAGTGTTGACCATGTTAAGAGGAGTGAGCCCCCCTTAGGAGGCGAACAATGTTGGACGACCCATTCACTCGCGCGAGGACAGCCGCTCTGATGATTGCCCTCGTGGCTGCACTGTCGTTTTGGCCTGTAAGTGCAGAGATCGCGAGCGCCGAAGGTCCAGATGACGCAAACCTCACAACTCGCTTCAACTACCTCAGCCAACACGGCAACGTGCAATGCTCGGTGCAGTTTGAGAACTCGATAAAGCTCATGCCTTCCGACGCGAAGCTGGAGGGCTCTTGTTGTGCGCCAATGGACGAAGCCCGTTACCGACAGCAGTTGGATGGGCTCAAGAAGTATTCCGACGTTGCTGAGGTGCCACCTGACCCTTACGACATTCCAGCACCGTTGGCGGAGCGGCTTATCGGCTACTACGACATGGCGCTCAATAAAGAGGAGCAGGCTGCGTATGATTATGCGATGGAGGACTCCGACATGCAGGGTCCGTGCTGCTGCAAGTGCTGGCGCTGGAAGGTGTATGGTGGGTTAGGCAAATATCTTATCCGAACGCGCCACTACACTGGTCAGCAGCTCACTGACCTCTGGAACGTGGGCCAAGGCTGTGGTGGTCCAGTCGAGACAAAGATGCATTAAGTCGCAGTGTCAACTTGATTTAGCTCAAAGCGGAAGGTTCGTAGATCGGCTAGAGTGTGACGTCTCCGGGGGGTATCGCTCGGAGGTATCAATGTCACACATTTCGGCTCAAAGGCTTAGGCCTGTTCTCCATTGCTGCGGGAAATGCCTTGATGCTGGTCTCCACGGCTGCTGACGCCAAAGCAGCGGCTGTCCACTACCGCGACTCCCCTAAAGGGATGCAGATGTGCCACATGTGCAAGTACTACATCGCAAGCAACGGCAGACGCGGCGGGATGGGAGGCATGTGCATGGAAGGCGGTTCCATGATGGGAATGATGGGAGCGGGCGCCTGCCAAGTAGTCGAAGGCAGGATCAGCCCAATGGGTTGGTGCGACCTATATGCTCCGGCCTAAGCCGGGCCCGTCCGGGGACTGGAAGCCGTTGTAACGCATAGCAGCACATTGCGGACGGCGGCATGATGTGGGGCATGGTCTAGGCGGGCAGCCTCGGAGGCAAATCATGAAAAGCATTGTGGGCGCGTCGCTATTTGTCCTGCTGATGCCGAGCGCTTACGCAGCCGAATTGCCGGGCGACAGCGCCGAGGGGAAGCGCTTGTATCACGCTAACTGCATGGGATGCCACGACACCGGCATTCACACCCGCAAGGACCGGATCGTTCAGTCGTTGGATGCCCTGAAAAAGCGATTGGGTGACTGCAGTCATATGGCAAACAAAGAATTTTCCGCGATTGAAACTCAGAACCTCGTCAAGTATCTGAACGATCAGTTTTATCAATTCCCCTAGTCGTCAATTCGACCCTGCATACTCTCCTTGAAGTGCGGAGACCAATTGAGTTTTACAGAGGATTCAAAAAATGAAACCCAATAATGTTCTCGTCAACGCGGCCTTGGCTGCAGTTGTGGCCGCGGTGACGGCGGCGGGTACGAGCTATCTCATTCTTCGCTACGCCCCGCTGAAACCTGAATCGGCCGACCCGGAGCGGATCGAGCGGATCATTCGCGACTACCTCATCAACAAACCCGAAATCCTGGTCGAGATGACGAATGAGCTCGATAAGCGGCAGGCCGCCGAGCAGTCGGTGCAGCAGCAAAAAGCAATCTCGCAAAATGCCGATGCGATCTTCCGGTCGCCGGTTTCCCATGTGGCTGGCAACCCCAATGGCGACGTGAGCGTGGCAGAGTTTTTTGACTATAACTGCCCCTATTGCCGCCACGCGCTTCCCGACGTGCTCAAACTTATTAACGAAGACGGAAAGGTTCGGCTGGTGCTCAAAGAATTGCCGATCCTCAGCGATGATTCTGTGGGTGCGGCCAAGCTCGCGCTCGCCGCGAACAAGCATGGCAAATATTTCGAGATGCACCAGAAGCTGTTCTCCGAGCCTGGCAAGGCTGACAAGGACAAGGCTTTGCGGATTGCCAAGGAGCTTGGGCTAGACATCGATGAGCTGCAGAAGGACGCGGAGGACCCCGACATCAAGAAAGCGCTCGATGAGGCCAAGGAACTCGCCCAAAAGCTCGATTTGAAGGGCACACCTATGTTCCTGATTGGTGACAGGGTTATCGCCGGGGCACCTGATGATCTCTTCGACCAGCTCAAGGCCAAGGTTGCTGAGGTAAGGCAGAATGGCTGCGCAAGTACCTGCTGACCGTGGAGGAAGGAAGATGAACCCTATCGGCCCGATTGTCGTCCTCTTACTAGGTGTTCTCTCTACACCTGCACACCGTTGAGCCGGCTTGTATCTGCGTAGTGACCTAGCGAAAAAATTTTTCCGTGGCTTGATAGGTCTTAGACAGGGCGGCTTGAACCATCATCATCTCGCCGAGATTCTCGACCGTGAGCAGGCCGACAAGACGGCCGTCCGCCTCGATGACCCCTACCACCGGGCGTCCCTTCTCCATCAGAGATCGTAGGGCTGTATCGAGCTTGGCGCGCGCCGGCACGGTAGGAATGTCGGCCTGCATCACTTCGAGCACCGGCGTGTCGGGGCCGCGCTCCTTCAGCGCCTTGATCATGGCGTCGCGAGTGAGCACGCCGCGCAGATGCCCGGACCCATCGACGATGGGAAACTCCGTCTGGGTCGTGCGGATCAGCGCGTCGACGGCGTCGCCAACGGTCGCCGAGGTGCCCAGCGACGCAAACTTCGTGATCATGGCATCGGAGACGAGCGAACCTTGCGCCACGGCGCGAAGCTGGGCTTGAGCGGCTTCGCCGGACGCCGCGAGGAAGATGAAGACGGCGATGATGAGCAACATCGGATTGTAGAAAATGCCGACGATGCCGAACACCACGGCGAAGCCCTGACCAATGGCGGCGGCAACCTCCGTGGCGCGGGCATTGCCCATCCATATAGCGAGAAGCGCGCGCAAAACGCGACCGCCATCCATAGGAAAGGCGGGGATCATGTTGAACAGAACCAGAATGATGTTGGCGCCGGCGACCTTTGCCGCCATGGAGACTGCGGGATCGTCGATCTTGGTGAGATTCTCAGGGTCGAGGCGAGAGCCGAGCCAGAGCAACAGCACCGTGGCGATGACCACGTTCACGGCGGGACCCGCGAGCGCCACGACAAGCTCTTGGGCTGGCTTCTCGGGCATCTGCTCCATGCTGGCGATGCCGCCGAACGGCCACAGCGTCACGTCGCGAGTGTTTACCCCATAGCGCCGTGCAGCGAACACATGGCCAAGCTCATGCAGAAGTACGCACAGGAAGATGAGGACGACGAAGATCGTGCCCTGCCAGGCGGCTTCGGCGCCGCCCTGCCGGTAATAAATTGCGCCGAGCCAAATCAGAAACAAGAGAAAGGTCACGTGGATGCGGATCGCCGTTCCGCCGATCGATCCGAGCGTGAGAGACCAACGCATCAATGGGCCTTTTTTGCCGACAGCCTTGTGCCAACTATAGGGACTCTTTCGGTAGCGACGCACCGGTCTTTAGCGCTCGGCGTCGCATTTTCACGTAGGATCCTCAAGGTTGAAACCTACCTTTATTTCAGACGGCAAGGTTGGAAGTAGCCAGCCCATGGTCCCCAAATGGCACATAGGGGAAGCGACGCCCCGCAGAATGTCTACTTCCATCATGTCCGCTAATGGCCCTAAGCGGACATCTAGCGCGCATAAGAGCTAACGCAATCCAGCCACGGCAGACGGAACTGCGCAACCATCGTCCTGGTCACGTCAACCCCGACGAGAACGCCTTTTGGGTTGTTGTCTGTGCCCGATCGCGATTCCTAAATGACGTGCCTTCTGTCTTAGAGCGCCAACAGTACGCTTCAGCGCCTTGGAAATTTTTGTCACAGGAGTCCTGTTTTTCGAGTGTCGCTTTAGTTCTCTCTCGTCCTGTGCAGTCCACTCGCGACGAACCCGACGCGTGCGTCCCCTTGGCATTGATCAAACCTCCACATTGATGATGTTGGCTATATATTCGAATTGTCTTTCGGAATTACATTTTTAAGTTGCTGGCGTTAGTGCAACTGGGCCTATTGGACGACTCGTCACGCTGACCTCCAGCCCAATAGCGTGTGCTACGCAATTCTCTGTTGCGAGGCATAGCGCGGACTGTATTGTTGCGAAAATTTAAGTGAGCTCTCGACGATGCTGGCGACCAAATCCTTGTAGGACAATCCTGCCTCCGCCGCGGCGGCAGCATCTTCACTATCCGGCGCAAGGTAAGGGTTTGGATTTACGTCGATGATGAAGGGTGTTCCGTTCGCATCGACACGAAAATCGACGCGAGCATAGCCACTGAACCCGAACAGCATCCAACAAGCCAGCGCGAGCTGCATGAGCCTATTGGCCATTTCAGGCTCACTGTCTTCCAGACCGAAGTGCCGCGATGTGCCGATATAGGCGGCGCTGTCCGGTGTCCATTTGCCATCGTAGCCATAGATTTTGGAGGCATGGACCTCGAGGCCGTCAAACCGGATTTCAGCGATCGGCAATAACTCCACACCCCAAGTCCGCTCAAGCAAGGCAACGTGGAATTCACGCCCCTCGATATAGGTTTCGGCAAAATGCTTGGTGTTAAGACGCAAAGTGCGTGCGGAGATGACTCCCAGTGCATCTGCGCAACGCACCACAGAGGTTTCGTTTAGCCCAAGTGAGCCATGCTCCCACACTGGCTTACGATCACGCGCGCATCAGGATCAAGCCCCGACCCATCCATAGACCAATCCGGAGTTACTAAGCTGGCATGAGCGAGCTTCAGTTTGGTGCCAACCTTGGAAAGTGTCTCTAACAGGGCCCGCGTGCCGCAACCCGTATAAGCAATTCCAAGAGCATCGAGCCGCGCTGGTACACGGGGCGCTAACCGGCCGTCGCCATCAATCGCATCAACAAGATTAAAGACCACGAGTGGCCGTCGTGAAGGCAGTGTCTCGATCGAGGCGAGGTCGAGGGCAACCTCAATGATCTCCGTGGCGTAGTGGAGACCCTCAAGTGCCTCTGCCACGGCTAATTCAGCATCGATTAAGTGATGAGGTTGGCTCTCGGTCGCCCCGCAAACGACCGGGATGAAGCCTCTCTGTCGCGGCAGTCGTCGGAGTCTGGCGATTGATTCGCCCCCTAGCTCCACGGCAGATTACAGCACGCTACCCCCGACGGAACCTATGCCGTGCCTCTTATCCCCGTATCTCTGCTGTTGGGACAAGCAGAAAAGCCCGGTCAGAAATTCCGCTGGTGATTGCCCGATGGCTCGCGCGTTAAGTTTCTGACCCCAAGCGGACATTTGTCTTTATACCAACTTCATGTCACTCAGCAGGCCATTGGGGAAGTAGCGTGTGGGCGCCCAATTGCCCATGCGGCCTATTCGAGAGGCTTAGAGGAGAGACATTGTCTCCTTAGCCCCATCGCGCCGGAAAGCGGCCCTGAAATCAACACAAACGAGTAGCTGGTTAGTTGGGGACGGGGGACCAAAGACTCGGTTGGGTCCCGATTATGCTGGCAACATTGGGAGCACTGAACGCTCTTCCGCTATGGGTGCGCGTCGCAATAGCAAGTCTCGCGGTGGTCGGGGCTTATCTGTTCCAGATCCCAATCGCCACCAACGTACCTGGTGAGCCTTTCCTCCTTTTCTTTGTTGTAGTGGGCGGGTGCAGCTTAGCGTTTGGCCGGGCTATCGGTTTTTTTACAGTAGCTCTCACGTCTTTACTATCGTTGCCTTTCTTTGAGCCCGGCAACTCCCTCTACATTTCGAATGCGGCAGATCTCATTGAGGTCGAGCTGTATGCGTTTTTATCCGCTGGCACTGTCCTGATAATCGGCAGATTGGGGGAAGCTCTGGTCGTGGCTCGCCAAGAACGCGAGGCTTCAGCCAATCTTGAACGGGAAAAATCCGTTTTGCTCACGGAGCTCACGCATCGGGTGGCGAACAATTTTGCGGTCCTCTCAGCGGTCATTCGACAGAAATCAGTCTGCGTGACAGATCCTCAGGCTAAGACCGCTCTAGAAGAGGCGGTCGAACAAATGAGCGTAATGGCGCGTATTCATGGCCAGCTTTGCCTGGGTGCAATGGAAGGCAAATCGATCGACAGCCAGATCTTCGTCAAGGCTTTATGTGAGGACATCTTGGCCTGTGCGGGTAATTTCCGGCGGCTTACGGCAATTGAATGCGTGGCCGTAAGTCATCCTCTTCACGTTGCCGATGCCGTACCCCTCGGACTGATCATCAACGAGCTTATTGTTAATGCATTGAAGTACGCCTTTCCCGACGGCACTAACGGCAGGATTTGGGTGAGCCTAGAGAGGATCGGCACCAAACTACGTTTGACCGTGAACGACAACGGGGTTGGCCCTCAGCACTCAGTGCAAGGCACTGGTCTTGGACGTCGGCTGGTTGGTGCATTCGCGCAGCAGCTTGCTGCTAATGTGGAACTCATGTGCGGCTTTCCGGGAACAATCGTCTCAATCACATTCGATCCGGATCGGCGGCTTAGCCATTTGGCCGCCAATAGACCAGCGGCAGCGGCCTAGACGAATTTCTATGTCAAATGTACGCCAATGACCCAAAGAAGCCCGCCGCGTAAGGCACGGCGGGTTCGGCTGATGCAGCATCGAGATGTGAGACGAGCGATGGCTGTAAGCCCTCCTCCCATCCGCGACTGGGGCGGGCGCCTTCGGGGTCATGGCGATTGCCTATGAGGACGGCTCCTCGCCGAAGCGAGCAAGGCGAACACGCGCGCAGGATGTCCGCTTGTCGCTACAAAGCGGACATTCCCGGCGACGTTTAGGGGCGCCGATAACGGTGCGCTGGCGTTGGAAACTTCTTGTAGGGGAGGAGGATGCGCCTGCCTGTCAGACGCCGGTAGCGCACCATTAGGTTCTTCACGCTCTGGGCTTTCCATTGGCCGGCCCGTTGCGCGGGGATGCGCTCCCGCGTGAGCCACTTCGCGACCTGTCGATAGTTGTGACCGACTTCCCTTACTGCCGCCTGAATAAAGGGCGCGTAGGTGTGAGCGTAATCGTTGGCCAACTCGACCACGATGCGAGTGCCATGGCATGAGAGAGCGCGCGCCCGCTCAGGACGCATGTTGTGGAATCCTGCTTTGCGTTTTGTGTAGCAAAATTACCTATGAGTCGCGGGCACACACCCGACGCGGAGTCACACTCGACCCATGACTGCGATTAGGGGCTGGGCGGGATTAAGCCAAGGCGCCCCCAGTTATCGCAATATTCTCAGCAGTTCTGAGCCCCGCGGCAAACTGGCGGAAGCCGCGCGGCCCAGTCTCGACCCAGCTACACCCCAAATTCGCCGGACCAACGCGGGTGTTTCTGGGTCGCGTCCATCCTACCCGCTTTGGGAACTTGGTCAATCAAAGCGACCGGTTCCATGGCCGACTCGCCTACGTCTGGAACCTATATCCAGATGGGCGGACTCCTTTTTAAGCCTCGCGCAGCTTCCCTATATGAGGGCCGCTATAGAGCCGTAGTTCGGAGCAGCCGTAGATGTCCCAACCTATCGGCGTCAGCCTTCCGCACCGGCTTGGTAAAGCTGAAGCTCTGCGCCGCTTGCAGACAAGCTTCAACGACGCCCAGTCAAAGGGCGGAGCCTTTTTCACGTTCAGGAACCAATGGTCCGGCGATCACCTGGATTTTCGTGTAAGCCTGCTCGGGCAGACCACGACCGGCACTATTGATGTCGCCGGGGACCACGTCAGGCTTGAGGTGCAACTTCCCTGGTTGCTCTCGCTGCTGGCCAATAAGGCAAAGGCCTTGGTGGAGAAGCAGGGCAAGCTCATGCTGGAAAAGCTGGTCAACCCGATGAAGCAAAACTGACGGTTTGCTCCCGTGCCTCTCTGACGAGACACCCAAGCATCTAGACGGATGCTGGGCGAACCCAGGCTTTATTCGTGCCAACGATTGCGGCCATTGACTCT
>Ga0105248_10003753_pt1 | contig 16834 bp, 15 predicted proteins | sample KBSS34metaG_FD_81524 | JGI IMG/M metagenome (GOLD analysis project Ga0105248, IMG submission 81524) | Switchgrass rhizosphere microbial communities from Kellogg Biological Station, Michigan, USA - KBS S3-4 metaG | ecosystem: Host-associated > Plants > Roots > Rhizosphere > Soil | place... | reverse complement strand
TCGAGGAGGCGATCCGGCTCAAGGAAAAGGGCGTTGCGACGGAGATCGTCGCCGTCTCCATCGGGCCGGCGAAGGCGCAGGAGACGCTCCGCACCGCGCTCGCCATGGGCGCCGACCGCGCGATCCTCATTCAGACAGACGAAGAGGTCGAGCCGCTCGGCGTCGCCAAGATCATCGCCAAGATCGCTGGCGATGAGCAGCCGCAGATGATCATCCTCGGCAAGCAGGCGATCGACGACGACAATAATGCAACGGGCCAGATGCTGGCGGCGCTTCTCGGCTGGCCGCAGGGCACGTTCGCGTCGAAGGTCGATCCATCGGGCGGCGAAGTCAGCGTGACTCGCGAGGTCGACGGCGGACTGGAAACGGACAAGCTCAAACTTCCGGCCGTGATCACCACCGATCTGCGGCTGAACGAGCCGCGCTACGCGTCGCTGCCGAACATTATGAAGGCCAAGTCGAAGCCGCTCGCGAACAAGACTCCGGACGAGCTCGGCGTCGACATCAAGCGGCGCTTGGAAACGCTAAAGGTGGCTGAGCCGCCGAAGCGGCAAGCAGGCGACAAGGTAGCTTCCGTGGACGAGCTCATCGGAAAGCTGAAGACCCTGGGAGTCGTGGCATGAAGACGCTCGTCTACGTCGAGCATGAGGGTGGCCAGATCAAGGACGCTACGCTTGCCGCGGTAACCGCCGCGTCTAAGCTGGGCGAAGTCCATGCGCTCGTTGCCGGAAGCAATGTCGGCGCTGTTGCCGACGCCGCAACGAAGATCGCCGGTGTCGGCAAGGTGCACGTGGCTGATGCCGCGCATCTCGACCATGGCCTTGCGGAAAACGTCGCTCCTCTCGCCGCCAAGCTGATGGAGACGCACGACGCTTTCGTCGCTCCTGCCACGACCACCGGCAAGAATATCGCGCCGCGCGTCGCAGCTTTGCTGGACGTGATGCAAATCTCCGAAGTGCTGTCGGTCGAGGACGAAAATACGTTCACGCGCCCGATTTACGCCGGCAATGCCATCGCCACGGTTCGCTCGAGCGATGCGAAGAAGGTGCTGACGGTTCGTGGAACGGCCTTCGAAAAGGCGGCCCGGGAGGGCGGCAGTGGTTCGGTCGAGCAGGTTGAAACCGGCAGCGACGCGGGCTCAAGCAGCTTCGTCGGCCTCGAAGCCAGCGAGAGCGAGCGGCCGGAGCTGACCAGCGCCAAGATCATCGTCTCCGGCGGTCGAGCCTTCGGCAGCAGCGAGCAATTTCATTCTTTGCTCGATCCGCTTGCCGACAAGCTCGGCGCGGGCGTCGGCGCCAGCCGCGCTGCTGTCGATGCCGGCTATGCGCCCAACGACTATCAGGTCGGTCAGACGGGCAAGATCGTCGCTCCGGAGGTCTATATTGCGATCGGAATCTCCGGCGCGATCCAGCATCTCGCGGGCATGAAAGATTCAAAGGTCATCGTCGCGATCAACAAGGACGAGGAGGCGCCCATCTTCCAGGTCGCGGACATCGGTCTCGTCGGGGACCTGTTCAAGATCGTCCCGGAGCTGACCGAGAAGCTTTAAAACCCGCTGAGGAACTCGGCGACGTTCGCGCCGAGCGCGTCGACGGCGTAGCCGCCCTCCATCACCACGACGGTGGGCAAGTTTAGGGAGCCGATCCGGCGCGCCAATGGCGCATAGTCGCTAGTCCTTAGCTTGAAGTAGCTGATCGGATCGCCTTCGTAGGTGTCGGCTCCGTAGGAGACGATGAGCAAGTCCGGCGCGTGCTTCTCGACGGCGTCGAGGGCCTGTGTGAGGGCGGGAAGATAAACGCTCCAGTCAGTCCCGCGCGGCAGCGGCAGGTTCAGGGTCGCGCCTTCGCCTGCGCCTGATCCTCGCTCGTCAGCGTGGCCCCAGAAATAGGGATAGTCCATCACCGGATCGGCGTGGATCGACACGTACAGGACGTCGGCCCGCTCGTAGAAGATGTCCTGCGTGCCGTTGCCATGGTGGTAGTCGACGTCGAGGATGGCGATCCGCTTCCTTCCTGAGGAAATGGCATGTTCGGCAGCGATGGCAGCGTTGCTGAGGTAGGAATAGCCGCCGAGATAGTCTGCGCCGCAATGATGTCCCGGAGGACGGCAGACGGCGAAAGCATTGCGTTCTCCGCTGAGCACGCATTCCGTGGCTGCAAGCGCCGTCTGGGCGGCCCAATAGGACGCTTCCCAAGTGCCCGGGCCAATCGGCGTGGAAGTGTCGAAACTGTATTGGCCGAGAAGCGCGTCGATTCGCTGGAGCTTTAGCGGCCGTCGCTGCACCACCGGGAAGGTGTAGGGAAAGGCATCGCCCTCACGGCCCCCGGCTTGCCACAGCGTATGCGCTGTCTTCAGGAACTCGAGATAGTCCGGCGTGTGCACCCGTAGAAGCGGATCGCGCCCGAAATCACTGGGTCCTTCCGTCGGTCCTATGGACTGAAGGATGGCGTCGACCCGCCCAGCATGCTCGGCCGCCCGGTGCATGGCACCGTTGAAGAATTCCCCTGTCGGGGCATGGGCCCGCTGGCGTTCGTCCCAGAAGCATCGCATCGCCCGCGGCGTTTACCGGACCTGAGGCTGAAGGGAAGCGACGGTTAGTCGCCAACGTGTTCCTTCTTACCCTTGCGCTTGGTGTGCGCCATTTTCTCGAGCTCTTTCTCGCTCATCGACATCATCGACTTTGATGCGCCTTTGAGCTTGCTCTTCGGCGTGTCGCCGCGCTTGGCGGACAAAGCCGCTCCAGCGGCCTTTTGCTGAGCTGCCGATTTCGCAGGCATGACTGGCTCCTTCTTCCATCGATCGCGAGCAAAACGCTTGAGTCGGTCGAAGGCTTCGCAGAGATCAGTTTAACGCTGCAGACTTCCGGAGAGCCTGATAGGCCTCGATCACTTCACCGAGTCGCCTCTCGTGGCTGCGATCGCCGCCGTTCCGGTCCGGATGATAGCGTCGGACGAGCTTGGAATATTGGCTCCGGACCGACTTGAGCGTCGCATCCTCCCCTAGCCCAAGCACGGACAAGGCGCGGCGCTCAGCTTTGGTGAACCGCGACGATCCCTCGCGATTGGTACGGCGGAATCGCGCGGAGATGGCGTCGAGCGGATCGGAGAAGTCGGTCCAGGACGGCGCCGGATCCGCGCCCGCCGAGGCAAAAGCACGGGTGGTCCGCTCCCAGCCGGCGTAGGGCGTCTGCGCTTCGGCAATCTCGTCAGGGCTCATTCCGTCGAAGAAATTATACTTGGCGTTGTGCTCGCGCACGTGATCAAGGCACAGGAGACGGTAGACCCCCGGACCGTCGAAATTCGCGGGCTGAACGGGCGCCCGATACTCGCCGGGTGCGCGGCAGCCGCGAACGGCGCAGCGACCCGTCGCCCCGTCGACTTTTCCGTGCATTTTTGGATGGCGTGTCGCCACGTGGTTCCCTCGATTGCTCAGCCGCCTAATATAGGAAATATGAGCGACGCTGCCACGGGACCGATTGCAACTGAGATGCTGAGGCGCCTCAATTCGGCGCTTTCACCGAGTCGTATCCATCTCAGGGACGACAGCGAACAGCATCGCGGGCACGGGGGCCACAATCCCGCGGGCGAAAGCCATTTTACTCTTGAGATCGAGAGTGGAAAGTTCGTCGGGTGCTCGCGGATCGAGCGTCAGCGGATGGTTTACAAGGCTTTGGGGGGCCTGATGGACGACCGGGTGCACGCGCTCCAGATCAGAGCACGAGCACCCGGAGAATAGGCTGTCTTTAGCCCTTAGAAGGCGAATTGCACTCCGAGGCGACCGCCAAGCGACAGCTTGTCCTGCTGTTCCTCAGCGTTGAGCTCGGCCGTGATCGCGAATCCGGCGCCGCCCCCGATAACGCGAAGGCTGCCCAGGAACCCGCTGGTCCGCTGCTCCGGTGTGAGCGTGAACGGAGTTCCGTCATTGAAGCGGGCAGTCGTCGAGCCCAGTTTGCCACTGATGATTTCGCGGCGTCCACCCTCGAGCTCGACCCGGGCGAAGGATTCCGCGTCCTTGGCTCCGCCGAACAGGTCGTAACCTAGCGCGATTACGCCGATTGCGGCCGTTTCATTGCTCTTGCGGCCGTCGACGGTGAGGTTGAACGCATCGCCTCCACCGGTCTCGGTGTAGCCCTTCTCGTTGAGCGAGTAGTGCTCGATCTGAGCCGTCGGCCTGATCGAGAGCGGACCAAAGCGCGCGTCGTACGAGATGCCCGCGGTGCCAGAATAGAGCGTGCCGTTCCACTTGCCCTTGGCCTCGCGAGCCACTGCAATTCCGCCGATGTCGCCTGTAAAGAAGCGGATTCCGTCGAAGTTCAACCTGCCGACGGTGCCGCGAGCGAAAGCGCGGATCGGGCCGACGCCCCCACGGAAATAGAGGCCACCTTCCAACTGGGTGTTCGAAAGTTCGTTATCGCTATTCTTCCGGCTGTCCTTGCCGCCGAGATAGGACAGAGTTGCGCCGACGTTGCCGAACCCTCCTAGGCTCGTTTCAACGCCGCCAGCCGCGCCCCAGCCACTGATGTTGTAGGAAGACGTAGCGCCGATCGCCTTGCTTCCGCCCCAAGCGACTTGCTGAGCCCAGAAACCCAGCGTCCCGTGGCGGACCAGCGGTGCGCGAGGATCGGACAGCGTCCGGCCAAGCAGGCGGGTACCCTTGGTGGCAGTCTCGAAGGCGCCGCCAGCATGATCAGGTAGGACCTGTTGCAGTGCGTTCTGGAGGCTTTCGCTGTCTTGGATGCCGAGGAAGACCTGGGCGATCCCCTGATCGGAATCGGCCACTTCGAGGAGCGCATTGAGGATGCCGGCTTCGGATGAATTGATGCCAAGCTCGTCTGCGGTCTTCTGACGGATCGTGACGGACAGTTCGTTAGGTGTGCTCGTCACCAGGCTGCTGTCAAAGATGAATGGAAGCGACTGGACCGAGCTCGTCAGGCTGGTCGCACCGCTGAGCGTTCCGGCCTGGAGCACTTTGTAGGTCCCAGCGACGCCGCCCAGCGAAACCAGGTTTACGTCGATGTTCGTTCCCGCGCCGAAATTCGCGGTGCCCGTGACATTGAACAGAGTGTTCGTGCCAGTGACCGAATCGATCGTGACGCCAAGGGTCGAACTGCTTCCCGTGGTGAGGGACGTGAGATTTACGGTGCCGAGGTTGGTCGCCGTTAGGCTCGACCCCGTGCCGACTGTCACGGCGAGAGCCGCAGTTCCTGCAAGCTGACCCTTGAATAGCGATGTGCCGGCAAGCGTTAGAATGTCGGCGCCGCCGCCGAAGTCGATGTCGCCAAACAGCTGCGAAGTTCCAGAAAGCTGAACGGTATCTGCCCCGCCGCCGAACTGGGCCGCGCCGCGCATGATCGCGTCGCCGGACAGGGAAAGCGTGTTGTTTCCGAGGCCGAACTTGGCGGTACCGTTCACAGTGCCGTCCCCGACGTCGAGCGTGTCGCTTCCCGATCCGAACAACATCTGACCGTTGATGGACGGCGCCGTCCCGCTCGTAACCGCGAGCTGCCTTACGGTTGCTCCGGCACCGTTCGAACGAAGGTCGAGGGCGACCGCCTTGTCGGCAAGCGTCGTCGAATTCGCGACGCTGATCGAACCCGTATTCTCGATGAGCGCTACGCCGCCGCTCTTGTCGATGATTGCAGTCGCAACGCCATCGGCGCCGTTCAGGGTCGCCGTGATGTTGCCACTGTTCTTGATCGTTGTGACCGTGGCGCCGGCATCGATCGCAATGCCTTGCGCAGTATTCGTTGCGGTGCCGCCTCCGGTCGCGGAGATCGAGCCCGAATTGATGATGAGCGGAACGCTTGCGCCCGCGCCGATACGCAGTGCGGTTGCATTGGCTTCGGTGGCCGCGGCGGTGATCGACCCAGTGTTGGTTAGACCGCCAGTGACGTTCACCGATTGCCCGAGGCCACCGATGACGAGAGCGTTGCCGTCTACGTTCTTGTAAACACCCGAGCCAGTGATCGAGCCCTTCTGAACGATCCCCTGTCCATTGGATCCAGCGACCGCACCGATGTTCGTCGCCTGCGTCGAAGAGCCAACGAGCACGGCCGGAGCGGCGCCCAGCGAGATGACCGACGACGTCGTCTCGTTCGCATCGGGGACACCGTCGCTATCCTCGTCAGTGCTGTTCGGATCATTGTCGGCAGGCTTGGCATCGAACAGGACACCCCCGGCGACATTGCCGCCAATGATGACCGCGGATCCGCCCTGCAACAGATCGTCGGCATCGAGCTTCGACACATCGGCGGGAGGCTGCGTGTAGCGATAGCCCGAGGTCTGAACCGTGCCCTGGAATACGACCTTACCGCCGACGTCGCCGGTCAGGTTTACGCCGACGGCGCCCGCGCCCTGAACCTGAATCGTGCCTTTGGACACGACAACGTCGCCGCTGACGGCGCCCGTCTTGATGCCCACCGAGTTGTTGCCGAGCACCGTGATGTCGGCACTGTTGGAGAGCGAGCCAGTCAATGGTCCTTCGAGGACGATGCCGCCGGAGTTGTTGCCTTCGACAGTAATCTTGCCGGCGTTGACGATCGCGCCGGTGTGCGCGCCGAGCACATGGATTCCGAATCGGTTCGTGCCCTGGGCAAAGAGACCGTCCAGGTCGCCGTCATTGTCGCTGTCCGTCGCTGTGAAGTTCTCGTCGATCGTGATCGTGCCATTGTTGGTGATCGCGCCTGTCAGCCCAGGGTTGACGACGATGCCGGCGGAATTGTCGGCGCCCGTGATCTGGATGATGCCGTCGTTGATCACGTAATTGTTCGTGTTGACCGTCACGCCCACGCCGCTCGTCGGCTTGACCGACCCAGTCGACATGATGTGGAGGTCGCCCGATGCGCTGGTCGTCTGCGGCGTTGTTACAGCAGTAGAAATTTGCGTTTCGGCGTGAGCGGGAACCGCCGCCGTTGCCGCTGCAATTGCACCAAGACCCGTCGTCGCAAGCAGGAATCGCATCAAAAGCCCCTTCGTTTTGCCGCTCGAGTTGCGCCTGCGCGAAGTTGTACGCAGACGTGCCGGGGCCCCCGCGCCCCCGGGCAAATGTCTGCCGAGATTGAAGCTGGAATCGGCGAGTCTGCCGTGCCCGTTGCCACCCCGGAATGACCGGGCCTCTAGGCTGTCCGGGACATTAAGCCAAGATGAATACCAACCAAGCCACTGCGTACGTGCAATAATCCGAGCTCACTTTCGCCGGGGGCCGTGGCGGGATAGACACATGGCATGGACCAGATTCTCCAAAGCATCGCTCCGGTCACCCACGATCTCGGCGGTTTCAAGGTCCATCGAACCTTGCCGAACAAGGACCGGACGATGGTTGGTCCTTTCATCTTTTTCGACCAGATGGGGCCCGCGAGACTCGGCCCCGGACAAGGAATCGACGTGCGCCCGCATCCGCACATCAACCTGGCGACCGTCACCTTTCTTTTTTCCGGGGCTATCGACCATCGGGACAGCCTCGGAACTGTCCAGCGAATCGAGCCCGGCGCCGTAAACCTCATGACGGCCGGTCGAGGGATTGCGCATTCGGAACGGTCGCCGTCCGACGAGCGCACGGCGGGGGCCCATCTCGACGGCATCCAGACCTGGCTCGCGCTGCCGAAGGCCAAGGAAGAAATGCTTCCGGATTTCCAGCACGTTGCAGCCGGCCAGCTGCCCGAGCTCCGTTCCGACGGGATTCGAATGAAGCTTGTGATGGGAGAATGGGAAGGACTCTCCTCTCCCGTCACTCAACATTCTCCGACGATCTATGCAGCGATCGAGCTGGCGCCGGGGGCGGCAATCGTGATCAATCACGAGGCTGACGAAAGGGCCTTGTACCTCATGGAGGGGGATGCGAACCTGGACGGCACGCCGCTCGTACCCCAGAATCTGACCATGCTCGCGCCCGGCTACCTGCCATTGCTTACGTCGATCGGCGGAGCGCGGCTCATGCTGTGCGGCGGGACGCCCATGGACGGTCAGCGGCACGTCTGGTGGAATTTCGTGTCTTCCAGTCGCGACAGGATCAACGAAGCGAAGCGCGCCTGGCGGGCAGGCGAATTTACTCTCCCGCCGGACGACCACGACGAGTTCATCCCGCTGCCCGAAGTTCCACTCACGGTCAGTTATCCGTGACGGAGATCCGCCGCGTCGGGCTCGCGACCGGCGTAACGCTGAATGTCGCCTTCGCCGGTCCTGAAGATGCGCCCGCGGTCATCCTGCTGCACGGTTTCCCGGAGTCGCACCGCACGTGGCGGGAGGTCGTGCCTCGGCTGGAGGACACGTTCCGCCTGATCATGCCCGATCAGCGCGGGTTTGCGGGTTCCGACCGTCCACAGGACATGGCCGAGTATGCAGCCGATAAACTGATCGATGACATCTTTGCCTTGGCGGAAGCGACCGGTGTCGAAGACTTTGCGCTGGCTGGACACGACTGGGGCGGCGCGATTGCGTGGCCGGCAGCGTTTCGCAATGATCCGCGCCTCACCAAACTGGCGATCGTCAATGCGCCGCATCCTTTGATATTCCAAAAGAGCCTAATCGATGACGAGGAAGAGCGGGCTGCCTCGGAGTACATCAATTTGTTCCGGATGCCCGGCGCCGACAAGGCCATCGAAGCGATGGGTTTCGATGTCTTCTTCCAAAAAACCATGGAAAACCACATCCCGTCTGGGAGCATGCCCGAAGAGGAGAGGCGCCAGTACATCGCCGACTGGTCTCAGCCGGGCGGAATGTTGCCGATGCTGAATTGGTATCGGGCGAGCAGACTCATCGTGCCGCCGCCCGGTGCAACCGTTCCGCTACCGGATTTCCTCCTTCGCGCTTTTCCGAAGATCCATGTCCCGACGCTTGTCGTGTGGGGAATGAAGGATAGTGCACTACTTCCGCTTCAGCTCGATGGGTTGGACGATCTCGTCGACGATCTTAGGATCGTTCGGCTTCCCCGAGTCGGGCATTTCGCGCCTTGGGAGGCTGGAGAACAAGTCGGGGACGCGCTTCGGGACTTCCTCGCCTGAGCGCAGCCGTCTAAGCGGCTCCAATGAATACGACAGCGCGCTCCCGTTCCCGATCCGCCGCACGCCTTGCGGCGGTGCAGGCGCTCTACCAGCGCGAGATGGAAGGTACGCCCGTGCCTCGGCTGCTCCGCGAGTTTCACGAGCACCGTCTAGGCGCGATGGTCGAAGACGCGCAGTACCTTGAAGCCGAACAAAGCTTCTTCGACGATGTGGTGAGTGGAGTTGACGCTCGACGGGTCGAGATCGATGACATGATTGCCGCGAAGCTCACCAAGGATTGGAGCCTCGATAGACTCGATCGGCCAATGCGCGCCATTTTGCGGGCTGGGACTTACGAGCTCCTCGCCCGGGCCGACGTGCCGGTGGGTTCGGTAATCTCCGAATATGTCGATGTGGCGCACGCCTTCTATGACAAGCGCGAGAGCGGCTTCGTGAACGGCCTGCTCGACGCCGTGGCGAAGGAAGCTCGCCAGGGCTAGGTTTCCAGCATGCGTGAATCCCGAGCAATCGAACGCGTGAGGCGTATCGCCGCGAGTCCGGCGGCGCTTGGCTTGCGGGATGATGTAGCGCTTCTCGATGGCCTCGTTCTCACTCACGACAGCATCGCAGAGGACGTACATTTCCTCGTGTCTGACCCTCCAGCGAGTGTCGGTTGGAAGCTCGTTGCGGTGAACCTTTCCGATCTTGCTGGAAAAGGCGCCACGCCCGCTGCTGCCCTACTGTCGTTGGCCTTGTCAGGCGACGATGATTGGGACCTTCATTTCATCGACGGCGTAGAGGCGGCCTGCGAGAGCTACGGACTCCCTCTCGTCGGCGGCGACACGATAGCCTTGCCGAGGGGCGCCACGAAGGTATTCGGGCTAACAGCCATCGGTCGGGCGGGTGAGAAGACTCCGCTCAGAAGTGGCGGGAAAGTCGGCGACTCCCTTTGGCTCGTCGGAACGGTTGGCGATGCCGCTGCCGGACTACAGCTGCTTCGAGACGACGCCAATGCGACCGGCGCGCTGGTCGACGTCTACCGGCGTCCGGTACCCCAACTCGCGGCTGGCCAGGCGCTGGCGCCTCATGCGCATGCGATGATGGACGTGTCCGACGGGTTGCTACTCGACGCATCCCGCCTCGCCGAGGCCAGTGTGCTTAAGGCCGTGATCGAACTCGACTCACTTCCGCTTTCGTCGGCTTTCATTGCTGAACGAGGTGCAGGCCGGGATGCTCGACTGTTCGCTGCCGCCGGCGGCGACGACTATGCTTTGCTTGCCGCGATCAGTCCCGAGATCGATCCTTTAACACTTCCTTTACCTTCGAAGACGACCATCGCCCGTATCGGGTCTCTCAAAACTGACGGGTCGATCCTGTCTCTCGTCAGTGGCGGACGTCCCGTCCCGCTTCCTAAGCGACTGGGGTTCGAACATTAGGCCATGAACATCGCAGCACTTCCTCTGCGCCAATGGCTGATCGCCGCCACCGGCCTCCTGTCCGGCGCCGTTACGGCCCTGCTGCTCCATTGAGGGCAGCTTGAACGCGGTTGCCAGCCGCGGATTCGGCCCATAAACACACGCCCCATTCGCCGGCTGCGTCCTGCAACCGGTTCGGCTTGGCCGCGGAAACGGGGAAGAATTTCCGATGAATCTCACTCTAATCGCTATTGTGTGCGGCTTCATCGCTGTGCTCTACGGAATCATCACCAGCAGCCAGGTGCTCAAGGCATCGGCAGGCAACGAGCGCATGCAAGAGGTCGCAGCGGCGATCCAGGAAGGCGCTGGTGCCTATCTTCGCCGGCAGTACACCACGATCGCCATCGTCGGCGTGGTCGTCGCAGTGCTCATCTTCGTCTTCCTCGGCGGACTGAGCGCCGTTGCATTCCTGATCGGCGCGATCCTGTCAGGCGTCGCCGGGTTCATCGGAATGAACATTTCCGTTCGCGCCAATGTGCGCACGGCCGAGGCTGCTCGCTCCAGTTTGCAACGCGGCCTGACCGTCGCGTTCCGCGCCGGTGCCATCACCGGCATGCTCGTCGCCGGCCTTGCGCTGCTCGCGATCGCGGGTCTGTTCGCCTACCTGACCGGTCCCGGCGGATACGAGCCGAACGCCCGTCCGGTAATCACGGCGCTGACCGCGCTCGCTCTCGGAGCGTCGCTGGTCTCCATCTTCGCCCGTCTTGGCGGAGGCATCTTCACCAAGGCTGCGGACGTCGGCGCCGACCTCGTCGGCAAGGTCGAGGCCGGGATTCCCGAGGATGATCCCCGCAACCCGGCTGTCATTGCCGACAACGTGGGCGACAATGTCGGCGACTGCGCGGGCATGGCGGCTGACTTGTTCGAGACTTATGTCGTTACCGTTGGAATCACCATGGTGTCGGTTGCTCTCGCGCTCGGTGCTAGCCCGCTCCTCGTTCCGCTGATGACGCTCCCGCTGCTGATCGGCGGCGTCTGCATCATCACGTCGATCATCGGCACCTACATGGTGAAGCTCGGCGCCAAGCAGTCGATCATGGGCGCTCTTTATAAAGGCTTCTGGACTGCGACGCTTCTTGGCGTTCCGGCTATTTACGGCGCTGCATGGTATGCTCTGAACGGCGACCTCGGTCAGGCCGTCACGACGACCGCCGGCACCAGCTTCCCGGTGATCAACCTCGTCTGGGCAAGCTTTATCGGACTTGCCGTGACTGCGCTCATCGTCTGGATCACCGAATATTACACCGGCACGAGCTATCGTCCGGTGAAGTCGATCGCCAAGGCGAGCCAGACCGGCCACGGAACGAACGTGATCCAGGGCCTGGCAATCAGCCTTGAGTCGACGGCGCTCCCGACCATTGTGATCATCGTCGGTCTCATCTCCAGCTTCCAGCTCGCCGGCTTCCTCGGTGTCGCTTACGCGGCCTCGGCGATGCTTGCTCTGGCGGGCATGGTCGTCGCGCTCGACGCCTACGGCCCGGTCACCGACAACGCCGGCGGCATCGCCGAAATGTCGGGCCTCGAGGAGGACGTGCGCACGCGCACCGATGCCCTCGACGCGGTTGGCAACACGACCAAGGCCGTCACCAAGGGCTATGCCATCGGCTCGGCCGGCCTTGCCGCGCTCGTGCTGTTCGGCGCTTACACAGCGGACTTGCGCGAATTCGGCGGCCAGATCGGAGTCGTCACCGATCTCGACAAGCTGTTCAGCCTGTCGAACCCATATGTGATCGTCGGACTGCTGCTCGGCGCGCTGCTGCCTTACCTGTTCGGCGCGATGGGCATGACGGCCGTCGGCCGAGCGGGTGGTGCAGTGGTCGAGGAAGTGCGCGGCCAGTTCCGCGACAATCCGGGCATCATGGACGGCTCGGTTCGTCCGAACTATGCGCGCACGGTTGACCTTGTGACCAAGGCTGCGATCCGGGAAATGATCATCCCGTCGCTTCTCCCGGTGCTCGCCCCGATCGTCGTCTACTTCGCCATCGGCGCAGTAGCCGGTAAGGAGAACGGCCTGGCCGCAGTGGGCGCGCTGCTTCTCGGTGTGATCGTCTCTGGCCTGTTCGTCGCCATCTCGATGACGAGCGGCGGCGGCGCTTGGGATAACGCCAAGAAGTACATCGAGGACGGCAATTACGGCGGCAAAGGCTCCGAGGCCCACAAGGCGGCCGTCACGGGCGACACCGTCGGTGATCCCTACAAGGACACTGCCGGCCCTGCCGTGAACCCGATGATCAAGATCACCAACATCGTCGCGCTGCTCCTGCTCGCGGCGCTGGCGGGTCACGCCGCAGGCTGATCCGAAGATCGAAAGAAGGGCCCCGTCCGGCACTGCCGCGGCGGGGCTTTTCTTTGTCTGCGGGCGGGAGCATGTGCGCACCATGGTCCATGCGATACGGGTGCATCAGGCAGGCGGCCCTGAAGTTCTGCAGTGGGAAGAGCTTGAAGTCGGAGAACCGCGACGCGGTCAGGTCCGGCTGAAGCAGGAAGCCGTCGGGCTCAACTATATCGACGTCTATCACCGTACGGGCCTTTACCCGCAGGAGCTTCCGTTCGTTCCGGGAGTCGAGGGGGCAGGGGTCGTCACCGCTATCGGATCGGGGGTGACGAGCCTGACGATTGGGGACCGCGTGGCCTACGGCGGACCAATCGGCAGTTATGCAGAGGAGCGGCTGGTCGATGCGGACCGGCTGGTGAAGCTGCCGGACGATATCTCATTCGAGACGGCGGCAGCGATGATGCTGCAAGGCATGACGGCGCACATGCTGTTGCGCTCGGTATATTCCGTGAAAGCCGGCGACGCGATTTTGGTCCATGCGGCGGCAGGCGGCGTTGGCCTCATCCTGTGCCAGTGGGCAAATGCGCTTGGAGCGACGGTCATCGGCACGGTTTCAACTGACGAGAAGGCTGAGCTCGCTCGAACCCACGGCTGTCAGCATCCCATCGTCTACACGCGTCAGGATTTCGTGGAGGAGGTCGATCGCCTCACCGGCGGCACCAAGCTTCCGGTTGTCTATGATTCGGTGGGCAAGGACACATTCCTAAAGTCGCTGGACTGTCTGCGTCCCAGGGGCCTGATGGTCAGCTATGGCAACGCATCGGGTCCGGTCGATCCGTTTCCGCCCGCCATTCTGGCGCAAAAAGGCTCTTTGTTCCTGACCCGGCCGACATTGTTTCATTACTCGGCTGCAAGAGCTGATCTGGAGCATGCGGCCAATGAGCTCTTCGAAGTCGTGGCGAAAGGCAAAGTGAGGATCGAGGTGAAGCAGCGTTTTCCGCTCAAACGCGCTGCCGATGCCCATCGCGCGCTCGAAGCCCGCAAGACCACAGGATCGACCATCCTCACCGTCTGAAGCGGCCGGCTTTCCTTTTTCAGCACTCCCAAGTAAGGCTCCGCGACTTTTTGCGAAGAAGAGGTATCGCTTGGCCAAGGAAGAACTTCTCGAGATGCGCGGGCAGGTGGTGGAACTGCTGCCCAATGCGATGTTCCGCGTGCGGCTCGAGAACGGCCATGAGATTCTGGGGCACACCGCGGGCAAGATGCGCAAGAACCGGATCCGCGTCCTCACGGGTGACGAGGTCCTCGTCGAGCTTACGCCGTACGACCTGACCAAGGGTCGGATCACCTACCGGTTCAAATAAGGAGCGCCGCGCATGCGGCTCGTCCTCGCTTCTGCAAGCCCCCGCAGGCTGGACCTCCTCGCGCGCATCGGCATCGCGCCCGATGCTGTCATGCCCGCTGACGTCGACGAGAGCGTTCCGACGCGCGAGCTGCCTCGCGATCATGCGCTTCGCCTGGCGCGCGAAAAGGCGGAGGCGGTTGCCGCTTTGGAGCCGGATGCGCTGGTGCTTGCGGCGGACACCGTCGTTGCAGTCGGTCGGCGCATCCTTCCCAAGGTGGCGGACGAAGAGACTCTGCGCGCCTGCATGAAGCTATTGTCCGGCCGGCGGCATCGAGTCCTGACGGGCGTCGCGCTGGCCATCCCGGGTTTAGGCATCCGTGAACGGCTCGGCGAGACGACGATCGCCATGAAGCGGCTCAGCGACGAGGAAATTGACTATTACGCGAACCATGGCGAGTGGCGCGGAAAGGCAGGTGGCTATGCTCTCCAAGGTTATGGTGAGGTGTACGTGCGCCATATCGCCGGTAGCTATTCCAACGTCGTCGGCCTGCCGCTTGCCGAGACCCGGCTGCTGCTGAAGTCCGCCGGATATCCGCTTGCCTGATTGGCTCATAGAGAAGGGCATCGGCGAAACCCGCGCTGTGCGGATCGAAGCAGATGAGATCGTCGAGGCTCGGGTCAGTCTGGACGGCACGGTCTTGGCGGGAACAGTGCTTGAGGCGCGCCTGCAGAGCGTCGGCGTTCCCGCAGTCGCTGAGGCGCATGGCTGCGAATATTTGCTGCCGGGCGGTGCGCCTGGGGTGACCCAAGGCGCGCGGCTATCGATTGAGGTGACGCGTGAGCGGCTCCCCGGTGCCGAGCCTTGGAAGAGACCCTTGGCCCGGGTCACAGACGGGATGACTCGACAGCCGCCTCGTCTGATGGGTGAGGCCGTTTGCTTTCCATCCCCTCAAGATCCTCTCGGTGATGCTGGCTGGCTCGACGTCCTGGATGAGGCTCGTAGCGGTATTGTCCGCTTCACCGATGGCGAGCTCCGCATTTCGCTCACTCCTGCGATGACGCTGATCGACGTCGACGGGCGATTGCCGCCATTCGAACTGGCCTTGGCCGGAGCGAGCGCGGCCGCCCGCACGATCCTGCGGCATGGCATCGGAGGTTCGATCGGGATCGATCTGCCGACCGTGCCTGGAAAGCAGCAGAGGCAACAGATCGGCGCCGCGGTCGATGCAATCCTTCCGCAGCCGTTCGAGCGCACCGGCGTCAACGGCTTCGGCTTTCTTCAGATCGTGCGCGCGCGTACGCGTGCGAACCTGTTCGAACTTGCGGCCGATCGCGCAGCGTTTGAAGCGCGTGCGTTGCTGAGACAGGCTGCGAAGGAACGCACTGGGCGAATCCGCCTCGCGGCCCATGCCGCGGTCATCGCGGTTCTCGAAAGCAGGGCTGACTGGCTCGCTGCGCTTTCGGAACAGGTTGGCGGGAGTGTCGCCTTGCGACCGGTCGCTTCGCTGCCCATGTCTGGTGCCTATGCCGAGCCAGCCTAGTTCGAAGTCCTGCCCGATCTGCCGGAAGCCGCCGGTACCCGAGCACGCCCCTTTTTGCTCGCGTGGCTGCAAGGACCGCGATCTCCTGCGCTGGCTCGGCGAGGGCTACCGCATCGCGGGACCCTCGACTCAGCAGGGCGGGGTGGACAGCGAAGAAGGCGAAGGTTAGTGGAGCCGCTCGCTCGGGCCGGACCGGTCGAGAGCACGCCACGAAATCGTGGGCCCAGGTAGCTCAGTTGGTAGAGCACGTGACTGAAAATCACGGTGTCGGTGGTTCGATCCCGCCCCTGGGCACCATTTCTTATTCCACTCGGCTATCTGTGCGGACCCGATCCGCTTAACCAAGTGTCGACTGCCTAACACTTATCTAAGCGACTGATTTTCAGTACTTTTCGGGCGTTCTTCGCCTCTACCTCTCCTTAACAGGGGATGTTGTTTCGGCGCTACACCAATTGGAAAAGCGTCACAGCCCTCCCCGGACAATCTTGTTCTTCAACGCATGCTGGAGGATGGAAGCGCCATGCGCGCCCTCTGGACGGGGTGCGAATAAAGGGGAGCATCATGAATATCAGCCTGCGCCAGAAGCTTCTTGCGTCGACATTGCTTGTCGGAGCCTCTGCACTCGCTACGCCTGCGTTCGCGCAGGACCAGAGCGTCGATCCCGCACAGCAGCCGCCGTCAGGCGCTGTTGAAGGACAGCCGACGCCATCCGTCTCGTCACAAGGCGAAACGGTCCAGCAAAGTAGCGACATCATCGTCACGGGTTCGCGCATTCCGCAGCCCAATCTCGAATCCGCCGCTCCCGTCACGGTCGTTTCCGACCAGGACATCAAGCTGACGGGTACGACGCGCATCGAAGATACGCTGAACCAGCTCCCGTCCGTCGGCGCTTCGCAGGCATCCGGCGTTTCAAACGGCGCGACCGGCACCGCCGAAGTCGATCTTCGCTACCTCGGTTCGAAGCGCACTCTGGCGCTGGTCAATGGCCGTCGCCTCACTCCGGGTGATCCGAACAGCACCAGCCAGGCGGCCGACCTTAACCTGATCCCGTCGTCGCTGATCAAGCGCGTCGAAGTCCTGACGGGCGGCGCTTCATCGGTGTACGGTGCGGACGCCGTCGCCGGTGTCGTCAACTTCATCATCGACACCAGTTTCACCGGTATCCGCTTCGACGGCACCGCCAGCATCCACCAGCACAAATAGCACGATCCGTTCGTTGGG
>Ga0105248_10003752_pt1 | contig 16845 bp, 15 predicted proteins | sample KBSS34metaG_FD_81524 | JGI IMG/M metagenome (GOLD analysis project Ga0105248, IMG submission 81524) | Switchgrass rhizosphere microbial communities from Kellogg Biological Station, Michigan, USA - KBS S3-4 metaG | ecosystem: Host-associated > Plants > Roots > Rhizosphere > Soil | place... | reverse complement strand
GATGGTCGCCGACCGTGGCGAAACAGGACCACACCCGCACGCTGTCGGGATCCCGACCGGCCTTCTCCGCGGCGTCCTTAACCGTGTTCACGCACCGCTGCAGGGTCTCCGGCGGGAAATAGGTGTGCAGGATGACGTCGTCAAAGGCCCGGCCCCCGAGTTTCAAGGTGTTGGGCCCGAACACGACCAGGGCCAGCCGGATGTCCTCGTTGAAGTCGGGGTCCAGGAACAGCACCTGGTATTTGCCGATCGGACCGTCGTGATTGAAGATCACCTCGCCATGCCAGAGCCGCCGCATCACCTGCGCGAAGTCCTCCATCTGCGCCGTCGTGACGGCGGGAATGCCGAAGGCCGCGTACATCGCCGCCACCCCGCGTCCGATGCCGAGCGTGAACCGGCCGCCGGAGAGGCGGTGCATGGTCGTCGCCCACGATCCGGTGATCAGCGGGTGGCGGGTGTTGTGATTGGTTGCCGCCGTGGCGATCTGCATGCGGCTGGTAACGGCGCAGGCCGCGCCGACGAGCGACGACGCCTCTTTCACGTTCCAGCGTTCAGAGATGAATGCGGTGCCGAAGCCTAGTTCCTCACCGCGGCGGGCCTCATCCATCAACGTCGCGGGCCCTTCCCCGCCGGCGCCTGCCAGCAGGTAGTAGCCAAGCTCATCGAGTACACGCGTCATTGCCAAACCCCTTGCTTGTAGCCGCAGTTCCAGACTTCGGTGATCCTGCCTTCGACGACACGGAAGATCTCCATACTTCCCACACTTGTCTTCGTGCCGTCCTTGAGCTCCATCGGTGACTGGTACACGATCGCCACATGTTCGCCGTCGTCGCCGGCGACGACGAGGTTGAGATCGAACCGCAGCTTGTCGAACATGGCCCAGTTGTCGACGACGCGTTGGACGGCCTGCTCGTGGCTGAGCGTCTGCGCCTCACCCACCTCATGCCGGATGACGGTATCCCCCATCAGCTCGTCGGCGAGGTCGAAGTTCCGCTCGTTCCACACCACGAGGTTGTACAGCTCGACGACTTCTCTCGCGGTTCGAGTCATTTGAACACCTCCACGGCGTCGGTCTCGTCGATGGTGGCCACCGCGCGCTCCACCAAGCGCATACACAACTGCCGCGAGCGCTCCGGCAGTGAGTCCCAGCTCAGCAACGGCATCGCAGGCAGCACCACGAAGTAGGCAACGGCGTATCGGTAATGCCGCCACGCTTCGTCGAAGGAGTAGTCGCTGACACCATGACTCGACAGCTGATCGAGGTACTCGCGCAGCAGCGTTTCGTCACGCCCTGAGCGCACTTCCGTCGGAAGTCCCTGGCTGACCAGGTACCCGACATCTGTGGCGCCTGCACCCCTTCCGGCAAGTTGGAAGTCGACCACCTTCAACCGATCACCGCAGAAGAACATGTTGTCCGCGCGGATATCGCCGTGGATCAACATCGAGCGCTGACTCAGCGCATCTATCGCCGCAGGGGCAAGAGCAGCGAACCGCTCGGCATACTTCGCGACAGCGGCGGGAACCGGCGCGGTGGCATGGTCGCGGTAGATCTGCCAACCCGCGCTGAACGCAGCAGGTAGCAGGTCGCGTGTCATCGCGGTGTCGATGCTCGGAAACGCCTCCAGGACATCGGTATTCAGCGGCTTGGTCGACCACGCGTGCAGGCCTGCCAGTTCGGCTATACAGCAGCGCGCGCGGTCCAGCGACAGGCCGGCGAGATGGTCGGCGTTGTCCCAGTCCTGCAAGTCCTCCAACACCAGGACGAAGTCGGCGGTGTTCTCGTCCATTCGAATCGCATGTACGACAGGTGTGCCCAGAGGTGCGCGGCCGGCAACGTGTCGGTAGAACGCGACTTCTCGCGCGTAACCACCCAGCATCTTCATCGCGTCCCCGGCCTCGGACACGGCAGGCAGCTTGACGATCACACTGTTCGGCACGCCCTCACCCGACAGGTGCGCTCGGTACAGCTGCGATGAGAAGCCACTGTCCAGTGCGATTTGTTCGACGCGAACATCGGTAACCGTCGCACCGTCCAGTGCGGCCGTCAGCCACTGTGGCGTCACACCCTCAATGCCGGACGGAACACCCGCCGCCGCAGCGCCGACCGTCCCACCAGAAGTCATCATCGACCCCCAAAAGAAATTTGACGCGGAACAATTAAGTTAGTTGTCGGGCGTCTAATATGCAAGGGTGCCGTCCCCCTCCCGGGGGCTGACCCAGCCCCAGCGCCTCGAGATATCGGGCCGCCGATTGCTCGAGGCCGCGGTGGAACTGATCGCCGAAAAAGGATGGGAAGCAACGACGGCTGCCGAGATCGGCCGGCGTGCCGGGTACAGCCGAGCGATGGTGCATGCCCGCTACGGCAGCAAGGACGCCATCCTCGAGACCTTGTTCGCCACCGAATACGTGAACAAGCTCAGCCCTGCACTCGACCCAGAGTCCAGTGGTTTGCACCAAGCACTCGCACACGTCGATCGCATCGCGCAGCTCCACGACGAGGATCGCGACTTGTTGCGAGCGATATTCGTGCTGACCTTCGAGGCGATCAAGGCGACGTCGCCGGTGGGCCCGCGCATCCGGATGTGGCTCGAGCGGGCGGCGGACATGGTTGAGGCGGGACTGCGAAGGGGCTTCGCCGATGGGTCGGTGCGGCCCGACATCGAGATCGACCGGGCGGTCAACGACTTCGGCTCGGCCGTCCTCGGCACCGCATACCAATGGATCATGCAGGCGTATCCGATCGACATGACACAGGAGATGGCGTACGTCCGCGCCCGGCTCATTCGTGACTATGGAGCCCCCTCACCGCGCTGAGCCGTTCGCCCTGAATCCGCAAAACTCCAGGTCGAGCTCGACATCGGCTACATACTTGCTTATATTGTGAGTATGTGCTCATAATATGAATGCGTCGTGGGTCACACCTCAAGTGGCCTGTGGTGACCTTCACCCGAAGCGCAGACGTTCGAAGGGGCTGCACCCATGTCACACACCGCAATCGTCATCAACACCGCGGTCGCGATCGTCGCCGTGGTCGTGATGATCGTGCGATTCAAGTTCAACCCGGTCGTGTCGCTGGTCATCGGCTCCGCATACCTCGGCCTGGCGGCCGGACTCGGCGTCGAGAAGACGATCGACGCGATCATGAAGGGATTCGGCGACATCATGGCCGAGGTCGGCCTGCTGATCGCGTTCGGGGTTTTGATGGGCGCGATACTCCAGCAGACGGGGGCCATTCAGCGACTGGTGCAGACGCTGCTAAAGCTGTTCGGGCCAAAGCGCATGCCCTACGCCATGTCGCTGACGATTGCCACGCTGCTCCAGTCCATCTATCTCGATGTGCTGCTTGTCATCTCGGCACCGCTGGGGCGCAGCATGGCCAAGAAGATCGGCAAGAACGGAACCGCGCGAATGGCCACGGCCATGGCCATCGGCCTCGAGTGCGGCATCGTGCTGACCGTCCCCGGGGTGGGAGCGCTTGCACTGGCCGGCCTGCTCGGTGTGCCGCTCGGCAAGATGCTGCTGTTCGGCGTGCTCCTTGTGATTCCCACCGTCGCGATCGCGGTGGCGATCATGTCCTTTCTGTTCAATCACGGCTGGTGGAACCCGGAGCGCGACGAGCAGGAGTTCCTCGGCGAGGATCCTGCCCCTCTTGACGACGGTGATGACGAACCGTCGAGCGCCACAACGACACCCGACGATGACGGTCCGACGGGCGGCGGCGTCGCCACCAAGACGGCAATCGTGACGCGCACCCAGACCCCGCTGATCGTGCTCTTCGCGCCGATGCTGGTCTCGCTCCTCCTCATCGCAACTGGCGCGATCCTCGATGCCGCAGACGTCCACAACCCGATCGTCAAGTTCGTCTCCGCGCCCGTCATCGCCCTGCTGATCGGCCTGATAGGCACGAGCTTCGTCGGCCGCTACACGCTGGGTACCGAGGCGATTCAGCACGCGATAGCCACCGGGTTCAAGGAGAGCGGTCAGATCCTGATCCTCACCGGCGTGGGCGGCTCGCTGGCCGCCACCATCAAGGCGGCCGGTCTCGGCGACATCCTTGGCGAGTACTTCACCGCCAGCACGGCCGCCCCGCTGCTCGTGGTGTGGCTCATCGCCGCGGCTCTGCACGTCGCGGTCGGTTCCGTGACCATCTCCGCGATCACGTCGGCGGGCATCCTCGCGCCCGTGGCGCCGATCATCGGACTCGACCCGGTCCTGATCGCCCTGGCCGCCGGTGCGGGCTCGCTCTTCTGTGTCCATGTCACCAGCAATACGTTCTGGCTGTTGCAGTCGCTGTTGGGACAGTCCACGCGCGGTGCACTCAAGACTGTCACGGTCGGCGTATCCGTCGCCTCGGTCGTGGCGATCCTGCTCATCCTGCCGATGAGCGCCCTGTTCTGATACACAGCAAGGAACGACATTGAACACCAAAGACATTCGTCCACTCGCCGGAGTGCGGGTGCTGGAGCTCGGCAACTACATCGCCGCGCCGACCGCGGGCCGGATGCTGGCCGACTTCGGCGCGGAGGTCATCAAGGTCGAGCGCCCGGTCACCGGGGACGAGCTGCGCAACTGGCGGCTGTACTCCGGGGACACGTCGATGCTCTACCGGACCATCAATCGCAACAAGAAGTCCATCGTGCTCGACCTCAAGACCGAGCGCGGCAGGCAGCTCGTGCTCGACCTGATCCGGCACTGTGACGTGCTGCTGGAGAACTTCCGTCCGGGCACGCTCGAAAAATGGGGGCTGGGTCCCGAGGAACTCGACAGGGTCAACCCCGGCCTGGTGATCACCCGCATCTCGGCGTTCGGCCAGACCGGGCCGCTGTCGGAGCGACCCGGATTCGCCGCCGTTGCCGAGGCGTACGGCGGCCTGCGAGAGCTGGTCGGCGACCCCGACCGGCCGCCGGTGCGTACCGGTGTCTCGATCGGCGACTCGATTGCCGGGATCTACGCCGCATTCGGCACCGTGATGGCGTTGTTCCAGCGTGAATACGTCAAAGTGCCACTGCCACAGCGTGTTATCGACGTGGCGCTGAATGAATCCGTTTTCTCGGTGATGGAGTCACTGGTGCCGGACTATCTGGCGTACGGCGTCACGCGCGAACGGGTCGGTGGACGGATGGAGGGCATTGCGCCGAGCAACGCCTACCCCTGCGCCGACGGCACCAACATCATCGTCGCGGGCAACGGCGACGCGATCTTCCGGCGCTACATGCAGACGGTCGGTCGGCCGGACCTCGCCGACGATCCGGAACTGCAGACCAACGCGGGCCGCTGGCGACGGCGCGAGGAACTCGATGCGGCAATCGGGCAGTGGACCATCGAACGCAGCCGGGACGAGGCGCTCAAGCTGCTCGAGGAGGCCGGCGTGCCGTCCGGCCCGATCTACACCGCCGCCGACATCTGCGCCGACGACCAGTACGAGGCGCGAAACATGATCCAGCACTTCGAAGTCGACACCGGTGAAGCGCACCGCAAAACCGTGGGCTTCCCCGGCATCGTGCCGGTGATCGGCGGCGCATCGCTGCCGATTCGCAACGTCGGGCCCGACCTCGGCGAGCACACCCACGAGGTGTTGTCGTCGGTGTTGGGTCTCAGCGACGAGGAGATAGGAGCACTGACATGACACCTCGTCCGTGCACGCCGCACGCCGAGCTCCGCGATGTGACATTGCGCGACGGGCTGCAGCTCACGGCGAAGATGCTGCCCACCGACCGCAAGGTACAGATCGTCCGCGAGCTGCTCGCTCTTGGCGTACCGGCGCTCGAGATCGGTTCGATGGCGCGCCCGGATCTCGTTCCGCCACTTGCCGACACGCTCGACGTCGTCGCGGCGTTGGACGCCGATGAGCTGGATCGCTGTTGGATCTGGGTCGCGACGCCGCGGCATATCGAGAAAGCGGCGGCCGCGGGTGCGCGCAACTTCCAATACTGCTTCTCGGCGTCGGACTCGCACAACAAGGCCAACATCGGGCGCAGCACCGAAGACAGCGTCGCGGCGATGCCCGACGCCGTCCGGATCGCGCAAGAGGCCGGGGGTGCCATCCAACTGTGCATCGCCACGGCGTTCACGTGTCCGTTCGAGGGCCTGACAGACCCCGAGCGGGTGATCGGGATCGCCGCCGACCCACGCACTTCAGGAGCCGAAGACATCGTCGTGTGCGACACCATCGGTCAGGCCATCCCGACACAGGTGACCGACCTCATCGTCGACCTGAAAGCGCGAAGCCCCCAGCGGCGCATCGTCTTTCACGGACACGACACATGGGGCCTTGGCGTGGCGAACACGCTGGCCGCGATCGACGCGGGAGCGGCTATGGTCGACGGCTCGCTGGGCGGCCTCGGTGGCTGCCCGTTCGCGCCAGGCGCCAGCGGCAACACGTCCAGCGAGGACCTGTTGTTCGCGACCCGCCCGGAGTGGTTCACGCCCTCCACCCTGGCCTCGATGGTGGACATCACCGACAAGCTCCTCGCCGAACTCGGCGAACCGAATCGGTCGAAGACCGCTCAGGGCGCACGGTCGAAGGCCACGGCGTTCGACTGGGTCATCTGCAATGAGCAGGTGTGTGACCGCAGGTAGATTCGGGTCATGGCAACCGAAGACGCCGCGGCCTCGTCCAAGCAGCAGCCACTGCTGGTGCTCGCCAAGATCACGGAGATCCTCGACGCCTTTTCGCTCGCCCACCCCGACATGTCGCTCGGCGAGATCCAGCAGGCGACGGGGCTACCCACCTCCACCGTGCAGCGGCTCGTGAGCAACATGGTGGCTCAGGGATTGCTGGACAGGACGGGCGATGGCATCCGGATCGGGGTGCGGATGTCGTACTGGGCCGCGACCGCACTGAAGGACCTCGACGTGTTGGCGGTCGTCAACCCGGTGCTCAAGGAGATCCGCGACAAGACGGGCGAGACCGCCTGCTTCTTCAAGGTCGAACAGAACTTCAGGGTCTGCGTCGCGGTCGCCGAGACCCACCACGCGCTGCGTCGAGACATGTACGTGGGCAAGGTCATCCCGCTGCACGTGGGATCGGCATCACGAGTCCTGCTGGCCTGGAACCCGGACTTGGCGGAGAAGGTTCTCGCCGGGCCGCTCGAACCGATGACCGACGGAACGGTCACCCGTCCGGATGAGTTGCACAGGCTCATCGCTTCGGCGAAGGCCGACGGTTATGCGATCACCGCGGGCGAACGCGAGGACTCGGCGTCCGGGCTTTCCGCACCGGTATTCGACTCCGCGGGCGACATCCTGGGCGCGATCACGATCAGCGGACCGACGGTGCGCATGCCCGAATCACAGTGCGAGGTATGGATCGACCTGCTGGTCGGCTACGCCGAGCAGGTCACCCGCACAATCGGCGGCCGCCTTCCGCGCTGAGCGTGCCAAGGAACCGCTCCGACACCGCCTGCACACGTCGGGAGAAGAGGTGCCCGGCATGGCTGCCGTCGTGCCAGTACAGTTCCCCACCCCACCGCTCGTGCAACTCGAGAGCGGGCTCGCGCAACGCCATCCGGTCGTGCCAAGCGCCGACGATGAGGCGACGCTCAGGCGGCGGCGTCGGCTCGGCAGCCAGCAGATCGACCGGTGACGCCAACCGCGCGACAGTCGCCGATCGCAGTACATCGCCGACGTCGCGGACCGACGGGCCCCACCGGCCGAGGTGCTGAGCGATCATCGCGTTGAGCCCGAAGATCGGGGTATAGACCGCGACCGCATCCACCGTCTCGAGGTGCGACACCAGTGCCGCGACCGGACTGCCCATCGACACACCGGAAACCGCGATGGCGGTGGACCGCGGCTGCAGCCAGCGCACGACCGCTCGGACCTCTGACACCGCCCGCATCATCCCCGCGACGTTGGCCAGCGGATCCATGTTCGGATAGGCCGGCCATGCTTCGCGACGGACGCCGTGGCCCGGCTGCACCGGTAGCGCGATGTTGAACCCGAGCTCGCTCTGGATGCGCCGGGCCCGCGAGAACAAGAGGTCCAGCGGTTGCCCCTGCCCTGCGCCGTGCACCCACACCAGCCACGGTCGCCGGTCATCACCCTGCCGGCACAGATGTACCGCTGCAGTCGTCGGGCCGCCGAGGCCCGACCCCGCCAACGACGGCGGCAGCAGAGGGTCGTGCTCGAACGTCAGCCGCTCATAAACCAAACGTCCGAACCGACGCCGACCAATCGTCTTCACGTGCAATGGTTCCGGTCGAGCGTGAGCGCAGGCACCGAGCGCTGACAACTCATCGGCCGCGGCCGCGCATGCTTCTTCCGAGCGCTCCAGCGTCGGCGGCGACGCCGTCAGCGTCATCCCCGTCAGCGCGGCCTCGTCCATCGCCACCTCACCGAGGAGCCGAAGACCGCCTGGCGACAGCGGATTCCGCCCTTCCCTTCACAGCGCCGCGTGTGCCCGCGGTAGCACACCTGCGACATCGCGGCCGATCCGCCACACCCGTTCCGACGTTTTCATCGACTAGGCGAGCTTGAAGCCCGTGTAGCCGGCGGCTGCGATCTGGTCGCAGCGGCGACGGTATTTCGGTATCCCCGCCGTGTATCCCATGTACATCCGTTTCTTGCCGGGAACATTGCCCCCGTTGTACCAGGAATTGCACGTTGGGTGGACGAGGACGGTCGGCGCCACGAGGGAGGTCGTGTGCTCGATCCACTCGCGCTGGGCGTCGGGCAGCGCATCGATGGTTCGGTAGTCGTTGGTACGCAGATACGCGATGCAATCGCCGATCCATTCCACGTGCTGTTCGAGGGCAGCAACGAAATTCGTTGCTGCCGAGGGGCTCCCGGGGGCCTGAACGATGAACAGGTTGGGAAACCCGGCGACCGCCAGCCCGAGGTAGGACAGCGGGCCCTCGCTCGCCCAGAACTCGCGCAGGGACATGCCGTCGCGTCCGCGGATGTCCATGCGCGTCAGCGCACCCGTCATCGCATCGAAACCGGTGGCGTAGATGATCACGTCGAGCTCATGGAACCCTTGTTCGGTGTCGATGCCGGTGGCGGTGACCTCGCGGATCGGCCCCCTGCGCAGGTCGACCAGCGTGACGTTGTCGCGGTTGAACGTCTCGTAGTAGCCCTGATCGATGATCGGGCGCTTACATCCGAAGGGATGACTCGGTGTCAGCGCCGCCGCAGTGTCGGCGTCGTTCACGATCCGGGCGACTGCCTCGCCGTAGAGCCTGGCCGCCATCTGGTTGGCCTGGATGTCGAAGAACACGTCGCCCCAGCTGAGCGCACCGATGACGCCGTTCTCCTCGATGGCCCGTAACTGCTACGCGGGAGGCCGACTTCAAGGGCGGCCGCTGAATCATCTCGAGCATCACGGAGAACGCGCTCAGTCGCGCGGCCCCGACGGGGTGCTCGTGTTGCGCCGCGCGGATCTCGCCGTACCGGGACTTCATCTCATCGAGCTCGCCCGGTTCGAGCGGCCTTACCTGCCACGGCAGCGTGTACGCCGGTGAGCGCTGGAACACCGAAAGGTGACCGGCCTGCCGCGCCACGACCGGAATCAGTTGCACGCCGGTCGAACCGGTGCCGATGACCCCGACGCGCTTGCCGGTCAGGTCGACGCCCTCCTTCGGCCAGCAGCCGGTGTACAGGGACGGCCCCGCGAACGCATCCATGCCCGGTATCTGGGGTTCGAGGGGTACCGACAGGATTCCTGACGCCGCGACCACGAACGGGGCGACGAAGGTCTCCCCCGCCCAGGTCTCGACCAACCATTCGCCGGCCTCCTCGTCGAACGTCATCGCGACGACTTCGGTGTTGAAGGAGATGTCGCGGCGCAGGTCGAGCCGGTCTGCGACGAAGTTGAGGTAAGCCTCGATCTCGGACTGGGCAGGCATTGTCTCGGTCCACACCCACTCCCGCTGAATCTCGTCGGAGAAGCTGTAGGAGTACTCGATGCTCTCGATGTCACATCGGGCGCCCGGGTATCGGTTGAACAGCCATGTCCCGCCGACGTTTTCGGCCATCTCGAGCACGCGCGTGCGGACGCCGAGTTCACGCAGCCGGTGTAGCGCGTAGAGGCCGGAGAATCCGGCACCGATCACGATCGCGTCGAAGCGGGCAGGCACGGTCACGAGTCGACACCTCACGTTCACGGCTACACACCGATACTGTAACGATTACAGTATCAGAGCCAAGCCGGGAGCGGTCGCGAAATCTACCGTGATCTACCGTGCCGAGGTGACCAGTCGTTCTTCGCGACGCTGGTCGTAGTAAGAGGCCTTTTCTTCCACCAGATCGAGAAATGCCGCCAGTTCGTCTCGCGCGCGAGCTCCTTCGCCGTCGAAATTCTCGCGCTCGAATACCCCCCAGAACCGCAGCACCGGACGCACGACATCGTCCAAATGCGAACGCAGGTCGTAGATGCCTGCCTTGGCGATCGCTAGAGCATTTTCCGCGAAGCCTGGCATGGTGCTTCCCGGCATCTGGAAGTTGATCACTTCGCGAGCGATCGCCTTCATTGTCGCGTTTGGTGCGATATCGAGCGCAGCGTTCACCAGGTTCCGATAGAAGACCATGTGCAGGTTCTCGTCTGTCGCTATCCGGGTGAGGAGTTGTTCGGCGATAGGACATCCAGATGCTCGGCCGGTGTTGCGGTGGCTGATCCGCGTCGCCAGTTCCTGGAAGGACACGTAGGCCAGGGCCTCTATTGGTGATTTATCGCCCGAGTCATAGCCGGCCGCCATGTGCACCATGCGACCACGCTCAAGGGCTACGGGGTCGACGCCGCGGGTGACGACGAGATAGTCGCGGATCGCGATGGCGTGGCGACCCTCTTCGGCTGTCCACTGGCCGACCCACTGTCCCCAGGCGCCATCACTTCCGAAGCGCACGGCGATTTCGCGGTGGTAGGACGGCAGGTTGTCCTCGGTGAGAAGGTTCACCATCATGGCGGCTTTGGAAACCTCGTCGAGCCGGGAATCCGCAGGAGTCCAGTCCTGGCCACCCAACAGGGCGAAGTCGCGCCCCCGGCTCCACGGAACGTAATCGTGCGGATTCCAGGGCTTCGCATTCTCAAGGTGTCGATTCAGGTTGGCCTCTACCACTGGTTCCAGCTCAGTGAGCAATGCCTCTTGGGTTGTCGTCATCGAGACTCTCCATCCCTTACCTACGGCTGCGTAACCTACGCTACCGTAGGGTCACGGAAAATCAAGTGTCGATCGACGGCCAGGGGGTCGCACGTCGCGACCCGTCCGTGAGTTCAAATTGACTGACTGACAGCCTGTTTCGCGTCGGATGCAACGCTAAGGGGGCAGTTCGGCCGAAATCGCGCCATGACGTTACATGTGGCGAAGGCGGCCAGCAAGCTAATCGCCGGCGTCGCAGCCTGCCGATCTTGCCCTTTGCGGAACTCTATACTGTAATCAATTTAGTATCCATCGACTCAAGAGGCGGCTGCGTGAAGGTCCCATTCACCTGGAGGGTCACGGGCTGGTTCATGATCGGCTGGTCGGCCGAATTTCCGCAGGGCGAGGTCCGACCGCTGCGGTACTTCGGCGAGGATCTGGTGGCCTACCGCGACGAGTCCGGCGTGTTGCATTTGCTGTCGGGTCACTGCCGGCACCTCGGCGCACACATCGGTCACGGCGGCAAGGTCGTCGGCGACTGCGTGGAGTGCCCCTTTCACGGGTGGCGCTGGGGCCCTGATGGCACCAACCGCTACATCCCCTACCAGCCCGACCGACCGAACCGCGCGCTGCGACTGCGGGTCTTCCCGGTTCGGGAGCAGTACGGCTGTGTCTTTGCGTGGCACCAGCCCGACGGCAAGGAACCGCAATGGGAGCTACCGGACCTGTTCGGAAAGTTCCCACAGTTCGACACCGACCCGAACGCGTATTACCGGCCTTACCCGGAGTTTTCGAGTCGCGCCGAACGTGAGCCGGTGCATCCGCAGATCGTCGCCGAGAACGGGCCCGACAGCGCGCACTTCCACTACGTGCACGGCGCCACCGTGACACCGGTATGCCTGAATTGGGAAGCCGTCGAGGAGGAATGGCGGTTCCTCACCGGCTGGCCGGACGTGCGCAGCGGCGACCCGAACAAGATGGCGCTGTACATACACAGCCACTTCTCCGGCCTCGGCTTCGCGATCAGCGCGTTCGAGGGGTCGTCCAACCATCGGTTGATCTTCGCCTGCACGCCCGTCGAAGACGGATATTCGGACATGTTCTATTCGATCTGGTGGCCCCGACTACCCGGCGACACCTCAGACGTGCCACCGGATACGGTGCGCGAGCAGGTCGAGCGGCAGTTCCTTGGAACGGTCTGGGAGGACCTGGACATCTGGCGCTATCAGGAGTACATCGAGTACCCCGCGTTGGCCAAGGTGGACGCGAAACCCTATATGGCCATGCGTAAGTGGGCGACGCAGTTCTACGAAGTACCCGCCACCCCGCCCGGTCAAGTACCGGCCTCGGTATGACCGTCGACCTCGCCGAAATCGCGGCGCCCGCGCACACCGCGATCGTCACGCAGGAATGCCAGGGCGCCGTTGTCGGTCCCAACGCCGGGCTGGCGGTCCTCGCCGAGGAGGCGCGACGGGAGGCGGTGCCCAACATCGAACGCCTACTGCCTGCGGCTCGCACGGCCGGCGTGAAGGTCGTCCACTGCCTCGTACAGCGGCGGCCCGACGGACTCGGCGGCAACCAGAACGCGAAGATATTCGCCATCGGCAGCGGTGTCGACATCGCTCCGGGCAGCCCCGGTGCGTCGCTGCTGCCCGAACTCGGCCCTGCGCCAACCGATGTGGTGCTGCGGCGGTCGCACGGCATCGGCCCCATGGGCGGAACCGACCTCGACGCGACACTGCGAAACCTCGGAGTTTCGACCATTGTCGCTGTCGGCGTGTCCGTGAACGTCGCGATCACCAACTTCGTCATGGACGCGGTGAATCTGGCCTACCGCGTCGTCGTCCCTCGGGATGCGGTCGCAGGCATTCCCGCCGACTACGCCACCTCGATCATCGACAACACGCTGTCGCTGCTCGCCACGATCACCACCACCGACGAGCTCATCGGGACTTGGAAGCAGCGCAGGTGACGGACACCGAGGACGATATCCGCGAATTCGCAAGGGTCACACCGGTTGAGGCGGCGCCAGGGATGGCCCGATTCATGACGGCGATGCGACGGCTTCAGGACACCGCGGTATCCACGAACCCCGACGAGCGACTGTGGAACGACGCGGCCGAACTCATCGAAGGCGTCGGCGCACGACTGGAGAAGCACAAGGCGCCAGCGGGCGTTGCACCTGCCGGACGCGCGCGGGACATACCCGGAAACGGCCATCCCCTGATGCCGCCGTGGCGGGTCGCGGAGTCGGGACCGAACGAGGTGACGATGCGCGGGCATTTCACCCGCTTCCATGTCGGCGGCAACGACGCGGTACATGGCGGCGTGATACCGCTGTTCTACGACTGGCATTTCGGCATGGTGGTCTCAGCGGCGGGCCGCCCCGACAGCCGAACCGCGTACCTGCACGTGGACTACCGAAGGATCACACCAACCGACGAGCCGTTGCTGGCTCGGGCATGGATCGACGCCGTCGACGGACGAAAGCTGTTTGTGAGGGCGACGATGACCGACTCCGACGGCAACGTACTATCCGAGGCCAACGGTTTGATGATCAAACTGCTCCCACACCAGCCCTGAGAGGCACGATGTCTGGTTCCACGACACAATTCACCGTCCCAGCTGCCGCCGACGCCATCGCGGCCGCGATCGGTGACCGCGAATTCATCATTCAGGGCGACCGCCGCTACACCTATGCCCAGATCGTTGAGCGATCCAAGCGGCTGGGGGCGTATCTGCACACCCGTGGCCTCCGATGTCACACCGAGCGCTCCGAGCTTCAGGGCCACGAAGTAGGCCAGGACCTACTCGGCATCTATGCCTATAACGGGCCCGAATACGTGGAGTCGATGCTCGGCTCCTGGCGTGCCAGGGTGGCGCCGTTCAACGTCAACTACCGCTATGTCAAGAACGAGCTGCACTACCTGCTCGCCGACTCCGGCGCGACCGCATTGATCTACCACGCCGCGTTCGCCCCGCGAGTCGCCGACGTACTCCCCGACCTCCCGCGCCTACGTGTCCTCATTCAGATCGCCGACGATTCCGGCAACGACCTGGTCCACGGCGCTATCGACTACGAGTCGATCGTGGCGTCGGGACCGGTGCAGCTGCCACCAGTCGAGCCGTCCCCCGACGACCTCTACGTGCTCTACACCGGTGGGACGACGGGGATGCCGAAGGGCGTGCTGTGGCGTCAGCACGACATCTTCATGACGTCGTTCGGCGGCCGCAGCCTATACACCGGTGAGACCGCGAATACCTACGACGAGATCGTCAAGCGCTGTCTGGAGATGCCCGCGGGCACCAAGCTCATGATCCTGCCGCCGCTGATGCACGGCGCGGCCCAGTGGGCTGCGATGACGGCCATGACCACCGGCCAGTCGGTGGTGTTCTCCACTGCCACCAGCACATTCGACGCCGACGAGGTCGTGCGGACCATCGAACGGGAGAAGGTGTTGTCGGTGACGGTCGTCGGCGACGCAATGGCGCGCCCGCTTGCCGCCGCCATCGAACGCGGCACGGCCGACATCTCGTCGCTGGCGGTCGTGGCCAACGGCGGGGCGCTGTTGACCCCGACCGCCAAGCAGCGACTCATCGACGCCAAGCCGGGTCTGATGGTCGCCGACGGCGTCGGATCCTCGGAGACCGGGGCGCAGATGACACACATGTCGGCGCCGGGCGCCGTCGCGACAGGCAAGTTCAACGCTGGCCCGGACACCTCCGTGGCGGCCGAGGACCTCAGCACGATCCTCGATGCGGGTCACGACGGCATCGGCTGGCTCGCGCAGCGGGGCTACGTGCCGTTGGGCTACAAGGGAGATGCGGCCAAGACGGCGGCGACGTTCCCGGTCATCGATGGTGTGCGGTACTCGGTGCCGGGCGATCGGGCACGCCATCTCGCCGACGGCGCCATCGAGTTGCTCGGGCGGGACTCGGTATGCGTCAACTCCGGTGGCGAAAAGATCTTCGTCGAGGAGGTCGAGACGGCGGTCGCATCGCACCCGGCCGTGGCCGATGTGGTCGTCTCGGGCCGGCCGAGCGAGCGCTGGGGGCAGGAGGTCGTCGCGATCGTCGCACTCGTCGACGGAGCGAGCGTCGACGCCCAAGAACTCATCGACCACGCCGCAGGCTCGATCGCCCGTTACAAGCTGCCCAAGGCGGTGGTATTCCGGCCGGTCATCGAACGCAGCCCGGCAGGCAAGGCCGACTACCGGTGGGCCCGCGAGCAGGCGGTCAGCGGCGACGCTTGAGTCGACGGCGCGTGCGGCTTCGCGCCATGCGTAACGCCGCCCTGGCGCCGACGCGGGTTGACCCGCTGAACGGCGGCGCAGCCCGTCCGGTGATGGAGAACGGCAGGTCGGTGCCCACCACGGTCCGGTAGTGACTGAACGCGTCGAAGCCGGCCTTGCCGTGGTAGGCGCCCATGCCGCTGCGGCCGACCCCGCCGAACGGGGCGGCAGACGGAATCATCTGAGCCCCAAAGTCATTGCGCGCGACGCCGCCGCTGCGGGTGTGACGGACGAAGCGCCGGAAGTCGTCGTCGTCGGGTCCGTACCAATACGCCACCAGCGGTGCGGGCCGCTGGTTGATGTGGTCGATGACATCCGTCAGCGCCGAATACGGCCTGACCACCAGAACAGGTCCGAAGACTTCTTCGTTAGCGAATTCTCATGTTCTCGTCGACGTCACGCACGATCGTGGGCGCGACCTTTCGAGTGGCACGGTCGGGCAGCGATTCCCTTGCGGGAGCGACGGTTTCGACCGTCGCACCGTTGGCCCTGGCGTCGTCGATGAGCCCGACGACGCGGTCGAAGTTGGCCTCGTTGACCGAGGAACAGTAGTCGTCGTTGGCGACGATCGACGGGAACATGCCGCGCAGTGTCTCGCGCGCGGTGTCGACGAAGTTGTCGACGCGGTCATGGGGCACGAAGACATAGTCGGGGCAGACACACACCTGTCCCCCGTTGATCATTCGCGCCTGGGCGATGCGCGCAGCCGATCGGTTGATGTCGGCATCCGGCGACACCACCACCGGATTCTTGCCGCCCAACTCCAGCGTGACAGGGACGAGGTTCTGCGCGGCGGCCTGCTGCACCAGTGAGCCGACCGCAGGCGAACCGGTGAAGAACAGGTGGTCGAACGGCAGCCGCGAGAAAGCCACGGAGACTTCGGGACCGCCCGTGACGATGTCGAGTTCGTTCGGGTCGAAGTACTTGGGCACCGTGGACTTCATCAGCTCCGCAGTGCTGGGCGTGATCTCGGACATCTTGATCATGACCCGATTGCCCGCGGCGAACGCCGCCGATGCGGGCAACACGACCAGTTGGAGCGGATAGTTCCACGGGCCGATGATTCCGACGACACCCAGCGGCGAGGGCTGCACCTCGGCCTTCAACCCGACCAGTCGCGCTCCGAGCATCAGTTTGGTCGCGCGCATCCACTGGGCCACATGGGATCTGGTGTGCTCGATCACCGAGATCATGCCGAGCACCTCGGTGAACAACGAACCCGTCTTGGGCCTGCTGCCGAAATCGGTCTCCATCGCGTCGATGAACTCGTCGGCGTTGTCGAGCACAAGCGCGAGTAGCCGATCGATGCGGTTGCGCCGCACCGCAACGTCGGGCGGGCCCTCGACCGTGTAGGCAGCACGCTGACGCTCGAGGATCGCGCGCAAGTGGTCCACTTCGCCCCCGACAGCGTCGTCGATCCGCTCCTGCGTTGTGCTCATTCGCCCGTCCCAATACTCAATTGTCTGGCGGACCAGAAT
>Ga0105248_10003751_pt1 | contig 16847 bp, 12 predicted proteins | sample KBSS34metaG_FD_81524 | JGI IMG/M metagenome (GOLD analysis project Ga0105248, IMG submission 81524) | Switchgrass rhizosphere microbial communities from Kellogg Biological Station, Michigan, USA - KBS S3-4 metaG | ecosystem: Host-associated > Plants > Roots > Rhizosphere > Soil | place... | reverse complement strand
CGTCGATGAAGAGGACGGCGCCGGCGGTCTTCGGCCAGGGCACCTTCGCCGTTTTGCCGAACCTGAACATCACCGGCGGCCTGCGCTACACCTGGGATCGCCAGACGATGCGCCAGCGGGGCGCTGTGTTCAATGACTGGTTCGTCACGCCGGTGGCCTGCAACATCCCCGATCCGACCGTGCCGTGCGACATAAGCAACAAGGCGAGGAGCAAGGCGCTCTCCTGGCTGGCGACGATCGACTACAAGCCGATTCCGGACGCGATGCTGTTTTTCAAGGCGACGCGCGGCTTCAAGAGCGGCGGCAACCAGTCCCGCATCACCAGCGATCCTAACTCGAACGTGCCTTACGATCCCGAGTTCGTCACCGAGTATGAAGGCGGCGTGAAGTCGGAGTGGCTCGACCACCGCCTGCGCATCAACGCCAGCTACTACGTCGACAAGTTCGACCATGCTCAAAAGCTGATCACGACCTTTGCGTCGACCGGCGCCTTTATCACCGCTATCCAGAACGTCGCCTCCGCGACGATCCAGGGCGCCGATGTGGAATCGCAATTGTCTGTCACCGATCGGCTGACTGTCGGCGGCACCCTGGGCTACGCGAAAGGCAAGTATAACAGCTACGTCGTCCTAGGCTCGGACGTGGGCGGCGGCTATCGCTTCTTCAGGTTGCCGAAGTGGAGCTACACCGTGTGGGGCAATTACAAGCAGCCCACGGACTTCGGTTTCGTCAGCGCCAATCTGAACTGGCGCTGGGTGGACAAGCAGAGCCTCAGTGCAGGGATCCGCGGTCCGGAAACCCGGCCGCCCGGCATCCCGACCAGCTCGCTGGCGGTCGGCGCGCCAGAGGCCCTGACCCAAGAGCCCGCCTACGGGTTGTTGAACGGCCGCCTGGTCGCCCACCTGGATGGTCCGAACATGGAGATCTCGCTCTGGGGTTCGAACATCCTGAACAAGAAGTACGATGTGTTCAGGAACGACCTGATAGCGGCGGGCATAGGGTTCGTCTACGCGACGACGGGAGCACCCCGCGCTTACGGCGTGGAAATCTCCAAGCGGTTCTGATCCCGCGTGTGAGCCGATGCGCATCTGTGCGCTTCGGCTGAGCCGTGACGAGGTGCGCCAGGCGGGAAGGTTTTTCCGCCTGGCGCACTCTCGGCGCCAGATGCGCCCGGACCCGTTCCAGCCGCACGACGCCGCTCACGCTCACCTCATGAAAACCGACGTGCCCAGACACCCCAGAGCGGGCCAGGTCCGGCTGGATCGCCGGATTTCCAAGCCAGCTGATGTCTGATATCAAGGTTCCTGCCGGAACGGGAGGCCAGCCGAGGTGACCCCACCTTACGCCGGTCCCCCATCCTCAAGGCCGGCAACCTTGTGATCATGGGTAATTTCGGCAGCCATCGCGGCAATCAGGTCTGCAAGACCCTCCGCGCCGCCGGGGCTAAGCCGGCTTTGCACAAAGCCCAAGCTCGATCCTACGGCGGGCGCCTCACAGCCACCGCCGAACCGCTCGATAGATCCCAGCCCGAACGCCGCAGCGACTTCGCCAATCCAGGCTATGGAGATCGTCCGATCTCGACAGTGACCCAGAAGCGGGTGGTCGAAATCTAAAGGCTCGGGCGCGATCCCGCGACGCCCCAGGAAAAGATGGAGGAAACCTTGGATACTCACTACGACGGTCGTCACACGAAGGAAGCCTTCGCCTGGGCCGAGCAATTGGTGGGCGGCAAGCTCATCCGCTCCAGACAGCAGGGTCGTTGGCGGCCCCAGCATTTCCTCGAGATCCAGATGCCCTCGGGAGAGGTGAAGTCGCTGCTGCTGCGCGGCTGGCGCGCGCCCCTGTACGGCACGGAAGAGGATTCCCGAAACCTCCTGAGAAATGAGGCCGCACTTTGCAAAACCATGGGTGAGGCGGGTTGCTCCACGGCGAAGTTCTATGGGTACGAACCCAAGGGGGGATGGTTCTTGATGGACACCCTTCGTGGCATCCCTGAATTCGGCAAGATTTCGGATCAGCGCGTTCGCGACAAGGTATTTAGGGAATACATCGACGCCGTTGCTTATCTTCATAAACTTGATTGGAAAAAGCTGGATCTCCCAGAGGGTCTGCTCATCTCGAAAGATTATGAGCACAGCGTAAAGATGATGCTGAATGTCTATCGTGCGCCATATGACAAGCTGGGTGACGAAGGACCGCAGCCCACCGTCAAATTAGGCTTGTGGTTCGTGGAGAACCACAAGCCTAAGCCAGTGGAATCCTTCTCGCTCTGCACGGGAGATATTGGATCTGGCCAGTTCATGTATGACGGCGATGAGTTCACCGGGCTGATAGACCTCGAAATGGCCTATGTCGGCGATCCCATGGAGGACATCGGCGCCACCCGGATGCGGGACCTATGCTACCCGGTCCCGGGATTGCCGGCCCATTTGAAGCACTGGGCCCAGGCGATGAATCGCGAATTGGACCGTGAGTCCCTAGGTTACTGGACGGTCCAGCATATGTTGCAGGGCCCCCTGATGATCTACCCCATCTGGAGCCGGCCTAAGGACTTCGTCATGAGTCATGCCGAGACCTGCTTCAATCATTCGTTCTTGCCTCACTATCTTCGAGGCACGCATGAAGCGCTTGCGGAATATTATAACATAGATCTTCGTCCGCCTGAAAATCCAACGCCCAAGAGAGATATGTACTCGATCTATAGTGACTGGATGGTCGAGCAGATGAAGACCTATTACCCCACGACGACATCCGAAGAAGTCCGCGAATTCGACTACGCCTGCAGCGCCGCCTTGGCCGAGACGGTGGCGCTTACCCGGTCAATCGGGCCGCAGCTTTCAAGCGCGAACATCCAGGATTTCGAGGCGCTGCTTGGGCGGCCGGTGGCCTCGGAAGAGGAGGGACTGGCGGCGATCGAAGAGCGTATCGAGGCCGATCCGGAACGAGATCTCGAAAAGACCATCGTCACACTGCATCGTTACGAGAGCCGCCGGGAATTCATCATCGCACCCTTGCAAAAAGCGACAGGCGTTGCGAGCGGCTGGGCCCTGCAACGGATCCTTTGAGCGCTGGCGTTTGGCGGTCCGGCTGCATCGGGCGCCTAACTGGCGTCCGATGCAGCCATGACCCCGTGGGACTCAAATATCGTGACCGATCAAACGAGAGGGCCTAGAATGCCCTACGTTAGGGAAGCAAACTGTAGCCGCTCCGGTGGTTTTTGAATGGCCACGATTCAACTGTTTGATTGCGAAGGCGTCCAGCATTGGGCGGCGGATGGCTCTTGCGCGCCCTAAGACGTGATCGTCGATCTGGATTGCGTGGCTTGGCTCCATCCGACGGGCCGCAGACGAGAAAGATCGCTCCACACATCGCGGCAGCAGCCGTCAAGCTGCGGGTGAATCTGCCGTGATTTGATGCGTCTCAATTTAGCCCCCTCAAGGCTGTTGAATAGGTCCTCCAGAAGTTAAAACCATCAGCCGAAACTTATTTCCACCTAGGTCTGAGAAACATGCAAATACCGAAAATCGAGTATTTCGAGGATGTCACCATAGATCCGTTCAAGATGGACAGCGTTCTATTTGGTGATGTCGAAGATGTTTTTTCGATCCTGGAGCAGGCGCGGGCTGAAGGCGGCGGTGTTCATGCACGCAGCATGCTGGAAATCCTCGGCGGCCCGATGCACAACGTCATCTCTGAAATGCCGCAGTATTCGGCGATAAGTTTCAGCTCCGTCGAAACTATTCTGAGAAATCCAAAAATATACTCAAACAAGATAATCAAAATGTTCCTGGGCGCGACTTGCGGTGACGTCACCCCAACGCTGGATCCGCCTGAACACACCTATCTGCGAAAGCAGATCGAGCCCCTGTTCATGCCCAGCCAGATTGTGAAATGGGCCACCGACATCGTCGATCCTGTGATCAACGATCTGATCGGGAAATTTATCGACAAGGGCAAAGCCGAACTGATCGAACAGTTCGCCCTGCCTTATCCGTTCGAGATCATCTACCGGCAGCTGGAGATGCCCGCTGAAGACGCCCGCCTCTTCCATCGGCTCGCGGTGACGCTGACCTGGACCGGCGATGGCTTGAAGTACGGCATCGAGGCCGGCCAAAAGCTGGACAAGTATTTCAAAGCGCTGCTCGAACTGCGGCGCGAAGAGCCTGGCGGAGATCTCGTCTCCCTATTGTCCGGCCGCCCCGGTCGAGACCCTGAGCTCCTACCGGATAAGAGCATCATCGATTTCTTGAAGCTGCTGATCAATGCGGCGGGCGATACGACCTATCGCACCACCGGCTCGATGCTGATCGGCCTGCTCACCAATCCGGACCAGCTCGACGCCGTGCGCCAGGATCGCAGCTTGGTGCCGCGAGTGCTCGAAGAGGCGCTCCGCTGGAATGGTCCGTTCATCACGACCGTGCGGGAGACCACCGAGGACACGGTGCTCGAAGGGGTCAAGATCCCCAAGGGGGCGTTTGTCCACGTTGGCTTGGCGGCTGCCAACAACGACCCGACGCGTGTCGAGAACCCCCGGCAATTCAACGTCTTCCGCGGCACGAAAAACCATGTGGGTTTCGGAATGGGTCCGCATATGTGCCTTGGCCAGCATCTGGCCAGGCTGGAGATGACGCGGGCGCTGAACGCCATCCTTGACCGGCTTCCCAATCTGCGGCTGGACCCAAGCAAGCCGCCGCCCAAGATCAGCGGAGCGACGATGCGGACGCCCAACGGGCTCCATGTTCTGTTTGGGTGAGAGCCGCCCGCCAGAATGTTCCTTGCGCCGGCGGGGAGAGGGCGCAGCGCCGCGCTCAGCCCTTCTCCGCCGCGCGGATTTCGTCCCATAGGGCGTCCATCTCGGCGAGGTCGGACTGGTCCGGGGTCTTGCCGTCCTGCGCGAGCTTGGCCTCGATGTAACGGAAGCGGCGCGTGAACTTGGCGTTGGTGGCGCGCAGCGCATCCTCCGGGTCGACGTCCAGCGTCCGGGCCAGGTTCGCCACCACGAAGAGCACGTCGCCCATCTCCTGGCGCGCCTTGTCAACGTCGCCGGCGTCCAGTTCGGCCTTCAGCTCGGCGACTTCCTCGTCCAGCTTCTCCACAACCGCGGCGATGGTCGGCCAGACGAAGCCCACGCGAGCGGCCCGCTTCGACAGCTTCACCGCGCGGGTAAGCGCTGGAAGGCCCGTGGGCACGTCGTCGAGCAGGCTTTCGGCGCGGCCCTTGGCGCCGCGCTCCTCCGCCTTGAGCTGCTCCCATCCCGCCTTCTGGGCCTTGAGAGAGGCGTAGGATTCCGAGCCGAAAACGTGCGGGTGGCGGCGCACCATCTTGTCGTTGATCGCCCGCGCAACGTCCTGGAAATCGAAGGCGCCTTGCTCTTCCGCCATGCGGGCGTGGAAGACCACCTGCAACAGCAGGTCGCCCAGCTCTTCCTTCAGGTCCGACAGGTCCGCCCGCTCGATGGCGTCGGCGACCTCATAGGCCTCTTCCACCGTATAGGGGGCGATGGTGGCGAAGGTCTGCTGCAGGTCCCAGGGACAGCCCGTCTCGGGGTCGCGCAGGCGCGCCATAATGGCCAGCAACCGATCGAGCGGCGGGAGGGTCTCTGGAGGCGAGCCGCTCATCTCAGCCCTCGACCAGGCGCTCGCGCAGGTGGCGTCGGAGCGCCGGCGTCACGCCAAGCGCGGCTTCCAGATAGCTGTCGAGATCGCCATGGGTCTCGGCTACGGCCTCGAGCGCGGCGTCGAGGTAGCGGAGGTCGGCGCTCAGCGCGGCGCGCACCGCCTCGCGGTCGTAGCGCTGGCCATGCTCGCTTTCCACATCCGCCAGAAGCTTGTCGATCCGGGACTCGATGGGCCCCGAATGATTGGTTTGCAGATAGTCCTGGCAGATCGCCTCGCGCTCGACGCCCAGGACATGCAGGGTGATGGCGCACAGGAATCCTGTGCGGTCCTTGCCCGCGTGGCAGTGGACCAAGGCCGCCCCGTCGGTCTCGGCCAGGGCTTGGAACCATTCGCGGAACAGCGCCGCATAGGCCGCGTCGAGGGGGAAGGCGCGATAGTTGGAGATGAGCCACGCCATCACCTCATCCAGGCCCGCTTCCGCCTTCTTCTGGAAGACCAGATGCGGCGGCCGCGCCTCCTCGTCGGGCGACAAGCGGTCGTAGATAAGGCGCGGCGCGTGGCCTTCGCTCAGGGTTGTCGGGTGGCTGCGCCGCTCGGGCGGCCGCCGCAGGTCCAACACCAACGAGACGCCGAGGTCCGCGAGGCGGCGCATGTCCGCGGTCGTCGCGCCGGCATGATGGGCCGAACGGAACAGGAGCCCCCGACGGACGCGGCCGCCATCTCGGGTGGAGGGGCCGCCGAAATCGCGGAAATTGGGGATGCCTTCGAAATCGAGGGCGGCGTGGGCCAACTGAGCGCTCATGCGACCTATTTAGATCCCCTCGATGTGACAGGCGAGTGGCGTCCGACATCTCGCCGGTTCAATCGGCCGCCATTTTTCTCCGGGCAGGGCGCCGGCGAACACACGGAATACATGGTGGAGCTTGACGCTGATTCCTGAGATAATACTGAGGAATATAGAGGTGACGCGCGAAGATGAACCCGCCGCCGATCACGAGTTTGCGGCTTCTGCTGCGCCTCGCCAACTCGCTCTCGCTCGACCTGCTGGCTCTCTATCGCGGCGAGCGCAACTTCACTGACGCCGTGATCCTTGCCGCCCTGACGCCGGCGGCGTTCCAGTCGAACCGTTTCGGAGCCGACGGCGCGCCCCGAGGGCTGAGCGTGAACGCCGTGTCCACCTCGCTGGGCCTGCCGTTCGAAACCGTGCGGCGGCATGTGAAGCGGCTGGTGACCGACGGGATCTGCGAGACGACGCGGGAGGGCGTGCGCCTGTCGGACGCCTTCCTGGCGTCGCCCGCGCACGCCGAGCGGCGTCAGGCCGCCTATGGGGCCGTGCGCGAGTTCTACCATCGGATAAAACAGGCCGGCTGCATCGCGCTGCTCGATCTGGCGCCGACCCCGCCAGAAGCGGCCGATGACGCCACGGCCCGGGATGTGGCCTGGCGCGCATCCTGCGAGTACTTCCTGCGGATCATGGAGATCCTGCTTCCGGGCTTCGACAGCCTCACCCAGGCCTTCGTCATCATGGAAGTGGTGCGGACCAATACCGAGGGGCTGCCCGACGAGATGCGGGGCGGCGAGACCCATGAGCAAGACGGACCGGTGGCGGATACCTACCGGCATCCGGCCAAGTCCGCCGCGATCGGCGCCCGCCTGGGCCTGCCCCACGAGACGACCCGGCGAAATTTGCTCCTGCTCGTAGAGGACGGGCGGATGATCCGGACCAATGGCGGCTTCATCGTGCCGGCCGCCGTCCTGGCGCGGCCGAAGATGGCCATGGGTGTCGCCGCCAATTTCCGTAACCTCAACCGCTTCTTCGCCGAACTGGCCCAAGCCAGGGTGCTCGCGCGGTGGGACGAAACCAACGAGGCTGCGACGCTCGCCTGCTAGCTACCGACCGAACGCGTAACGGACGCCCGCCCAAACCATTCGGGGGGCGCCAGGCGCGTAGAAGGTTGCGCTCACCACCGGCCGTTCGCCGCCGATCACCGGTCCCGCGAACGGCCGGGCGATGAAGGCGCCGTTGGCGGTTAGGCCCGTCGCGCCCAGCTGGGCGGCGGTGTTGTAGGTCGTGTCGAACAGGTTGCTGACCTGGACGAACAGCTTGAGCGCCGAGGTCGGCCGCCAGTCGGCGCCCAGGTTGAACACCGCATAGCCCTTGGTCTTGCCTGGGCCGAGATAGAACACGCCGTCGGGCTGGTGGCGGTTGTTCTCATTCCCCCGCGCATAGACTCCGCTCTGCGCCTGCATGTCGGCGCTGACTGTGAATTCGGGCGTCACCTCCCAGCCCAGTTGCACCTTCAGGAGATGCTTCGGCGTCAGCGGGATGCGGTCGCCGGGCCGGATCTGGATATCGCCGGCGAAGCCCGGCCCCAGGTCATTGGTGCTGTTGCCTGCGCCGCCGATGGTCTCGGCGATCCGGTAGGTCGCCTGCAGATAGGTGTAGTTCAGTCCGGCGGAGACCGGCCCCCATTGGCGGGAGAGGCCGAGTTCGGCGCCCTCGCGTCGCGTGCGGCCGAAATTCTTGAAGTAGCCGAAGCCCGAAACGTCGTCGGCCACGAACAGGATGTCGTGGTGGTTCTCCGCGCGGAACAGGCCAAGGTTCCAGGTGAGGCCAAAAATCGTTCCTCGGCCTCCCACCTCGGCGGTCACCGTGCGGACCTGTTTGAGCGGCGGGTCGCCGGCGAGGGCATTGGGCAGACGACAAGGGTTCGCCGGATCGGCGCAGCCGAGCTCGATGACCGACGGGGAGCGACCGCCTTGGCTGAGGCTGGCGTAGGTGGTCAGCGCCTCGTTCAGCCGCCAGGTTGCGCCGAATGCGGGGTTGAACCGGTCGAAGGTATGGCGGCCGTCCAGCGAACCCGGCCCGCCGCCCGGCGTGATGGCGTCGCGGTTCCGCACGCGATCGGAATCATAGCGTCCCGAGAGCGTCACCGAGAGGTTGGGCGTGAGGTCCAGCGTGTCTGCGACGAAAACGCTGAAGGTTCGGGTGCGTCCCGTGAGATCGACCCGCGCGTCGAAGGCGTTCTCCGAATCCTGCGTCCCGTCGGCGAAAGCGTCCACGGGAATGATGGCGCGATCGGCGGCCAGATAGCCGAACTGGCTCGATTGGACGAAATGGGCGTGGCTTTCCTTGTAGGCCGCGCCAAGCACGAGCAGGTTCTCGCGCCCCCGCAGGTTCGAGCGCCAGGTCAGTTGTCCGCCTGCGCCCGCGTCGTGCTGATGCGTGGCGGTGCGGTTGATGAGACCGTTGCACGTCTCGTTCGGTTCGCTGTTCAGCAGCGCGTTGGCGATGCAGCGCCACGAGGGGAAGGGCGTGTTGGCGGCGGATTCTCCCGCCGTCGGGAAGCCTGTGAAGCCGGCTGCGGCGAGCGCGGCGCGTTCCGCGGCGTTCGGCTGATAGACGGACTCGGTCAGGGAATCGTCGTTGATGTCGCCGTTCAGCGTATGGGTCCGGATCGCTCGGATGTAGGCGTTTCCGGAGATGGACAGTCCCCCGCCCGCGTCATGCCGAAAGGTCAGGTTGGCGAGGCCGGACTTGTTCCGGGTGATGTCCGGCTTGGTGTAGATGCTCGAACGATCTGCCGCGAGAAGACGTTGCTCCTGCAGGCCGTTGCCAGTGAGGTCGGTGCGGGCGTAGGCGCCGCTCAGCGCGATGCGGGTCCGGTCGTGCGACCAGCCCAACTTGCCGAAGGCTTGCGTCGCGTTTGACGGCGACGCGTCGCGCCAGCCGTCGTCGGCGAACCGCGAGACGGTCGCATAGGCGTCGAAGTCCCCCCGTGCGCCGCCGACCTCGGCTTCGGCGAGCCGACGATTGTAGGAGCCATAGCTCACCTGCAGCATGCCGCCTGGATCGTGACGCCCGTCCTTGGTGCGGATCGACAGCGCCCCGCCCAAGGTGTTCAGGCCGAAGAGGGGATTCGACCCCGGCGCCAGCATGACGTCCGAGATCGCCTGCCGAGGGATCAGGTCCCAGCTCACCACATCGCCGAACGGCTGGTTGAACCGGACGCCATCGACGTAGACCGACAGTCCCTGAGGCGTGCCCAGCAGGGGCGAGGCGGTGAAGCCGCGATAGTTGATGTCGGGCTGCAGCGGGTTGTTCTGGACGTCGTTGACGTAAACGCCGCGAAGCTCGCGAGCCATGAAGGCGGACAGATCCAGCGCATGGCTGTGGTCGAGCTGCCGGGCCGTGATCGTCTGGATCGGGGCAGGGGCCTTGTCGACGTTCACCTCGCCGCCCAGCGGCGTCACGCCGACCACGACCAAGGGGGCGACCTGGATGATCGGTGGGCCCGCGGCGAAGGCCTGGGATGCGACGGCGGCGAAAGGGGCGGCCACGCAAAGCGCCGCTCCGAAACCGCGGATCGACATGAGGACTTTCCCCTGAACATTGTTTCCGCGACGCGGGGTTACGCCGCGCGCTTTGGCATTCTCGGCGATCAGCTTCAACGCGGTCTAAGCCTTCTCCGCAACCTTCCATTGCTGCGACGCAGGGCTTCACGGCTTGATGTGGAAATCGGCCATAAGGGTGCGGGACTCGAAATGCAGTTACGGACTACCCCTGAGGCGGCCTAACTCCCTTCCTCGGCCAAAATAGGCGACAACGGCTTGCGAGCCGACAGCCGGAACTTGGTCAGAGTCTCAGTGGGAGCCGATACGTCGATGCAGATCACCTTGAAAGAGCGCCACCAGCAGGCCGCCAAGCGCCTGCCCTCCGTCCGCCATTTGATCGGCGAGCGGTTGCTCGACGTCGCGCCAGGGGGCCGTTGGACCCATGTCGATCCTTCCACGGGCCAGCCCCAGGCGGAAATCCCGCTGGCGACGCCTGCGGAGCTGGACCAGGCGGTCGCCGCCGCCCGCAAGGCTTTCCCATCGTGGCGCGACATGGCCCCGCGCAAGCGCCAGGACATTCTCTACCGTCTGGCCGACCTTCTCGAGCAGCACCGGGAAGAACTCGGCATACTGACGACCCTTGAGAACGGCGCCGCGCACATGACGGCCGACATCATGACCGATGCGGGCGCCGATTGGGTGCGGTACTATGCGGGCTGGGCCGACAAGCTCGTGGGAGACGTGAGCTCCCACCGTTCCGAAAACACCTTCATCTACACCGTCTCCGAACCGATCGGCGTCATCGGAGCGATCATCACCTGGAACGGTCCGGTGATGTCCATGGGCATGAAGATCGGACCGGCCTTGGCGGCGGGTAACACCGTTGTCTACAAGCCCGCCGAGCTTACCCCGTTCACCGCCCTGCGCTTCGCCGAACTGGCGATGGAGGCCGGCCTTCCGCCGGGCGTGCTCAACATCGTCCACGGCGGCAACGACGTCGGCGCCGCTCTCACCAGCCACAGCGGGATCGACAAGATCAGCTTCACCGGCGGCCCGGACACCGCGCGGCGCATCCTCGCTTCGGCGGCGGCGATGCTGCGGCCTTCGATCCTGGAGCTCGGCGGCAAGTCGGCCAATCTCATCTTCGCCGACGCCGACCTCTCCCAGGCGATCCCGATCTCGGTGGCGACCTGTATGGTCAACGCCGGCCAGGGCTGCTCATTGCCGACGCGGATGCTGGTCGAGGAAAGCATTTACGACAAGGTCGTGGAGCAGGCGGCCGCCGTCGCGGCGCAATTGCAACTGGGCGATCCTCTGCTTCCCGACACCTCCGTCGGACCGGTGATCAACCAGGCGGCCTTGGACCGCATCCTGGGCGTGATCGACCGCGCCAAGGCCTCCGGCGCCGGGCGGCTCATCGCCGGCGGCGGCCGGGTCGAGAGCGAAGAGCATCGCGGCGGCTACTTCATCGCCCCCACGGTCTTCGCAGACGTGGACCCCGCCAGCGAGCTCGCGCAGAAGGAGGTGTTCGGACCCGTCCTGACCATCACCAAGTTCCGCTCGGAAGCCGAGGGGATCGCTCTGGCCAACAACACCCAGTACGGCCTGGCCGCCTACATCCACGGCAAGGACCATGCCCGCAACACCCGCGTGGCCTATCAGCTCTACGCGGGCTCGGTCTGCATCAACGGCTCCGTCGCGCCCATCCATCACGCGCCGTTCGGCGGGGTGGGCATCAGCGGCTTCGGCCGGGAAGGCGGCCGCGAGGGCATCGAGGAGATGACCTACCGGAAGTCGGTGCTGGTGAACCTCGGCCAGGCGCACGTCGGCGCGGGCTGAAGCGTCTTGAAGGGGTGACGCCCCCCGCTTCGCCGAAGCGGGGGCGTCAGTCCTCCAGATGATACTTGGCCGAGGCCCGCATCAGGATGGCGCGGGGCAGGAGGCGCATAAGCCGCGCGTTCAGCACGTTTCGCCATCCGGGTATGACGACGACCTGGCCGGCGTCATTCGCCGCGATCGCCCGGGCCGCCACCGTTTCGGGGGTCTGGAAGAGCCGCCGCGGCAAGGTCTGCATGACGCTCGTCATACCGGTGGCCTCGGGGAACCCCGTGTCCGTGTAGCCCGGACAGATGGCGGTGACCTTGAGGCCGCGCGCGCGGTATTCCGCGTCGAGCGCCTGGCTGAACGTCACCATCAGGCTCTTCGCGCCCGGATAAAGGCTGTGCCCGGCCACGCCCGGCGAGAAGGCTGCAAGCGAGGAGACGTTGATCATCCGGCCGCCGCCCCGGGCCAGCATGTCCGGGAGCACGCCGTAGGCCAGGCCGCAGGCGTTCACCACCAAGGTCATCAGGAAGGCTTCCTGTCGGCTCCAGGGTACGGACACGAAGCTCTGGGGGATCGAGAACCCGGCGTTGTTCACCAGCAGGTCGACCGAGCGCCCCTGGGCGGCGATGGCGCCAAGGATGGGCTCGTGGGCGCGGAACTCCGCGAGATCTTGCGGGATCACCAGGGTCTCGATGGCGTGCGCCTTGGCGAGCTCGTCGGCCAGCGCCTGCAATCGATCTGCGCGTCGCGCCGTAAGCGCCAGGTCGTAGCCGCGCGCCGCCAAGGCCCGGGCGAACGCTTCGCCGATGCCGGACGACGCGCCGGTGACGAGGGCCAAGGGGCGTGAGGCGTCGGGCATCGGATTCACCTAGCACGCAGAACCCAGGCTCTGAAGCGCGCAACCTCTGCTGCAGGCCGGACCGGGTCCGGCCAAAGCGGGCAACTTCGACATAGTCACTTTGCCTTGGCAGTCACAATCAGTGTCACCTTCGCCGCGACCTCTTCAAGGGTGGCGGCGAGACGGTTAACTTGTGACAGAGAGCACTGCGCTTCGGGTGAGTAACGGGTCACGACGTACTCGCGCGACATCGCCAACGACGCCAGATGGGCGGCGGTCCGCTTCCGAAGAACCAAACCGGCGATGGCTGCGAGATGGGCGCGAGTCGCTAGGTCATGTTGGAGGCCACGCACCGCAGTTGGCGCATGTCCGCGATGAATAAGAACAGCACTCAAATATAGCTCCAGGGCATGAATGGCCAAGAGCCGGTACGGCGCGCGCGACAGTGGCTCACCTTTGCGACCAAGTGCGTATAGTGCGCTTGCGGCTCGCCGGTACTCGTTAGCGAGCAGCACGAGGTCCGAGGCTGCAGCTTCTGCTCCTGGATACTGGGGCGTTGATGATTCACTCATAAGGCAAAGCTAGCCTACGCCCATGCCGCCCGAAATCCTTGCCTTGCTGAACAGGCCCGAACTGCTCATCGCCGTGCTCGCCGTTGGCGCGTCCTTCGGCATCCTCGCCGAACAGTTCATGTCCAAGCTACGCCGCCAGAAGTGGCGTCAGAAAAATCGCGCGCGATGGCCGCGGAAGCGACAGCGGGCGAGCGTCATGCCCGGACCTTGGCAGTCCTCGCGCGACCAAGCACCCGCCAAGCCTGATGCGGCCGATCAACTCCGCACGGTTATGGGCGCGGACTTCACGGTTCAGCCCCTGCTCAACAAGAGCGAAGCGCGAGTGTTCAAGGAATTGGACCGCGCCGTTATCGCCTGCAACCCGACTTGGCAGGTGATGGCTCAGGTCTCGTTGGGCGAAATCCTCCGCTCCGGGGACGCGGAGGCGTACAGCTGCATCAACTCGAAGCGGGTTGATCTATTGCTCATGGACAGCGACTGCCGGCCTCGCCATGCCATCGAGTACCAAGGCGGTGCGCACCACCAAGGCGATGCGGCGGCGCGAGATGCGGTCAAAAAGGAAGCGTTACGGCGGGCTGGCATTGGCTACCACGAGGTCGTCGCAGGGCGCACGACACCGGCCGATTTGTGCCGCCTCGTAGAGAAGCTGGTCGACAAGCCGCCAACAGCCCCCTAACGCGCGGTCGCTGTATGCGGGATTGAATGCCAATTTTCATTGGCGGACGGGGTGGGATTCGAACCCACGGTGAGCGTGAACCCACGGCGGTTTTCAAGACCGCTGCCTTAAACCACTCGGCCACCCGTCCGGTGGCGAGCGGAGTGCCACGGGGCGGGGAAATTGGGAAGGCCGCTCAGCGTGAGGCCAGGGCGCGCTCGACCTCGTCCAGCACGGGTCCCCATTCGCCGGCGGAGGCTTGACGTAGCTGGCGGACGTGGGGATGCCAGGGAGAGGGGGCTTGGCCGCGGCCCCCGCGCCAGTCGGTGCCGAACGCAGAAGCAGCACCCAGGTCTCCACGCGGGCGTGGCGGCGAGGTGGGCGACGGCGGTGTCGACCGATGTCACCAGGTCCAGCCCCAGGATGATCTCGGCCGTCTGGCGGAAATGCCGCGCCGGTGGCTTCGGGCCGCAGGTCGCGTCCCCAGGCCAGCAGCCGGTCGGCCTCGGCGCCGGCGAGCGACCGCCGGCCTTCGAGCTGGGCCGAGCCGCTGGGCGCGATTCCCACGCCGCCGCCGGCAAGGCTTGCTTAACCTTGAATCAAGACGCCGGCGCCAAGCTTCGCCACTTGAGGGCGAGGGTGCAGATGGACAGGCTGGCGAGGATCTGGCGGGCCGCGACGGTCGCTGCGGGCGCCGCGACGCTGGCCGCCTGCGCCAGCGTCACGCCCGGCGGACCTACTCCAGGCGCGGGCCAGGCCGATGGCGGCTCCAAGGTCGGGCGCCCCTACCAGGTCAACGGCCGTTGGTACACGCCGAGAGAACAGCCGAACTACGACGCCGTGGGCGTAGCGTCCTGGTACGGCGACGCCTTCCACATGCGCACGACCGCCAACGGCGAGCTCTTCGACATGAACGCGGTCAGCGCCGCGCACACCACCTTGCCGCTGCCGTCGATTGTGGAGGTCACCAACCTGGAGAACGGCCGAAAGCTGCGGGTGCGGGTGAACGACCGCGGCCCCTTCGTCGACGACCGCATCATCGACCTCAGTCGCGAGGCCGCGCGGGAGTTGGACTTCGACCGCCGGGGCCTGGCGCGGGTGCGGGTCCGCTACCTCGGCCCAGCCCCGCTGCTAGGGCGCGACGCGGGCGTGCGGGTGGCCAGCGCCTCCCCGCCGCGACCGGCGGCGACGACGCCGCAGATGGCCAGCTCGGCCCGATCCCGCGGGTTCATTCCGGCCTATCCCACGACCCGGCCCGCGGTCCCGGCCGCGGAGGTCGCCTTCACCAGCGCACCGGCCCCCACGGCTGTGCAACGGATGGACATCCTTCCCGCCATGCCGGCCAAGAGCCCTGCCGTCGTCGCTTCGGCGCCGCTCGCGGCGCCTGCGCCCGCGGGCGCCTACCGCATCCAAGCCGGCGCCTTCAGCGCCGAGGCCAACGCCCAACGCGCCGCCCGCCAACTCGCCGGCGTCGGCCAGGCGGTGATCGAACCCATGCAGAAGGGCCAGGGCGTCATCTACCGGGTGATGCTGGTCGGCCCGACCGACGAGCTGCAGGCGTTCGGCCTGCGCGAGCGGGTGGCCGCGGCGGGTTTCGCCGACGCCCTGGTGGTGCGCCCCTTCTAGCTCTGACGCCTCCCCTGGACTTCTGGGGCGAAGCGGCCATCTTGGCCGCGTGACGCGCGGGCGGTTCATCACGTTCGAAGGTGGAGAGGGGGCCGGGAAATCCACCCAGCTCAAACGCCTCGTCGAGCGGCTGCGGGACGCGGGGCTGGAGGTGACCGCAACCCGGGAGCCCGGAGGGTCGCCGGGCGCCGAGGCGATCCGCGAACTGGTGCTGAACGGCCCCGCCGACCGCTGGAGCGCGCTCACCGAGACCCTGCTGATGTACGCGGCGCGGCGCGACCACGTGGAGCGGGTGATCGGGCCGGCTTTGGCGCGTGGGGCCTGGGTGGTCTGCGACCGCTTCGCCGACTCCACGCGCGCCTACCAGGGCGCGGGCGGCGCCGTCGACCCGACCCTGATCGCCGCCCTGGAGGATCATGTGCTGGGGGTAGTGAGGCCTGACCTCACCCTGGTGTTCGACCTGCCGCCGGAAGCCGGCCTGGCGCGGGCGCACGCCCGAGGCGGCGAGATGCGGTTCGAATCCAAGGGTCTGGCCTTCCACGGGCGGTTGCGGGAGGGATTCCTCGCCATCGCCCGCTCTGAGCCTGAACGCTGCGTCCTGATCGACGCGACCCAGCCCATCGAGACGGTCTCGGCGCAGGTGTTCGCGATCGTCTCCGAGAGGCTCGGCCTCCATGGCTGAGCTGGAGGTCCCGCATCCGCGCGAGACGTTCGAGCTGATCGGGCACGAGACGGCCGAAGTCGCCTTCGAGGCGGCGCGCGCCCGGGGGCGACTGCACCACGCCTGGCTGCTCACAGGTCCCGAAGGTGTCGGCAAGGCGACCTTCGCCTATCGCGCGGCGCGGCGTCTGCTGGGCGCGCCGGCCGACGGCGACCCCGGGCGGCTGGGCTCCGACTCCGCCCATCCTGTCAGCCGCCAGGTGCTGAACCGGGCGCATCCGGACCTGCTGGTGCTGGATCGGACGGGCGACGACGGCAAGCCCCGCAAGACCATTCCCGTCGACGAGGCCCGCCGTCTGTCGGAGTTCTTCTCCAAGACGCCGGCGTCGGCTCCGCACCGCGTGGCCATCGTCGATGCGGCCGACGACCTCAACGCAAACGCCGCCAACGCCTTGCTCAAGACCCTGGAGGAGCCGCCCACGCGCGGGGTGCTGCTGCTGGTCGCCCATTCGCCGGGCCGTCTGCTGCCCACCATCCGTTCGCGCTGTCGCCGCCTGGCCTTCATGCCGTTGTCGCTGGAGGACGCCGCGGGCTTTGTGAGCGCACGGATGGATGTCACGGCGGAGGACGCCTTGCGCCTGGCGCGGATGGCGCACGGGGCGCCTGGCCGGGCCCTGGCCTTGGGCGCCGGCGAGGCCATCGCGCTCGACGACGCGGCG
>Ga0105248_10003747_pt1 | contig 16865 bp, 19 predicted proteins | sample KBSS34metaG_FD_81524 | JGI IMG/M metagenome (GOLD analysis project Ga0105248, IMG submission 81524) | Switchgrass rhizosphere microbial communities from Kellogg Biological Station, Michigan, USA - KBS S3-4 metaG | ecosystem: Host-associated > Plants > Roots > Rhizosphere > Soil | place... | reverse complement strand
TGACCACCACCGACGGCCCGCGCCCCTGCCAGCCGCCGGCCCGCCGGATGGCCTCGGCCTGCTCGGCCCCGCCGAGGTTGCCGGGCGAGGTCCGGAAGTCGATCCGTTCGACGAAGGAGCGCGCCGACTGGCGCATGATCACGAGGATCTGCTTCGCGTGGATCGCGATCTCGCACGCGCCGCCCGAACCCGGCAGGCGCACCTTCGGGTGCTCGTAGTCGCCGATGACGGTCGTGTTCAGGTTGCCGAAGCGGTCGATCTGCGCCCCGCCCAGGAACGCGACGTCGACGTGCCCGCGCTGCAGGTAATACGCGAAGAGCTCGTACATCGACACGATCGACGTCGAGCCGGTCGCGAGCGTCGGGTCGCCGATCGACAGCGGCAGCCGCTCCGGCCGCGCGCCGTACACACCGGACTCATAGATCAGCTGCAGCTCCGGCGCGACCGTCCACTGCGCGAGGTTGCACACGATGTTCGGCAGGCCGACGCCGACGAAGCAGTTGTGCACGCCGCCGAGCAGCCGCGCGCTCGCGACGATCATGATCTCGTTCTTCGAGTAGGCCGTGTCGCTCACGCGTACCGCCCGTAGTCGACCTCGCCCGACAGCGCCTGCTCGGGCCGCAAGGAGTCCCACCTGGCGTCGCCGAACTTCTCCACGTACTCGGCGTGGGTCGCGGTGCCGTGGACCCACTCGTCGAGCCACGCCTCCAGCGAGGCCTGCTCCTTCGCGATCGCGTCCCACTCCAGATAGAACCGGTTGTCGCGGTCGTAGTAGCCCTGCGCGAACGAGGGATGGCACCCGAACGGCTCCTCGACCACCGCGTCGACGATCGCTCCCGGGATCACCGTCCGGTTCGGGTCGCGCCGGATCGTCGCTTCCTCGACGACCTCCTCGACGACGACGATCACGTGCTCGGCCGCGAACGCGACCTCCTTCTGACAGCCGAGCAAGCCCCAGATCTGGGTGTCGCCGTCGGGGTCGGCGCGCTGCGCAGCGACGATCGCGACGGTCGGCCGGAGCGGCGGCACGACGTACACCTCCGTGCCGTCCTCGTAGGGCGAGGTCATCGGCTTGATCTTCGGGTTCACCTTCGGGATGTCCGACTCGTAGTAGCTCCGGATCGGGAAGAAGGGCAGGTTCGCGGCGCCCGCCATGTACCGCGACACCATCCCGAAGTGCGAGTACTCCTCGATCTCGAGCGGCTCGGGGTCGGCGTGCTCGATCCGTCGGCGGACGGCGTGGAGGTTCCCGACGCCGGGGTTTCCCATCCAGCTGAAGATCAGCTTCGAGGCCACGCCGGCGCCGATCATCTGGTCGTAGATCACGTCGGGCGTCATGCGCGCGAGTGTCAGGTCGCGGCGCCGCTGCCGGATGATCTCGTGCCCGGCCGCGAACGAGATCAGGTGCGTGAACCCCTCGATCGCCACCGTGTCGCCGTCGTGGACCAGCTCGGCCACGGCGTCGTGCATCGTCGTGACCTTGCTAGAGCTCATCCGGCGTCCATCCGTCTCCGGGGCCGCGCAACACGCAGAACTCGTTGCCCTCGACGTCCTGCATGACCGTCCAGAACGTCGACTGGCCGTCGACCGCGCTGGCCTCCTTCTCGACGTAGCCGACCGAGGTGGCGCCGAGCGCCGCCAGCCGGAAGACCTCCTCGCGCATCGTCCCCGTCGGGCGAAGGTCCAGGTGGACCCGGTTCTTGACCTTCTTCGGCTCCGGCACCGGCTGGAAGAAGATCCCGCGCGTCTGCCCGCTCGGGTCGGCGATGTACGCGCCCTCCGGATCGGGGTCGACCAGGTCGTAGCCGAGCGCAGCGGCCCAGAACGTCGCCACGCGGACGGGGTCGCCTGTGTCGAAGGTGAGCGTGTCGGGCGCGAGCCCCACTACGCCCCCGCTTCGACCTCGGCGACGACCTCTTCGAAGATCTCGAGCGCCGCTCGCGCCTGATCCTCGCGGAACACGAGCGGCGGGCTCACCCGGACGTCGGCGTCGCCGCAGCCGAGGATCAAGAGTCCCTTACGGAACGACGCCTGTTCGATCGCGGCCGCCTGGTCGTGGTCGGCGAACGACATGCCGATCCACAGCGCGCGGCCGCGTACGTCGGTGATGATCGGGTGGCGCGACTGGATGTCGCGGAGGCCCGCAAGGAGCACGTCGCCGACCGCCTTCGCGTTGTCGATCAGTCCCTCTTCTTCGATCACATCGAACGTGGCGATCGCGGCGGCGCACGGCACCGGCGAGCCGCCGTAGGTCGAGCCGTGCGCGCCGAGCTCCCAGACCATCAGGTCCTCGCGTGCGATCATCGCGCCGAGCGGCAGCCCGCTCGCGATGCCCTTGCCCGACAGGACGACGTCGGGCGTGACGCCCTCCTGCTCGATCGCCCACATCGTGCCGCTGCGCCCGACGCCGGACTGCACCTCGTCGCACACGAGCAAGATCCCGTGCCGGTCGCAGAGCTCGCGCAAGTATCGGAACCAGCCCTCGGGCGGCAGCACGTACCCGCCTTCACCGAGCCAGGACTCCACGATGATCGCCGCGACCTCGGTCGGCGAGACCATCCGCTGGAACAGGACCTCCTCGATGTAGTCGAAGTCCCCATAGAAGGAGTGGTACACGCTCGGCAGCATCGGGCCGAAGTTCGTGCGGTACTTGGCCTTCGACGCGGTCAGCGTGACCGAGCCCATCGAGCGGCCGTGGAACGACTGGTAGAAGCCGATCAGGTACTGGCGACCGGTCGCGTAGCGCGACAGCTTGATCGCCGCCTCGACCGCCTCGGTGCCCGAGTTCGACAGGAACGACCGGGCCGTCGGGAACGGCGCCACCCGGTCGAGCCGCTCGCAGACGTCGGAGTAGATCGGCAGGTAGAAGTCCGACGCCGAGTAGTGGAGAAGCTCCGAGGCCTGGCGCTGTACCGCTTCGACCACCTTTGGGTGGCAGTGCCCCGTCGACGTGACGGCGATCCCCGCGTTCAGGTCCAGGAAGATGTTGCCGTCGACGTCCTCGACGATCGAGCCCGCGCCCCGCCGCGGCACGAACGGATACGCACGCGGCAGCGACGGCGATGTCACCTTGCGGTCGCGCTCGATCCGGTCCATCGCCTCGGGGCCGGGCAGTTCGGTGATCAGCTCGGGGCGGCTGTGCGCCGCGAGCCCGTCGTAGGTCAGCGTCGACTCCGTCGTGCTGCTCACTCGCCGATCACCGTCCGCGACTGCTCGCGAAGGTAGCTGAGCACGTAGTACGGCCCGCCGCCGGCCTTGCCGGTCGACCCTGAGCCCTTCCAGCCGCCGAACGGCTGCACGCCTGGCCAGGCCCCGGTCGTCGACCCGGCCCGGCGGTTCACGTACACGACGCCCGCCTGGATCTTCTGGAGCCACTCGTCGATCTCGGACTCGTCCTCGCTGAAGAACCCGGCGGTCAAGCCGAGCTCGGTCGCGTTGGACCTCTTGATCGCGTCGTCGAGCTCGTCGAACTTGCCGACCACGACGTAGGGCGCGAACAGCTCTTGGGTCCACACGTAGCTATCCTCGGGCGCTTCGACGACCGTCGGCTCGACGAAGGTCCCCCGTCCGAGATCGCCATCGGTGATCCGGTGGCCGCCGGTGATCACGCGGCCGTTCGCTTCGGCCTCGGCGACCGCCTTCTCGAACCGCTCCACGGCCGCCTCGTCGATCACCGGCGACAGGTAGGCGTCGCGGTCGAGCGGGTTCTTCGGCGTGATCTTCTCGGTCTTGGTCTTGAGCAGGTCGACGAAGCCGTCGTAGACCTCGGTCTCGACGTACACCCGCGAGCACGCGGAGCACTTCTGGCCGCCGTAGCCGAAGGCGCTGCGGAGCACGCCGTCGGTCGCCTTGTCGAGGTCGGCGTCCTTCGTGACGATCGTCGGGTTCTTCCCGCCCATCTCTGCGATCACAGGCTTGGGGTGCATCGTCGCGAAGTGCTTGTAGATGTCCATCCCGACCGGGTACGACCCGGTGAACGTGATGCCCTGGACGTCCTGGTTGCGCACCAGATGCGCGCCCGCCTCGTCGGCGCCCGGCACGAACTGGAACGCCCCGTGGGGCATGCCGGCGTCACGCAGCACTTCGTACAGCTTGTACCCGAGCAGCGAGCCCGTCGGGCTCGGCTTGAGGACGACCGTGTTGCCGGCGACGAGCGCGCCCGACGAGGGGCCGCCCGAGAGCGCCAACGGGAAGTTGAACGGGCTGATCACGGCCCACACGCCGTACGGCCGCATCACGTCGTAGTAGTCGCCGGCCGCGCCGAGGCCGCTCATCGGGACGTGGAAGCCGTCGTGCTTCTCCATCTCGTCGCAGTTCCAGCGGATCAGCTCCGCGGTCTCCTGGACGTCGCCGAGCGCCTCGAGGCGGTTCTTGCCGACCTCGAACGCCATCAGGGCGGCGAGCACGAACAGCCGGTCCTCGATCAGGTCGGCGGCCTTGCGGAGGATGCCCACCCGCTGCTGCCAGCCGAGGGCGTCCCAATCGAGGGCGGCGTCCTTGGCGGCGGCCACGGCTCGGTCGACCTGGTCGGTGCTCGCCTGTTGGATCTTGGCGATCACGAGGTCCCGGTCGATCGGCGACCGCTCCTCGTAGACGGTCGTCCCCTCTTCTTCCTTGCCGTTGATCACGATCGGGACGTTGCTGCCGAGGTGCCCCCTCGCCTCGTCGACGGCGGCGTCGTAGGCGGCTTGCAGCTCCTCGTTGTCGGCGGACAGTGTGGCGTAGGTGATGCGGAACTTCTGGGTCATGGCGACTCGCCCCTTCCTGCAGGAACACTGACGCGAGGCAGCCATGCTAGCCGGTGCCGCGAAGGCCCGCCCACGGCCTGCATGACCCCTCGTCGGCCGAAGAACCGACGTTCGGCTGCGTGATTCGGTCGGTGCCCGGGCGTACGCTTCGTCTCCCTTTCACATGAGGTTCGTCACCTACGACCGCGGGGGGCAGCGGCGACTGGGGGCGATCTTCGAGGGTGAGGTGGTCGATCTGCCCGACGCGGTCGGGCATCCGGCCTTCCCCACCACGCTCGAGGGTCTCGTCTCGAGCAGCCGAGGCACCGTCATGGATGCCGCGCGAACGGCGCTGGACCGTGATGACGTCTTCGACTGGCGCGTCAAACGGCCGCGCGTCCTGACCCCCTTGTTCCCGGCGAGCTTGCTGTCGCCCGGGTCCCTCGACGTCGAGCGGCGCGTGATCGGTCCCGAACAGGAGGTCCCCTGGCCCGACGGCGCCGCATGGCTCGAATACGAGCCCAAAGTTGCGGCCGTGCTCGGCCTCGAGACGTCGGCGTCCGAGCCGTTCGACCCTGCCCGACACCTGTTCGGGTTCACGCTGGTGAGCGACTGGCAGGCACGAGACTCGAGCGGTGCCCCGGTGGTCCACGCCGACGGCCTCCCGATCGCGATCGGCCCGTGCGTGGTCACCGCCGACGAGGTCGATCCCCAGGTGATGTATCTGCAGGTGAAGATCGACGGCGAAGAGGTCGCGAAGGGGAACCTGAACGGGACGGCGAGGAGTCTCTACCGATCGATCGAAGAGGCCTCACGGGTGGCCCCGTTCTCTCGCGGCGACGCGCTCGCGTTGAATCCGTTCCGCCGACCGCCCGACGAGCTATGGCCCGGCGCAGAGGTGATTGTCTCGGCCGAGAGCATCGGTACGCTGCGCAACCGCCTCGCGGCACCGTGAGCGGGCGGTGACCGGCGTCTCGGTCCCGGCGCTTCAGCGCACCGCTAGACGGCGAGAACCTGATTGACCTGGAGCGTGCCGCCTCGAGCCACGTACGGGTGCGACGCCAGGACGGCCGCCGCGGCATCGACGTCGTCGGCCTCGATGATGGAGTACCCGCCGATCGCGGCGGGTGTTTCCGGGTCACCCGATGAAACCTGGCGAACCATGTGCAACGGCGCACCCGGGTCGACGATCGCATCTCCGGCCTGACCGACCCAGGCGATGAACGCCGACTTCGCCTGCTCCATCATCTCCGGATCGTCGGGCATGCCCTGGCCGTGATACGTCACCAAGAAGCGAGCCATCGCGACCCTCCTTTCGTTGCGGTCCTCGTGAGGCCGAGGCGGGAAGCTAGCACTCGGTCGCGCTACTTCCTCTTGGCGGCCTTGCGGGCGGCCCCACGCTCGGCCGCCGCTTTCTTCGCCCGGTCCTTGACCTTGCGCTGCCGGTCCTTGGAGCTCCGCACCTTCTTCAGGTCACCACGTCCCATGTCAGATACTCGCTTTCTCAGTCGTCGTCCTCGTCGCCGCCCTGCGCCAGCTGCTCGCTGCGCCTCTTCGCGGCGTCGATCGCGTTCAAGAAGGCCGCCCGCACGCCCGCTTCTTCCAGACGGCGGATGGCCTCGATCGTCGTTCCACCCGGCGAGGTCACCATCTCGCGGAGCTCGACCGGGTGCTTGCCCGTGTCGCGGAGCATCTTCGCCGACCCCAGCATCGTCTGGATGATCAGCTCGGTCGCCACGTCACGCGACAGCCCCAGGAGGATGCATGCCTCGATCATCGCCTCGGCCAGCAGGAAGAAGTACGCGGGACCGCTCCCGCTCGTGGCGGTCACGGCGTCCAGGTGCGACTCCTTCAACCGGAGCACCTTGCCGACGTAGCCGAGCAACTCCTCGGCCATGCCGAGGTGCTCGTCCGTCGCGACGCGGCCGGCCGCGACGACCGACATCGCTTCGTCGACCATCACCGGCACGTTCGACATCACGCGCACGACGGGCACGTCCTCGGGCAGATGCTTCTCGACGAACGACGTGCGGATCCCCGCCGCGAAGCTGATGACGAGCGTGGCCGGCGTCACGAACGCGCGGATCTGGCTGAGCAACGTCTCGATGTCCTGCGGCTTCGCCATCAGGACCAGCGTGCGTGCCCATTTGGCCGCCTCGCCGTTGTCGAGCGTCGCGGCGATGCCGTACTTGCCCCCGAGCTCACGTGCCCGCTCGTCACGCCGGCACGTCACCATGATCTCATCGGCCGTTCGGCCACCCGAGCGGATCAGCCCGCTGATCAAGGCCTCCCCCATCTTGCCGCCGCCGAGGAAGGCCACGGTGCGTTCGGTCATCACGTCCTCACCAGGTTGCTCGCGAAGAACCAGAGGTTCGCGGGTCGTTCGGCCAGCCGCCGCGTGAGGTACGGGTACCACTCGGTGCCGTACGGGATGTACACGCGCACGGGATATCCCTGGCCGGCGAGCTGCGCCTGCAGGTCCCGGCGGACACCGTACAGCATCTGGAACTCCACCCGCGAACGGGCTTCTTCGTTGCCGTCGAGGCGTTCCCGTACCCCCGCCTGCAGACGTTCGTCGTGCGTCGCGACGTCGATCCGATGCCCGCGGTCGAGCGCCGTGACGAACAAACGCGTGTACGCACGGTCGACCTCGCGCTTGCCGCCGACGACGATCGACGACGGCTCGAGGTACGCGCCCTTCACGAGCCGGATCCGGCACCCGGACGGGAGCGAGAACAGATCGTCGGGCGTTCGCCGCAGGTAAGACTGGATCGCCAGACCGGTGCTCGGGGAGCGCGCGTGCGCCGCGCGGAACACGTCGAGCGTGCGGTCGACGTAGGTGTGATCCTCCATGTCGATCATCACGGTCAAGCCCGACGCACTCGCGGCATCGAGCACCGGCTCGAGGTTCGCCCGGCACGCATCCACCGACTCGTCGAGCCCGAGCTGCGTGAGCTTCACGGAGATCACGACGTCGAGGTCGGGCGTGCCGGCCGCCGCGGCGACCTCGGCGAGGTACGCCTCGCGCTCGTCGAGCGCTTCTCGCTGCGTGGTCACGTTCTCGCCGAGGTGGTTCAGCATCACCCCGATGCCGCCATCGCCGAGCTCCCGCGCGGCGGCGAGGGCTTCGGCAAGGGTCTCGCCGGGGACGAACCGGTCGGCGACCGCGCGGCCAACCCGCGACCGCGTAGCCAGATGCTCGACCCAGGGATGGTGCGCGACCTTCAAGATCGCGGGGCGTAGCACGCTCGAAGACAAGCCCACGATCGAAGTGTAAGCAGCGTCGGGGATGCGCGCGGTCAATCGTCCTCGCGGGCGAGGATGCCGTCGCGCAAGATCTCGACGAACTCCTTGATGCGCATCCCGCGCCGCTCGGGCCGCCGGTGGATCAAGCCCGGGTCGAGGTCCTCGGACACCAACGCGTCCTGGAACTTCTCGGCGAGCCAATCGAGCATCGAGGCGAGCATCTCGACATCGACGTCCTCGCGGACCTCCCCGCGCGCCACGCCGAACTCGACGAACTCGAGCGTCCCGTACGGATCCTCGCTGCGCATGAACCGGTCGATCGGCTGGCGGAGGCCGAGCCCCGTGTCGTAGCGCCCGATCTGCGCGATCCGGTTCGGCACCGGATCGGAGGTCACGAACTCCTCGGTGCGCACCAGCCACCAGTCGAGGGTTGCCCAGAAGCCCTGCTCGACGATCTCGGCCGGCGCGTCGAGCCACGCGGGGAGCAAGCGGACCGCGCGCTGGTACGCGGCAAGGAACAGCGCCTCCTTGGACCCGAAGTCCAGGAACACGGTCCCCTTGGCGATGCCGACCTCATGGGCGATGTCCTCGACGCGTGCGGCGCGGAACCCGTGCTCGGCGAAGTGCTGCATCGCGGCATCGACGACCCGGTCGCGCCGCTGCTCCGCGTCGACCGCGCGTTTGGTACGGGCCGGCGCACCGTCGCCGCTCATGTGCGGCACATAGTAGAGCCCGAGAGACCTCCGGTGATCTCCGCCGAAGCGTCGATCTCCGTGGCCCCTCGGGCTCTAGTGCCCCGGGCGACGTTCCGTTCCCGGCGGAGAGGGTCCGAACGGCCGGTGCTGCCCGCGTCTCGCGACGCCGTGCCGCACCTTCGCCGCCCCTGCGGTCCGCCGGTCGGTCTTGCGACCACCCGGCGACCCGTGGTTCGCGTGCGGGCCTCGCGGCCTGCCCGCGCCCTCGGGCGGCGGACCCCCGACGGGACGATCTCGCGATCGCCCCGGTCGGGTTGCCGGATCGGGTCTTGCGACCCTCCTCGGCCCCGGGGATCCAACCCGGCTGAGTGACCTCGCGGCCTCTCTGCCCTGCCGGTTCCCCGGTCGCACCGTCTCCATCCGCTCGGTGTCGCCACCGCTCGGTCGGCTCCGGTGCCTCGTTCGGTCTCTCCTCCTGGCCTTCCAGCCGCTCGGAGCGATGCGCAATGTACCGACGGCCCCAGGGAGGGTCAAGCCGGCGTTCCCGCAGGTCAGACCGCGAATGCGCAGGTCACACGTCTCGGAGAAAGAGTGACAAAGCTGTTACGCAGCGGCGACCTCTCGGTACACGCGCGCGACCTCGTCGGCCGTGCCGTCCCACGTGAATCGCAACGCGCGGTAGGCGGCCTCGATGCCGAACCGCGCCTGCATGTCCGTATCGCGCAGCACGTCGAGCACGCGGGCGGCGTGCGCCTTCGGATCGTGCCCGTCGACGAGGAACCCGGTCGCACCGTCGTCGACGACGAACGGCAGACCGCCGACGCGCGCGGCGACGACCGGCGTGCCGCACGCTTGTGCCTCGAGCGCGACGAGTCCGAACGACTCCGATCGCGACGGCACGAGCACCACGTCGGCCGCAGCGTAGAAGTCGGCGAGCCGCTCCTGTGGCTGCGGCGCGAAGAACATCACGCGGTCGGCGATGCCGAGCGAGATCGTGAGGTCGATCAACCGGTCGAGCTCACCGACCTCGTGGCCGCTCGGGCCGCCCACGATGGCGAGCTGCAGGTCACGCGTCGTCTCGGGGTCACGCCCGATCGCGTCGGCGATCGCGCGGATCGCGATGTCGGGGCCCTTATGTGCCTGCAACCGTCCGACGAACAGCGCGAGACGCAGGCCCGACAGGTACAGCCGACTCCGCGCCTGTTCGCGATCGCGGGGCGTGAAGACCGTGTGGTCGACGCCGGGCGGTACCAACCGGATGTGTTCGGGCGATGCGCGGTAGAGCCCGACGAGCTGCCCTGCTTCCGCGGGCGTGGCGGCGAGGATCTGCGCTGATGCGCCGATCACGCGGGCCTCCCCGTCGATCCGAGCGGCCGGCTCCGGCCGCTCCTCCGGCGCGAGCGAGTAGTTCTTGACCTTGCCGAGCGTGTGGAACGACGACACGAGCGGCACGCCCCACAGCTCACGGAGCGCGTTGCCGACCCAGCCGGACAACCAGTAGTGGCTGTGCACCAGGTCGTACGCACGATCGTTCATCTTGGCGTGACGGATCACGCCACCGAGGAACTCGGGCAGGTAGCGGGGGAGCTCGTTCTTCGGGATGGGCTCGCACGGTCCCGCCTTGATCGACACGACGTGCGCGTGCTTCGTCAGGTGCTTGGTCTCGTGGTCGACGCCGCCGCGACAGCGGGTGAACAGGTCGACGTCGACGCCACGCTGCTCGAGACGCGTGGCGACCGAGCGGATGTACACGTTCATCCCGCCGGAATCCCCGGTGCCGGGTTGGTCGATCGGCGACGTATGCACCGACAGGATCGCGGCGCGTGGCTCGTCGCTCAGCGGTTGGGTCATGCGGTGGTGCAGCCTCCTGTGGGGGATCGCGGCCCGTTCGGGCCTGTGTGGTGGAACCCTTCCCAGGCTACGTCTGTTCCCGCGAAAGCTGGAAGATCGGGGTGATCGTGGCGGCAGGGCGGTCGCCGCCGGGGAGGGTCGGCCGCCAGGCCGACCGGAGGCGGCGGCGAGCGCCCGGTGGGAGGAGCCCCAGTTGGTGGAGCGCCTCGATCGTGGCCGGACCGGCGGCCCGGTACCCGCCGTCGTGGATCTTCACGGCGACGCCGATGCCGGCGTTCCGGACGAGCACGCAGTCCAGGGCTTCGGCGCCCTCCTTCATCACGAGGTCGAGCGAAGCCTCGATCACGGCGGTGTCGTCACGCTCGCGGCCGCCCACCAGATAGGGCTCCGCCTGCATCGCGTCGAGGACGCGTCGCAAAGCAGGATGGTCGTCGGCGGCGACCGACATGCGGGCGTACATCGTCGCGTGCGCCCGCAGGGGCATGCCGTGCACGGGGATGCCGCACCCATCGACCCCGATCACGGGGTCGGCGGCCGCGAGCCGTCGGACCAGCGGCAGCAGCTGCCGGTGGTGCGGATGCGACCGCGTGCGATAGGAGTCGAGCGGCCAGCCTGCGAACGAGCTCGCGACGAGCATGCCGGCGTGGTTCCCGCTGCAGTCCTGGTAGATGCGCGCCGGTTCCTTCACGCGGGAGGCCGCGTCGGCATCCATCGGCCTCCCGGCCGGGTTCCGCAGCACTTCTTCGTCGAGGCCGCCCCGTTTCAGCAGCGACCGCACCGTCCGGACGTGCACGGGCTCGCCGTTGTGCGACGAGCACATCACCGCGACCTCCCGATCGGACACCGGCCCCTCGATCGACGCGAGCGAGACGGCGCCCTGCAGCGGTTTCATGCACGACCGCGCGAACGCGACGCGATCCGGATCGCCGACGGATGCGATCAGCGCACCGGACGCGTCGCACACCGCGATGTCGCCCAGGTGCACCGACTCGAGCACGCCGGAGCGAACGACCTCGACCAGGGGAACGGGCATCAGGCCCGCAGCGTAGAACGGGTCAGCCGACGGCGACGGGCTGCCCGAGCCCGACGACCCATGGCTTGTCGTCGACCAGGTCGAGGAACACCTGGACGATGTCCGGATCGAACTGCGTGCACGCGCCGAGCGCGATCTCGTCGATCGCCTCCTCGACGGACAGCGCCGCCCGATACGGGCGATCGTTGGTCATCGCATCGAACGAGTCCGCGATCGAGAAGACCCGGGCCGCGAGCGGGATCTGCTCCCGCCGGAGCCCCATCGGGTACCCGCGACCGTCCCACCGCTCGTGGTGACACCGCACGACGTCGACCGCGCCCTTCAGGAACTGGATCGGCTCCACGATCGTGGCGCCGATCGCCGGGTGCTCGCGCATCACGAGCCACTCGTCGCGGTCCAGTGCCCCGGGCTTGCACAGGATGTGCTCGGGGATGCCGACCTTGCCGATGTCGTGCAGGAAGAATCCGTACCGCGTCTCCGGCAGCGCCGCCATCTCGGGATCGACCGCCTCCGCGAGCTGCAAGCCGAGCCACTGCGTGCGGTCCAGGTGGCCGGCCGTCGTCCGATCCTTCGCCTCCACGACCTGAGCGAACGCCGTCATCGTCGCGAGGTACGTGTCCTGCACCTCCAGGAGCGCCAGGTCGAGCTCTCGGCTCCGCGTGCGCTCGGCCGAGTACAGAGCGCCGACCTCGCGTGCGAACACGGTCAGTTGCGCCTGCAGTGCAGGGAATTCTGGGTCTCGGACCCGATCCCTGAGCGGAAAGAACGGTACGTTCATCTTTGGGGGCCGTGACGCTACACCTGGGTAGGTGCGGCGCAAAGCGCATCCAACAGGTTCCGAAGGTCCAGTTCCATCCTGCGCCCGGCCCATCCTGTGGAAAGCCCGGACCACGCGACATCCCCCGTTGGGAGGAGTCGGCCCCGAGCGGTCGAGATCAGCGGAGCGAGAGGCTCGGGTCCTCTTTGTAGCGCCGCTTGAGCTCGTCTTGGACCTGGTCGAGCACGCCGATCACCTCGCGCCGGGCATCGGAGATGCCCTGCTCCTCGGTCGCCAAGGCCTCGATCGCAGCACCCAGCTCCTCGTCGTTGAGCGCCGAGGGGTCAGCGAGCTTGCTATCGGCCGCCAGGCGCTCCACCCGGCGCCGCGCGAGCAACATCTCCTCCTCGGGCACCGCGACCCGGACCGCTTCGCCACGCGAGGTCACCGGGTGGTCGTCGTCGGCCAGGATCTGCGAGAGGCGGTCCACCAGGGGGGCAGTGTCGCCGCCCGCCCGAGATCCGGCCTCCGCCTTCAGGATCTCGGCCCGTCCCTGCAACAGCCGACGGAGCAACGACAGGTACTCACGTTCGGCTAGGCAGTCGTCACGCCGAGCTCGCACATCGTCGAGGCTCAGGTCGGACAACCCCTCGACGAACGACGGCTCGCGGATCTTGTCGATGCGCCGGTTGCCGCCGCCCGCCTGGTCGCTCACGGCCGCGATGCTACACCGACGGTCCGACCCCGGCGCTCGGTCACGCTTGCATCGCTGCGATGAGGATGTCGGCGACCTCGGGGCGGCTGAACTCCGCCGGTGGGCGCTCGCCGTTCGCCAGCATCTCGCGCACCTTCGTTCCGGAAAGCGACACGCGGTCCTCGGCCTCGTGCGGACAGGTTTTCGGCGAGCCCATGCCCTCGCACTTGTTGCACCAGAACGAGTGCTCGAACATCAGCGGCTGGATCCCCAGCTCCCCGGGCTCGAACTCCGCGAAGATCTTCTGCGCGTCGTACGTCCCGTAGTAAGAACCAACGCCCGCGTGGTCGCGGCCGACGATGAAGTGCGTGCACCCATAGTTCTTGCGTGCGATCGCGTGCCAGATCGCTTCGCGGGGCCCCGCGTAGCGCATCGCGGCCGGGAAGACGCTGATCATCGCGCGGTCGTGCGGGTAGTAGCCGCCGAACAACGCCTCGTAACAACGCATGCGCACGTCCGGTGGCACGTCGTCGGCCTTCGTTGCGCCCATGAGCGGGTGCACGAGGAGGCCGTCGACGATCTCGAGCGCGCATTTCTGGATGTACTCGTGCGCCCGGTGGATCGGGTTGCGTGTCTGGAAGCCCACGACCGTCCTCCAGCCACGTTCGCGGAACGCGTCGCGCGTCTCAGCCGGCGTCAGCCGGTAGTTCTCGAAGTCGCCGTGTGACGGGAGCGCGATGACCTCGAGGGTTCCGGCCACACAGGTGTCGGCGCTGTCGTACATCGCCTTCACACCGGGGTGCTCCATCTCGTCGGTCCGATAGACCGAGATGGCCTCCTTGTGCTTGTCCCGCTTGAACTGACCCTCGACGCGGAGCACCGCGACGGGGTCCGCGCCCTCGGCCGGTAGCAGCGCGATCGCGTCCGCGCCGCCGACACGGTGCAGATCGTCGTCGCCGAGGCCCAGCACGACCGGGATCGCCCACGGCAACCCGTTGGTCAGGTGCATCGCCTCGAGCACCTGGTGGTAGTCGTCCTCGCCCTGGAAGCCGGTCAGCGGGCTGAGCGCGCCCACCGCGAGCATCTCGAGGTCGGAAAGCTCGCGCTCGTTGATCACGAGCTTGGGCAGGTTCGCGGCCTCGGCCGCCAGGTTGGCGGCGGCGTCGCCCGTCTGGAGCAGGTCGATCAGGGTGCCGCCGTGCGGCGCGATCGGATCGGTCTCGGACATGGTGAGGGAGCCTTTCGTCGGGTCCGCCAAGGATACGGAACGCAGGTCAGCGAGTCAGTTCGCCGTTCGGCTGCTTCTACGCGACGACCCAGAGGGCTTCGCGGGCGAGCTCGATCTCGAGGCGGCGGTGGTCGCCGAGCGGGTCGCCGTCGACCTGAACCGGGAACGGCTCCGCGGCCGTCACCAGCACGTGCGAGGCGTCGTGGGCGTACTCGAGGTCGCGCCCCTGCACATGGCGGGCAGAACCGAAGACTTGCCAGGCGATCCGCGGCACGTTCCGACGGCTGAGCTTGCGGATCGTCAGTACGTCCAAGCCCTTCTCGAGCGAGGCGTCGGGCGTCATCCGCAGGCCCCGCTCCTTGTAGAACGTGTACGGGTCGGTGCGCCCGACCATGATGGACAGCGCCTGCACCGGATCCTCGCCGTCGATCGCGACCGAGAGGTCCGGCGACTTGCCCGCGTAGCCGACCATCAACTCCCACGACACCGCGCGGAACGCCGCACGGTCGAACTTCGCTTTCGTGTCGGGGTACTTCTTGTCCAGGCGACGCATCGCCGCGGCGTCGATCCCCGCGCCGCAGTTGACCGCGAAGTACCGGCCGTCGGCGCGCCCGAGGTGGAGCGGGAAGGCCTCGTCGTCGAGCGCCTTGGGGATCAACGTGCCGGTGCACTCGACCGGATCGGTCGGCAACCCCAGCGCGCGCACGAGGACGTTGGTCGCGCCACCGGGAAGCACAGCGAGCGCGACGTTCGTGCCGGCGAGCGCGTTGACGGCTTCGTTGATCGTCCCGTCGCCGCTGAACACCACGACGAGGTCGATGCCGTCGTGCACAGCCTGGGCGGCGAGCTCGCTCGCGTGGCCCTTCTCCTTGGTCTCGGCGACCTCGAGCGCGAAGTCCGCGGACAGCGCTTTCTCGATCACCGCAAGGGTTGGCTTGGCGACGGTTCGGGCCACAGGGTTGACCACGAGCAACACTCGGTGCAACCGCATCGCGGGAGTATCCCAGGGCGCCTGGATGGGCGCGACCCGGCAGGTCGCGAAGGTCAGCCGCCGCTGACGGGCGGCAGGATCGCGACCTCGTCGCCGTCGGCGAGGACCGTGTCGCGGGTGGCCCGATCGCCGTTCACGACGAACGTGGACACCGCGGCGATCTGCGCGAAGCGCTCCCCATGCTCGCCCGAGAGCGCGTCGCTCACGTCGCCGACCGTGCGCCCCGACGCCTCGAGCTGAGACGTGCCCGCCAGCTCCCGGAGGACCGCGAACAAGCGCACGTGGATCGTCATCGCAGGTCAAGGGTACCGGCGAGGGTGCCGACCCGGTACGGTGGAGACCTTCCCATGGCTGTCGTCCTCCTGCTCTCGGACCGCTCGACCGCGCAGGCGTTGCCCGCGCTCGAGGACCTGCGCCCCGACCTGAAGCACGTGCCACTCGCCCTGAGCGCGATCGGTCACGCGCTCGAGCTCCAGCCAGACGTCCTGCTGGTGGACGCCGGCGAGAACCCCGGGCAAGCCTGGTCGGTGCTCACGGCGCTCAAGGAGCGCGACGCCAGAGCCCGCACGATCGTGATCGTCGAGCGGCCCGACCTCGGCCGCTACCCGTGGCACGAGCTGTCCGACGAGTTCGTCTACCCGGGCGCTCCCGAGACCGAGCTCGAGGTGCGGTTCGCGATGCTTCGGCACCGCGCCGGCACGGGCGACGGCTCGATCGTGAACCTGGGCGACCTCAGGATCGACACCGACACGTACAAGGTCACGGCGAACGGGCGACCGCTCGACCTGACGTTCAAGGAGTTCGAGCTCCTGCGGCATCTCGCGACCCATCCCGGCCGCGCCTACACCCGGCCGGCCTTGCTCCGCGAGGTGTGGGGCTACGACTTCTACGGCGGCACCCGCACCGTAGACGTGCACGTCAGGCGGCTGCGGGCGAAGCTCGGACCCGAGCACGAGCACCTGATCGAGACGGTGCGGTCGGTGGGCTACCGAGCTCAGGCCGGAGACTGAGCCCTTCGGCCTACCTCCCGGGCTCCCGCCCCATGACCTAGCACGGCGCGACCAGCGGGAAATGACTCCAAGGTGCTCTGCGCGCGGGATGCCGCCGCGGTCGATGCCTTCGCCATGAACGGATGGCTCACGACAGCGAAGCTCGTCCCCACGTTGGGACTTATCCCCCTCGGCGCCGCCGTCGCAGCCTCCTTCATGCAGCGCGAGCCGGCGAAGATCCGCGTCCGGTCGACCGGAGAGGACGACCGGAAGCGGCGCCGCTCGCGCGACTGGTAGCACAGGTTTCACCCATCCCCCCCTGGCGCAAAGGGGCCGGCGCTTCGGCGCCGGCCCCTCGCCTCTTTCTCAGGGTCCTCCCACCGTTCCGACACGGCTTCGCCACACCGGCCCCCTAGGCTGCCCTCCGATGGCGGCGCGCGCGGGCATCTCGATCCGGCGGTTGCTGCCGTTCGGGTTCGCCGTGCTCGTCGCCTGCACCTCCAACATCTCGCCGAAGGCGGAGACGACCACGCCGCCGGCAAGCTCGATCCAGCCGTCGACGGGCTCCTCCCCTTCGGGCGTGAACACCGTCAAGCTCGTCGCCGCGCCGCACGAGCTGCCGGCACCGGTGCAACGAGCCGTCGCGGTGAGCGA
>Ga0105248_10003743_pt1 | contig 16876 bp, 17 predicted proteins | sample KBSS34metaG_FD_81524 | JGI IMG/M metagenome (GOLD analysis project Ga0105248, IMG submission 81524) | Switchgrass rhizosphere microbial communities from Kellogg Biological Station, Michigan, USA - KBS S3-4 metaG | ecosystem: Host-associated > Plants > Roots > Rhizosphere > Soil | place... | reverse complement strand
TGACGCAGCTCGCATCGGCGCGGCCCTTCAACGCGACCACCGGCGTGGACAACAACGGCGACGGCGCCAACAACGATCGGCCGGTCGTGAATGGCGAGTTGCTCTCCAAGTCGGCGTTTCGCGGCACCGGCACCCAGGACGTCGCGCTGTTCGTGGAAGGACGCGTAAAGCTTCAGCAGAAGACGCTGCTGCTGCGGTTCGAAGGCTTCAACCTCTTCAACCACGGCAACATCCTCGGTCGCGCCCAGACGATTTACGGCGACGCGTCGACGCCGGGCACGACATTCGGGCAACTGGTCGCCGTCGGCGCCGCTACTGCCGCTATTCCCAGCCTGGCCAACATCGATCCGCCGCGGATGTTTCAGTTCCAGGTGCGGTTTGCGTTCTAACCTCCGTCGGGGCTAGGGGCTAGGGGCTCGGAGACACGTTTCGGGGCTAGGGGCTCGGGGCTAGCTGAATGGTACGTAGTGTCCGGCTTTAGCCGGACCTTCGCGTGCCCTCGTAGATTCTTCCACCCAACCAGCATTGCGGTAACGCCAGCACGGCGAGCGCGATCGGGTACCAGCGCGGTCCCATGCCCATGTTCCACGTCGCGATGACGCCGATGGTCCCCATGATCGTGCCGACCACGCCGAGAATGAGGACGTGCTTCATTGGCTGGAACGGCGCGAGCCGCGCGGTCAGCCACGCGCCAGCAACGCTGATCGCGAAACGATACGACGTCGCGAGCAGCGACAGCTTGTCGTCGATCGGCTGATCCCACGCCGGGTACACGCCGACGACGTGCAACACGGCATCGGCCAGCGTCGAGACGACGACGATGAAGATCACGCCGGCGGCGATCGCCCAGATCGATTTTCCACTCATGACTGTCGTGCGAGGCGGCCGCGTCCGATACGTGCCGTCTGCTTGCCGTAATTGAAGCGCCAGATCGTCGCCGCGATCACGAGTAGCGCACACCCCTCGACGTACGCTTTTTCGGCGTCGATGAAGTCGACCGGGCGATTCTTGAGCAGCGGATCGGCCCAGACGCCGTGCACGTAGAATACGGCCGCCGCGGCGTACGCCGTGAAATGCAGCTGCTTCCACCGATGGCGGCCGAAGACCCGGCGGAAGTACGACGTCAGGACCACGAACGCGACCAGGTAGAAGGCGATCGCTCCGAGCGTGTTCGGGATCGGCTGCGTCGGCGACCAGATCGGCACGACGATATCGAACAGTCGAAATCCGGCCTCTGACGAGAAGAGCAGAATCGTCGGATGGAGCGCTGCCGTGGCGAGGCCGATGTAGCCGAGCCAGTTGTGGAAGGTGAACAGCTTCGCCCACCGCAGCCGGGGCCAGCCGCGAATTGGGTTGTAGCCGACCGAGAGCAGGAGGCCGAGCAGAATCTGCGCGGTGAAGGTGCCGACGGCGATGAGACCGACGACCGAGGAGATGTCTATCGCTGTTGGCATCGAGAGTCAGCTACGCGCCGGAATCGTTCGTCGTTCTCGGTTCGACGTGCGTCGTTCTCGGTTCGACGTGCGTCGTTCTGGTGCTACGTCCGACGTGCGTGGTTTCACTGACACACGACGAACGACGAACGTGTTCGAACAACCCACGTCGCACCACGAACGTCGCACCACGAACGTCGAACGTCGCGCGTCCTGCTATTGCTGCGCGTCGGTCGTCGTCTTCGGCGTCGCGTTCTTCACGTACTTGTCGAACCAGTTGAGCCGCTCGGCGAGCACGTGCAGCAGCGTCTCGCGGGCTGCGTAGCCATGCGCCTCGTTCGGCAGCGTGACGTAGCGCACCGTGGCGCCGTGGCCCTTGAGTGCCGCATACAGGCGCTCCGACTGAATCGGGAAGGTGCCGGTGTTGTCGTCGACCTCGCCGTGCATCAGCAGAATTGGATCCTTGATCCGATCCGCATACCAGAACGGCGACATCTTGGTGTAGATGTCCGGCGCTTCCCAGAACGATCGGCGCTCCGCCTGGAATCCCCATGGCGTCAGCGACCGGTTGTAGGCGCCGCTTTCGGCGAAACCCGCTCGGAACAGGCGCGAGTGCGCCAGCAGGTTGGCGGTCATGAACCCGCCGTAGCTGTGGCCGCCGACGCCGATGTGATCGCGATCGGCAACCCCCATCTCGACGACCTTGTCGACCGCGGCCTGCGCGCTCGCGATCAGCTGGCCGACGTAGGTGTCGTTCGCGGTCTCGCCAGGCCCGATGATCGGCATCGTCGGGTTGTCGAAGATCGCGTAGCCCGAGAGCAGCAGGAACATGTGCGAGGCGCCGCGAATCGAGGTGAACTGGTTCGGCGATCCGGTCACCTGACTCGCCGAGTCGGCATCGCCGAACTCGCGCGGGTAGGCCCACATAATCACCGGCACCTTTGCCCCCTGCTTGTAGCCCGGCGGGAGGTACAGCGTGCCCGATAGCGTGACGCCGTCCTTGCGCTTGTAGGTGACGTACTGCCGCAGGATGTTGCGGATCTGCGGCTGCGTGTCCTTGAACTGCGTGACGGGGCGCCTGGCATCGGCCCCCGCGTCCCGGGTGTAGAAGTTCGGCGCGTCCTTCTGTGTTTCGTAGCGTGTCAGGAACCGCGTCATCTCGTCGTTCAGCGGCGCGATGAATGATTCGAGTGATTAAGACGATGCCCGGCAGACGCGCTCCGTTTTCAGCGTCTTGATGTTCAGCTTGTCCAGGAACGGACGGTCGCCTTCGGGTGAAGCACCCTGACCGGCGACGAAAATAAAGTCGCCGCTCTGCATGATCGGTCCGCCCGCGGGTCCGCCGCGTCCACCGCCGCCGCCACGGCCTGCCGTGCCGGTGTCGCGACGTATCACCGGATTGCCGGGATCCTCGTACGCCGCGTCCTGCTTGCGGTCCCACACCTTCCGCGGCGCAGTGCCCGGCTCCATCAGCCAGGTGCGCGTGCGCCGCGACGCGCGGTCGTTCTCGTTCAGCAGCCCGATGCCGGTGTCGGTGTACGAGATGCCGGCGTATCGCCACTCGGTTTTCGTGATCTCGGTCGGCTGTCCGGAGAACGGCGCCGCGAGGGCGACGATCCGGTCGCGGAACGGCACCTTGACGCGATTGTCGCCGCCGTCGAGCGCTTCGACCCAGAGCACGGTGGCCGGCTGGTCGGCGCGCCACTGAAAACTGCGCGGTCCGGCTTCGACGCCAGTCAGCGTCGTGCCCTCGCGTGATGGCCGGTCCGCAAGCTTTTTCACGTCGCCGTCACGCGACCAGACCTCGATGTCCTGGTTGAAGCCGTTGGCCGGCACGGTGTGCGAGAACGGCTTCCTGATCTTCGACACGAGCACGTACTGGCCGCTCGGAGACGGCGTGACGTTGTTGAAGATCCCGGTCTTGCCGATCGGTGTCTTCGTGCCGGTCGCGGTGTTGATGGCCGCGAGCTGGCTCGTGAAGTAGTACTCGAACAGCGCATCGTCGTACGGGTTCTTCAGAAGGTCTTCGTAGGTCGGGGCGGGCGCGGCCTTGCCGTAATTCTCGTGGACGGTCGGCCCCGGCGGCACCGTCGGCTCGACGGGCGCGGCGCCGCGGTTGGCAGGCACGAGCTCGCACACCATCGTGACGTTGTCATGCAGCCAGTCGCAGGGATCGCCGCCTGTGGCGTTGATGCGATCCGACCCGGTGACGACGGCCTTCGCCGCCCCTGTCGCGGTGTTGGCGATCCAGAGCTCGATCCCGATGTCTTTCGTCTGCAGGAACGCCAGATGCGCGCCATCCGGCGAGAACTTCACGTGCGAGATGCGCGCCTGCGGCGGCATCGTCACGGTCGTTTCAGCGCCGCCATCAATTTTCTTGAGCACGATCGAGTTGATGCCCGTGCCCGGCAGCCCCGACGCGCGATGCGGGCCGTTGGTCTTCGGATTGATGCGCGCGCCGGCGAGCCGGTACATCGGCTGCGACAGCTCCGCGATCGTGGGATACGCGCGCGCCTTGACCAGCGCGATCTGTTGTTTGTTGGGGCTGACCGAGATCTGCGCCGGCGGCTCGGCATCGAAGACGTCGATGATGGGTTGAGGCGGCAACAGGTACTTCTGGGATTCCTGCGCGACCAGCGCCGGGGCGATGACGAGCAGCGCCAGAACGACCGCGCGCGGCAGGCGAGTGGGGAACATGACCGCTCCTTATGAAGACAGCGAGCGGATTGTAGCGTGGGGCAGCAGAGGCGTGAAGGGCAGGGGCGGGAAAGCCCGCCTTCCCCATACCGCCCCTCCCGCCTTGGCGCGAACTGTGCAGTTCGCTCGGCCGGAGGAGCGCATGAAGCTCATCGGTATTGCTCTGATCGTCGTCGGCGTCCTGGCGTTGGCGCTGGGCGGGATCCGCTACACAACGCGCGAAAAGGTGCTCGATTTGGGTCCAATCGAAGCCACCACCGAGAAGCACAAGACCATTCCCTTGTCGCCCCTTGTTGGTATCGCGGCGGTCGTCGGCGGTATCGCCGTTCTTGCAGTCGGGTCGCGGACGCGCGCGTAAGAGGTCTTGCCGTCGCTGGTTCGCGATCGAGACCAGGCGAGGCGGAACGGCTTAGGGCTTGGGCCCGAACACGTCGTCCACGCTCGTCACCTTGACCGGCCCGAGATTGAGCGCCTTGACGCCGGGCTCGATCGCCTTCAGATCGCCCACGACAACGACGGCGAACTTGCCGGGGGCGATGAACTTCTGGCCAACGCGCTGGACGTCGGCCGCGGTGACCGCCTGAATGTTCTGGACGTATTTCGAGAAGTAGTCGTCGGGCAGGTGAAAGATGAGCGCGTCCTCGAGCCGCCGCGAGATGTCGCCGGTGGTTTCGAAGCTGCTGGGATACCGGAGCGCGACGTAATTCTTCGCGCGCGCGAGTTCGTCCGCCGGCACCGCCTGAAGGATGCCGTTCAGCTCGTTGAAGAATTCCTTGAGCGCTTCAGCCGTCTTGTCGGTCTGAACGCCGGCAGCGGCTACGAACGGACCGGCCGACGCCCTCATGTCGAAGGTCGAGCTCGCACCGTAGGTGTAGCCATGCTGCTCGCGCAGGTTCATGTTCAGACGCGAGCTGAACGACCCTCCGAGAATCGTGTTCATCACGACGAGCGGAAAGTAATCCGGCGTCGCCCGCGGCACGCCAATCCAGCCGATGCGAATCTGTGACTGCGGCGCGCCGGGCTTGTCGACCAGATAGACCGTCCGGGTCGCCGGCTGCTCGACCGGCGGAAACTTCACAGGCGGCGCCGCCGAGCCCGACGGCCTCCAGCTGCCGAACTGTTTTTCGAGCATCGGCACGACCGTCTCAGGCTTCACATCGCCGACCACGAGCATGGCCGCGTTGTCCGGGCGGAACACCGACTGATAGAACGCGCGAAGATCATCCGTCGTGAACGCCCTGATCGTCTCCGCGGTGCCCGACAGCGGAGTGCCGTAGCGATGCTCGACGCCGAACAGCACACGAGCGAACGTCACGGCGGCGATGGTCGCCGGATCGTCGCGTCCCTGGAGGAGGCTCGTCAGGCGCTGCTGGCGCTGGCGTTCGAGCTCGTCTTTCGGAAAGGTCGGCCGCAGCGCAACGTCGGCCATGATCGGCAGCGCGTCGGCCAATCGCGCCACTGGCACGTGCAACCGCAGGGCCGACGAGTCGAAGCCGCTGCCGGCGGAAAGATCCGCGCCGAGGTAGTCGACCGCGTCGGCGATCTCCAGCGCCGATCGCGATCCCGCGCCCTGCTCGAGCATCGCGGTGGTCAAGCTCGCGATGCCGAACTTGCGCCCCGGCTCCGACGAACTGCCACTGAAGATCAGGAGGTTGACCTGCGCCACCGGCACTTCGTGCAGCTCGACGACCCAGACGGGAAGGCCGTTGGACAGTTTCTCTTTCTGGATGGCCGGAAGATTCAGCGGCGGCGGCGGGCCGGGCTGCGGAGGACGAGCGCGATCCGGCGGCTGCTGGGCAAACAGCGTGACGCTTGCGATCGACGCGAAGACAAGAAAGCCACGAAAGCACGACAGCACGAAACCCATGACTTCCCTTTCGGGTTTTCGCGTTTTCGTGGCGACAGTGACCGAAGGTGTCTGTGTCACGGCTTCTTCTCCGGCACGATCGTCAGCTCGACGCGCTTGTCGAGCGGCAGGAACTCGGCGGCGGCGGCGCGGATGTCCGACGCCGACAGCGCGCGATATCGCGCCACGTCTTCGTTGAACCAATCCGGATCGCCGGTTTCGGTGTAGTACGCGTTGAGCTGATCGCCTGTGCCGTTGAAGCCGCCAACCCGTTCGAGCCGGTTGTAGAAGGACGCTTCGATCTGATTGAGCGATCGCTCGAGTTCGTGGGCGGTCGGCGGCTCGCTTTGCAGCTTCCCGATCTCTTCGTCGATCACTTTCTGTAATTCCTCGGCCGTATGCCCCGGCCGCGCGGTGGCGATGATCATGAACGACGACGAGAGCGCCGCCGACGCCTGGAAGGCGCTCACATCCTGCGCGATCTGCATGTCGTAGACGAGGCGCTTGTAGAGCCGCGAGTTCTTCCCGCCGGCCAGAATGTCCGCCAGAACGTCGAGCGTGGCATCGCCGGGCGCGAGGTGCCGCGGTGTGAGCCAGGCGAGATACAAACGCGGCAACTGCACCTTGTCCCCGACGGTTCGGGTTTTGCGGCCGGTCAGCGCGGCCGCCGGTATCGCCATCGGTTCCGGTGGCGGGCCGGCTTTGATGTCGCTGAACCACTTCTCGACCAGCCGTCGTGCCGTCGCGGTGTCGAAGTCGCCGGCCACCACCAGGCTGGCATTCGACGGCGCGTAGAACTTCTTGAAGAAGGCGACGACATCGTCGTAGCTGGCCGCGGTGAGGTCTTCCATGTATCCGATCACCGGCCAGTGATACGGGTGCCCCTCCGGGTAGAGCATCTCGTTGATCAGGACCTGCGCGATGCCGTACGGCTGGTTCTCGACGCTTTGCCGGCGTTCGTTCTTGACGACGTCGCGCTGCGCGTCGACCGTTTTGGGCGTCATCGTGTCGAGCAGGTAGCCCATGCGATCCGATTCGAGGAAGAGCGCCAGCTCCAGGGCGTTCGACGGCACGTTGATGTAGTAGTTGGTCCGATCGTTCTGCGTCGAGCCGTTGTTATCGCCGCCGGCCGATTCGAGCAGTTCGTCGAATTCGCCAGGTTTGACGTGGCCCGATCCCATGAACATCAGGTGTTCGAAGAGATGCGCGAATCCGGTCCGGCCGGTGCGTTCGCGGGCGGAGCCGACGTGATACCACACGTTGACGGTGACCAGCGGGACGCTGTGGTCCTCGTGCAGGATCACCGTGAGGCCATTCGGCAGCCTGAATTGCGTGTAGGAGACGTCGAGCTTCGTCTGCGCCGCCGCCGGCGCCGCCAGCGCAAGGACAATCAGGAGTGCAGCGCGCTTCATCGATCGATTATCACTCGATTGTCCCTTCCTGCCCTCCCTGTCATTTCTTCCGTTTGTGTCCGCGGTGTCGTTCCCTCTGTGTCCTTTGTTCCCCTTTGTGTCCTCTGTGTTCTTCGTGTTGAAATAAGCGCGTGTCCGAAGCGCAGCCGCTGGTCGGCGTCATCATGGGCAGCAAGTCCGACTGGGAAACGATGTCTCATGCGGACACGGTGTTGTCCGAATTCGGGATTGCGCACGAGTGTCGGGTCGTCTCGGCGCACCGCACGCCGACCTGGATGGCCGAGTACGCGGCGGGCGCATCGGGCCGCGGTATCGAAGTGATCATTGCGGGCGCCGGCGGGGCGGCTCATCTGCCGGGGATGGTGGCGGCGCACACGGTGCTGCCGGTCGTCGGCGTGCCAGTGCAGAGCGCCGCGCTGAACGGTCTCGACTCGTTGCTGTCGATTGTCCAGATGCCGAAGGGCGTGCCGGTGGCCACCGTCGCCATCGGTCCGTCGGGCGCTGCGAACGCGGCGCTCCTCGCGATCGCCATTCTCGCGACGTCGCGGCCCGACCTGCGTGCGAAGCTGCAGGCGTACCGCGACAAGAACGCTGCCGACGTTCGCCAACAAGTACTCTGAGTTCTGAATTCTGAGTTGTGATACTTCCAGGTTCGACGATCGGCGTCCTGGGTGGCGGTCAGCTTGGGCGCATGTTCGCGATGGCGGCCCGCCGGCTCGGCTATCGCGTCCACACGCTGGCGCCCGACCACGACACACCGACCGGCCAAATCGCCGACGAAGAGATCAACGCGTCGTACGACGATCTCGACGCGGTGCGCGCGTTCGCCAGCCGCGTCGACGTTGTCACGTTCGAGTTCGAAAACGTCTCGGCCGCGGCCGTCGCCGAAGCGGAGCGACACGCCATCGTCCGTCCGAACGGTCGAGCCCTTTCGGTCGCGCAGCACCGCATTCGCGAGAAGACATTTCTCGCCGAACACGGCTTGCCCGTCGCCGCGTTCGCTGCAGTTCGCGAGGCCAGGGACCTCGAGTCAGCCGTGCAGAAGGTGGGATGTCCGGCCGTCCTCAAGACGGCTGCGTTTGGCTACGATGGCAAGGGCCAGGTCGCGGTCGCACGAGCAGGCGAGGTTGCGGCGGCCTGGGACACGCTGGACCGCCGCGAGGCCATCCTCGAGGCGTTCATCGATCTCGATCGCGAGATTTCGGTCATCGGTGCGCGTGGCGTCGATGGCGGGTGGTCGCATTTCGGGCCGATCGAGAACGCGCACCGCTGTCACATTCTCGATGTCTCCGTTGCTCCGGCCCACGTGCCGCCAGGCCTGGCCGCCCAGGCGATCGACGTGACGAGGCAGGTGATGGAAGGGCTCGAGTACATCGGCCTGATGTGCGTGGAGTTCTTCATCGCGAAAGATGGCCGCTTGCTGGTCAACGAGCTGGCGCCTCGTCCCCACAACTCCGGACACCTGACATTTGACGCCTGCCGGACCAGTCAGTTCGAGCAGCAGTTGCGCGCCATTTGCGGCCTCCCGCTCGGATCGCCAGAGATGTTCCAGCCGGCGGCGATGGCGAATCTGCTTGGCGATCTATGGCGGAACGGCGAGCCGAACTGGGCGGCGGCGCTCGCCGAACCCGGCATCAAGCTTCACCTGTACGGCAAGTCTGCGCCACGCCCTGGCCGCAAGATGGGGCACCTCACCGCGCTGGCGGCGACGCCAGAAGCCGCGCGCCAGCAGGTCATGGCGGCGCGCGACCTGCTCTGACGACCGCCTGTCACGCGGGTGGCTTTGCGCGAACCAGCCGCTGCTTCTGCGCCGCGCTCCATCCCTTCAGATTCTGCACGTACCACGCCACACGATCCGGATAACGATCCGCGACGTTGGTGCGCTCCAGAGGATCGGCGTCGAGATCGAAGAGGCTCGAGCGCCCGGAGTCGATCGCATAGATCACTTTCAGCGAACCGTCGCGCAGCCCGAGTAGTCCGCGCGAGTAATCAGCGAAGAAGAACGCCATTCGCGCGCCCGGGCCGAGCATCGATTGGCCCTGATAGGTCGGCGGGACCGCAAGACCGGCAAGGTCGAGGACCGTCGGCGCGATGTCCACGAGGCTGACCACGCGATTCGAGTGAAGCACCGATCCCGATTTGGGCTGGGGGCTCGGGGCTAGCTGTTGGGACAGCAAACCGGGTGCGGCGATCAGCATCGGCACGTGCACGTTTTCTTCGTACAGGTTGAAGGTGTGGCCGTAATTGCCTTCGTGCTGACCGAACGCTTCACCGTGGTCGCCGAAGACGATCCAGACGGTCCGCTCCGCAAGCCCGCGTTGCCGCAGACCCTGCATCAGCGTGCCGAGGGCCGCATCTCCGTCGCGCAGCGCGTTGCGATAGCGGCCGAACTCGTCGTGCTCGTCGAACGGTCCGGCCGCCGATGATTCATACGGATGGTGGCCGGCGATTGGTAGATAGGTGAGGAAGAATGGCCGGCCGCTGTCCCGCGCATCGATCCACTGGAGCATGCGCCTGACCGTCGAGGGTTCGTCGACACCAAAGCTCGAGTTCCTGTTCCCGCCGATGTCGCCGGCGTCCGCGAGCGTGTCGTAGCCGCGGTGACGGATGACGGTTTCCATCCCGAGATACATGAAGCGGCCAGAGTGGAAGAGCGCTGTCGCGTAGCCGCGCTCGGACAGCGCCGCCGGCAGCGATCGACAGGGCGCCGCCTCGTACGAGGCGACCGCGACATCGAACGCGGGATACGCGGAGCACAGAACCGAGTACAGACCTTTGATGCTTTCGGGGTAGGCGGCGTAGGCACGATCGAACACGATTCCGGACGCGGCCAGTCGCGTCAGGTTGGGCATCACGTCCGGCTGCGCACCGTATAGACCGAGGTACTGCGCGGCGGTCGATTCCAGGCTGACCAGGATGATGTTGCGGCCCGCGGCGACACCGCGAAACGCGTCGAAATTCTCGTTCGCAACCGGCGCGAATCCGGTGCGCTGCCAGTCGAGCGGCGTGCGCGCCGAGAGGTGCGGCATCGCGGTCGAGACCAGCGCGGTCCAGGCGTTGCGCTCGAGACCGATGGTGTCGACGCGGGCGGCGGCCGCTGGGCCGAGCGCCACGCAGGCCGTCAACGGGCCGACGACGAAGCGGTTCGGTATGCGATGCGCGAGGAGCGGCACGATCCCCGCGGCGGCCACCAGCAACAGAACCGCCGCGATGCTGGCGGGCGTCGCATAGAACCAGATCGAATCGGCGAGCGGTCCTCGCGCTGCCCGCCACATCGCCCAGGTGAGCGGCGACGACAGCACGCGTACCACCGGTACGGTCATCGCCGCATACAGCGTCAGCACGCCGTAGAGCGTCCACAGCAGGCGCGGCCGTGACGAGAGGATTGGCTCCGCCACCGCAAACGCCAGCGCGATCGCGGCGTCTTGCCACAGGTACGCGATGGGCGACCACCACGACGGCGGAATGGTGTGGCCCCACAGCGCCACCGCCTTTGCCAGCGCGAGCACGACGAAGAGACTGGCCGCCTTCACCCGCGCACCAGGTTGAGCCGCTTGAGCAGGACAACAGAGACGATTCCGCTGACACCGCGCTTCCGCCAGAGCCAGTCATGAACAATGACAGTCCGCGCCGGCGGCCGGTCGTAAAGCGCATCGCGATCGCCTTCGAATGACAGGGGAAGGACGACGACGTCGAACCCCCTGTCTCCTTCAAAGCCGGACAGATTGCGGGCGGGGAATCGCTCATGGATGAATTCGACGTCGCCGCCGATCGGCCACTCACGCGCCGCGTTCAGGTGCGCGAGATTCGCGTCGATGATCGTGAGCCGCGCCTGCGGAAGAATCCGGCGGAGCACCAGTGCGGTCCGCGGGAACAGCCCGCCGCCGACGATGGCAATCCGCGGCGCCGTTCCTTCGAGCCCGCCGTCGCGCGTGAACAGCTTGCGGAATGCTTCCTCGTGCGCTCGCAGCAGGAACCGCTGCAGCGCCAGCGATCGCAGCGCCAGCCGCTCCAGCAGAATCAACCCATCGCCTTCGAGCCAACGGATCGGCGCTGGCCACCGGCTGACGCGCGCGCGAGGATCGTGGTACGTCGGCAGCCGCGTCCAGTGCGCCGACGGATGGGCATGGTGCTCCACGTGATAGCCGTCGTTGAACAGGAGCAGGTTGTACAACCGCCCGTAATGACTCGTCGTCCCGTGCGCGTGCTCGTAGTAGCCGTGCGCGCCGCACAACAGCAGGCCGGCGGCCCATCCCGGAAGGTAGACCGAAAGAAAGAACAGCGGGGCCGCGGCCAGCAGGACAGACCAGCACGCCACGACCAGCGAAGCCTGCATCACCAAATCGCGCGACAGGCGCGTTCGCGCCGCGACTCCGGCATGATGCGCCAGATGGCGGTCGCGCCAGAGGGCGTGCGGAAAGCCGAGCAGCACGCTGAGATATGCGGCGAACGCGCGATTCGCGCCGCGGCGGCAAAAGAACGGCCGGTGGATGAAGTAGTGCGAGATGGTGTTCGCGTTCCACCAGAGGCCGATGGCGATCACGGGCGCGGTCGGCGCGGCCAGCAGCAGCGCCGCATGCGCGCCCGCGAGCATGACTAGCAGCCAGTCGTCCGCCGTTGCCCCTGCGGGGCTGCGGCGAGACAGGCTGAGAGCATTCGGGATCACGGGCGTGCGTCGAGCAGAGCGCGGACCGGCGCGTAATCGGTCCGGCGGATCTTCGTAACGCCGATGCCCACTGCGTACGGATCGGCCTTCTCCGGCTTCTCGTCCGCGTTCCGCACGCGAGCCTTCAACTCCCACCGGCTGCCGAACCCCACAACCTGGTTGGTGCCGGCAACCGATTGCAGGTCGGCCCATTCGTTCTGCGCCGCCTGCGGGTTCGTCGCGAGCGCGAAGTACAGATAGCCGCGGGCTGGCGGCAGGTAGTCGTTCATGTCGTTTGGTTTGGCCATCGCGAACACGCCCCAGACCTGCGCGCGCTGCGGCGATTCCGCGGTCGGCTCCAGCACGACCCTGTCGATCCGCGCGTAGACAGCCGTGCGATCGCTGGCCCATATGGCGCCGGCGGCGACGCAGACGGCGAGAACGGTGAGCCCGGCGATGTGTCGTGTTGTCTGCATTGACCCTCCGATACGCAGGACGCTCGCGCGGACAGATTTGTTAACCGTCAAGAACGCTAGTCTTTTGCGTGGGTTGCGGGCGCTTGCCGCCATGCCGGCGCGTCGGTGGGGGCATATAATCGCGAGATGCTGAGCTTGGTTTGCACGTTGCTCGCGATCGGCACGGTGCTCGCGCCCTTCGATACGGGCAGGCTGGCGTCCGGCTCAGGCGGTGCCACCCTTCTCGAACGTTTTCTTGCCAGAGTGGAGGAGCCGCCGGTCGAATACCGCGCCCTCCGCCATTTCGAAGCCAGCAATCCCCACTTCCGTCAAAGCGCCACGATGGACGTATGGACCGAATTCGACAAGGCGAAAGGCTTCCGCTACGAGGTGGTCTCCGAAACCGGCTCGGGCTACATCCGCAAGAAAGTCTTTCTCGCCGCGCTCGAGGCCGAGCAGAAGATGTGGGCGAACCACGAGCCCGATCGCGCGTCGTTCTCGCGCGAGAATTACACGTTTCAGGATGGCGCGCCGGCCCTTGATGGTCTCGCGTCGCTGCTCGTGACACCGCGGCGCAAGGACATGTTGCTCGTCGAGGGCGCCGTCTTCGTGCAGCACGACGATGGAGAGCTGCTGAGGATCGAAGGCCGGCTGTCGAAGAACCCGTCGTTCTGGACGCGGCGCGTCGACGTCGTTCGCCGTTACACGCGTCTCGCCGGCGTGCGCGTGCCGATCTCGTTCGAGTCGGTCGCGAACGTGCTGATCGCCGGGCGGTCGACGTTCAAGATGACCTTCGACTACGAGATCGTCAACGGACACAGGCTGAAGCCGCAGACGACAGCGCCATGACCAACCGCTGGCTGCCGATCGCGGGCGGCATCCTGATGAACCTGGCGCTCGGATCGCTCTACGCCTGGAGCGTGTTCGTGCTCCCTCTGGAAAAGGAATTCGGCTGGACCCGCGCGCAAACATCCTGGGTCTTCACGATCGCGATCGTCTGTTTCGCGATGTCGTTTATCGTGGCCGGGCGGATCCAGGATCTGAAGGGACCTCGCATCTGCGCCGCGATTGGCGGCATCCTGGTCAGCGCCGGCTTTGTCCTCGCCAGTTTCACCAGCTCGTTGATCGGTCTGTATCTCTCGTTCGGAGTGGTCGTCGGCCTGGGCAATGGATTCGGGTACGCCACGCCGACGCCGGTCGGATCGAAGTGGTTTCCCGACAAACGCGGTCTTGTCATCGGCCTGATGGTGGGTGGATACGGCGCGGGCTCCGCGATCCTCGGTCCGCTCGCCACCGAGATGGTGGCGAGCATGGGCTGGCGGCCGACGTTTCAGCTGCTCGGCGCCACCTTCTTCGTCATGACGATGGCGGGCACTGCGCTGCTGAAGAATCCGCCGCCAGGTTATCGCCCGCCGAACTGGCACCCGTCCGCCGCGGCGGCGGCCGGCCGCGATGTTCCGACGCGCGAAATGCTGGCGACGCCCACGTTCTACAGCCTCTGGATCGCGTTCTGTCTCGGGACGACCGCCGGCCTGATGACCATCAGCCAGCTGGTGCCGTTTGCCCGCAACGCCGGCATGAGCGCGACCGTCGCGACTTTTGCGATTACCGTCGGCGCCTTCGGCAATGCGGGCGGGCGGATTCTGTCTGGCTGGATCTCGGATTCGCTGGGCCGCGTCCGCACGCTCCAGACGATGATCCTCATCTCCGCGGTGGCGATGCCGATCCTGTTTTTCGTACGCCACGAGGTTGTCCCGTTCTACGTCCTGGTTGCCATCGTCTACTGGTGCTACGGGACGCAGCTGTCAGTGGTCGCTTCGACGATGGCCGATTTCTACGGGACGAAGAATCTCGGCATGAATTACGGCGTGCTATTCACGGCGTGGGGGGCGGCCGGCATTCTCGGCCCGGCGATCGCGGCGCGCGTGTTCGATCGCTTCGGCGACTACCGCTACGCGTTCTTCATTGCCGCGGCGCTGTCGCTCGTCGCGTGTGCGTCGCTGACGATGGCGCGGCCGCCGGCGCGCGCCACAGTCCACGTATAACCGCAGAGATCGCAAGGAACGCAAAGCAGATTTTTTCTGCATTGCTGTCGTTCGTCGCGTGCGCGTCGCTCACGATGGCGCGGCCGCCCAGGTTGAACCGCGAAGAACGCAAAGATCCCAGAGCAAACGTTTCTCTGCGTTCTCCGCGGTTAATGCTCGTTCACGCGAAGGGATTGCGCACGTCGAGCCCCGCGATCGGACGGAACGGCTTCAGGTGTTCCGAGAGCAGCAGCGTCGCGTGCGACTTGCGCGCGGCGACCACAATGAGCGCGTCGCGAAACCTGAGCCGGTACCGCTCTTCGAAATCGGACGCGGTCAAGAGATCGCCGGCATCGATCGTCGCGATCGGCCATACGCTGTAAGCGCTGACGAGATCGCGCGCGGCGCGGCGCGGAACCGGCGAGGCGCCGCTGGTCAGCGCTGCGTAGAACTCCTGCAGCACCTGGCTGCTGAGAACACCGGTTTCGTCCTCCCACAGCTGTCGCAGCACGTGCTCGGCAATCGCCCGCTTCACCTCCGCGTCGAGGTCGTGCGCGTAGACCAGGACGTTGGTGTCGACGAACACGCGCTCGATCGTCACGACCTTGCACCGAGGTGCCAGCCCTGGGCGAGCCACTCCAGCGCGCGCCGCCGGGCGGCCTGATACTCGGCGTCCTCGCCAACCAGTTCCTCGAGCTTGGCGGCCAGCAGGCTACTGATTGACGAGCCACGTTCCGCGGCCACCACCTTGATCTTGCGGATCGTGTCAGACGACAGCCGCAGCGTGACGTTCTGCGATTTCATGGGTGAAGGCTAGCACGTAAACACGTGCAATACGCAAAAACGTGCAAAGCTGAGAACGTCTCCGTCGGCTCGCCGCGGGCAGGGCAGCGCTTGGCGGGCAGTGCCCGGCTTAATGCCAGGATCGGTGCCGGGCTTGGTGCCGGGATCTCCGACCAGCCTGCGAGCGGTCAGCCTACGCTGAGCGGGAGAGCTCGAGGGCGTTGAAGCGATAGCCGACGCCACGGACCGCCTGGATCCGGGTTGGCCCCCCAGCCGCCTCGAGCCGGCGGCGGACTCGTTTCACGAGCGCGTCGACGCTGCGCGTGCTGACGAACGTCCGGCCCCAGATCTGCGTCAGCAGCGCGCCACGCGACAGCACGCGACCGGCGTTCGCCGCGAGGACGTAAAGGAGTTGGAATTCCTGCTCGGTCAGGCGGACCTCGTGGCCATCTACGCGCACGCGCCGCCTGGCCGGATCGACGTCGAGCCCTTCCACATACAGACGACGCGTATCGCTCCAGGCCGCTTGCGGCGAATCGACCGCAGATCCGACTGGCCGCGTGCGGAGCAGCGCGCGAACCGACGCGACCAGCTCGCGAAACCCGAAAGGCTTCACAAGGAATCCGTCAGCGCCCTGCTCGAGGCCGACGATGGCGGCGGCGCGCGTCGCGTTGGTGGCGATCATCAGAATCGGGACGTATGTCGCGCCGCTGGCTCGCCGAACGGCTTCGATGATGTGCTGCGCCTCGAAGAGTCCGGCGGTCAAGCCGCACACGACCAGATCGAAGCTGCCGAGATCGTCGCGGTGAATGGCCGATGTGACGTTCGGGACGGAGTAACACGCGCAGCCGTCCAGTTCGAGGTGCAGAGACAAACCATGACGCATCGCGTGATCGTGTTCGACGATCAGGATTCGCAGCGGCCGATTCATTGAATTCTCCAGGGACGAGGTTGCAGCCACTGTCGCCAATCCGAGACAGGCCTGAACCTGTCAGAGGACAAACCCGCGGTTCTGGCGTCCAATGCCCTGCGTTCATCAGCGACAGAGCAAGAGGTGAGCCGGGCTATACTGCGCGCCTGCCTGGAGGGTGTATGCGCTCGAGACTCCCCGTCCGCCCCTCGCTCGTTGTCGTCTTCCTGTTGTGCGTCGCGGTCGCCCCCGCGTCGGCTCAGCCCGGAGCGGCGCAGAAAAAAGTCATAACGCACGACGTCTACGACTCGTGGAAATCGATCCAGGGCACGAAGATCTCCGCGGATGGCACCTGGATCGCTTACGCGCTGACGCCTCAAGAAGGCGACGGCGAGCTCGTCCTGCGAAACCTGAAGACGAATGCCGAGATTCGCGCGCCGCGCGGACGCGATCCGCTGATCACGTCGGACAACGCGTTCGTCGTGTTCGCGATCGCGCCGTTGAAAAAAGACGTCGATCAGGCGCGCAAGGCCAAGAGGAAACCGGAAGACATGCCGAAGAACGGCGTCGGCATCGTCAACCTCGCGACCGGACAGGCGACGACGGTGGCGGAGCACGTCAAAAGCTTCCGCGTTCCCGATGACACGCCGAAGATCGTCGTGTATCTGACG
>Ga0105248_10003740_pt1 | contig 16884 bp, 13 predicted proteins | sample KBSS34metaG_FD_81524 | JGI IMG/M metagenome (GOLD analysis project Ga0105248, IMG submission 81524) | Switchgrass rhizosphere microbial communities from Kellogg Biological Station, Michigan, USA - KBS S3-4 metaG | ecosystem: Host-associated > Plants > Roots > Rhizosphere > Soil | place... | reverse complement strand
GCGGTCTGGGTCGGCGCAGCGGCGGCGGGTGAAGCAGCGGCGGCCAGCGCGATGGCGGCGATGATCCGTTTCATGACTCTTATTTAGGCTCTCGCGACACGTTTTTACAGGCGCTGGACGCCCGCACAGTTGCGGAATAGTGCGTTGCTGACACGGAGGTCAGCAGAATGCCCACTTACAAGGCGCCCGTTCGGGAAACCCGTTTCATCCTCGACGAAGTGCTCGACGTCGGCCGCTATTCGAACCTGCCGGGCTTTGCCAACGCATCGCCGGACGTGGTCGAAGCCATCCTCGAGGAGGCGGGCCGCTTCTGTGAGGAGGTGCTGCAGCCGTTGAACCGAGTCGGCGACGAGGTCGGATGCAAGCGGGCCGACGACGGGTCGGTGACGACTCCGCCCGGCTTCAAGGAAGCGTGGAAGCAGTGGGTTGAGGCGGGATGGCCGACCCTGACGGCTCCCGAAGAGTTCGGAGGCCAGGGGCTTCCGCAAGTGATCGGAACGGCGATCGGCGAATATGTGCTATCGGCCAACCACAGCTTCGAGATGTACCAGGGGCTTACCAGCGGCGCGATCGCATCGCTCTACGTCAAGGCTTCGGACGAGCTTAAGCAGCGCTACATTCCCAACATGGCGACCGGAAAATGGACCGGGACCATGAACCTGACCGAGCCGCATTGCGGCACCGACCTCGGCCTGTTGAAGACCCGCGCGGAGCCGAACGATGACGGCAGCTATTCGATCACCGGCACGAAGATCTTCATCTCGTCAGGCGAACATGACCTTAGCGAGAACATCATCCACCTCGTCCTCGCCAAGCGCGCCGGCGCACCCGACAACGTGAAGGGCATCAGCCTGTTCGTCGTTCCGAAGTTCCTGGTGAACGAGGACGGGTCTCCGGGTGAGCGCAACGCGGTGTCGTGCGGCGCGCTTGAAAAGAAGATGGGCATTCACGGTAACTCGACCTGCGTCATGAACTATGACGGCGCCAAGGGCTGGATCGTCGGCGAAGGCGAGAAGGGCCTCCAGGCCATGTTCATCATGATGAACGCCGCTCGCCTCGGTGTCGGGCTCCAGGGCCTGGCGCAGGGCGAGGTCGCCTACCAGAACGCGGTCGCTTACGCGCGGGAGCGGCGGCAGGGCAAAGCCCTCAGGGAAGCCGAGCGCGACAAGAACGCCAAGGCCGACCCGATCATCGTCCACCCCGACGTCCGCCGCATGCTGATGGAATCGCGCTCGTGGAACGAGGCCGGGCGGGCGTTGTGCCTGTGGGGCTCGCTGCTGGTCGATCTCGTCCGCCGCTCGCCCGACGAAGCGGAGCGCCAGCAGGCCGACGACCTGCTCGGGCTCATCACGCCCGTCATCAAGGGCTATCTCACCGACAAGGGCTTTGAGGCGGCCGTCTATTCGCAACAGGTGCTTGGCGGCCACGGTTACATCCGCGAGCACGGGCTCGAGCAATTCGTCCGCGACGCGCGCATCGCGCAGATCTACGAGGGCACCAACGGCATCCAGGCGATGGACCTCGTCGGCCGCAAGCTGCCGCGTGAAGGCGGCCGCGCGATCCGCACCTTCTTCGAGGTGGTCGGCAAGGACATCGCAGGGTCGAAGGCTGCCGGCGATCCGGCGGGCATCGCTGCCGCGCTCGAACCAGCGCTTCAGGACCTGCAGGCCGCGACCATGTGGCTTGCGCAGAACGGGATGGCCAATCCGGACAACGCCGGCGCCGGCGCCTACCCTTACATGGATTTGCTGGGGCTGGTGACCCTCGGCTGGATGTGGCTCAAGATGGCGACAGCGGCCAGCGAGGGCCTGAATGGCGGCGGATCGGAGGGCAGGGACTTCTACGACGCCAAGCTGATGACGGCGCGCTTCTATGCCCAGCGCGAGTTGCCGCTTTCGACTGCGCTTCGCCGCAAAATCGAGGCGGGGGCCGAAACGCTCATGCAAATCCCGGCGGAGGCTTTCTAAGCCGCCTTTTCAATGCACCTTCGGCCGTCGCCAAACGTTGTTGTTCCACGACCTCGTTGAGGGAGAAGGACAATGACCCAGACCGCGTGGATGGTTGTTGGTGTGGTTCTCGTGGTGGCGTTGATCGTCGGGGCTGTCTTGTGGTCGCGGCGTGCTCGCTCCGAGCACCTGCGCGACCAATTCGGTCCTGAATATGATCGCGCCGTCGAAGCCCGTGGCGACCAGGCTAAGGCAGAGGCCGATCTCGCCGCGCGCGAGGCGAGGGTGAAGAAGCTCGACATCCGCCCGCTCGAGTCCGCCGAGCGCCGGGAGTTCACGGCTCGCTGGCAGCAGGTGCAGGCCCGCTTCGTCGACGATCCGGCGCGCGCAGTCTCGTTCGCAGACGTGCTGATTGGCGAGGTGATGAACGCGCGCGGCTATCCGGTTACGGACTTCGACCAGCGCGCCGGCGATATCTCGGTCGATCATCCGGTCGTCGTCGATCACTATCACAAGGCGCACAGCATCGCGGTGCGGCACAGCCGCGGCGACGCGAGCACCGAGGACCTGCGCCACGCGATGATCCATTACCGCGCCTTGTTCGATAATCTGGTCGGCGCGAGCCTGCGTGCCGTCGAAGACGTTGGCGAGCCGATGGCGGCGCACCACTAACATTGATCAGTTTGCGGAACAGACTGTCTGACGCGTGGTTCGCTGCGCGCGTCCTCACGCCCCCGAGGGCGCCTGTGGAGCGGCCTGCCTTGCCCCCTCCGCAGGGGCGACCGCTCCACAGCAGCGCCCTTCAGCCGTCACGCCGACGTTCAGGTTCGCTTATTTTCAGGCCGACGCGCGTCGGTTTCACCAGAACGCTAGCGCCAGTCCCACACCGACGATCGCAGCAGTGAACCCCAGGCCCAGCATCGCGCTGCGCCAGTTGCCAAATGTGCTTTCCATGAGATCCCTCCCCTGTTGGCCCCAGGGAAGTCATAACACGCAATGCGGCGGCTGCCACGTGAAATCCTGACGACAAATCTCGACGACTCAGGGACTTAGCGTTGCAAGTCGAAACGGACACTCGCCGCCGTTCAACTGGCGTTCACGCAATCGCGACGGTCCGACGGCTGTTTGGGACGAACGCCGCCGCCTCTCCCCTTGCAAAGCGTTCTTTACGCGAAGGCTCCCAACCGAGTGGAAGGAGAAGAAGAGCCATGCGTACGATGATCAAAATGCTTGCCGGTGCAGCCGGCCTCGCAACCCTAGCAGCGGCACCTGCTGCCGCCCAATATTATCCCCACGCGTACAACGGCTACGGCCAGTACGGCGGGTATAATAATGGCTACGGCTACAACAATTACGCCTACGGGAACGCCAACGCCGCCGCGGCGCAGCAGTGCAGCGCGGCCGTTCAGAGCCGGCTTGCCAACCGCACCAGTCTCGGAGGCATTATCGGTTCGCTCGTAGGTATCCCGACCGGCACGTACGGTCAGGTCCTCTCGATCACGTCGACGACGCCGACCCGCTACGGCATGCGGATCCGCGGTCTCGCCAGCAGCGGCCGGATGGCCTCGAACGGTTACGGTCCCTATGGCGTCGGCGCCTATGGCGCGCTCGGGTACAATAGCGGTGCCGACCTGACATTCAGGTGCGACGTCGATTATCGTGGCTATGTCCAGAACGTCGACATCCATCGCCGCTACTAACGGATTTCGAGCGAAAAGAGGGAGCGCCGGCATTTAGCCGGCGCTCCTTTTGTGTGCATTGCATGTTCATCGCCGACACGGATAAACACATTGCGGACTAGCGCGTTATCGCTGTCGGCGGCGCCGTTGCGCATTCCTCGAAATGGGCGAAGTGAACGAAGTGGACAAAATGGGTAAAGTTGCGCGCGGCTCCTCGCCGCTGAACGGAGTGCTCGGACTTGCGCTCGCCGCTGCGGCAGTTGCTGCGCCATTTGCGGCGAGCTCGACGCGGGCTGTAGCTGCCTCGGCGCCGGCCCATGACGGCGAGGTCGCTTCATTCTACAGCGCCCGGTCCGGCAAGCCGCTTTGGCTTTCTCCCAATTCGGGCGCCGCTGCCCAGCAGCTGCTGTCGCTGCTCGCGACGGCGCAGGCCGATCATCTCAATCCCAAGCGCTACAATGTGAAGGCGCTTTCCCGCGCGCTGGATGCTGCGCGCAGCGGCGGATCCGTCATGCGGGCCGACGCGATGCTGAGCCAGGCGTTCGTCGCTTATGCGCAGGATCAGAAGCACGATCCGGGCGGAATCATCTACGTCGACGAGAAGCTGAAGCCGAAGCCGCCTTCGGCGAGCGAACTTCTAGGTGCCGCGGCACGTGCGCCGTCGCTTCCGGACTACGTACAGAACATGGGCTGGATGAACCCGATCTACGGGAAGCTGCGGGCGGCACTTGCCAGCCGCCTCTACCGCAGCGACGCCGAGCGGCGGGTGCTCGAGCTCAACCTCGAGCGCGCGCGGGCACTGCCGGCGGCAGAGGGCCGCTACGTGATCGTTAACCCCCCGGCCGCGCGGCTCTACATGTACGAGAACGGGCGCGTCGTCGATTCCATGAGGGTCGTCGCCGGGCGCACGGACGCGATCGCGCAGACGCCGATGATGAATGCTTTCATCCGCTACATAGCGCTGAACCCCTATTGGAATTCGCCGCCCGATATCACCTCCCGGAAGCTCGCTCCGACCATCCTCAAGGAGGGGCGCGCCTATTTCACCAAGAGGGGCTACGACGTCGTCGACCATTTCGGCGAGAATGCGCATATCCTCAACCCGATGGACGTCGATTGGCATGCGGTCGCTGCCGGGCGCGTGCAGGTCAACTTGCGCCAGCGGCCCGGGCCGGCCAACTCGATGGGGAAGATGAAGTTCATGTTCCCCAACCCCCAGGGAATCTGGCTGCACGACACGCCCGAAAGGGAGAAGATCGACGAGGCCGCGCGGTTGCAGAGCAATGGCTGCGTTCGCCTTGAAGACGCGCCGCGCTTCGCTCGCTGGCTCTTCAACGGGCATCCTCCGAGCCCCAAGGGCGCCAGGCCGGAGCAAAAAGTCAATCTTCCCGAGATGGTGCCGCTCTACATCACCTACCTGACGGCGGTGCCGAGCGGGACGTCGATCGTTTATTTCGACGACTTCTACGGCAAGGACCGGGTCGAAAGCCGGCGGTTCGCGGGCCTGTTCTAGGCGTCAGCCGGCGCGGCCGTGGTTGAGATAGCGCGGGGTCACCATCGCGTTGTCCGGGCGCCGCTCCTTCTTTGGCGCCAGTCGGCCGAGGTCGAACTCGTGCTCGAACTCGACTCCGAACTTGCCCGATTGCGCCCAACGGACGAGCCCGCGGACGGGGCCGACCCCGACGATGTCGATCGCGAGCACGGCTCCCGGCGAGACCGGCATGTGAGATTCGACCATCGCACCCATCGCCGAGATGTTGCGAAGCTTCACCTCGACCTTGTGCCCATCGATGACCGCCATCGCGCGGCGCATGAGCCGGTGACGCGGCTGGCGGCTGCAGGCGAAACCGTCCGCCGCGACCCTTACGCTGTTCGCGATCTCGCGGGTGACCGAGGCATCGCTCGGCTTCCCGAAGATAAAGCCCTGGACCATGCTGACGCCGAGGTCGCGGATCAGCTGCAGGTCGTCGTGAGTCTCGACGCCCTCTGCGCAGGTGTCCATGCCAAGCGTCTCGGCAAGCGTGACGATCGCCCGTATGATGGCCGCATTGCGGTTTGTCGACGAAGCGGCGCCGCGAACGAAGCTCTGGTCGATCTTGATCTTGTCGAACGGCGCTTTCTTCAAATAGCCGAGCGAGCTGTAGCCGGTGCCGAAGTCGTCCAGCACAAGCCGGACGCCGACCTTCTTCAACTTCGCAAACGTTTCGTCCGTGGAGTCACCCTCGGCAAGAAACACGCCTTCGGTGATCTCTAGCTCGAGCCGCTCGGGGCGAACGTGCGTGTCGGCGAGATGCTTCGCGACCATGTCCGAGACGTGAGGGTCGTTGAACTGAAGCGGCGAGAGGTTGACCGCGATTCTCGCGCCGTCGGGCCAGTGGGTAGCCTCCTCCAGCGCAGTCTTGAGCACCCATTCGCCAATCTTGCCGATGAGGCCCGCTTCCTCGGCGAGCGGGATGAACTTCGCGGGGGGCACGGGGCCACGCGTCGGGTGGTACCAGCGAACGAGCGCCTCGAAGCCCGAAATCTCCTCGCCCGCGGTTCGGACAATCGGCTGGTAGTGGACGGAAAGCTCTTTGCGCTCGATCGCCTGGCGAAGATCGTTCTCCAGCAGCTGACGCTCGGCCGCCTCGCTGTGCATCGAAGACTCGTAGAAGCGATGCTTGCCGCGGCCGGCGGCCTTGGCCGCGTAGAGCGCCAGATCAGCGTTGCGGACGAGGGCGTCGGCGCTGGCGCGGCCGGGATCGCCGATGGCAATGCCAACCGACGCACCGATCGTCACCTTATGACCCTCGATCTGATAGGCGCGGGAGACTTGTTCGATCAGCGTCCGGGCGAGCGATTCGATGAGGCCGATGTCGACGGTGCCAGGGAGCACCGCCTGGAATTCGTCGCCGCCGAGACGGCCGACCTGGCCGTGGTTGCCCATGACCGACTGCAACCGCTCGGAGACCAGCCTGAGCAGCGCGTCGCCGATCGGATGGCCGAGCGTGTCGTTGACGTTCTTGAACCGATCGAGGTCGATCATGAAGAGCGTGCAGCCCTTCTGACGCATGGAGGCATTGCGTAGCGCCTCGTCGAGCGTCTGGCGCATCATGGCGCGGTTGGGGAGGCCGGTCAGGGAGTCGAACCGGGCGAGGCGGGAAATCTCGCGCTCGGACTTGCGCTGCTCGGTCAGGTCGGTGCCGATGCCGCGAAAGCCCAGGAACCGGCCGCGCTCGTCGAAAATCGGATTGCCCGACAAGGACCAGTGGACGTCCTCCTCGCTCGCAGGCCTGACGACCACGTCGGAAAAGGGGAAGCGTGCCGACAGATGGAAGCCGAGTGTCTTCCGCTCCTCGAGGGTGTCGGACTCCTGTTCGACCGAGAGAAGGTCGGTGAACTGCCGGCCGAGGAGCGCTTGCGGCTGAACCTGGAAGTCTTCGGCAAGCTGCATCGAGACGTAGGAGAGCGTTCCAAGCGAATCCGTTTCCCAGAACCAGCCGCGGCCGCTGTTCTCGAACTCGTCGACGAAGTTCAGCGCCTTCCCCGCCTGCCACTCGGCCGCGAGGCGACGACGGCCCCTCGAGAGCGATTCTCTCGTGTTAGCGACGCTGTAGGCGACCATCACGGCCGCCAGCAGGTCGATCGAAAAGGCCACCGCAGGATTTTTCGAGAACAGCAGGGAGACCGTGACGGCCACGATCGCGTTGATCATGGCAAGAGGCGGAGACGCGACCGCCACGATCGACCGAATGAAAAAGCCGGTGGTGATCGCGAGCGTGACGAACGCAGGGTCGTTCAGCGCCAAATTGCCTGCGGCGACGCTCGATGCTGTCCACAGAACGCCAACCGTAGCGAGATAGCCGCACAGCAAGCGGCCGACCGTATGGGGCGCCAACTGCATCCGCCGCCAGCAGACGAGCACGACACCCGCGACCAAGTCGAGCGTGATGGCAGCTGCCATCGGGACGAATACGGAGACGAGGCCTCCCCGCAGCAAGGCCAGGCTATCCTGTATGAGCAAAGTCGCGGCGATGACGAGGTGGCCAGCAAGGAGCAACCAGGGCGCGAAAGTCCAACCGTCGGCGCGCCGCTCCGCCAGCGTCTGGTTGGCGCTGCTTTGCTGATCGACCACGTCGAACAGCAGAGCGTCGCCTATAGACGCGCGCGAAGGGGCAAGACGCTCCAGTTCTGGAGACTTGCCGAACAGCGTTCGACGCATGGACCCACCTTAAAATCGGGCTCCCGTCGCCCGCGCACGTAGGTAAGGCCAGCTAAATAAAGTTAAGGCGAAAAAACGGAGTTACCGCCGGATTAACCCTATTGCTCGGGAAGGAAATCCGGGACCGACAGGTAGCGTTCGCCCGTGTCGTAGTTGAAGCCCAGGATCCGCGGGTGATCGCCGAGTTCCGGCAGCTTCTGCTCGATCGCCGCGAGCGTCGCTCCGGACGATATGCCCACCAGCATGCCCTCCTCGCGAGCCGCGCGGCGCGCCATTTCCTTGGCGGCATCGGCTTCGACGTCGATCACGCCGTCGAGGAGGGACGTGTCGAGGATGCTGGGAATGAAGTTGGCGCCGAGGCCCTGGATCGGGTGGGGACCGGGCTTGCCGCCGTTGAGGATCGGCGACGCCGCCGGCTCGACCGCGAAGACCTTAAGGTTCGTCCACTGCTTCTTCAGCACCTCCGCAGCCGCGGTGATGTGTCCGCCGGTCCCGACGCCGGTGATGATCGCATCGGGTGGTGAGTCCGCGAAATCGCGGAGGACCTCCTGCGCGGTCGTGCGGCGGTGGACGTCGACATTCGCCGGATTGTCGAACTGTTGGGGGATCCAGCTTCCGGGCGTCTGCTCTGCGAGCTCGCGGGCGCGGTCGACGGCACCCTGCATGCCCTTTTCCTTGGCCGTCAGGTCGAACGTCGCGCCATAGGCGAGCATCAGCCGGCGCCGCTCCACGCTCATGCTCTCGGGCATGACGAGGATCAATTTATAGCCCTTCACCGCCGCGACCATGGCGAGGCCGATGCCGGTATTGCCCGAGGTCGGCTCGATGATGGTGCCGCCAGGCTTCAGCTTGCCCGACTTCTCCGCATCCTCGATCATCGACAGCGCGATGCGGTCCTTGATCGAACCGCCCGGATTGGCGCGCTCCTGCTTGATCCAGACCTCGGCACGGTCGCCGAACAGGCGGTTGATGCGAACCGCGGGCGTGTTGCCGATGGTTTCGAGGATGTTGGCGGCCTTCATCAAGCGGACTCCTCTGCGTTGGACCGGCGCAAATCGGGTGCCTCGAAACTTTTTGCAAGGCGCAGCTCCGGGAACCACCAGGACCAGAGCAGCACCGCGCCAATGGCTCCGATACCGCCCGCGATGACTGCGGGCACGGGCCCGATTATTGCGCCCAGGAACCCGGACTCGGCCTCTCCAAGCTCGTTCGAGGCGGAGATGAAGAGAGAGGAGACCGCTCCCACGCGTCCGCGCATTTCGTCGGGTGTGTAGAGCTGGATCAGCGACTGGCGCACATAGACCGAGAACATGTCGGCGGCGCCGAGGAGCGCGAGGCAGGCGAGCGACAAGGTCATCGACCGAGACATGCCGAAAATGATCGTCGCGCCGCCGAAGACCGCGACCGCGATCAGCATCTTTACCCCGACGTTGTACTTGAGAGGCCGGACCGAGAAGAAAGCAGCGGTCAGCGTGGCGCCCACCGCCGGCGCAGCCCGCAGGTGTCCGAGCCCCTCCGAACCCGCATGAAGCACATCGCGCGCGAATACTGGCAGCATGGCCGTGGCACCGCCGAGCAGCACCGCAAAAAGGTCGAGGCTGATCGCGCCGAGGACGAGCCGGTTATGCCGGACGTACTTCAGCCCTTCGACCATTTGCGCCCAGGGATTCTTCCGGTGGGTCAGCTCCGTCCGCGGAATCGGCGGGATGGCGAAGAGACCGAGAAAGGCGATCGCGAACAGCGCGCTGCTCGTCGCGTAGGGGGCGTAAGGTGCGTATGCGTAGAGGTAGCCGCCAAGCGCTGGCCCCAGGATCGCGCCCGTCTGCCACGCCATCGAGGAAAGTGCGATCGCGCGCGGAAGAATCTGTCGCGGCACGAGGTTCGGGGCGAGCGCGCCGAGCGCCGGCCCGGCAAAAGCGCGCGCCACCCCGAGCAGCGCTGCAACGACATAAAGGATCTCCAGCGTCGTGCTGTGGCTCCAGGCGAAATAAGCGAGCGTGAGCGCGCACCCGAATTCCAGCGCCACGGCCGCGCGCGCGATCCAGCGGCGATCGACCCGGTCGGCGGTCCAGCCCGAGACGAGGGTCAGTAGGAAGAGAGGAACGAACTGGACAACGCCGATGATTCCGAGCCGGAACGCGGCTTCCTTCAGGCCCATCGTGTGGCGCGCGATGTCGTAAACCTGCCAGCCGATGACGATGACCATCGACATCTGGGCGATCGTCGTCGCAAGCCGGGCGAACCAGTAATAGCGGAATGCGGGAATTCGAAGCGGTTCGGGGAGGATGCTCACTCGGCGCTTGCTAGGGGTGGGGACTGCGCTCCGCAACGTCCGTTTCATCGGCGCCGCGAAGGATGCCAAGCCGTTTGACGAGGGCAGGCATGGTCAGCCCCTGCACGAAGAGCGAAAAGGCGACGACGACGAAGGTTGTGAGGACGATCGCGGTCCGTTCGGGCACCGCGGGGAGGGCGAGCGCAAGCGCGAGTCCAAGGGCGCCACGGAGGCCTCCCCAGACAAGGACATGCTGATAGCTCGCCGACACGGCCAACTGCGAAGGCCGGAAGAGCGAAGCGAGCGGATAGACGGCGGCCGCGCGCCCCACCAGCACCAGCAGAACGGCCGCGGCAATCGTGGTCAGCCCGACTTGGAGAACGGGCGCACTCGCCAGTTGCATGCCGATCAGGATGAATACGAAGGAGTTTGCGAGGAAGGCGAAGTAATCCCACGCAGACATCAAATGCTCGCGGCCATGTTCCGTGATCGCGCCCCTCGAGCCGACATTCCCGATCACAAGGCCCGCGGCAAGGGAGGCGAAGACCCCCGAGGCATGAAGGTGTTCGGCGGTGAGGAACGATCCATACGCCGCGACGGTCGTTAGCGTGATCTCGACCAGATGGTCGTCGGTCCGTCCTGCCATCAGCAAGGTGGCAACGCCCGCAAGCACTCCGATGATTGCGCCGCCTCCCATCGTCCAGAGAAAGGCCCCCGCGACCTCGGCCGGTCCGGACGATGCGCCGGCAATCACCCCGGTGAGAACGACGAACGCGACCGCGACGACGCCGTCGTTGAGCAGGCTTTCCGACTCCACTAGCACGCTCAGCCGCCGTTCGACCTTGAGCTCACGGAATGAGGCGATCACGCTGACCGGGTCCGTCGCGGCGATGAGCACGCCAAACAGCGAGGCGCCCATCCAGCTCCAGCCGACCAGCCAATGCATGCCTGCGGCGACGAGCGCGGCCGCGATCGCCACACCCGCAAAGGCGAGGAGCAGGGTCACGGGCAATTCCCGCCGGAACGATGTCCACTGAAGCTGCAGCGCGGCTTCGAACACGAGCGGCGGCAGGAAGACGTTGAAGATGAGGTCGCGCGAGAGGGGTATCGTCGGCGCGTTGGGCAGATAGGCAATCCCTATGCCCGCCGCGGCGAGCCCCACCGCATATGGCCAGCCGAAGCGGCGCGTCAGCATTGCGATTAGGCAGGCCGCCAGAAGCAATGCGCCGAGCGGGGCGAGCGGAAAGCCGTGCATGCCCTCGCATAACAAGGCTTTCAGCGGCGGTCTGCACTGCTGCTGTTGTTTAGATCAGTCGGACATCCGCTCGACGATCTGCTGGAAACGCGGGTTTTCGTGGAGCGGCTTCAGGTCATTGTCCTGCATCAGCCATTCACGGTCTCCCTGGCCGGTGTCCACCGCACGGTCGAGAAGCTCCAGGGCTTGCTCCTCATCCTTGCCGAGCATGGCCGCGCAAGCGAGTGTCACCAGGTTTCCGTAGTCGCTCGGCCGCAGTGCCCACGCGCGGTCGATCATCTGCTGCATCTGTCGAGGCTCGCCCAGCAGCGCAGCCACTCCGGCGCCATGCCCGAGAGCGCGCACGTCGCTTGGGTTGAGGCGGAGATGCCGCTCGATCGCGGCCGCGGAGCGTTCGAGGCAGCTCCGTTCACCTTTGCGGTCGCCGAGTGCCTGATATTCCTGGATCGCGAAGACGACGTAGCGATAGTCGTCCGGCGCCAGCTCGAATGCGCGCTCATAGTGACGGATGGCGCCGGCCTTGTCGCCCGCGAGGACGAGGAACCGCGCAGTGCGATAATGGACGTTCGCGTCATCCGGCGCGAGCTCGAGCGCTCGGCTGAAGGCGCTCGCGGCCTTAGGCTCGTGCGACAGCGAGAGCGCCGCGCCCAGCGCCAGATGCGCATCGGCGAGGTTCGGAGCGAGTTTCACGGCGGTCGAGGCCGCCTCGAGCGCCTCTGCTGCCGAATCCTGCCAATCCGGCAAGCGCCACCGCGCAATCTGCACGAGCACGTCGGCGAGACCTGCGAAGGCGAGCGCGAACTCTGGATCGCGGGCAATCGCCTCGCGGAACAGGTCGGCCGCCGTGCGGCGTTCCACCTCCAGCTCCTGCCGGGCGAGATGCCGCGCCCTCACTGCGAGGTCGTTCGCCGTAGGATCGGTGCTCGCCGCATGCGCGATCGATCGGCGCTCGCGGTCGAGGAGCTTGACGCCGAGCGCAGCCGCGACTGCGCCAGCAATTTCGTCCTGGACGGCGAACACGTCCGAAAGCGTTCGGTCGAAGGTCTCGCTCCAAAGCGCGCGGCCGTCCGATGCATCCACCAGCCGCACGCTGATCCGCGCGCGTTCGTCGGATTTTCGGACGCTGCCTTCGAGGAAGCTGTCGGCGTGGAGGGCGAGAGCACGAGCCGCAGGATTTTCGGAAGCGCTCGTGGGCACGATGGCGAGGCCTGGAATCCTCGCTAGCATGGTCACGATCTCTTCGGCGATTCCTGCGCCCAGATAATCGTTCGCGCTCGATCCGAGCTCCCGCAATGGAAACACGGCGACCGAGGGATCTCGGTCAGCCGGGGCGGCGGTCGGCCCGGAAGGGAACGGCGCCGGACCCTCGCCGCCAATAAGCGCACCGAGAGCCGCCGTTACCGATCGCCATCCAATGCCGGAGATGCCGCCTTCCGAAATCCGGACGTCGCCGCACTGAATCTGGTCGAAGGGCATTGGCAGGGGCACGCTGTCCACGCGGGCCTGCACGAGCTTGGCCTGCGCGCGTGCGCGGTCTGCTTCCGACCGCACCCATTGCGACTGGGCGGCCGCTTCCGACCACAGGACCAGCACCGCCTGCGCCGCGTCGAGCTCCGCAGCGATGACGTCGGCGTAGGCGCGATGCGCTGGCAGCTCCTCATCGAACCAGACCGAATAGCCTAGCTCCCGGAGCGCCTCGGCAGCACGCTTCGCAACATCTGCGCTCGTCCTCGCATAGGAGAGGAAGACATCAGCCACTGGCGCGCCCTCCGCTGCGGAAATCTGGCGAGGTGCCGCTCTGCCGCCAATAGGCCTCCAGACCGAGGCGCTTAAGCAACGCCGTAAAGCGCGCATCGCCCCAAAGAGACCGCATCGGCGGTTGGAAGAGGCGGTTAGTGACCCGGTCACCGTCTCCGGCAGGGGGTGCCGTTGCAGCCCACTTGCCGGTACCCAAGTAATAGCCGTCGAGAATCTCGAACGCGGCGTCTGGAGAACCGAGAGCGGCGCAGGCTTGCGCCACCTGAAGAGCTGTCATCGGATTGCGCGTGAGGAAATCCAGGTCGGTCGCCACGGCTGCGGGACGCGGGGCCTTTCCAGCTAGTGCGCCCGCCGTGGTTGCGACCGCATTCACAAAGTCCTGTGAAATCTCGAGCGGCCGCTCGGCGCCGCTGCCCAGGAGGTCGAGCGCTTCGCCTGGACGGCCGCTGTACATCAGATAGCCGAGCCGCGTCTGCCAGACCTGCGGATGCTGCGGCCATCGCTGGACCGCCGTCGCCAGTGCCGCGTCGGCGCCCTGCAGGTCGCCGGAGCACCAAAGATCGACGACCACCTTCCGGTCGGCTCCCGGGATCAGCCATTTCTTGCGATCGAACTGCCTCGAGTAACCGGCGGCGTCCCGCCACCGGCCGACGTTTCCGAGCATATCGGACATGACGAAGAGCAGGATCGGGAGCTTGGGGCTTTTCTTCAGCGCCTCACGATCGGCTCGCTCGACCGTAGACCAGTGACGGTAGACCGGGTCGATCAGGCGCAATGCGCCGAGCGCGCGGGACTCCTTGTCGTCCATCTGAAGCGCACGGGCAGCGGCGGAGCGGCTTCGCATGTCGAGTCCGGGACGCTCCGCGAGCGGGGCGACGCGTTTCCGAACAGCATAAGCCATCGCCAGCCCGCCCCATGCCGTGGCCGAATTCGGAGCAGCCTCGGTCGCATCGGTGAGCAGCGCTATCGCCTGGCGCGTCGAGCCGGGACCCTGTGGATCGAGCGCGTCATTGTCCTGCAGTGCGGCAAGGCCTCTGTCGATCAACAGCTTGGCTTGAGGCGAAACACTCGGACGGTGCAGCGTTCGCCATGCCGCGTAGCCGCCGCCCGCAACAAGGACTGTAGCGCCTCCGCCGATCAGCACTTGGCGGCGATCGACGGGCAAGGTTCGCGTTCGCTCCGCGCGTGCCTGCCCTTCTCGCGGCAGGAGCAGGTCGAGGCTGCGCAGCACTTGCGACCAGCCCGTCTTCGACCTGCCTCCGGCGCCGAGGTCCGCGCATTGAATTTGATCGAACGGCATGGGGAGGCGGACCTGCCCAACGCGGGCCTGCACGAGCTTGTGCAGCTCCCGCGCCCGGTTGGCTTCCGAGCGGACCCAGTGCGACTCGATGGCGCTATCCGACCACAGGACGAGGACTGCTCCCGCCTTCTCGAGCTCGGATGCGATCGTGTCGGCGAAGGTCTCGTGCGCCGGGATCTCGCGGTCGAACCATACCGACCAGCCGGCCTTGCTGAGGCCGCGCGCGATGCGCTGTGCCGCAGCGGCATCCGATCTCGCGTAGGACAGGAAGACGTCCGCCAAGCACGCACCCCGTTTGCCGTCTCTCTACTGCTTGCGAAGCATAAGCGCGAGGCTAGGCTGCGCGGCATGGCAAAACCCAAGTCGCGTTACGTGTGTCAGGCCTGCGGTTCCGTCAGCAGCCGCTGGCAGGGGCAGTGTGCTGATTGTGCGGAGTGGAACACGCTCGTCCAGGAAGCGGCGGAGGTGTCGAGCATCTTTGCGGCGAAGCACAACCTGCAGGGCGGCGGCCGGGTGATCCCGCTCGTCGGCCTCGAAACGCCCGCGGCGCTCCCCGAGCGGCTGCCGAGCGGGCTCGCTGAGTTCGACCGGGCCATTGGCGGCGGCATCGTTGCGGGCTCGGCGATGCTGGTCGGGGGCGATCCGGGCATCGGCAAGTCGACTTTGCTGCTCCAGGTCGCGGCGCGGCTCGCGAGCGAAGGGAACGAGGTTGTCTACGTCTCGGGCGAGGAGTCCGCAGAGCAGGTGCGGCTCCGGGCGGTACGGCTCGGCCTTGGCGGAGCACCGGTACGGCTCGCGGCGGCGACGTCGGTCCGCGACATCCTGACCACCGTTGGAGACGGAGAGCCGCCGGCTCTGCTCATCATCGATTCCATCCAGACGATGCACTCCGACCTCATGGAAGGCGCGCCCGGAACGGTGAGCCAGGTGCGCGCCTCGGCGCAGGAGCTGGTCCGCTTCGCCAAGGAGCGCGGCACTGCGATGATCCTCGTCGGCCACGTAACTAAGGACGGGACGATCGCCGGCCCGCGCGTCCTCGAGCACATGGTGGACACGGTATTGAGCTTCGAAGGCGAGCGCAGCCACCAGTACCGGATCCTCCGCGCCATGAAGAACCGCTTCGGCGGCACCGACGAGATCGGCGTCTTCGCGATGGAAGGGCAGGGGCTGACCGAAGTGCCGAACCCGTCGGCGCTGTTCCTCACGCACCGCGGGGAGGCGGTCAGCGGCACCAGCGTCTTCCCGGCGATCGAGGGGTCGCGGCCGGTGTTGGTCGAGATCCAGGCGCTGACGGTTCGGCTCGCCACGGGGGCGACTCCGCGGCGGGCAGCGGTCGGTTGGGACAGCGGCCGCCTGGCGATGATCCTCGCCGTCCTTGAAGCGCGCTGCGGCCTCAGCTTCGCGACGGCGGAGGTCTATCTCAACGTCGCGGGGGGCTACCGGCTGAACGATCCGGGCGCCGATCTCGCGGTTGCCGCTGCTTTGGTGTCCGCAATGTCTGAGCGACCCGTCCCACAGGACGCGGTGGTCCTCGGCGAGATTGCCCTGTCCGCCGAGATCCGGACGGTGGCCCATGCCGGGCTAAGGTTGAAGGAGGCTGCAAAGCTCGGCTTCGAGCGAGCGTGGGTGCCGAAGGGCGTCAAAGGCACGGACGGCCTCCGCCTCGCCGAATTCGCGAACCTGCGGCAGCTCGTCGACCAGATCCTTGGCCGCTGATCCTCGATTAGCTGTTGGCATCGGCTGTTTCGCTAAGCTAGCGCCGGCCCATGACTGCGCTCGACGTCTTCGTATTCCTCCTGTTGATCGGCGGCGGCGCCGTCGGTTTCGTGCGCGGATTCGTCCACGAGGTGATCTCGATCCTCGCCTGGATCGTCGGCATTGCGATGCTGAAGCTGTTCCACACGCAGCTGTGGACGGGTCTTGAGAACAGCTTTCACACCAGCCCGGCGGGCGGCGCGGTGCTCGCCTTCGCGCTTCTGTTCGTGCCGAGCTTCCTCCTCGTGAAGCTGCTGGCGCGCACGATCGGCGGCAAGACGCGGCGGCATTCGGTGCTGGGGCCGTTCGACCGCACGCTCGGGGCGGGCTTCGGCTTGCTGAAGGGCCTGCTCGGCGCGACCCTCTTCTTCCTGCTCGCCAATCTTGCGACCGACATGGTCTATGGTCCGCAGGCCGACCGGCCGCATTGGATGACCAGCTCGCGAACCTTCCCGCTCCTCAATGCCAGCGGGCGCGCGATCGTCGATTGGTACCAGACCCGAAGCGGCAAGCCGAAGGTGGAAGACGAATGATCCGCCTCCACGACACCATGGCGCGCGAGAAGCGCCCGTTCGTCCCAGTGAACCGCGAGCGGATCACCATGTATGTGTGCGGTCCGACGGTCTACGGACGCGCCCATATCGGCAATGCGCGGCCCGCCGTCGTCTTCGACACGCTCGCGCGGCTGATCCGCCATGAGTTCGGTGCGAAGAGCCTG
>Ga0105248_10003739_pt1 | contig 16884 bp, 15 predicted proteins | sample KBSS34metaG_FD_81524 | JGI IMG/M metagenome (GOLD analysis project Ga0105248, IMG submission 81524) | Switchgrass rhizosphere microbial communities from Kellogg Biological Station, Michigan, USA - KBS S3-4 metaG | ecosystem: Host-associated > Plants > Roots > Rhizosphere > Soil | place... | reverse complement strand
TATTCACGCCCTGCTCTCGATGACCCACGCGATGTTCTGTGCTGGCACCCCGGACCCCTTCCGCAGTCTCGAAGGAGGCGCCTTCGATCAGCTCGATCAACACCTCGCATGGGTTCGCGAGCATTACCCCAACGTCGAGTTCGCGACCGCTACCGAAGCGCTGCTCGAATACCTCGACTACTACACACCGGCGCTCGAGACGTACACGGAAGCGCCGCTCATCGGCGGCAATCCCACCGCAGGCTATTACGAATTCCACGTGCGTCTGCTCGGCGCGGGCATTCGAGTCGATGACCAGCATCCCGCTACCGTGCGGATCGCCGCGCCGCCCTGCTTCTCGCCTGCTGACTTCGCAACTCTTCGCGTCTGGCAAGACTGGAAGACCATCGCGCAGGAAGAAGTCTTCGATGAACGTTATCAACCCGTCGTGACGGTCACGTTGACGAGCCGCTCACCATTGCGCCTCGAAGTCATTCTCCGTCCGGAAGCCATCGCCGCCGCACTCGCCTGCTTTCCCGACATCGCCTTTCACGAACCGCCCGAGCTCCCGAGGCCCGATCTTTTCCGTGTCCGCCCGCCGGTCGCCGAAGGCCCGCGCCTGCGCTTCTATAGCGACGTGGTGAAGTTGCTGATGAACCCTGTTGCGGGTCACAACGAACCGCTCGGACGGCGCGTGCATCCCTTAGGTGGGCTGACGCTCGGTATCGCCCTTACCACCGCGCTACGGGACGCCAGCAACGCGGTTCCCCAACACATCAAACTTCGCTGGCTGCACGAAACCAATCTCGAATCCACCTTCGTCGCTGAAACCGCGGGACCTGTCGTCCGCATTCGCGACGACCACGGCACGCTCGTCGCGCAGGCAGAAGTCACCGTCAAGCCGCAAGCGCCTGCCCCCCAGGAAATATCTGAGCTACAACTTTGGGAGCGAAACTTTCAGTCCGCCCTCTCGACTTACCGAAGCCAGCGCGCGTGGCGAGTCATGCTCGCGGTCCGCAAAATCTACGATGTCGCGGCCCGTGGCACCTGGAAACAACGCATATCTTTATTGTGGTGGATCCCCGCCGCCTTACTTGGTAGCCCTTCCAGGCTTGATGACTACGAACTAAGGTTTCCTGACATCCCCAAAAAGTAAATCTTTTCTCACAATATACCTGCTCAGTTGCGTCTAACCATACGCCTTTGCCATTGACTGTCTTACATTCTTAACAGGAAGATGAGATCGGAGAAAGCCCTAATGGCTGCAAAACCAACTCGAATTCCGGAACCTCCTGCCAAGATGCAGGCCAAGAAACCCGACCCTGAGGCGATCACCGAATCCCAGGTCACCGATCCTCAAGCGTCCATTGAAGAACGCATTCGCCAGCGCGCCCACGAGCTCTATTTACAGCGTGGTGGACACCACGGCGGCCATGAAGAAGACTGGCTCCAGGCCGAAAAAGAGATCCGCGGAGAATTGCCCTCCCCAGCCACTCGACTTTAGTAGGAAGCTCTCACTCACTTACTGGCTATCTAATTGCTAAATGATAGCCGGAGGTGAGTCAATGAGATACATTGCAGCTTGGGCGTTAGGCGTCCCTGGGGTGGTAATCGTGGTATGGTTCCTCCTCGCGCACATGCACTAAAGACACGCTAAAGTAGTTTTTTGGCGACTCCATCTAAACGTTCAACGGCTAAGCAGGTTATCGATGTAAAGCACTCTGATCGCCGCCGCATGATGCTGCTTTCTGCAGTTCTCCTGGCGGCGGTCCTGGCTGCTTACGCCAACCATTTCTGGAACGATTTCCACTTCGACGATTTCCATACCATCGTCAACAATATCTTCGTCACCAGCCTCGCCAATATTCCGCGATTCTTCGGTGATGCGACCCTCTTCAGCACCGTGCCGGTCAACGCAAGTTACCGGCCGGTAACTTCTGCATCGCTGGCCATCGACTACGCCATCGGCCACGGCTACCTGCCGTTCTATTTTCATCTTTCGACCTTCCTTTGGTACAGCGTGCTGCTGATCCTGATAGTCGTCTTCTTCCGCCGTATCATGGAGCCGAACCTCTGGATCGCGTTGGCAGCGGTGGCATGTTTTGGTCTGCACCCCGCAAATGCCGAGACCATCAATTACATCATCCAGCGCGGCGACCTCTACGATACCCTCGGCGTAGTCGCGAGCCTGGTCTGCTTCGCCGCCTTCCCTGCCCAACGTAAATATTGCTGGTATCTGTTGCCGGTGCTGGCCGCCTTTCTCGCCAAGCCTCCGGCGCTGATCTTCCCGCTCCTACTCGTTGCCTACGTGTGGCTGTTCGAAGATCGCAAGCAGGCGCTTCGCGAAACCTGGCCCGCCTTCGCCCTCAGCATTGCCGCGGCACTCTTCATCGGCAAGATGACGCCACCCACCTTCCAGGGCGGAGGCGATCCGCTACGCTACCGCCTGACCCAACCGTGGGTGATGCTGCACTACTTCAAATCGTTCTTCCTGCCCACCGGGCTGAGTGCCGACACCGATTGGACCTACATCCCGCCGTTCAGCGTCGAAGCCCTGTCGGGGTATCTCTTCGTGATCGCGCTCGTGGCTGCGATCTACTACACCGCGCGAAAAAGCGAAACAAAGCCAATCGCCTTCGGGTTGATCTGGTTCATCGTCACGCTGCTGCCCACTTCGCTGATGCCGCTGGCCGACGTCACCAACGATCACCGCATGTTCTTCGCATTCGTCGGAATGGCGCTGGCGGTCTTCTGGGCCCTGTATTTATGGGTGCTCCCGAAAGTGCCGGTACGCCTCGCGGTGGCCGCCCTGCTGATCGTCTTCTGCGCCGAAGCAGTTGGCACCTATACCCGCAACGAAGTATGGAAGAGCGAAGAATCGCTCTGGCAGGACGTGACCGAAAAGAGTCCCAACAACGGCCGTGGCTGGTCGAGCTACGGAGCCGCGCTAGTCAATAAACAGGATTTCGCCGCGGCCCTTGTCCCACTGGAACACGCCGCGCAATTGCGCCCGTACGATTCGGTAGTGGAGTTGAATCTCGCAGTGACCTATGGAGGTCTGAACCGTGATGCGGAAGCCGAGCAGCATTTCCGCAAAGCGCTCGCGCTCGCGCCGGGCATGCCCGATCCACCTCTTTATTACGCACGCTGGCTCGAATCGAAACACCGCTTGCCCGAGGCGCAGGAGCAGGCCGAAGCCGCAATTCAGGCAAACCCGCGAGCCTTCTTCGCCCGCTATCTCTTATTGAAGATCTATTCGGCGCAAAGGAATCGGGCCGCCTTCGACAACCTGATGCAGGACAGCTTGCGCCTGGCGTACAACGACGACACCGCACGCCGCTATCTGGAAGAACGTGCGACCGCCGAGAAGAAGGCCGCGGCAGCCGCCCCACCGCCGACCAGCAATTCGCCCGAAGCGATGCTCAATCTCTCCGCGAAGTATTGCAACGACCGCAATTATCAAGGCTGCATCGACCTGGCGAAGAAGGCGCTTGAGCTCCGCCCGAACTACGCCGAGGCCTACAACAACATGGCCGCCGGTTACAGTTCACTCGAGAAGTGGGACGACGCTATCAAAGCCGCCCGCGAAGCCATCCGCCTCAAGCCCGACTACGAGCTAGCCAAGAAGAACCTCGAATGGGCCGTCGCCCACAAAGCCCAAAGCAAGTAGCTACGGTGGGGCGGCCAATCCTGGCCGCAGCCGACTTTTAGTCGGCTCGCCGCCGCTGGCCCGTTCATCTTCAATTGACAACTGTCCGCGGCCCTTGTGGGGCGGGCGTTTCCGCCTGCCAACCGGCGACGCTCGTTCGGCCCCGGACGCACCAAACCACCCCGAGAAGTCTGTTCGGCCCAAGTAGTTTTCGACCGCCAGGATTGGCCGCCCCACAGGGGCCAATCATCCTACCGCTTTGGTGAAAAAGTCCAGCGATTCGCGGGCAGCACGCTGCCAGGTAAAGCGGCGAGCGTTCGTCCGGCCCTTCGCGATCATCGTTTCCCGTCGCGAAGGCGACGTCAGAACTTCTTGCAACGCATCGCGTAAAGCCGACTCGCTGAGCGGGTCAATGAGCATCGCAGCGTCGCCTGCAATCTCGGGCAACGAAGACACATTCGACGTGATCACCGGCGAGCCCGCCGCCATCGCCTGCGCTACCGGAAAGCCGAAGCCTTCATATAAGGATGGGTACACGAGCGCCGTCGCGCCGGCGAACAGGCCGGGCATGTCCTGCTCGGCGACATAGCCCAGGTAGCGGACACCGGGAATCGGATCGCGCAGGCGCGCCATCGTTTCACTCTGCGCCCATCCGGGCGGGCCCGCCAGCACCAAATCGAATTCCTCGCGAGTCGATTGCGGCAGCGCGGCGTAAGCGTCCAACAGGCGGGCGATGTTTTTACGCGGCTCGATCGTCCCCACGAAAAGTACATAGGGCCGCGCCAATCCCAACCGCCGGCGAGCCGCATCACCCTCGGCGGCCGTCACATCGAAGAAGGCCTGCGCGACGCCGTGGTGAATGACGCGCACCTTCTCCTCGGACAGCTTCAGAATCCGCATCGCGTCCTGGCGAGTCGCTTCCGAGACAGCAATCAGCGCGTCGGCTCGCTTGAGGATTCGCTCGGCGAAATTGTGGTCGGCGGCCACGTTGATCGCCGAATGCGTCTCCGGCAGCAGCCAACAGGTCATGTCGTGGATGGTGGCGGTCAGCTTCGCCCGTTTGGGCGGGTAAAGAAGTTTGCAGGTGTGAAAGACGTCGACTTTGGGGTCGGTCCAGCCGGTAAGGTTGTTGGGAATCCGGTTGAGGAAGAAGAGCGCACCCAGGCGCGCCAGCGTCATGACGGGACTGGTCACAGAGCCTTCGTGATCAAGCCAGGCGGCCTCGCCAAGGAAGGGAAAGAGGCGGATGTCCGCCACGCCCGCAGCTTCTTTTCTAAGGTATTTCGTCCAGTAGTAGAGGTAGTTTTTTACCCCCGCACTGCGGACGAGCAATGGTACCGCATCGATGGTAACTCGGATCAATGCCACAGCTTAGCAGGGTAACAGCGGGTTAAAATGGACAATTAAGCGCCTCAGGGAGATCCTTTCACACAGAAATGCGGATCGTATCCGTTCTCTTCATTTTGCTGGCTGGCACAGGGCTGGACGCGCAGACATTTACCTATTTCTCCAGTGGCGGCAACACTTCGATTTACTCGAACTACAATCCCAATAACCCGGTCGCTCCGAAAGCGCCGGTACCGAATCCTGCACCCGTTATCCAGACATTCTTGCCAGTCCTTCCGGTGGATCAGTATCTCGCGCTCAAAGCCGATATCGCGAAGTATACGCAGTACACGTTCACCTTCCCGACGATTGTCGAAATCTCTTCGCCAGCCGTATCGGGGCCGGCACCACGCGCCACAACTCCTCCGGCAACGGGACCGATCGTCTCGACGCCAACGGCCAGTTGGGAAGGACTGCAGGATACCGAACTCCAGCCGCCTACCCCCGACTTCGTGGTGGGACCGAGCGATGCGCTGATGGTGGTGAACTCGAATATCGGTCAGTTCACCAAGGCTGGCGTGATGAAGAAGCTGACCTCGTTTCAGGACTGGTTCGCCGACGTGCTGGCCAACACCTGCCCGTCGAATTGCCTGATCTTCGATCCGTGGATTGTCTACGACCAACTGCACGGCCACTATCTGTTCCTGGCGAGCGTGACCCCGACTAATCCGCAGACACGCACGTTCTCCTACCTCCTGCTTTCCGTCTCGAATGGGGCGGCGTACGACAGCGGCTGGAAGAACTGGGCGCTCAACGCGTCGATGGACGGGAATATAACAACGCAGAACTGGGGCGACTCCTGGCGGCTGGGTTTCGACAATCAGGCGATCTATCTTTCGGGCAACATGTACAACATCTCGGGCAATTTTCAGTACGCTAAAATTCGCGTTCTGAAGAAGACGGATGTGTACAATCAGGCGGCGACGACATTGCCTTATCAGGAACTCGGCTCGGCGGCGGCGAAGCTGCAGAACGGAAACGGGTCGCTGGCCGATTCGCTGGTGCCGATCCACATGCGCGGGACGCCAGGGCCCGCGTCAGCGGGCCTCCTGGTGAGCGCGACAAACTTCAATTTGCCGTCCACGTTCCTGACGGTCTGGAAAATAACCGATCCGCTTGCTGACACGTTGACGCTGACGCAATCGACCATCACCGGGCTGCTCTCATACAACGTACCGGCGCCCGCGCCGCAGCTCGGGGCGAGCGCCACGCTGGATAGCAGCGATGCGCGAATCCTGAAAGCGGTCTATCGCAACGGCTTTCTCTACACGGCGCGAGATACCGGGTATACCGACCAGGCGACCACCGTGACGTACGACGTGATCGATACCTCGACGATGAAGCTCGCTTCGCAGGCGCGCCTCTTGCATACCAACTCGTTCTACCCCGCGTTCGACGTCCCGGCAACCACGCCCCTGGGGACGCAGTTCGCGACTGCGAACGTGATCACCGGAACCACCACGGCTTCGGACGGAACGCTGACGTATGCCGGGCTGTCGAATAATCTGAAGGCCGGCGTGAGCCCGTTTGTGGTGAACTTTTGCAGCGTCTGCCGCTGGGGCGACTACTTCGGCGGCGCGATCGATCCGATCACGGGCGGACTGTGGGTCTCAGGCGAGTATGCGAAGCAGAGCCTGGTGGGAGGTTTCGGCCAGTGGGGAACGTGGGCCGCCTATTATCCCTGGCTAACCACGCAGGCCTTCAATGATGTGACCTCCGCTTCGGCGTTCTTCGATTACATCAACGTATTGAGTTCCTGGAAGATCACCACGGGCTGCTCGCCGACGACCTTTTGCCCGACGGACCTCGTGACGCGGGAACAGTTGGCGGCGCTGATCGTCCGGTCGATGCTGGGGAATACGTTTACCTATACGACGACACCGTACTTTACCGACGTGCCCTCCACATCGGCATTCTTTCCGTTTATTCAGAAGATGGTGGATCTCGGGATTACGCACGGGTGTACGCCGACGACGTTCTGCCCCGGCAATGCGGTGCCGCGCATGGATGCTTCGGTGCTGTTGGTGCGAGGCAAACTCGAATCGCTGTCCGGCGATAAATTTACGTACCCGACCACACCCTTTTTCACCGATGTACCGGCAACCCTGCCGCAGTTCCCCTATATTCAAAAGATGTATGAGCTAGGGCTGACCTCGGGATGCACCGCAACCCAGTTCTGTCCCAATACCAATCTGACTCGTCAGGAGATTGCGGTCTTCCTGACACGGGCTTTCCTTAATTAATTTATGAGTAGGAATCGAAATCATCGCTGCATCCCGGGAGCAATCGTGGTGTGTTTGCTGGCCGGAGTTGTACACGCCCAGGACACCTATACATCCACCCCGGGGAAGACCACGATCTACGGGAATTACGATCCCAATGCGCCGGCACCCAAGGCACCAGTCGTGCCGGAACCGTCTACTGTTCAGAAGCAGATTCTGACCGCGGTGAAGGATTATGAAGCCAGGCAGGCCGAGATCGCGCAATACTCGCAATCCACCTTTGTGGGCCCTCCGAGGGTTGAAGTGACGGGTGGCGGTGGACCGTTGCCGCGAACGCCAGAGGCGAAAGCCCCGGTGGCTTCCGCACCAGCCCCTAGTTTTGAAGCGCTCACCTATACGGGATTCAATCCGCCTTCGCCGGACATCGCGGTGGGACCCAGCGATGTAGTGATGGTGGTGAACTCGACGATCGGGCAGTATACAAAAACGGGGGTGCAGAAAAAGGCCACCCCGTTCTCCACGTGGTTCAGCGCGGTGCTTCCCACGGTATGCCCGGGGAACTGCCTGCTGTTCGATCCGTGGATTGCCTACGACCAGATGCACGGGCACTTCCTGTTCCTGGCCAGCGCCAAGCCAGCCTCCGTGGATGCGGGTACGACCACTTATCTGCTGCTTTCGGTTTCCAACGGCCCGACTTACGACAGCGGCTGGAAGACATGGGCGATGAACATATCGCAGGATGGCGGCGTAGCCACCACAAACTTCGGCGACTTCTGGCACCTGGGTTTCGACAATGTGGCGGTCTACCTGGCAGGCAATATGTACAGCGTGTCGGGTTTATTTCAATATGCCAAGGTGCGGGTGCTGAAGAAGACCGATCTGTACAACCCGGCACTCACGACGTTGCCGTTCCAGGAAATCGGCTCGGCATCGAAGCCTTTAAAGAACGCGGACGGCACGATTGCGGATTCGCTGGTCCCGATCCATATGCGCGGCCAGCCGACCACCCGGGCCGCGGCGTTTTTTGTGAATTCGGCGAACACGCTGCCGGCCACCTACCTGACCGTCTGGAGAATCACCGACCCGCTGGCGGCAACGCTCGCCATGACAGCGACGAATATCGGCGGCCTGATGGCCTACACAGTGCCCGCACCCGCGCCCCAGTTGGCTTCGGTCGTTCCGATCAATACCAACGACGCGGTGGTCTTGAAGGCGATCTATCGCAATGGTTTTCTCTATACGGCGCGCAATAGCGGTTATCAGGATGCGCCCACCACGATTACGTATGATGTGATCGATCTATCCTCGATGAGGATGGTCTCGCAAGCGAGGGTGACCAACGCGAATGCGTTCTACCCGGCGTTCGATGTTCCCGCGACAGTGGGTTTAGGAGCACCGGCGATCACGCCCTCTGCCGACATGCCTATCAGCGGCACCACCACCACCAGCGACGGACAACTTACCTATGCAGGTCTGTCGAAAAATTTGAAAGCGGGAGAAGACGTATTCTATGCGCTGACTCCTTGCTCCATTTCCAATAGACCTGCCCCGTGCCGTTGGGGCGACTACTTTGGTGGAACCATCGATCCGCTCTCAGGCGGACTGTGGGTCTCAGGCGAGTATGCGAAATTACCGCTGACGGGGTCGGCGATGTGGGGCACCTGGATCGCGCAGTATCCGTGGTCCACGACGCAGAGCTTCACAGATGTGCCGCAATCCTCGGTGTTCTTCGACTACATCAACGTGCTGAGCTCATGGCAGATCACGACAGGGTGTTCGACGACTCCGGTGCAGTTCTGCCCCACCCGTCTGGTGACACGGGCGGAATTGACGACGCTGATTATCCGCTCGATGCTGGGCGACCAGTTCCCGTACCAGCCGACTCCGTACTTCACGGATGTGCCGGCGACCTCGCCGTTCTTCACCTATGTTCAGAAGGCAGTAGAGTTGGGAATCACACACGGCTGCACGGGGACTACGTTTTGCCCGGACGGCTCGGTGCCGCGCATGGATGCTTCGGTGCTGCTGATCCGGGGCAAACTGGTGACGTTGTTCGGCGACAACTTCTCATACCCGACGACACCCTTCTTTACGGACGTGCCCGCCACCAGCCCGCAATTTCCCTACGTTCAGAAGATGTACGAATTGGGAATGACGACGGGCTGCACCCCGACGCAATTTTGCCCGAACAACAATCTGACACGGCAAGAGATCGCCGTATTCCTGACACGCGCTTTCTTAAATTAGAGAGAGCGTAGAGTAAAGGTGGAGGAATAAAAGGACCGCTCCCTTGCAGTCGCGGCTCGGTAGATTCCGGACGTTGCCGAGCCGCGACCGCAAGGGAGCGGTCATCCTCCTAAAGGTAGAACTTACGATGCGTTTTCCGTTGTACGTAATCGCAATTCTATTCCCGGTAGCGCTTCAAGCTCAAACATTCCCGATCAGCGCCGGTTATGCGACACCTCAACCGATCGATGTATCGCCTGGACAGGTGATCACGATCTTTGCCAAAATTCCGGGAAGGCAGCCCACCGCCAGCGTCGCGGCCCCTGCTCCATTGCCGAGTACGCTGGGCGGCTTCACGGTGCTGCTGCGGCAGACGTTTATCGATCCGATCTCGATTCCGATTCTATCGGTGTCGGATGCGCAGTCCTGCTCCAACCTGATGCCTCCGCAGTGCGAAGTAGTCAGCCAGATTACGGTACAGATTCCATTCGAATTGATGCCCAATAATCCGCATTTGAGCCTGCCGGAAAACTTCGCGCGACTGGAAGTGAGCTACAACGGCACCCAGACGAGCTCGCTGTTTCTGAACCCGCTGCCCGACAGCATTCATGTCTTGAATTCGTGCGATCCGGCGGCAGGCTTGCCGGCGGCAGCCAGTTGTGTGCCGATGGTGGCACACAGCAACGGCAGCTTCGTGACGTCCGATAATCCGGCGCGAGTGGGCGAGACGGTGACCATGTCGCTCGTGGGAATGGGACAGCCAGCAGGATTGGTAACGACAGGCATCGCAACGCCAGCCGGATCACCGACGCTCGATGGCGTGCTGATCGGGTACGATGCGCGGGTAAATGCATCGGCGAGTTTGCTGGCGCCGACGGCAGCGTTTCCGATCCAGTCGGCGCAGTTGCGGACAGGTGCGGTGGGAATCTACGACATTCCGATTCTGATTCCGGCGTTGCCCGCGGGAGTGGGAGCCTGCAGCAATATCGTACGTTCCAATCTTACGGTGAATATCCGGCGGACGACGTCTTTCGATGGCGTTGGAATTTGCGTGACACCGACTCCGCAGCAGGCGGGCCTCTCAGGGCGCATCGTAGTAAAATAGCGGGGAAAGCGAAAGCCCAGGATTTTCACCGCTGTGTTGAAGTGTGCAGCCTTGAGGACCCGAATTTCCAGTTTCGCTAGAAACGAAATCCGAATGTTTAAATCGGCACTACTTTTGATTCCGCTCGTATTCTGTTCCTGTGCGCCCCGCCAAGACAGCGCGGCTGCGCGGACCGACGATCAAACCTCGAACGGACCCAAGCCCGAAGCCTTGTTCCCGGTGAAGGTGACGGGAGGATACGGCTACATCGACACCAGCGGGAAGGTGGTGCTGAAAGGACCCTATGGAGGGGCCTCACGGTTTTCCGAAGGCCTGGCGGCGGTGCAAATGACGAAGGCCGCGCCGGTAGGCTACATCGACACCACCGGCAAAATGGTCATCGCGCCGCAGTTCGGTTTGGGTGATCCGTTTTCCGAAGGCATGGCGGCGGTGATGCAAGACCGCAAATGGGGCTACATCGACAAGACCGGCAAACTGGTCATCCCGTTTTTGTTCGGTGCGGGCCAGCCATTCGTGAATGGACGTGCAGCGGTAGTGAGCCTGGCCAAGGGCATACCCGAATACGGCTATATCAACACCAAGGGCGAATTCCCGAACGAGACGCGCTATGACATGGCGATGCCGTACGGCGAAGAGCTGGCGGCGGTGCGTTCCTTTGCGGAGAAGTTCAAGTTCATCGACGTGGCGGGCAAGGTGGCGATTCCGCCGCAGTTCCTGTCGGGCGGACAATTCGCCGAAGGCCTGGCACCGGTGCAGGCACAGACGCCCGAAGGCGTGCGGTGGGGCTACATCGACAAGCAGGGAAAGATGGTAGTCCCGGCGAAGTACACCAACGCTTTGCCGTTTGCCGAGGGCCTGGCGCCGATTCAGCTGCTGAGCGGCAAGTGGGGCTTCATCGATGCCAAGGGTGCGACCGTGATCGCACCGCAATGGGATCAGGCAGGATCGTTTGCACACGGACTGGCGCAGGTGTGGGTGGGTACGGATAAGTTCGGCTACATTAACAAAGACGGCAAGTTCGTTTGGGAAGTGCAGTAGACTTCGGCAACAGTGGCATTCTTCAAACACAGCATGTCTGTGGTCGAGACGGATTCGATCGGTGAGGGAACGCGGATCGAAGCGTTCTCGCACGTCATGCCGGGGGCGAAGATCGGGCGCGATTGCAAGCTTGGCGATCACACGTACATCGGCAACGGGGTAACGATCGGCGACCGGGTCACGGTCCACTGCGGCGTGCAGTTGTGGGATGGCGTGACGATCGAAGACGACGTGCTGATCGGGCCGAACGCCACCTTTATCAACGACCGCTATCCGCGGAGTAATCAGAAGCCGGAGCGCGTGCTGCCGACTCTGGTGAAGCGGGGCGCCTCGATTGGCGCGAATGCCACGATTCTGCCGGGCATCACACTGGAAGAGCAGGTGATGGTGGGGGCGGGCGCGGTGGTAACGCGAAACGTTCCGCGAAACGCAGTGGTGGCGGGGAATCCGGCGCGCATCATCAGTTATGCGGGCGTGCCACGGCCGGTAGCTCCGGTACTGTCGCCAACGCGGCAGGAGACCGGCACGGAAGAGACGCGGGTGGCGGGCGTGATTCTGCGGCGGTTACCGGTAGCTCCCGATTTGCGCGGCGCACTTTCCTTCGGAGAAGTGAACCAGCACATTCCCTTTGAGATCAAACGCTACTTTCTGGTGTTCGACGTTTCGAACGAGCATGTGCGCGGAGAGCATGCGCACCGCAAGTTGCACCAGTTTCTGATCTGCGTTCACGGGCGATGCTGCGTGGTGGCGGACGACGGGGTGCAGGCGCAGGAGTTCGTGCTGGATGCTCCGAATCTGGGGCTGTATATTCCTCCGATGACGTGGGCGGTGCAGTACAAGTATTCACGCGATGGCGTGCTGCTCGCGTTCACTTCCGATTTGTACGATCCGGCCGATTATATACGCGATTACGCGGAATTCCGTACTTTGAAAAGCGGGCAGTAATGAATGAAAGTACCGCTCCCTTGCGGGTCTGTGAAAAAATTGGCTGTCTCCCGTTTAGTGGGGCGGGCAATCCTGCCCGCAGCCGGCTTTTAGCCGGCTCAAAGCCGCCTGAAAGGCGGCTGCGGCCACGATTGGCCGCCCCACAAGAGTTTTTTCACAGACCCTTGCGGTACATTCTTGTTTCATCGCGATGAAGTATGATTCTGCTCAACGACTTTAAGCGGCAGTGGGAGGACACGGCAGCGGGCGTTCTGGCGGCGGTGGCCTCAGTGGGGGAGAGCGGCTGGTACGTGTTGGGCCAGCATGTCGCGGATTTCGAGCAGGCATTCGCGGCAACGTGGGGACGGCGATATGCGGCGGGAGTGGCGAGCGGGTTGGATGCGCTCGAGATCTCGCTGCGGGTGCTGGGATGTAAGGCCGGCGATCGCGTCCTGACCACTCCGCTTTCGGCGTTTGCCACGACGCTCGCGATTCTGAAGATCGGCGCGGTGCCCGTGTTCGTGGATACGGACCGGACCGGGCATATCGATCTGAGGTTGTGTCACGAACTGCTCGAGAAGCGGCCGGAGATTCGCTATTTCGTTCCCGTACACCTTTACGGGAATGTGCTGGACATGCGGACACTGGCAGCATTGCAGGCGGACTTCGATTTGCGGGTAGTGGAAGACTGCGCACAATCGGTATTGGCGAAACCCTCCGGGTTGGTGGGACAGCTGGCGGCGACGAGTTTTTATCCCACGAAAAATCTCGGTGCGCTGGGAGATGGCGGCGCCATTCTCTGCGATGACGCGGAGCTCAACCGGCAGGTACGGGTGTTACGCGATTACGGGCAGAGCGCGAAATACCGGCATGACGAGATCGGATACAACAGCCGGCTGGATGAAGTGCAGGCAGCCATTCTCGATCGCGTGTATTTGCCGGCCCTGGAGAAGTGGACCAAGCGGAGAAGGCAGATTGCCGCGCAGTATCGCGAGGGGATCGCGCATGCAAGCCTGGAGTGTCTGGCTGCGCCCCCGGAATCGGAAGGGGTGTATCATCTTTTCCCGATACTGGTGAAGAATGGCAAGGCGGAATTTCTGGCGTACATGCGGCAGAAGGGGATCCTGTGCGGCGAGCACTACCCGATCGCGATTCCGGATCAGGCGGCAATGGCGCATGGAGAATGGGAAGCAGCGACGGGACTGGAAGAGGCACGGCGGATCGCGAAAAGCGAAGTGAGCCTGCCGATTCATCCTTACCTGTCGGATGCTGAAGTGGAATTGGTGATGGGCGCTTGCCGGGAATGGCGGGTGGATAGAGACACCGCGGCTCGGCGATGAGGGATTTTTGAAGTGTACAAGCGGCCGGCCCGAGGCAGAGAATTTTCCTCCCCGAAAATTCCCGCCCCAGACCGACCACCTGAACTGCTGAAACTTCCGGATCGCGAATCGCTTACCGGGAAGTGCCGAGGGTTCGAACCCCGAGACCTCTTCGTTTTGCCGGGGCAGCCCGCCAAGACTGCCTTATGTCGACTTACGAAGAGTTCAGTCCACCTGAAATTGCAACCACCCTGGCCAGGGAACAAGCTGTTGCGGCCCTGCGCGGTGGGGCGCAAGACCTTCGGTACGAGCACAGAGTAGCAGACGAGTGTTCTCAAACAGGCCTGTTTTCGAATTGGCTGAAAGTGGAGTAGCGCTTCGTTTTCTGAGAGTTAGGCGGTCGGGAAAATTATTTTCCGATGCTGTGACCGGAATCGGCAGATGGAGCGATCTGCCCACAAGTAAGTTTGGATATCTACTTGCTACTTGAACTGTGTCAGTTGGCCTCTAAGGAGAACACATGAAAAATAGTACAAAAGATGAAGTCCAGGGCAAGGTTCACGAAGTAAAGGGTGCGTTGAAAGAGAAACTGGGACACGCGACAAACAACCCGGACCTGGAAATCGAAGGCCAGGACGAAAAGTTGGCTGGCAAGGTGCAGAAAAAGGTTGGTCAAGTCGAAAAGGTTGTGGGACAGTAGCCTTTCACGGCACTTACCCCCTAAGAAAGGCTGAGGTTGAAACTTATGTTACTACTGGTTATTCTCCTGATCCTATTGCTCGGCGGCGGCGGCGGTTACTACGGCTACGGCCGATGGGGATATGGTGGCGGCGCGGGCATCGGGCTCGGTACAGTGCTGTTGATTATTCTGCTTTTCTACATGTTGGGCGGACTGCATTTCTAGAGATGGAAGCGAGGGGAACGGTGCTGCGCCGGAGGGGGGAATGGGAACTCCTGAAGGGCCCTCCGGCGCACGGATACTCTTGCTGAGAATTTCTTATTAAGAAGCCGAGGAAGCGCCGCTGGCGGAACCGCTGATGACGTTTTCAATCATGCGGCGCAGGGAATCGGCTTTGAAGGGCTTCCAGATGATGCGGTAGGGATTGTTATCGCCGACCACGCGGGCGATTTCATGGGGTCCATAGCCGGTCATCAAGATGATGGGCGTGTTGGGATAAATCGCCTGAATGCGCTTGGCGAGTTCAATGCCGTTCATACCCGGCATGATGACATCCAGAAGCGCTAAGTCCAGACCTTCGCTATTTTTTTGGAGGAGCCGTAAGGCCTCCTCTCCACTCGTTGCCTGCAAGACGCGATACCCATCCAAGTTCAGGATCTGATAACACAGCCGAAGTACACCGGGTTCGTCGTCAACCAGCAGAATCGTTTCCAAAGATATATCCTCTCCCCGTTCCCGTTAAGTGGCATTTCCCAGAGACCGATGCCAATGGTTGCATTTTACCTGACGGGATAGAAGGCGGCATTAAGCATATTTCACCCGATGCGAAGATTTATCCAGCGCGGTGTGGTGAGCCACTATTGGTGGTGTATTGAAAAGATGGTGCTTGCGGGAAGTTGAGGGGCGGCTTTGGCAGATTTTCGCCGAACCAAAATGGCTAGTACGGCGGGTACGTTTTCTACCTTTATGCTGACGCCAATCCAGCGGCTGACGATCAGTTGCGAACCATCTTTTGAGATGTGCCAGCCTCAAGGTGGTCCAGGCGTCGTAGAACCACACTTCGGCCTATAGTCTTGGCGGTTCCTACGCCCCCGCTGGCTGGCTGAACTGGTTGCAGTGCGGCATCACAGGTGGCAGGGCGAGCGACGCCGTTCAAATCCAAGACCAGTGGCGTCGTTGCGACAGAGGCTGACAAAGCCATCAGACGCATTGTTTCGCCTCCATACCGAACAGGCGATGAACCGTGGCGACCAGGAGGGACGGCGGAAACGGCTTTGACAGAAAGACGTCGCCCCCGACGCAGTAGGGCGCGTTCGCTTCGCAGGACAGCAGGACAATTGGAATCTGCGGAAACGCTTCTTTCACTCGGCTGGCAAGCGTGGCCCCATCCATTTGCGGTACGGAGTAGCTACTGACTACGACGCCAATCTCACCCCCAAGGTCTTGCACCTTTGAGAGAGCACTCACGCCGTCGCCAGTTTCTAATACTCGAAAACCAGCCCTGGATAAAACCACTCGAATGAGCGACCGCAGTTGAGGATCACCTTCAACGATCAAGACCGGCAGGAACACGTTAGGCCAACTTTCGGGAGGCGCCCCACGCGCTTGGCTTTGCTTTTAGCCCTTATGGGAGGTTAACACTGTAATATCTGAAATCTCAAAGATCTTTTGAGGTGAGCCACCACTGCCCCTAAAGGTAGGGTGCGGCAGAATTCGGCTACTCGCTATAAGATGTAGGACAAATGCCTAGATGAACTACGTGCATGCTGTAAGATCTTCGAGTAAGTTACAGTCTGAGTCAGCGAGTACTTTTGTACCGGAAGTCTTCAGTAAGTACTGTCGCGATCGACTGGTAGACCTCAGCTATACACCCGCTTGACAGGTTTCCCTTGACATGCTCAACACTCTGACCTACACTCACTGTGTAACTGCAATCTCTGCCCAACCAGAGTGCTCGGCAGAGGCACCCCGTACTCCTATAGCCCTCTTCTTGAAGGAGGTACGCGTAGTTGAGAGATTGCCCATTCACTGAACCTGCCGCGTCGCCTCGTTTGGCTTCCACGACGCGATAGTGTTCCATCGCTACTTCACGCAGAGAAACCTACTGGCGGGTCGGAGGACTGATTTTCTCCCAGTCTGGCCGAAAATCGCGAACTGGGATATGGATCTCGACAAAACCATCCGTCAATTACACATGGAACTCGCGATGATTAACGAAGCTATTCTCTGCTTTGAGCGGCTGGAGTCTTCGTCTTCGATGGAAGACATCGAATCGTCAACAGTAGAGAAGAAGGATCATCCGGATATGGCAGCGACGATACCAGGAGCGACGGATTAATGCCAAGAACTAGGGTCAC
>Ga0105248_10003735_pt1 | contig 16889 bp, 17 predicted proteins | sample KBSS34metaG_FD_81524 | JGI IMG/M metagenome (GOLD analysis project Ga0105248, IMG submission 81524) | Switchgrass rhizosphere microbial communities from Kellogg Biological Station, Michigan, USA - KBS S3-4 metaG | ecosystem: Host-associated > Plants > Roots > Rhizosphere > Soil | place... | reverse complement strand
TTACAAGATCGGGGTGCCAATCGTTGAAGGTATCAAGGGCGGTCAAGCCGTCCGCCGCCGCTCGCACTTCGTAACCGCGAGAACTCAGTCCTGTGCGTAGAACCCGTGTCAATTGGGGCTCGTCATCAACTACTAGAATGCGAGGTTTGTCGTTCATAGCTTCTCGCCAGCGGTAATCAGTGGCTCCGAGTCGGGCACTATCTCTTCATCGCCAATTGGCAGCGTAAACACGACTCGCGTCCCCTTGCCGCCTGTACCTGCTTCAATCCAGATCTTGCCTTCGTGTGCTTCGACAATTCCTTTGGCAATCGCCAAGCCCATGCCGGTGCCGGAAGGCTGTTGCGTACTAATGTCTCCGTCACGGGTGGCCCTGAAGAATTTTTCGAAGACTCTTTCTCGAAGTTCAGGAGGAACTCCAATACCTTCATCTTCCACTTCGACCCGAATCAGATCCTCGCCCGCACGTCTCGCGTTGATGCGAATAGTGGAACCTTGGGGTGAATATTTCGCTGCGTTATCAACGAGTGTATAGACCACTTCGCTGACGGCTCGTTCATCAACACGCACCACCGGCAACTCTTTCTCGATATCGATCCGGACGAAGTGTCGCTGCGTAACCGGCTCCGCACGTGTAATTGCCGCTGACACCATCTCATCTATGGGTCCCCAGCGTCGACGGAGTCCCAACTCGCCAGCCTCGATGCGCGCCATTTCGATTAGTCCGCCGATGAAACGATTAAGCCTGTCACTTTCCTCGTCAATGATCTCCAACATCTCAAAACGAGAGGCCGCATCTAATGAGACCGGCTGATTATCTTCAGTGCGACCCTTTGCTTCGTCGATAAGAGTCGTAATCGAAGCTTTGATCGATGCGAGCGGAGTGCGCAGATCATGTGTGACTGCATCGAGTAACGCCGACTTTAGCTTCTCGCTCTGCTTTAACGCTTCAGCATGACTGGCCTTCTTGAAAGCGAGTTGCAGTTGTTGATACAGCCTTTCGATTTCGCTCTTGGCTAGTTCAGCTTCCTGCGCTCTCTGTTTTGCCCGAGCTGAGAGCTGACCCACTGCGATTGCGGTGGTAAAGAAGACAATCAGTGCGACCCAGTTTTGCAGATGCGCAATCGTGAGCGTGTAAAGAGGGGGCAGAAAGAAATAGTTAAAGCAAACCGCCGACACCACTGATGCTAAAAGGGCCGGCTTGCTACCCCAAAAGAGCGCGACGAAGAGAACCACCAGAAGAAAAGCCAGCGCAACGGTGGTCGCGTTTATTTGCTCGTGAAACGGACCAAGTAAAGCAGTCACAACGGCTGCCCCGAGAAGCGCCCCGATGTAACCGGTCCATCTCCTGCTTGAAAACTCGATTACCACGGCAACATTGTATGGCAGTTACTGGAAACTACGCATGTTCATTCAGTTCGGCGCTTACGTTGCCAGGTTTATAGCGGTTGGAATGGAAGGTTACTAAGACTGGAGCGGGCGACGGGATTCGAACCCGCAACCCTCGGCTTGGGAAGCCGATGCGCTACCGTTACGCCACACCCGCTCAACGTTGGGAAATTAATATCACAAAGGCGGGGGAGTTGAACACCGTCAGCGCGCGAGCGCGTCAGCGCAGGTAGTGGCGTAACACTTCTTCCCAACGGCCCTGCGCTTTGAGGATCAACTCGACTGCTTCGCGCACAGCGCCGCGGCCGCCGCGCGCAGTGGTTACGTAATGCGCGTGTTCGCGCGTCTCATTCGCCGCGTCCGCGACCGCAATGCCGAGACCCGATTGCAGCATCAACGGCAAGTCATTCAGATCGTCACCCGCAAACGCGACTTCAGCGTTCGTCAGTCCCGCTTGCGCCACGATCTCCGCAAACGCCTGTTCCTTGTCTTCGCAACCCTGCCGCACAAAACTCATCCGCAGGCTTTCAGCCCGACGCGTTACGGCGCTCGACGTACGGCCCGAGATGATCCCCGACTGCAGTCCCGCCCGATGAAGCAGTTCGAGCCCGAGTCCGTCGCGTGTGTGAAACGCCTTCTGGTCGTCGTCATGCTCGAGAATCCATATACGCCCGTCAGTCAGCACACCATCGCAGTCCATCAAAAACAACTTGATGCGCGCGGCTCGCGATTGAATCTCCGAATCCGTCACTTTACCTCAAACAAGTCGATGCCCGACAACTTCAACCCACCCGGCGTTCGCGCAATCAACAACACTGCCGTGCCCGATCCCACCGTGCCGAGTTTGTTCAAACGAATCTGCACGTCGGCGGCGATCAAGTCGGCGCTGAGCTGCTCCGTGCGCACCACTTTCGTTTCCCACACTTCCGTGCCGATACTTGCGTTCACAAACTTTGTCAGCTCGCCGGAAACAACTCTCGACTCCAGCTCCGCTTTCTTGTTACTCACGACCGCCTGCGAAAGCTGCGTCACAAACGCCTGCACCGCCGGATCGACCGCGGGCGCGTTGTTCGCCGCCGCTTCAGCGCGAATCCGCGCCAGCCGCGCTGTCAACGACGACGGGTAATCACGACTCGCAATCACCGCGTCGTTGAATCGTTTCGCCGCTTCCGCCGGTTGATTGCGTTTCATCGCGATCTCGCCAAGACCGATGTTGGCCCAGGCAAGCGTCGCCGCAAACGGCAACCCTTCTTCCAGCGCTGAACGAAACAGCTTCTCCGCTTCTTCGAGTTTGTTCTGACCGAGCAACGCGCGCGCGAGCAGAATCCGTGCCTCCTGAAAACGCGGCGCCGTATTCACCATCCCGCGCGCAGTGGCTTCAGCTTTGACAAAATCCTGCGCGCCGAGCTGCAACGTCGCTTCGTTCAACGCGTCCGGCAGATCCTTCCCGCGCGGCACCATGTCGTTGCCGTAATCCATTTGCGGATAAAACTTTTCCGGATCGACTTCCACGCGCACGATCTTCGAAGGCGGCGCCTTGAACACTGCTTCGCCAAAATTCTTCGCCGGCACGGTCGCTTCCGCCGTTACGACTTCGCCACGTTCGGTCGTCGCCGCGACAGTCACGTTGACGTCAATCGAGCCGATGTTACGCAACGCCGAAACCCAATCCGCGCCACGCTGTTGCGGCACGCCAATCATCAGGTCGGTATCGACGACCTGATCGAGCTGCTGGTCTATGAGGCTCTTCAAACTCTCGCCCCCACGCGTCGCGAGCGCCTCGCGCAATCCCGCCAACGTCAAACCCGCCTGCTCCGTTCTGGCCGTCTGTAGCGCGCCCTTCAAAACCTCCATGAAACCAGCGTGACCGAGCTTGCGATCCACCAACCGCCAGAACATCGCGCCGCGGTTCGGCACGGAAGCGAAATAAGTGCTGTCCAACTGGCTCGCGCGCGCGAGTGGTCCGTCGCGTTGGGCCACCGCCGCATACCCGATCCGCTCGCGATACAACTCCGACTGCACGGCGTCCTTCCCAAACTGCTTCTCCAGAAACTGCGTCGCGAGAAAACGCACGAGCGCGTCGCGTAACACGCCGCTGCCTTCACCACGCACTGGCGACTGCCCGCTGATCCATAACCTCACCACCGTTTCCGCAACCGACAGCGCAGTCTCCGCGTCGATCTTCGGCAGGCGCAACGTGTCCGCGTCAAACAGCACCGTGCCGCCGTCACTGAAACCAGCGCCGCGTCTGACGGCAACCAAACGCACCGGCACATCGGGCGCAGGTCCAAACGTCGCCGCATAAAACGCGCGCGCAGCGCCGGTGAAAGCAATCAACGCCTCCGCGCGCTTGCGCTCTTCCGCGCCCATTCCCTTCTCCATCAACACGACGATGCCCTTGCCGTCGGCAGTCCCCTCGACCTTGTCCCAGTCACCCTGAACAAAGAACGGTTGGCTGTGCAACGTCTGTTCGAAAGCGATCGATCCGGCGGAGCCGTTCTTTTCCACGCCTGACGAAACGACGTTCGGCAGGTTCACTGACAAACGAAACGGCGCGATGTCTGCGCCGCGCACGGTGAAAGGCGTGTTGGGCATCGGATACCAGAACGCGAGCGGCAGAAACTGTGTGCCGATCGGACTGATCGCGGAGAGTCCGGTGTTGCTCTCAACCGGCAGCGAGTAAGTCACGGTCACCGAGGTTGAACCACTCGGCGCGACTGACGCGGGCAACGAGATCTCGATCCGCTGCAAGTCTCCGCGCGGCTCCACGCCGGGACGAAACGTCGCCGCTGCGCCCGCCACGGCCACCGATTTCACACTCGCTTTCGAGTTCAAGCGCACGGTGAGTGTTCGGCCTGCGCTGCCGCCGACGTTCGTCGCGTTGAGAGTGGCGACGACGTTGAGCACGCGCTCCGTTTGTTGCACGTTTGCGGCAACGTCGAACGCAGTAACCTGCCACACGACCGACGCAGTTTGCGCCGCGGCGTGCGCGCAGACGCACAGCAAGAGAATGAATGAAAGAAGCGTTTTCATAGATGAAGAGAAACTTTGTGGATTAATCTCGCGTCGCGTTTCGCATCAGCTCGTGGATGTCGCGAATCATGAACAGCAACCCCTCGAGACGCGCCAGCGGCAAAGCGTTTGGACCGTCCGACAGCGCTCTTTCCGGGCAATCGTGAACTTCCATGAACACGGCGTCCACTCCGCAAGCTACACCCGCGCGCGCGAGGGGTTCGATGTATTCCGCTTGACCGCCGGTTGCATGTCCGAGCCCGCCCGGCAGTTGCAGCGAATGCGTCACGTCAAACACGACCGGCACGCCGAAGCCCCGCATGATCGGCAGCGAACGCATGTCCACCACGAGATTGTTGTAACCAAAACTCGCGCCGCGCTCGGTCAGCAACAACTTCTCACAACCCGCTTCCCGAACTTTATCTACGATGTTTCGTGCATCCTGCGGCGCCAGAAACTGTCCCTTCTTGACGTTCACTGCCCTGCCCGACTTCGCCGCCGCCACCAGCAGATCCGTTTGCCGGCACAGGAACGCGGGAATCTGCAGCACGTCCGCCACCGCTGCCACCGATTCAACCTGCGATACGTCGTGCACGTCGGTCAGCACGGGAACGCCGAGCTCTTCCTTGATCTGTTGCAGCGTCTCCAGGCCGGCTTCCATGCCGAGGCCGCGAAAGCTGCGGATCGACGAACGGTTCGCTTTATCAAAGGACGACTTGAACACGAAATCGAGACCGGCGGCGTGCGCGCGTTGCAGACACTCGCGCGCCATCATCATCGCGTGCTCGGGCGACTCGATCACGCATGGCCCAGCGATGACCGTCAGCCGCCCATCGCCAAACGTAGCGTTCCCCACACTGAATGCTTTAATGCTGCTCATCGCGCCACTGAGTATACGTCATTCACTTTTATCCGTCTTATCCGTGGCCCTCGTTTCTCTCAGCTTCGCGATGTCCACGATCAAGCGCCCCGACGGCGACTCCAGCTTCGCGCCGCGCAGCGCCTTGATATCCGGCGCGCTCGTGGTCGCCTGGTGTTCCAACCCGAGTCGCTCCGCAATTTTGAGCAGCTCGTAACGAAACTCGGCGGCATTCGCAGGTCTCGCAGCCGGGTCTTTCTCGAGCGCGTGCAGCACAACGCGCTCGACGTCTTCCGGAATCGCCGCGACGATCTCTCGCGGCGCGCGCGGTTGATCATTCGCGTGCTTCATCGCGATCTCGACCATGGAAACTCCGGTAAACGGCGCCATGCCGGTCAACATTTCGTAAAAAATGATTCCGAGACTGTAGACGTCCGCAGCCGGCGTGAGGTCGTGTCCTTCGTGTTGTTCGGGAGACATGTAACGCGGCGTGCCGATCGGGGTTCCGGGCAACGTCATCGCGCTAGCGTCTTCATCGTCGAGCGTATCCGCGGCGAGTTTCGCGATGCCGAAGTCGAGCACTTTGACCATCGCCGGCAAATCCGCGCTCTTCGTCACCAGGATGTTCGATGGTTTCAGATCGCGATGGATGATGCCCGCTTCATGCGCGGCCGCAACCGCTGCTGACGCTTGCAACATGATCGAAGTCGCACGCGCGGTTTCGAGTGGCGCTTCCTTGCCGAGGATCTCGCGCAACGTGTGACCCTTCAGCAACTCCATCACGATGTAGACCAGACCATCCGGCGTTTGCCCGAAGTCAGTCACGGAAACAGCATTCGCGTGGTGCAAACGCACCGCCGCGCGCGCTTCGAGTTGAAAGCGCGTGCGCGCTGCTTCATTTTCGACAAATCGCGGATGCAGCACTTTGATCGCCACCGGCCGGTCCATCAGCAGATGGCGCGCGCGATAGACCGTCCCCATGCCGCCTTCGCCGAGACGTTCTTCGAGGTAATACTTTTCGTCCAGGGTTTGATATATGAGTGGATCGTTATTTTGCAATCAATCACCACTGGTGACGCTCATACGCTCCGGCATCACCAGATCGACCTCGCCATTCTTCTCCATCGAGGTCTCTGACTGCAAACGGTTTTCGTAAGCAGCGCGAACGAACGACGCGAACAACGGATGGGCGTTGAGCGGTTTTGATTTGTATTCCGGATGAAACTGGCAACCCACGAACCACGGATGCACGTCGCGCGACAGCTCGATCATCTCGACAAACTTGCCGTCAGGCGACACGCCGCTGAACACGAGTCCTTCGCGTTCGAGCCGCTGCCGGTATTCGGGATTGAACTCATAACGATGGCGGTGACGTTCGCTGATCTCTTCCGCGCCGCCGTAGATATCGCGCACGAGTGAATTCGGCGCGAGCCGGCAGAGCCACGCGCCGAGTCGCATCGTGCCGCCCAGCTCCTCCACGTTAACGAGATCGCGCAACTTGAAGATGATCGGATGCGGTGTGTCCTGGTCAAACTCCGTTGAGTCAGCATCTTTCAGTTCGCAAACGTTGCGCGCGTACTCGAGACACGCCGTCTGCATGCCGAGACAGATGCCGAAATACGGCGTGCGCGACTTGCGCGCGTAACAGATCGCGCGAATCATGCCCGCGATGCCGCGCTTGCCGAAACCGCCGGGAACGAGGATCGCGTCGAAGTCGCGCAAGCGATCTTCGTAGTCGTCGTCCATCAACTCTTCCGACTCGATCCACTTCACGTCGACGCGCAGGTTGTTGGCCACGCCGCCGTGCGTCAACGCTTCGCGCAATGATTTGTACGAGTCTTCCAGCTCGACGTACTTGCCGACGATCGCGATCGACGTGTCGCCGCCGGAAGGTTCGCGAATCGTCCCGACGAGCTCGCGCCATTCGGTGAGATCGGCTTGCGGCGCCTGCCCGTGCAGACCGAGCTGCATCACGATCAGATCGTCGAGACCCTGCTCGTGAAACGCGAGCGGCACGTCGTAAATCGTATCCACGTCCTGCGCGCTGATCACCGCCGACTCTTTCACGTTACAGAAGAGCGCGATCTTGCCGCGCAAGTCGCGCGACAACGGTTTCTCCGAACGGCACAGCAGAATGTCGGGCGCGATACCGATCTCGCGCAGGTCGCGCACGGAGTGTTGCGTCGGTTTCGTTTTCAGCTCGCCGGCCGCGGCGATGTAAGGCACGAGCGTGACGTGAATGAACAACGCGTTGCCCGCGCCTTCTTCGTTGCCCATCTGGCGAATGGCTTCGAGAAACGGCAGCGACTCGATGTCGCCGACGGTGCCGCCGATCTCGACGATGATTACGTCCGGCTGGTCTTTCTCCGCGACTTTGCGTACCGCTTCCTTGATCTCGTTGGTGATGTGTGGAATCACCTGGATCGTCTTGCCGAGGTAGTCGCCGCGCCGTTCTTTTTCGATGACTGAAAGATAAATGCGCCCGGTGGTCCAATTGTTGGCTTGCGACAGATGCGCGTGAGTGAAGCGTTCGTAATGGCCGAGATCGAGATCCGTTTCGGCGCCGTCGTCGGTGACGAAGACTTCGCCGTGCTGGAAGGGCGACATCGTGCCGGGATCGACGTTGATGTACGGATCGAGTTTGATGAGTGCGACTCGAAGACCGCGGCTCTCGAGCAGACAGCCGATCGAAGAAGCCGCGAGGCCTTTGCCCAGACTTGAAACCACCCCACCAGTGACGAAGATGTATTTAGGCATTTAGTTTTTCCCGTTCGGAGTTTTCGTCTTCGTTAGCTGCTGACCCGGCTTGTGCTTCATCGCTTCCCGCTTCCGGGGGTTCGCCGGATCCTTGTTCACCGTCGTAACGACCTTGCTTCAAATCCTCGAGCGCTTCAACTGCCTTTGCTTTCGAGGGATCAAGCGCTTTTTGAATGCTGACTAATCCCGCTCCGAGTAGTCCCGGTCCTTCTTTCGCGCGTCGTTCAAATTCTTCAACTGAAACGTCGTAAGGCTTGCTGAGTCCCCACAGACCGAGCAGGCCACACAGCACGAGGAACCCGATGATTGCCAGTCCGATCCAGTCGCTCATGCGCTCAACTCTGCCTCCACTCTTTGCAAATCGACAAGGGTGTCAACGCCGATCGACGTGCTGCACGCTGCGATGACCTTTATCTTGATGCCATGTTCGAGCGCGCGCAATTGTTCGAGCGCTTCCATCTGTTCGAGTTGCGTCGGTGGCCAGCCGGTAAATGCGAGTAACACGTCGCGTCGATAGACGTATAAACCCGTGTGTTTGCGAAAAAGTTTCAACAGTTCCGGTTCTTCGATTAAAGCGACCTCGGTTGAGCCGTGTCGCTTCACGGCGTCGCGCGGATAAGGTATCGGCGAGCGCGAAAAATAGACGGCATTGTCGTCGGCGTCAACTACAACTTTTACCAGATCGGGATCGAGTAGATCTGCGGTTGACTCGATCGGTTCCCAGGTCGTGACAATCCCCGCGGCTTCGCTCGACTTGCCGCCGGCTGGTTTGCCGCTGCCGGTTGGTTTGTTTATTTCCGCAGCCATTACCTCGACCGCTTTTTCGATCGTCTGCGGCGCGATCATAGGCTCATCGCCCTGCACGTTGACAATGATTTCCGCGTCCGACAGCGCCGCCGCAACTTCAGCGACACGGTCCGTGCCACTCGCGTGTTCACCACTCGTCAACATCGCCTCGATCCCGCGTGCACGAACCGCATCAACAATCCGTTCGCTGTCCGTGGCCACGATCACGCGATCGACGTTTCGGGCCGCGAGCGCGCGTTCCGCAACCCAACAGACCATCGGCTTTCCGGCAATCTCGATGAGTGCCTTTCCGGGCAGACGAGTAGAACCATAACGAGCGGGAATGATAGCGACTGTCTTGTATTTGGGATTGTTTTGAGGAATGTCGCCCGTGTGATTCACGGGGTAACAGATTAGCCTGTGGCAGTAATTACTGTCAACGACACTCCGTCTTGAACCCGATCGATTGCATTCAAGATCCACTACATCCTGTTTTGAATCCAAGTGCCAATGCTTGCACTTCCAGCGATTGCAGATTGAATCGCGCCCGAACAATCTTGAACTTGCCCGCCACAATCTTGAACTTGCCCGCTGCAATCTTGTAAGCGGCTGATTCAAGTTTGAACGCGCCAGACCTTGCATCGAATCGGAATCGTTCAATGTAAGATTCCGTAGAGCTCAGGCATCCGCGTGGCGATTCAAGATGCTATGCAACGACTTCAGACAGGTCTCACGAGCCGGCAGTGGGAGCCGGCCCGTGATCGAGCGTGATTTACTACACGAACGCTTTGCCCGCAAACAGCTCCGCCTGGAGCACGCGAATCTCCGCATCGACCATGCCGCAGAGATTGCGTTCGGCGCAGTGATTGAAAGCCAGATGCTTCGCTGTGTTTGCTAGTGCTTTCGGGTGTGGAGAGTCTTCGAGAGCCGCCATCAGAACCAGCAGCGCTGCTGATTTCGTGTCGGGCTCATCACCGCCGCGACAGATCATCTCCGCGAGTGCCTCGATCTTGTCGACTTCGAAGTCATCCTCGTTCGTGGTCTGCGGGTCTTGCGAGAAATCCAGAGTTATAAGACTTTCGCCCGCGTCTGCACGGCGAACTAACTCCGCCAGCCATGGATCGTGTGTCTCGAGTGCATAACGAATAATCACGCGACTCTGAGCGTCGATCGACTTGTCATTTATGACTGCCTGCGCCCTTCGAGCAAGAGCACTGGAGACAACGACGGTTCTCACGCGATGGTCTCCGTCAGGTATGTGAGTTTGGTCAGGTGAAGGTGCGTGAGTTGAGTGAGGTGCTTGTTGGCACACGCTTGCGCTACTATTCTTTGCCATGATCTTCATCCTTTCTATCGAAGGTTGAGGTTCAAGGGTCGGCGTTGTGTTGTACGCACAAGGTCGGCCCGCTGCTTTTTTAGTGGGTGCCCGACACTATAGCACGCAGATTTTCGGTTCGGTCAATAAAGTTGTCCGCAAGCATCGTAGGTTCGAGTCCTACCTGCGGAGAACTCATCTTTAAATAAATCGAAAAGGCTATCCGCAGGGTGGCCTTAACTTCCGGAAACAGGAAGTAGATTTTTAGTGAGTCAATTCGCCTTATTGACATATGTAGAGCACGCGATTAGACTCAGCCCGCTTTTCAGTCTTGTCACCAGCGAGAGTGTTACTCCTCCGAGCACTCCAAGAGTCCAACTCCCGCCCTGACAACTCAAAAGTAGTAACAACAACTCAAACGTACTAACAACAAAGGAACCTCCTTATGAGTTCCTCCCATATTTTCCGGGGCTCACTACAATTACGGTGATCGTGTGCGCAGCAATTGATCGAAAGCCACTTGGTCTGGGTGTGCATAATATCAATCTATTTTGGAGGTCGTTATGGCGTGGCTTAACTCAACGGGACCAAGCCTACTTGGCCCCAACAAATCCCAACGATGGTGGTGGTGGTTTCAGCAAGAACCCCAGATCATCGTGATTCAGCCAATCCCGCGTAATGCGAGCAGTGAGCTGAGATTTGTGGACCAGAGTGTGCAGCGCAATCTGGATGGGACAACGACTTACCATATTACCATCATCAATGATGGCCCATCATCAGTGGAATATCACCTCTTGGGCGAATTCATCACCCAGCCGATCTCTTAACCACAAACTCTTTATGAAGTTATATCTGATCTGCGAAAAGGACGGCACGATCGCTTCAATACATACAGGGGTTGTGAGTGGTCCGCAGGCCGCGATCTCGAACGCAGGGATAACTCCTGGCCAGGAACAAACCCTACACGCTGTTGACGCCACCGAAGAACTTCGAGGGCTATCGCTCGCCGAAATTCATCGTCTGTTTCGTGTCCGTATCACCAAAGAAAAAGTAACACTCATGCGCAGACAGGGCTCATAACCAAAAGCCGCCTGATTTGAAGCCGGGCTGGGTCTCTTCTGCGCTTGCTCTTCCTTCTCCAAGCGAGTAGCGGGGGCCGGCCACTGACGGCCTCGTGTGGTGGCTCGTACTATTGATACACGATCGGAGGAAACAACCATGGCTCTCGGTATACCTTCCGTAGTCGGTCCGATCTCGGCATGGATGGACTCGATCGTCGTCGAAGGATGCTCACCCGGCGTCACAGTATTTGTGCAGACAGATGAACCGTCGGCGGTGGTGGTCGCCAAGGGAATCGCGGCGGGTGGGCGCGACTGGATTCCAGTCATCGGAACGCTCAAGGCCGGACAAAATCTGGTCGCCTTCCAAACCGTTCCCGGGGATACGAGCTTCACGACGCCTAAGAACAACGCGGTAAGGGTGAGTGCATCGCCCGTATCGCACAAGCAATTGCCGCCCTTAGCCTTCGTTTCGAAGTTGTACAGGTGCGGGCGAGCCGTGTGGCTCAAGGGGGCGGCTTCCGGCGCCGCGGTTTCGTTGACCTCAGGCGGATCGCTGCTCGGCAGCGGTCGCGCCGACCAGATCGGGAACGCGCGATTCGGTGTTACGACGTTCCTGCCGGGTCCGAATGTCGCGGTCACAGCGATGCAGGCAGCGCCGCCCGCGTTTCCTGCGCTAACCGACCCTGCGCAAACCATCACTCAGAATACGCTGCCCTCGCCTATCGGCAAGCTTCCGCTACCTAATGTGGGCCAACCGGTGCCGATGGGTTGCGAGTCCTCGATCCGAATCAACGGCGTGATCGATGGCGCGGAGGTCACTGTCGAGCGCGCGTCGGACGGCACACGCGACGTCGCTGTCTTCGATCTGGACGGCTTGTGGTTCAATTTATCCAAACCGTTCCGCGCTGCTGGCGATCGCGTCTCGATTCGACAGGCGCTCTCGCAGCGCTGCCATGAGTTTCCCTCCGATCCCCGCGAAGAGAAGATCGCCCCGGCGAGAGCACCGGACCCGTTGAACGTGGCAGAACCGTGCGTAGGAGCGGCGCTGGTGCATGTACAGAACCTGCGGCCCGGCGCGAAGCTCAGAGTAGAGGTGCCGGGCTCACGCCCACTCGACTATGTCGTGCCGCCCGGAACCACAGTGTGGGATGTTCCGGTACAACCGCTGCCGGCGGACAAGACCGTCCAGGTCACAATGGAGATTTGCTCCTTTTCGACCAGTACCACTGTCGCGATCAAAGGCGACGCGCCCGTTCCCGAGCCCGAGATGATTCCTGAGCTGTACCGCTGTGCGCGGGCCGTTTCGGTGAAGACCACAGCCGACACTTGGCTGGAGGTATGGGGTGATGCGGGCAGCGGGCCGATGCAGATATCGTCTCGGGTGTATGCCAAGCACGATATTCAAGCCGTGTCGATATCGCCGTTTCTCACGGTTCCTGAGAAGGTGTGGGCCAGGCAGATGGCTTGTGGCGGAGCATGGGTAGATGGTCCTGCGTTGGGCGTTAAGGATCATCCGAGATTGAAGCCGGTGGAACTCCAGGGACCATTAGTAGAAGGGTCCAGGGCAGTGCTTCCTGTGAATGCAATCCCGGGAGCACATGTGATCGTATGGTCCACTGACAAACAGGGCAGTTTTACCGAGATTCTCGCTGAGAAAGACGTGACGCACGCCGGCCCGGCTGTGGGCCTGAAGCGACCCTTAACGGCGCAAGATGTCATCTGGGCCACGCAAGAGATGTGCTCGGAGGGGACCAGCGAAGGGACGCACTATAGTGTGATTCCGGGTGTGATGCGGTTCTTCCTGCCGGCGGTGAAGCGCCAGCTCTCGAGTGTCTCCAACGGAGATGCGGTCCTGCATTCGGCGATGTTCGAAGGTCGTTTCTACGGCGGGTATTGGTCACTCACGGTCGATTTTGAAAACACGGTAGTTGGCTACGATTGTAGCGCCATCATTGGCGTGGATCTGAATCTCCCGTCGCCTTTGATTTTCGGCGCTTATGTGGACGTGGATCGCGCGGCGAATGGCAGCTTGCCCGAAGGAATGGCATCAAAGGGGTATCCGGTGCACCACACGACGATCAAGCACGGGCAGTCGTCTTTGCTTGAGAATCCTGCGTTTTGGAAGGAAGTCCTGGGCGCGACCGCCGCGTGGAAAATGGTCGCCACCTGGCGAAACTACATCTCGGGGCTGGATAAACCGGACTGGGTCAAAGGAGAAGGTGCGCCGCCGGATCCGAACAAACTCCCGAACGATCCGCTACAGCCGTTCGATGATGACTGAGGAAAAGGAGTTTCAGCGCTACGGGCGCACACGTTTAGCTTGTGGCCTAACAAGTAGGTCAGCGGACTCGCCGCGCAGCGTCGCCTTCATCGGTTTTCACCGGTGCCCCTTGTTGGAAGAAACTGAGCTTTTCGGTTGGTAGTGTCAAAAACTAGGTTGCGAAGATTGTCCACTGTGGGCTGCCTCAGGACTCTTTGAAGCTCTATGCCTTATGTACCAAGCTACTACGCTCGCAAGATTTGGAAGAAACTGAGCACCTCCGCCGTTGGTGTCAAGAGAAAGTTGCGAAGATTGTCCAGTGTGGGGAGACATGGGTAAAGAAAGAAATACTTGGTCCAACTTGTAACAGATGGTTATGAGCTCTCGTTGCCGTGTTGTGATGGAATGCTTCGAGAGTCTTTAATAACTTCTTGATCTTTCTCCGATTCGCTCTCGCCTGCTGAATCTTCCCAGCGATAAAAACACCTACCAATGACGCAAAGGTAGTGATAAATGCAATAGTCCCAGGCACGCTTTTTCCCTTCCACAGCAACCATGGGAAGGGTTCTACGCGATCGGTCGTCTGGACGGACTGAACTTCACTCGAAGGAAGCGCCCCGGAGCGACGCGGAGCGCGGAGCACAGGCGCAACAACGATCATCTCGACGCTTCGGAGAGTGTTGACGGCGTCGAGGTGTTCTACGAGCGATGCGTCGCCAACGGCGTGACGATCATCAAGCCTATCACGGCGACCGAGTGGGGTACGAAGGGCTTCTAAGTCGAGGATCCGGATGCTACATCATCGGCTTCGGCGGCCGCTCCACTCCAGGCTAACAACCGTTGCATATCGTTGGCGTCAAGCAGAAGTTGCGAAGATTGTCCACTGTTGGGAAGCATTCATAAAATAACTAAAGAAGAGGCCACTCGCGAGGATGGCCTTTTTTTGGAGGCTCGGTTTGTTCAGGTGTTGGGTGGCCTCGAAAGCGTGACCTACGGCCTCTTTGAATCTACAATGGCTTGGCGAACAAGATGTTCGCTACGACGTACAGCGAACGAAGCCAACAAGCATGATCGACGAGACACTTCTTAGACGCATAACAGTGAACCCCGAGATTTTTGGTGGTAAACCAATCATTCGGGGCATGCGCATCTCCGTCGAACTCATTCTCAGTTTGCTTGCTCAAGGAGAAACTCCTGAGACTATCCTCACGAACTACCCTGATTTGGAACCTGATGACCTCAGGGCCTGTCTTGCTTTTGCTCATGCCGTGATCGCGCACGACAAGCTCGACTCCGTCCATATCTCAGGCTAATGAGATTCTTAATAGACCGTTGCGCTGGCCGGCTCCTCGCCGACTAGCTTCGCATTCAAGGCCATGATGTGGTCGAGTCTCGTGAGCTCGGGCCTGACCCCCGGGACCGCGCGCTGCTCGATTGGGCGGCCAAAGACACAAGAATTCTCGTTACGATTGACACTGATTTTGGTCAGCTAATCTACCTGGAGAATCTTTCGCACGCTGGTCTTATTCGCCTACCGGATGTGCCCGCCCGCGAACGCCAGTTGATTATTGAGGATTTACTATCGCGCTACGAAACCGAACTGGAAGATGCTGCCGTTATCACAGTGAGAGGTGGCCGAATCAGAATATCGAAAGGCCCAAAACAGAACTAGAGAAGAATTTCTAGACTACTTCTCGTAAGTATTGGCAGAAACTCTGTATTTCCTTCGGCGGCGTCAACAAGAAGTTGCGAAGATTGTCCCCTGTGGGGAGACGCTCTATTCTTAATACAATCGAAGCTAAGGCCACCTTGCGGGTGGTCTTAGTTTTGGGGCATTAGTCTCGAGGAGCGAAGAACGGACGAGTTACTCCGGCTTCCAAAGACAGCGTGCTATAATTTCGCTCATGGAACGGCAAGAACTCATCGACAGAATCAGGAAACTTCCTCAAGATCGCCTCGCTAAAGTTGCAGAATTCGTCGAATCTCTGGCTCAACCAGAGCACAATGCTAGTCGAGCGAATCTTCATCAGGCACTCAGCGATTATGCAATTGAACACGCCGGGACGATTGCTGATCTCGATCCTGCACTTGAAAACGCAGCGACGAATTATTTGCTTCAACAAGACTCAGGACAATGAAGCGGGGCGAAGTTTACTGGGCCGATCTCGCTCCTCGCTCAGGTTCAGAGCAGCGGGGACGACGTCCAGTAGTTGTGATCTCGCACGACGCTTTTAATCAAACTCCAGGCTGGCGGTCTATTATAGTGGTCCCGCTTTCCACTTCTGTGGCCCAAGCCGGGCGCGGACCTTCTACTGTCTCGCTATCCCAGGGCGCCGCCGGTCTCAGCAAGGACAGTGTGGCGCTCTGTCATCAAGTGACCACGCTGGATCGCGCGAAGCTAACGCAGCGAATTGGCGAATTGAATTCAACGGAACTGAGTCAGGTAGAAGATGGCATCAAGGCCGCAATGGACTTGCCGTAGCTTCGTGCAGTCGAGTAACCGCCAGAGAAGCATCGTGAATGTTCTGAAGCAATATATTGATCGAGCTGAAGAGATCGTCGGCGAGCGTACGCCTGATGAGGAGAACTATGACCGTGAAGTCATTCGCTTGTTACGCAGGGGCAAGAACATAAACAAAGCCATTGCCAAGGCTCATCAGAAATACCCACTGTCTGTGGAGCCAGACAGGATGAAGGCCACCGGAAAATTCCGGCGGCCCTGCGACTTTCTTCTATGGCGCGATTCTAATCGTACCGGCGTTGCTCTGCCGGGAATGTGCCCTGACGGTCACCGTGTAGGTGTCTGGAGGCAGCGCATTCGATACCCTGATTATTACCTGCGCGAAGTCGACATTAGGTACCTGACGCACATCCTGCGCAAGCGCGATGCTTAATAGACCATTACTATTACCTCTCAACTGCACGATGACGGAAAATGGCAACTCACCCGGATTTAGTTGTAGACCTCTGACAAAAAACATCAATCTTGCATCCCGGTCCGGCGTGGGCGGGTACCACTCCGGAATCTGAGTGCGCAACGGCTCCCTGAAAAAGAGAAGTGCGTCGACACCCGCGGCTCGATCGACGGTTGGTCCCGATTCCTCAAGGAGCAATTCCAACTCATCGTCGTCGATAATCGTGCCGGTCGCGGGAACGAAATCCTCAATGGCGTTGGAGAGGTTTGAAAGATCGATGCGAAACTGCTCATTCGCTTCCGCGCTCGCATCACCGCAAATCTTCACCGGTATCGTGACCGATGTGTTCCCCGGTTGAAATATAAGCGTGCCTGATACGGCTTCGTAGTCGGTACCTTGATTACCGCAGGACGCACTGCCAAAAGCACTGAGATTCGTCGTCGCATAGTTTGCGCTGACCAATCGTCCAGTCTGAGCTGAAAGACTGAACGCGAACGACAGTTGGGTAGTGCTGCCTGTGTGGCCTTCAACAATCGCA
>Ga0105248_10003734_pt1 | contig 16890 bp, 18 predicted proteins | sample KBSS34metaG_FD_81524 | JGI IMG/M metagenome (GOLD analysis project Ga0105248, IMG submission 81524) | Switchgrass rhizosphere microbial communities from Kellogg Biological Station, Michigan, USA - KBS S3-4 metaG | ecosystem: Host-associated > Plants > Roots > Rhizosphere > Soil | place... | reverse complement strand
GCCCTCAAGCGTCGAACAGGTTGCGAAACCGAGAAGGCTGCGACCTGAGATATTGGTTGGGGGCCTTCACTTGCGCGCCAAAATACGCCGCGGCGTGCCATGGCCAGCGCGGATCGTAGAGCATAGCACGCGCAAGACCGATGAGATCGGCGTCGCCCGTGCCGATGATAGCTTCCGCCTGCTCGAAGTCCGTAATAAGTCCGACCGCAACGATGGGAACGGAAGTCGCGGACCTAACGGCGCGGGCGAGCGGAACCTGATAATTCGGCCCGATCGGAATCTTCTGTTCGATGGCGAGGCCGCCGCTGGAAACATGTATCGCCGCCACCCCGCGGCTTTCCAGGGCTTGCGAAAAAGCGATTGTCTGATCGATATCCCAGCCGCCCTCAGCCCAGTCGGTTCCGGAAAGCCGCATCGTGACAGGACGGTCCGCGGGGAAAGCGGCGCGGACGGCATCGAACAGTTCCAACGGGAACCGCATGCGATTTTCGAGGCTGCCGCCATAGGCGCCATCACGCCGGTTCGACAGCGGAGAAAGAAACTGGTGGATAAGATAGCCATGGGCGCCGTGAACCTGGACGGCGTCTATGCCGAGGCGGGCGGCGCGGTGAGTAGCCGCCACGAACGCATCGCGGATGCGATCCATGGCTGCGCGGTCGAGTGCTTGCGGCGCATTATCGCGGGGGGAGAAGGGGAGATGCGACGAAGAGACCGTTTGCCACCCATTGGCGTTGTGGGGCGCAATCTGGGCGCCACCTTTCCAAGGCAGGTCGGTCGACGCCTTGCGACCAGCATGCGCCAACTGAATGGCGATCGGCATGTCCGAATATTGCCGGATCGCAGCCAGCGTGCGGGCCATTGCCGCTTCATTCTCATCCGACCAAAGTCCGACGTCGCCGTAACTGATCCGACCTTCCGGCACGACAGCGGTCGCTTCGATCGTCAGCAGCGCAGCTCCCGACAAAGCGAGATGACCCAGGTGCATAAGGTGCCAATCCGTCATGTTGCCGTCGACTGCCGAATATTGGCACATTGGCGCAATAACGATGCGATTGGCGAGGTGGAGCGGGCCGACCTGAAACGGTGTGAAGAGTTGGGCCTGGCTCACATCATGTCTCCCGCTGGTCAGTCAGTCGCGAACGGATATGAGCCAAAAATCGGGATATGCAATGAGGCGTCGATCAGCTTTTCTTTCGACGAACATACAAGCGGCATCGGCCAGCGCCACTGGCCGATGCCGCCGACGCGAGATAGGCTGGCATGTTCGTTACAAGGGAGCCTTTCATGCGCCGCCTGATCACGCCTGCTATCATCGCGCTATTCATCCTGTCATCGCCATCGTTCGCGGCGGTGTCGCCAGACATACTCAAAGCGCCCGGCAGATCCGAGAAGGCCATTGCCGCCGACGTGGGGCGTCGGCCGATCGAGGTGCTGAATTTTTACGCTGTGAAGCCAGGCGAGCAAGTGCTCGATCTGCTGGCCGGGGGCGGATATTACTCCGAATTGCTCGGCAAGGTCGTCGGACCGGAAGGCAAAGTGACCGCGTATGACCTTCCGCTCGGAAGCGACGCGGACAGCCTCCAGGAAAAGGCGTCCTGGGATGCGCTGATGGCGCGAAATCCCAACGTGCATTTCGTTACAGGGGACATAGCGCACCCGGCGTGGGCACCGGAAAGCTTTGATTTCGCGCTCCTGCATCTCGTTTACCATGATCTCTATTGGGAAAGCGCCAAATATAACTATCCGCACACCGATCCGGCTGAAGTACTAAAACGGCTTTATGTGGCGATGAAGCCCGGTGGAATCGTTGGCGTGGTCGATCATGTCGCCGATCCGAACACGGATGTGCGCGCCACGGTAGAAAGTCTGCATCGCATCGACCCGGCCGTCGTGCTCGCGGATTTCAAGCGAGCCGGATTCAAGTTGGTCGACAAATCAGATATGCTGATGACGAAGCGGGATGACCATGGAAAGCTGGTGTTCGATCCTGCCGTGCGCGGCAAGACGGACCGGTTCGTCTTCAAATTCCGCAAGCCCTGATCCGCTGTCAGCCGTTTACCTGGCTGGCAACGGCATCGCTGTGACGGGCAACGCCTGCCTCTCGATTACTGCATAGGTCCACCCAGCGAGCGCCGACGAGGTCCGCCAGTCGTTCGGGTGAAATTGCGATCGAACTCGTCGTCGAGCCCGCCGCCGGATAAACGGTCTCGAAGTCCTGAAGCGATACATCGCAATAAATGGGAAGCGGCGTCGACAGACCGAACGGGCAGACGCCGCCAACAGCGTGGCCTGTCACCGCGAGCACTTCTTCGACGGCCAGCATTCGTGGGCGGGCGCCGAAGGTGAGCTTGGTCTTGCGATTATCAAGGCGGGCATCACCGCGCGTAACGAGCAATATGATGGTATCGCCGATCCGCAGCGATAGCGTCTTGGCGATTTGCCCGGGTTCAACGCCCAGCGTGGCAGCGGCTTCGGCGACGGTGGCCGTGCTCGCGGCGTGATCAATGATGGCGATGTCGGGCGCCTTGACGGAAAGATACGTCCGAACCGATTCCAGGCTCATGCAGAGCGCCGCCTTCTCAATTCGCGTCAGCCCTTGGTAGCGATCGACAACTTCCTGGCCGGGCCACGGGTCTTTTTCGGGGGCGGCGGCGGCGGAGCGGGAGCCGCTGCCTTTCGGCCCAGGCCGATTTTCAGCGCAAGCGACCGACGCTGTTCCGCGTAGTTGGGCGCGACCATCGGATAATCGGCCGGCAGCTTCCACTTGGCGCGATATTGATCAGGCGTCATCTGATAGCTGGTCATGAGATGACGCTTCAGCATCTTCAACTTCTTGCCGTCTTCCAGACAGACGATATGATCGGGTTTGATCGAAGAGCGAATTGGCACGGCCGGCATGAGGTCTTCAACGACGGCCGCCGGCGTCGTACCGAGACTGGCAAGCGATTGATACACAGCTTTGATAAGAGCTGGCAGCTCTGCGATTGAAACGCGATTATGGGCTGCATGCGAGGTGATGATGTCCGCCGTCAAAGCGAGAAGATCTCCGGCCGGAGGTGTCGTTTCTGTCATGTAAAAGCCTTTTTACGCGCCGATTCATCGCGATGCTTTCGACTAGCAATACCAGCGCGTCTTGTAAATCGGTAAACAAGCATTCTGACAGAATTTAGGTAAACTAATATTGATCAAAGCTGCCGGGGAGCCGGCGGGAGGCGGGATTTTCAGAGTATAGCAATATTTCCTCCCGCCCCGTAGGTTCATTCCTCTTCGAATGTTATCGCGACACTGGCATTGGCAGACAGGCGAACGACATCGCCTTCCACGCCCGCAATGAGACCATTGGAAATATAATGGTGGTGACCCTTATGTGCGCCTTCACCGCTGTCTTTCTTTGTTAATTTCAGGCGGTCGCCATCGACATGATCGATCGTTCCGACGTGAATGCCGTCTGCCCCGATGACTTCCATATGTTCTTTTATCTGCGATACGTCTGCCATGGTCGATCTCCTTGATATGAATGTGGCGAACGCATCAACGCTGGATAAGTCGCACGCAAAACGATCAGATCCAATCACGCCATCGAAACCAGATGAGCGGCAATATGGCTGACAGGGCACACAGGAAAATGGCAAAAGGATATCCGTAATGCCATTGTAATTCCGGCATATTCTTGAAATTCATGCCATAAATGCCGACTACCAGGACGGGCGGCACGCCGACGACCGAAACCACTGTGAGAACCTTGACGACGTCATTCTGTTCGATGCTGATGAAGCCCGCGGCGGCATCCTGCAGGAACTGGATGCGCCCCGAAAGGCTGGCTTCGAATTCGTCGAGCGAGGCGATGTCGTGGCGGACACCTTCATAGCGATCGTGGGTTTTTTGCGGAATCTTGGGTTCGCACCGTTCGATCACAAAGCTGGCGATGCGGCCGATGCACAGAAAGGTGTAGCGGACACGCGACGCTCGATCGCTCGCCTGACCGATTTTGATCATGGCATTGCGCAACATGGCGGTATGTTTGCTGAGCTTGCGTCGTTTGGTCTTCCCGAAGAAGACGGCCCGCGATGCTTCTCCGACGAGTTCGGACGCGCGTTCGAGATGATCAGCGGCCCGATCCACGATTTCTTCGAGAATGCGGACCAAAATCTCCGGCGCCTTGATGTCGGCGATTGATCCAATCTCTTCGATCACGGTGTCGAAAGCCTCAAGCTTGGCGAAACGGATCGTGACAATCTGTTCGGGAGAGAGAATGAAGCCGGTGGGTGCGACTTCCCAATGCTCGGTGGATGTACCGGAGAGAAGAGGCGCGCTCATATACAGGACATCGTCCTTCACACGCAGGCGGCTCGACGCCTCAATTTCTTCGAGTTCAGCGCGCGTTGGAATGTCGAAGCCCAGCCGCTCCCGTACAAGTGCGACTTCGTCGGGTGTAGGATCGAGCAGGTCGATCCAGCGACAATCGCCGGGCAACGACCCGGAGGCAGCTTCAGGAAATGTTCGTAGCATTATCGCGCCGGAGCAGGCGTCCCCGGTGATGCCTCGCCGGTGGCGGCCTTCCACGCCTTGCGGGCGCCGAACTGCACCGCCCAGCCGATGGCGAAGGTAATCGCGAGCGGCGTGACAACCCGCAACGCGCTTTCAGTAAGGGATCCGATGATCGCGCCCTTGATGCCAGAGTCGCCATCGGACCGATCGATCGCCGCGCCAAGCAGCATTCCCATCATATTCTGCGCCATATCGTCCTCCTGTTCCATCGATAAAAGCCTCGCACCACTTTCTGTTCCACCACAGCCAACATGGTGCGGACCCGCCAGTTTGTGTAATGAGGAGCGCTTCAGCCGTGTTGGCGTCGGCGAATATCTGGAGGGGGTTCTGACAGTTTGGATTCCGGCACGTCGCACGTTCCACATCATTATCCTGGGGGTGTTGGCTGCGATCGTGGTCCTGGCGCTTGACCAGGCGATGCCATTGTTGACGAAGCTGCGCGCTCATCGCGAACCTGTTGCGACCAGTGGTGCGCCGCGCAGTTATGACGAAGCAATCCGCAAGGCCGATCTTACAATCGAAGGCGACGAGGAAATAGCGCGAGGCCGCAGCGGCGAGTGGCTGATCGAGGAGCGGCTGGCCAACGCTTATTTCGCGCGGGCGCGGTTGACAGGATCTTTCGACGATTATGCCGCCGCACAAAGGGCGCTGGATCAAGCCTTTGCCACCGCACCGAAGGGCGTTGGCCCACATCTGACGCAGGCGATGCTGGATTTCAGCCTGCACCGCCTGAGCGCAGCGGGGGCGATGATCGATGCGATTGATCATTATGTGATCCGTCCCGAGGCGGAGACGCGCGGCGAAACCAGTGCGATGCGTGGTGACATCGCTTTTTATCGGGGCGACTACGCCAAGGCCCTGCAAGCCTATACGGAGGGCCGAGATGCCAAGGCGGTCGAGAGTTCTTTTCGGCTCGCAGTCTATCAATCGAAAACCGGGCAAGGCGACAGGGCGATCTCCACGATCGAGAGGCTGGCGGAGCAAGATCGATTCCCGACCGCGCAATTGTTGTGCAACCTTTCCCTGATGGCCGGTGCGATCGAATTGCAGCGTGGCAATTGGAGCAAGGCGATCGAATATTTCCAACGCGCAAATCGGCAGTTTCCGGGCTACTGGCTGGTCGAGGCGCATCTGGCGCAGATGGCGGCGATGTCGGGCAAGCGGCAGACCGCCATCCGCGCGTATCTGGCGATCGTTCTACCGAATGAACGGCCAGAGGTGATGGATGCGCTGGCCGGCCTGTATCGGGCACAGGGCGATCGGAAGCAATCCGTGCTGTGGGCCGATCGGGCCGAGGCGGTGTGGGAGCGCAGGCTGCGTCAGATACCGGAGGGTGCTTATGGCCATGCTGTGGAGCATTATCTGGCATTCGATAAGCCGGCCCGCGCGCTGGAACTGGCGCTGCTGGATTATCGGGCAAGGCCCTATGGCGTATCTGCGACGGCGCTCGCCTGGGCCTATATTGCCAATAATCGGCCGGCCGACGCGCTCCGCGTGATCGATCCCGTGCTGCGGTCGGCATGGGTTTCGGCGGAGGAACATATCGTTGCCGGCCAAGCGCATCTTCTGCTGGGGCAAAGCGAGGCGGCCGACGCCGAACAGCAGGCGGCACTGGCGATAAACCCACGCAGCATGGATCGCGAAGCGGGGCTAATATGGTTCGGCCATTGAGGTTGCTGCGGCTGCTGGCGGTGATGCTGCTGTTGGCGGGCAGCGGAGCCTGGGCGCATCTGACGCCTAATTCGGAGATTTCGCTGGCTTTTGGCCGCACGAAGATCGCGGCGGATATCGTGGTGCCGCTGAGCGAACTGACCTATGCCACCAATATCGATATTCCTCCTGGATCGTCGTTGTCGCCGGCCACCAGGGCAATATTGGCGTCATATTTTGTCGGGCATATGAATGTCTTGTCACCGGACGGCCGCGCATGGGGCAAGCGGGCTGACGAAGTCGTGCTTTCAAACGACGGATTTTCGTCTGACATTCTGCTGAAGGTGACCTTCACGCCGCCGACAGGCGCGCCGTTGCGTAGATTTGACTTCCACTATTCGGCGGTGATCGATCATATTGCCAACCATTTCGTGTTGCTGCTGGTACGCACCGATTCCGATTCCGGCCATCTAACCGATCATCCACAGATGCTGGGCGGCCTGCAGCAGGGCAATATGACGATCCGGATCGATCGCGGCCCGGGTAGCGCGTGGCGCGGTTTTGTGTCGGCGGTGGGGCTCGGCATTCACCACATTTCCGAAGGCCATGATCATCTATTGTTCCTGATCGCCTTGCTGCTGCCCGCGCCATTGCTGGCAAGCGGCAGGCATTGGTCGGGGTATGGCGGGCTGCAACTCACCGCGCGCAAATTGCTGGCGGTGGTGACGGCTTTCACGATCGGCCATTCCATGACCTTGATCGGCGGCGCTTTCCTCGGCTGGAAATTGCCGACGCAGCCGGTCGAGGTGGGAATCGCCGTGTCGATCCTGGTTTCGGCCTCCCACGCCTGGCGGCCGATCTTTGCTGGGCGCGAGGCATTGATCGCGGGCAGTTTCGGGTTGGTTCATGGCCTGGCTTTTGCGACCTTGATCGGCCGGTTCGGGCTGGAGCCGGTGCAGAAGGCGCAGTCGATCCTGGGCTTCAATATCGGGATCGAACTGGTGCAGATCGCGGTGGTGGCCCTGGTGATGCCAATTCTGGTGGTGATGGCACGGACCTCTGGCTACGCCGCGTTCCGGACCGGCGCAGCCGCCTTTGCGGGGATCGCGGCCGTCGCCTGGATCGTAGAGCGTGTCTTCCGCGTCGACAATGTCGTCGGCCGAGCGATCGATGTCGGTCTGGGGCATGCGCCATGGGTGCTGACGGCGCTGATCGCGGGCGCGGCGTTTATGGTTGCGCTGGATCGACGGCAGGCCAGGATTGCCCAGCCTGCCGCCTGAATCCTTTTAGTTGGGCGTCGCGCAGAGCGAAAAGCCGGCTGACTTGAGATCGTTTGACAGTGCGTTGGCAAAGCCAGTGAGATCTTCGTTGATGACGCTCAGGAACTTGAAGTTGGTGTCATCGATCGGCCCCGCATCATTATATTCGCTTTTATGCGCGGAGGTGATCAGCACCGTCGCGACGGCGGGCATGCCCATGCGATCGACCCGAACATAAGCGGATACCGGATCGGTGCGGAAATTGTAGTTCGTGCCGGTCGCCGTGCTGGCCGGATGCGCGCCCTGCGCAGCAGCGAGATAAGGGAAGGTGGACCGGAAGGGCAGGTCGTTGGCTGACGGATTCAACGGGAGAGCCGTCAGCGCCGTTATAGGATGTTTGGTCAGATCCAGAAACAGCGCCGCAAGTGTCAGATCGACGACAGGATCGGAAAGGAGGCGACCATTGGGGAAGCCCGGCGGCTGAGAAAAGTCGACCTTCAATTCATCCGGCACGACCAGATCGGCGACCGTTCGGCCCGGCACGGCTTGCTGCGTGAGGCAGCGCGTGACGTTCAGATTATTGCCAAGCGGATTTGGCGGCGTCGAGGAACTGGTCTGGGTGTTGCCGGATACGGGCGCCGGCGACGTCGGCGTGTCGCCGCCGCCGCAGCTCGCGAGTAGCAGGAGGCTGGCGATAGCAGCGGTGCCGCCGGCGAGCTTGTGCAGAGCACGGACCATCAGATTTGCCCTCCGAACCGTGCGGTCGATCCCCAGATCCGGATGGGATTACTTCCGTTCTCAATCGCGGATCGCGGGATCTGCAGGACGATGGCAGTGTCGTTCTGACCGTTGAAGAAGTTGCGCGTATGATCAAACATCAGCCGCCCGCTCGATCTGGTGGCGCGGAAGCCCTGAAGATCGAAGAAGAACGGATCATCGAACAATCCGGCGCGAGCGATGACATTGCCCTGGTGCAGATCGCTTTCGACCGGGCCGACGATCGGGCCGGTGGTGCCTGGAATGCCCGTGAACTGGACACCGGTAGCGGCGCCGTCCTGGCCAAAGCGAACATTGATCGGGAATTCGACGGTCGTCGGATCGGCGTCGTTGGAAATATTGAGTGTGTAAAGGACGTCGCGATCATAAGTGGGGGGCATGGATGCCGCCTGCGGACCCGCGAAGGTCATCGCGATGATCAGGTCGGTCGGCGTGAACCAGGTATATATATCCGCGATATCGGCAGCTTTATCCGGCGTAGTGTCAACATCCGGATCCGTTCTGGCGGGCGGATCGAGGTGATCGGCCGCGGAGGCCTGACGCCCGACGGTGACCACGCCTGCCGTAAGCGCCATGGCGAGCGCACCCCCGAGCAACATCTTCCTGCTGAAACGCAACATACGCCCTCCACCCCGCCCACCGGCGGCCCGTTATTCCGCAGTCCAGAAAAGCCCCCGGATGATTCCCTGCGAGTCGGTTAGCACGTTTTGGGAGATCGTTAATATATAGTTGAACGATAATCTGCGCTTACCGGAACTACGATTCGCAAGACGTGGCGGGAAATTTTTAGCAATCGCAATGACTAACTATATCGGTTCAATGAAAGCGAGCAGAATAGATTTTTGTTTGATCGGTGCGATATCGAAAAGATTCTGACGCCGCGTCGATCGCTGCGGCGTTGCCTTACGCTACGCCCGCCTCAAATCCGGCGTGCGAATCGCAGCAATCCTGGTTGCGAGATCACAATGCCGAGAAGGTATCGCATTTATCGGGATCGCCGCTGTCGAGGCCGACCTTCAGCCAATGCTGGCGCTGGGCAGCGCTGCCATGGGTGAAGGCTTCGGGCACGACCACACCCTGCGCCGCCTTTTGCAGCGTGTCGTCGCCGACGGCGGCTGCCGCCTTCATACCGGATTCGGCATCGCCAGGCTCGAGCAGGTTCTTGTCGTTGGCGGCCCACACGCCTGCATAGCAATCGGCCTGGAGTTCGACCTTCACCTGTAGGGCATTCGCCTGCCTCTCATCGAGACGTTCCTGTTGCGCGTGCACCTTGTCGAGCGTGCCCTGGAGATCCTGGACATGATGGCCGACCTCATGCGCGATGACATAAGCTTGCGCGAAATCACCCGGTGCGCCGAAGCGGGTCTTCAGTTCGTCGAAGAAGCTGGTGTCGAGATAGATGCGGTCGTCGGTCGGGCAATAGAAGGGGCCCATCGACGATTGCGCCGCGCCGCAGCCCGAGCGCGTGCCGCCCGGATAGAAGACGAGGGTGGTGGGCGCATAATGCGATCCAGCCTGTTCGAACTGGCCGCCCCAGACGCGTTCGGTGGAGCCGAGAATCTTGAGCGATGTGTGTTCTACCGGAGTCAGCGGGCGATTAGCCTGATCGGTGGCCGGCTGCTCGAAACCACCGGGCGACCCGCCGCCGCCGGTGAAAAGCTGGATGGGGTTCACGCCGAACACCATTGCGGCGATCGCGATCATGATTATCCCGCCGCAGCCGATGCCACCCCGGCCGAATGCGAGTCCGATGGGTAGCCCGAATCCGCCGCCGCCGCCGCCCGATCGGACTTCGTAATTGCTGCTTTCCTGCTCGTCGTCCAACCGCATCTTGGCCGCTCCTTGAAACCCCGTTCGGGAACAATGCGCCGATGGCGCTTTGGTTGCGCTCCGAATTGAGGCCTTGGTCCTGTTTTTCGGGCGTCACAAAAAGAAATGTTCTTATTATGTTCTTTTTTGTTGACGGCGGGGGAGTTGCGATGTAGCTAGTCAACAAGCTTAGAAATCCGCCCGGGACGATGCGTTCGTCGCCGGGCGTTTTCTTGCCCGGTGACGGGAGCTTCGGTAGGTGGCCGCTTCTCCTTTTCGTCATTCCAGCCCCTCGACTGCCTGCAAGGCAGGCTCGGGAGAAACTTCAGCCCAGGGGCTAAAGGCTGGAATTGCTCCAGACTCTCCGCGAGCGCAGACCGGGGGATGGATTCCAGCCGTCGCTGGCATGACGGTGAACGGGTGGGGCGGCGTTTAGTGCGGAGTTGCTGCGCGTCGCGCCCTACTCGCCCGCGCTCAAGCAGGCGCGGGACCTGCTGGGCGACAGCTTGCCGATCGCGATCGAGTTGCCGGAGCGGTGTGGGGGGGATGCCTTCTAAGACCTAACTGCAGCTAAGCCCCTCCCCTGAAGGGGAGGGGTTCAAGGTCGGCCGGAAATCGCTCCCTAGACAAAATGAGACCCGCCAGCCGGGGGGAGACTGACGGGTCTGCATCTAATGAGTGAAGCCGGGCGGGCGGGGGGCGTTCCGATCGGCTTCATCGGTAAAAACCATCCAGCTTGAAAGTGGTTCCATGATAAATTGGCAGGCCGCGCAGATGCGGCTGGCCGAGCGCAATTTCGCGCCCGGCCCACAAGATGGCGTGCCCGGCGCGCGCACCTTTACCGCGCTATATGCCTGTGCCGCGGGACGCAAAGCCGACGCGGCGATCGCGGTACGGGGCGCGGTGGCGGCCGAGCGCTTCGCCGAATTCGGCATGGTCACAGGGCCGCGCATCGCCGAGTTCATCGCGCAATGTTGCAACGAGACCGGCGGGTTTCGGCGGTTCGTCGAGAATATGCGCTATAGCGCGCGGGCGATACTGGCGCTGTGGCCGAAGCATTTCACAGCCGAACAGGCGCAGGCGGCGGTGGGCAATGAGGTGGAGATCGCATCGCGCGCCTATGGCGGGCGGATGGGCAATGCCCCCTATCCGAGCATCGACGGCTATACCTATCGCGGGCGATATGACCTGCAGCTGACGGGCAAGGCCAATTACCGGCGGTTCGGGGATCTGTTGGGCATCGATCTGGTCAGCGATCCCGATGCCGCGCCGGCCGAGGCAGCGCCGTTGATCGCGCTGGAATATTTCAGGCTGGGCAACGTCAATGCCGCCGTCGATCGGGAAGATTTCGCCGAAGCGCGCCGCATCACCAATGGCGGATCGATCGGCCTCGCCAATGTCGCGACCATCCGCAACCGCCTGCTGGAGATATTGTCATGAGCTTCGATCCGTTTACGGCCTTGCTGGATCTGGGCGGCAAGGTGATCGATCGGGTGATCCCCGATCCGGCCGCAAAGGCGGCGGCCAATCTGGAACTGCTAAAGCTGGCGCAGAATGGCCAGCTGGCGCAACTGACCGCGGATACGGCCCTGGCGCAGGGCCAGCTGGGGGTTAACGCGGCAGAGGCGGGCAATGCGTCCGTCTTCGTGTCAGGCTGGCGGCCGATGGTGGGGTGGGTCTGTGCGTCCGGGCTCGGCTTTCAATTTCTGGCGAATCCGCTGCTGACATGGGGGGCGGCAATGGCCGGTCATGCGGTCGCGGTGCCGTCGCTCGACCTGTCCACCCTGATGACGCTGCTGACCGGCATGCTGGGGCTGGGTGGCATGCGAACGATCGAGAAACTCAACGGGGTTGCCGCCAAATAGGGGGATGCCGTCAGGCCGCGGCAACCTGTGCCATCGTCCGCTTCCGATAGCGCCTGATCAGCTTGTCGGCCGGACCCTCGACCGTTTCGTAGACGAGGCAGCCCAATGCCGCGCTCGCGCCGATGCAGGCGACGGCAAGGATATCGCCGTTCATACCGGACAGTGGCCGGGATACGAGCTTGTAAAAGCCCGATATGCTAAAAATCTGTGCCAGATATATGCTGTATGAGGCCGCGCCGAGATACAGCGCGATGCGGCTGCTGGTTTGCGGAATATATAGCGCACCAAGCACGATCAGGAAGGCGGGGATGCCCCAGCGGATGAAGCGCGTGTGATCGTCAACGGCACCGAGCGGGATCGTGGCGAGCAGCAGCCCCACGCCCAGCAAAAGACAGGGGATGCCAATCGGCAGCTTTGGAAAGCGCACGACAATATTGGCGGCGACCATGCCGAAAAGGAATTCCAGCGGCATGGTGAGCCCGGCTAAAGCGAGAACGCCGAAAGCAGCGATGCAGGCGAGCCGGCTCCACACAGGATTTCCGATGAAAATGCTCGCAGCGAAAATCACATAGAACAACATCTCATATTCCAGCGTCCAGCCGACATAGACAAGCGGACCGCCATCGAAGGGCACCGATACGAAAAGGAAAGACCGCAACGCGCGGCCCGCGCTGAATTGAACCGACTGAAAGGTGGCGGGGTGGACCACGAATATCAGCAGCATCAGCGTCGTAATGGCCCAATAGGTCGGCGCGATCCGGGCAACGCGATTGCCGAAAAACTGCAGCGGCGATTTCGGCCTGTGCGACTGGGTATATACCATGACGAAACCGGATATGACGAAGAAGATGTCGACGCCGCAGGCACCCCAGCCATAGAAGAAGTCGAGGTAGCGTGTTTGCGGATGATATGTCAGCGCGGCACCGACGACGTGGTGGGCGACGACCATGAGCGATGCAATCGCCCGCAAAGCCTGGATGTTGCGGATCATGCGGGAAGGGCCCCCCACCGGAACCATCCGTCAGCAACGCGATAGCCGCGATCCCCTGTCATCAGCCGCTTCCATCCTCATCGCCATCGTGCATGAGCACCATGACCATCGTTGCCGTCTTTCGCAAAGGTCTTGTCATTTTCCCGATCTCATCGCACTTGGCGGAATTGCGGCAACGCAGTAAAGCCTTGAACCTGCCTTTGCTGTATTGTATGGCTAAGACACTTGGTTCAACGGGATGTCCATGATCGAGCAGAATTTCGAGCAGATGCGCCACGCGATGGTGGTAAGCCAGTTGCGGACGACCGGCGTCAGCGATGCGCGCGTCGTCGCCGCCATGGGGACCGTGCCGCGGGAAGCATTCGTACCGGGCGAAAAGGCTGCGCTGGCTTATCGAGATACGGCTTTGCCGCTAGGCAATGGCCGTGCGCTGAACCCGCCGATGGTGGTCGGACGGCTGCTCACGGAAGCGCAGGTCGCGCCGGGTGACAAGGTCCTGCTGATCGGCGGGGCGACGGGCTATACGGCGGCGCTGCTGGCCGCCCTGGGCGCGGACGTGGTCGCGGTCGAATCGGACGCGGAGCTGCTGCTGCAGGCACAGTCGGCATCCACCGCCGGCGCGATCGCCACGGGCATCACCTGGGTCGAAGGCCCCTTGCAGGACGGCTGCGCGGCGGGCGCGCCTTATGCGCTGGTGTTCGTGGACGGGGCAGTGGAAGAAATTCCGCAGGCGATCGTCGACCAGATGGCGGATGGCGGCCGGCTGGTCGGCGCGATCGTGGAAAATGGCGTGACGCGGCTGGTGACGGGCGTGCGGGCCGGCACGGGCTTTGGCGTCCGGGCATTCGCCGATGCCGACACGGTTCGGCTGCCGGGCTTCGCAAAGCCGGCGGTATTCAGTTTCTGACGTGAAAGAAGGTACGCTTGTGATGGTTCAAAAGGCGCGACGCGGATCGGCTTCGATCAAGGCCATGACAATGGCGACGATCGCGGCCACGGGCGTTTCGATCACGCTGTCCGCCGCGCAGGCCGACACGCTGCGGGATGCATTGGCCCAGGCCTACGGAACCAATCCGACGCTGACCGGCGCGCGCGCGGGCCTGCGCGCGACCGACGAGGATGTCACGATCGCCCGCGCCAAGGGGTTGCCCAGCATCAACGGCACGGCCTCCTATAACGAATTCGTCAAGCCGTCGCAGTTCAACACCATATCGCCCAAGCGGTCGGTCGGCGGCAGTGTCAGCGGGAACCTGCCGATCTATCAAGGCGGGCTGGTGCGCAACTCGGTCCGCGCCGCCGATGCGCGGGTGCTCGCTGGGCGCGCGAGCCTGCAGGGGACGGAGAGCGACGTCTTCACCGCGACGGTCGGTGCCTATATGGACGTCATCCGGGATACGGCCATCGTCGATCTGAACGCCGGCAACGTCCGCGTGCTCGAAACGAATTTGCAGGCGAGCAAGGACCGGTTCCAGGTCGGCGACCTGACGCGCACCGACGTCGCCCAGTCCGACGCCCGGCTCGCGGTCGCCAAAAGCCAGTTGCAGGCCGCCCAGGCGCAGCTGGATGCGAGCCGCGAAACCTATATGCGGATCGTCGGCAAATTCCCCGACAAACTCGAATCGCCGCCACCGTTGCCGGCCTTGCCGGCCTCCTCGGACGATGCGGTGGATATCGCGGTTGCCAACAATCCCGATCTCGAAGCCGCGCGGCAGGCCAGCCGCGCCGCCGATTATGATATCGGCGCTGCGCGGGCGCAGCGCATGCCGAAACTGTCGGCGTTCGGGCAGGGCGATTACTCCAACTATCTCCACACGCTGGGCGGCGGCGGCCTGTTCAGCGGCGTCCTGCCGCAGACGGACAAGACCGCGACCGTTGGCCTGCAGGCGACGGTGCCGATCTTCCAGGGCGGCGAACCCGGCGCGCGCGTGCGGCAGGCGCAGGCGCGCAAGAGCCAGTCGCTCGAACAGATCACCGAGACGGAACGACTGATCATCGCCGACGCGCGCACCGCCTTTTCGCGATATCAGGCATCGCTGGGCGTTATCCAGTCTTCGGAGACGGCGGTGTCGGCCAACGAACTGGCGCTGGAAGGCGTGCGGGCGGAGCAGAGCGTGGGCACGCGCAACGTGCTGGACGTGCTCAATGCCGAGCAGGAATTGCTCAATTCCCGCGTGACGCTGACCAGCGCCCGGCATGACGCCTATGTCGCGGGTTTCGCGCTGATCGCTGCCATGGGGCGGGCACAGGCCGCCAATCTCGGCCTGGACGGCGGCGCATTGTACGACCCCATCGCCAACTATAAGCGTGTCCATGCGCGCATTTGGGACTGGGACAGCGATCCGGCGCCGCAGCCGGTTGCGACGTCGACCCGGAATCAGCCGAGCATTTCGGCCGTTACGCCGCTAGCCCCCGTGACACCGCCCGCGAAATAGGCCATATATCGTCCATGGCAGACACGCGTCCCGAACCGTCGATGGAAGACATTCTCGCCTCCATCAAGCGTATCATTGCCGACGACAATCCTCTGCCGCGGCGGCCTTCGGCACCATTGTCGCCAGCCGAAGCCCGGCCGTTCGAAAGAGCGGCGTCGCCGCCCCCGCCATTGTCGCGCCCGCCCTTCGGCGCCGAAGCCAGGCCGGAGGCGAAATCGCATGACGATTCTATCCTGGAATTGACGACGCCGGTACCAACTCTGCAACCGGCGCCTGCACCACCTTCGCCGCCACCGCGGGCACATCTTCACGATCAGCAGAAGCCGTGGCCTCCCGAGGAAATTCCCGCCGTCAGCCGCGTGGTCGACCGCCTTCGCCAATCGGAAGCGGCATCGGCGCAGGCCCGCGCAGCCTCGATCGCTGCTGTTCCGCCGGCTCCGGAACCGCCGGTTCCCACCTTCGACCCCAGCATCGCCAGACCCGAATCCGTCGCGACCTCGTCATCCGCCGCCGCGGGCGGGATGACGCTCGATGCGCTGGTCCGGGAGATGTTGCGGCCGATGCTGAGCGAGTGGATCGACACGCATATGCCGGCGATCGTCGAGCGGCTGGTGAAGCAGGAAATCGAGGGGCTGCCGGACGATCAGGGCTGACAGCCCGCCTTGCGTGGCCAGCGCGGGCGGCCTAGCCTCTGGACATGAAGAATATTCCGCTCGCGGCCCTCGGCCTACTCGCCGGCTTTGGGGCTCACAGCGCCCAGGCCCGTCCCCTCACCATCGACGATGTGGTGTCTTTGTCCCGGATCGGTTCCGCCGATGTTTCGCCGGACGGCCATTGGCTCGTATGGGATCAGCGCGAAACCGATCTGGCCGCCAATCGCGGAAGGACCGATCTGTGGCGACTCGATCTGACGCGCAAGGGCGCCGCCCCTGAAAAGCTCGCGGCCGATCCGGCCGTCAACGAATCCTCACCCATTTTTTCGCCGGATGGCCGCTGGGTCTATTTCCTGTCGGATCAGGGCGGACATGATCGCGTGTGGCGGATTTCGACCGCCGGCGGCGTCGCCGCGCCGGTCACGGGCGGCCAGGATATCGGCGGGTTCCGCTTGTCGCCCACCGGCGATCGACTGGTGGTGTGGGCGACGCGGCCGGTCGGCGCGCGGACACTGGCCGATACCAAGGCGGCTTCCGTCGGAAGCAGCGCGCGGGTCTATGATCAGCTGTTTGTGCGGCATTGGGATAAGTGGGCCGACGGCCAGCGGTCGCAATTGTTCGTCCTGCCGCTGGTCGATGGCAAGGCAGCTGGGGATGGAATGGCGCTGACCGGCGCGCTGGTCGGCGATACGCCGTCCCAGCCCTTTGGCGACGGCAGTGAGATCAGCTGGTCGCGCGACGGCAAGACGATCTATTTCGCGCTGCGCGAAGCCGGGCGGATCGAATCGCTGTCGACCAATCTCGATATTTTCGCGGTGCCGGCCGACGGATCGTCGGCGCCCGTCAACATCACCGCACCCAACAAGGCTACCGACACGTTACCGTCGGTCTCGCCCGACGGTCGCT
>Ga0105248_10003729_pt1 | contig 16895 bp, 1 predicted proteins | sample KBSS34metaG_FD_81524 | JGI IMG/M metagenome (GOLD analysis project Ga0105248, IMG submission 81524) | Switchgrass rhizosphere microbial communities from Kellogg Biological Station, Michigan, USA - KBS S3-4 metaG | ecosystem: Host-associated > Plants > Roots > Rhizosphere > Soil | place... | reverse complement strand
GAATGGAATGCACGCACGCCATTACCGTAGTCACTTTCTACCATACGCCTGTAAGCGACAAAGGGAGCGGGGTTCACCTCTTCAAAGCCGCGCACCTTGCGACCAGTGATCACGGTGCTGCGACCGGGCGGCACGCTGACTCGATGATTGCCCGAGGTGACAACAACGGCGTCCTTCCTGGTGTCGTGCAGGTTGTAGACAGCGACACCGCCGTCAAAAGCTACAAGCAGCGCAAGTGAGCCGGAGGTAGCACGCACTTCACCAAAAGCTGTGTGCACCGATGTATCGGTCTCGGGCGAGAGCAATACCGCTCCACGCTCAAGGTGACGATCGCCGCCAGTGCCGCCGCCTGTGCCGACGCCGCTGCCGGTGCCGCTGCCATAGCTAGTGGCACTATTACCGGCAAAGGCCTGACCAATCGCCTGTCTATAATCCTGATGAATCGAGCCCGGCATCAAACTGTTTCTTTCAGCCGAAGCGGCAATCGCGGCCGTGATCGCCGGCAGTACTGAAACTTGCGACGACTGCGCGACATTCTCACTGACAGAGCCGGAAAGAGTTGTAGCTGCGGGTGCACCCAGCACGCTAATGGTGCTACTCATCCCCGTGCTACTCATTCCTTGAGCGGATACCCCGCTGGAAAGCACTCCAGCTCCCGAGGGCGGGTCAGCGGTAATGGTGCCGCCGTTGATTGTGATCGCACCGGCGCCCAGTGTTTTGACGTCAAACACAATATTGCGCCCTTCGGCAAACAATATATTGGATCCGGTGGCCGTTATCGTGCCATTTGGATTTGCCTTGGTCCCGAAAAACACATCGGCGCCACCTGTAGCTTTGAGCGACGTGTTCACAGGCTGCACACCAGCGACAAGAGTATTAGCGGCCGGTATCGCACCGATAACAATGCTCACCTGACCGACTCCTTTTGCCGTGCCGGAGCCAAGTATAGTGACACCGGAGCCAATCGTAATGGTGCCGTTTGTCAGGTTATTGTTTTGAATGAGAATACTTCCGGCAGAAGTCGTCAGTATATTGTTTGTACCCAGAACTATTGTATTGCCGGAGTTGGCGCCGGCAATCAGGTTGATACCGCCACCGACCGTGTGCAGTTGAACATTTTTGCTTGTCGAAAGCGAGCCGGCAGTATTGACGGTAATGCCACCAGTTGTAGTGCTGATGCTGCCGACATTTACATCTTTTGCAACCGCGTAGTTTACGGCGGAGATTGGGACGGCTCCAGAAACCACCGAGGAAGCCGCGTGTACGTTGCTGACATTGAGAGCGCCTTTTGCAGTCGCATCACCCAGAGCTACGGTGGCGGCATCAATTTTTATAGCCGCCGCACCAAGCTTTGTACTGCCCTGTCCCAAGGTCAGAGTGCCGAGGGTATCCACAAGTACGCCGGAGCCAGGGGTAGTGATGGTGCCGGTTTTGCCGGTGGCCAAAACCTTGAGTCCTGCGGTACCGGCGGTCACTGCTTTATTGACTACAACTGAACTGCCGACCAGAGAACCTTTGCCGAAACTCAACGGATCATTGACGGTCAACGTGCCGCCCGTGCTGATGAGATTAACAGTACTGCCGGTCGCAGTTACGTTGACAAATATATTTCCCTTAGCATTGCCCACAGTCAACGCAGATGTTGTTGTGATGTTGACGGTGCAGGTGCCGGTAGAAACGAAATCTATCGGTGTTGCTGCCTTTGACACGAGCGAAGCGCCAGTCACATTAATGGTGCCGTTGGGATTTACATTCAAAGTCGGCAATGTCGAGGCAAACGTAATAGCGCCGCCTGCTTTTAGATCGATGGCATTAAGGCCCGTGGCAAGGGTATCTGACGACGTGAATAGATTCCCCAGGTCGATGGCACCGCCGGTGTTGAAGATGACGGTTCCAAAGTTTTGGAATTTGCCCGTACCCAAATTCGAAATGCCAAGATTACTCTTGCCTGCATCGAAAAAGCTCAGAGTAGAGCCGGCGTCCTTGCCGCTAATCAGGCCGTTATTGAGCAACTTAGAGCTGTTTAGAGTCAGGGTCTCATTAGTGCCGGTGGCTTTGATTTCGAAGCCGCTGTTAACGGTCAATCCCTTGATAGAAGTAATCGATACACTGCCGCCATCAACACTACCTGCGGTACCATTTACCAGGTCCTTCCCAGTGGCGCCGATAACAAATGGAGTTGTCGCGCCTGAGGTCAAATTGACACTAAAGAGATTGGTGCTGATCAAGGGAACGTCATTGACGGATAGGCCCTTGCCGCCGGCCAACTTGAGCTCGTGCACACCGGTACCATATGTGACCCCGCCGGTGTTTACAGTCAAGGCACCAGCAGTCTTCACATCAACGAAACCGCCGCCGACACCAACTACGGAAATTTCATACTGAGGTTGTCCCTTCAATACCGCCGCGTTACCCAGAACCACGGCCTGGCTTCCAGTCAAATTGAGTATCACACCACCGCCTGCACCACCAGGATTTTCGGCCTTGAGCTGGATCGGATTCAGTGGCGTGGCGCCGATATTGACGATGTTGCCGGCAGTAATGCTGAGTGTGCCGCCACCGTTCTTCAAGGCAATCACACCATAATCACCGGTGAAATTGCCGCCGGTGTTGATGTCTAAGAAATCTAGTTTATTGCTGCCGATGTTTTTAAGTGGATTGTTGATACCGCCATTTTTCACGTCACCCAAGTTGATTCCGCTCTTGGCTAATAGCTCAAGACTGGTACCGGAAGTAATGCTGTTATCGTCGCCGGTGATTGTCAACACACCGGTATTGTTGGAATAAATCGACGAGGCAGTGGCTTTCGATGTATGACCTGTAGCCAGGGCGATACCGCCGGCTGCATTGACGTTCACCTTAGTGGCGCTGATATCACCAGCGGTGCCGTTAACAGGCACCACTCCTTCGCCTATTGTGAATACTTTTGTATTGCCGGAGCTGAGGGTCAACTCCGATAAACCGGTGTTGAGCAAACCGGCATCCGTAACTGACAGTCCTTTAGCCCCTATGAGACTGAGGTTGCGGCCGCTACCGGACGATAAGACGCCGTTGGCATTGACGGTGAGCTGACCGCCGCTCTGAACGCTTATTGTCCCGCCGCCAGTAAGCGCCTTATTGCTCAACTGTATCTGCGGGGCGCCTTTTGTGACTGTGGCATTACCCAGCGTAACTGCCTGCGTGCCGGTCAGATTTAAGAATATTTGACCATCCGGTCCAGCAATGCCCTCCGCGGCAATGACAATAGGCGCCAGTGACGGCACAGGATTGACATTTACGATATTGGCGGCCGTAATGGAAATAGCACCTGCAAGTGTCGAATCGTTGGTTGCGATTGTTTGCAACGAACCAGTGAGATTGCCTTTGGTGTTGATTTCTATGAGCGACAGAGTCTTGTTGAAAGCCGCGGCCAGAGGATTGTGCTGACCAGTTTTGGAATCGCCCAGGGTGATGCTACTCGTTGTCTTGCCTCCAACTACTCCGCCAAGAGCGAGCGCACCGGCAATTGTAAAAGCACCGTCACCGCTGATAGACAGCGACGAAGCACTGTCGAAAGTGACGCTGCCGGTGGCGATGGAAAGACTACCTGTATCAACTTTCACGACTGGAGCAGTGACTGTCAGATTGTTGGATGTGCTCAAACCACCTCCACCACCGAAGATTTCTACAACGGGCGCCGTAAGATCTATTGAGCCAAAAAGGACGCTGCCTTTAATATTCAGATTGCCGCTGCTGACCAGAGTCAACTGGCTATTGCCGATACCAGCACTGGCGCCCAGATTAAGTGCACCGGTCTGATTGATAAAAGCGCTATTGTTGGTGGGCACACTGACTGTCAAATTGCCGGCCTTGGTCAGTATCGATTGAGCTAAAGAACCTACGTCTCCGCTAGTCGCCGACTTAAGATTGACGGTGATACCGCTGACCACAGCCTTATTGTTTTGGCTGATATCATCGGCGGCGGTGAGATTTACTATCGTTGATTTACTGGTGCCTACATTGGCGTTGAGCACCAGATCCGATGTGCCGATAGCCTTGAGCGAAATGACGTCGCCGCCTATCGCGCCGGCTACGGTCAGACCATCTGCGTCAATGCTGTATTTATGCAAAGCACTACCGGCCAGGAGGGTAGCTGCTTTCACGTCCTGAATGCTGACTGAACCTTTGGCGGCCGATGCAGTGATGGTGGAAGCCGAAACACTGAGGCCAAGGGCACCACCCACGTCGGAGGCGGTACTCTTAAGCACAAGATTTTTAGCCTGAATAACCGGCACAGTCACAGTGGCGCCCTGGTCGATTTGAGCAGCGGCTGTGGTTATCGACACCGTGCCCAGACCATCCCCGATAGCCTTGGTGATACTGCCGGTGGGATTTAGGGTGAGGGTGGCGCCGACTCCGGTTTTGGAGAAAGTATTGTTGATAGTGACATTGGTATAGCCAAGGTTGTCGACTATCAGATTTTTAGCGGCGCTGACAAACTGAATGCTCTGTCCATGAGTAGATTTGCCGGTGAGGGTGGGTGAGTTGGCGTTGCTGTCTTTTATAGATATGAGCGCGCCTGAATTGCCGTCTACAGTCAGCGTGCCGGTGACGTTGGTGGCCAGAGCTTTGGCGGACGAGCCGACTGCGCCGCCGGCGACTATCTTCAAATCAATGGCGGTTATGGGCACAGAGTTGATGATACTGCCACTACCAGTGGTGGTGAGATTGACAGTACCGGTCTTGCCCGTAAATGGCGCAACGACATTGATGTTAGAAGTTATGTTTATACCGGTCGAGGACAGATTGCCGGTCTCCGTCAAATTGACGATGCCGTTGAAGGCTGTTATGCCCTTGGTCACTTTGATTTCTTGAGCGGAGTTCAGTGTGAAAGTACCACCGCTGCCGACATGGGCATCGAGGAGTGTGAGCGATTTGGCGGCAGTCGCGGCCGCGTTAATTGTCACGGAAGTGAAGCCGGCTGCCACCGATAGCTTGTCCACTGCCACATTGGCCGAGATGTTATTCTCGGCAGTGAGACTGGCATTGGTAGCTTTGATCAGTGATCCAACACCGAAATCTATGTCACCGTCAAAGGAAGTCGAAGTGGTATTGAACGATTGAAGAGAAACGTTTGTACCGGTGATAGTGGCATTATTTACTTGCAGTTTGCCGGTAGAAGCAATATTGACAAAAGCACCGCCATTGATGTCGGCATCTATAGTCAGATCACTGGTGGAAACTACAGAATATGTCGAGCCGGCGGCCATGCTTGCGCCTTTGAGATTCAACGTATCACCAACAGATGTGGCGAATATATGTGCATTTTTAGTAGTGCCCGTAAGCACTATATTTGGCGTAAAGACAAAGATAGGCAGCGTGGGTGAACCCGAAAAATCAGCAACTGTGATACCAACCTGACCGGTACCATTAACAGTAGTGATTTCCTTACCGTCTGTGCCGGGGTTGGCATTGCTGCCGCCACCGCTATTAATAGCCTTCGAGCCTGGTGTGTCAAAGAAGTCGACGGTTGTAACGCCACCGACACCGCCTGTAAGTCCAGAACCGCTAGGGACACCACCCTGACCTCCAGTGGTTTGGCTGCCATCGGTGCCGGCCTGGCCTGTACCGGAAATCACAATACCTTTGGTTCCTGCCGTCGGACCGCCGACGCCTCCCGACGAACCGCCTGTACCCGCGGTCACAATTGTATTTGCCTTAGCACCGGCGCCACCGCCGCCACTGGCATAGAAGCCGCCACCGCCGCCTCCACCCACTGCGGCGCCAGTACCGGTCGAGACTGTACCGGCTGCACCGCCGCCACCGCCACCGCCGAACGCTGATCCGCCGCCGCCGCCGCCACCACCAGCAGTGCCCAGAACTGCAGCACCACCGTCGCCACCTGCTCCGCCTTCGGCTGCATATACACCACCGGCGAAAAAGAACGAATTGCTACTTTCTACAAGTATGGTGCCGGCCTTGCCTCCCGTGCCACCTTTGCCCGGTGCGCCGGTAGCCTCACCGCCGCCACCACCACCACCGCCTCCTCCACCGGAGACGTTCAGATATCCGGGCGCAGGCTGGAAATCCTCGATAATTATTGGCCCTGTAGCTTTGAGCGTTATATTGCCACCGTCACCGCCGTTGCCACCATTTTGGCTGGGGTTACCACCGCCGCCGCCTCCGCCAGTAGCGTCCGCGCCACTGAGGAAAATAGCCGAGCCATTGAGATCTATATTTCCACCTTTAGCACCATTAGCACCAGCAGCGCCACCAGCACCAGCCGCCACAACCACATCGGCTGAGATAAACCCCGCGGTTTTAACGGTGACATTGCTGCCGACGACTTCCATGAAGTTCACATCGGAAACCGTGTTGCCGCCTTGAATAAACGAGCCGCTTGTAGGATCAATGGTGCCGTTTGTTATGCTGATTTTATTGACGTTGGGTCCAGATCCGCCAGTAATCGTTGGCGTACCGCCCAATATTTTTATGTCACCACCAAAAAGATTCAGGCCAAACATCGCTTTGCCAGCGCCTAATAAAGTGATATTTCCGCCGCCACCTGTGCCTGTAGCATCTATCTGACTCATACCAGCTTCGCCGGGAATTGCGCTGGCGATAATCGAGCCCGAATTTTTACCGGTGCCGGCATAAGCCACCATCAAAACATCGCCACCTTTTCCGGCAGTGCTTGCGGTGGTTACATCAGTCAAGGCCGTGTTCTTTGTGTTGCCGGTGAGGAAGATACCGGACAGATCGATGAAGCCACCTTTCACGGTGCCATGACCAGGATTACCCGAGTCTGAGATGGTCAGCGTCGTTGAAGTGTCGTTAGAGTTCGAAACAGTAATAGGATTTGTGGTGAAATTGGCTCCGGCTATGAGTGTCAGCGTCCCGCCATTACCCGACTTTGACGAAGTATCGAGAGATCCGCCATTGGCGATGATGTTGCCGCTGGCGACAATTGCCAGGTCGGGATTGCCGGTGAGGTTGCCCGAGATGGTCACGTCGCCTGCGTTATTGAAGTATGTGGGATCGCCCGATATGCAGATATTGCCGAGATTGAGATTATCGGTCGAGGCGTTTATGTGCGACGCCGAGCCGGTGCCATTGATGATGCCGGTGACATCATTGATATTGGCGTCTATGGTGCCCGTGCCGGCGTTGAAGTTGAGCTGCTGCGAGAGCCAGTTGCCGCCTGAGGCGACAATGCCCGCGCTGCCGTTGTAATCGGGAGCATTGAAATTGATATTGCCGTTCAGTGCCTGGATCGTACCGCCTACATTCATCACAGCCAGATTGGCTGCGTTGCCGTTGAACATATTGACGTTGGCGCCGGTCGAAGCAATCAAGCCGTTGTTAGTCAGCGACGAAGTATAAAGATTGACGTTCTGCGCCGCGCTCAGCACGGGCACAGTGGAAAAGTTTGGCACGGTCGATCCGGCATAGACGTTGTTTATCGTGGCGGCAGTGATGTTCAGATTGCCGGCGCTGGACACCGTGCCGGAGTTGAAGAACAAACCCGCGGCATTGAGCGAAATATCGGTGGGCAACAAGGCCCCGGTCATCGACGAGGTAATGACACCGCCCCAGCCGTTATAAATATTGGCGGCAGAAATAGAGTCGACCGTTTGACCAACCGAGCCTGGAAGCGCGCCGACAATAATCGAGCCCATGTTGACCAGGTTGCCGAGCAAGTTGAGATTGGCCAGCGAATCAATAGCCTGCACGCCGCGCGAGATATACAAGGATTTGATGTTGCCGCCGACAGCGTCGCTTATGGCCGAGATAGCGGCAGCGTTCATGTCGAAGACACCGCCTGTGGCCACACCGCGGGCGTTCAATTTGATGTCTTGCCCACCGTCGGCAAGCACCTGCTGTGCGGCGACGAGCATGGCACCGGTCAGTTTGGTGTCGCCAAAAACTTGCACCTGCTTACCGCCGATGTCCAGCGTCAGGTCGTGGAAACCAGCCAGGCCGCTGGCTGCGTAGAGCGCTGCGGCACTATTGAGGTTGACGTCGTGGGCAACTGCCGCTTGATTGTTGACGGCGTTGAGGGTGTTGCGAGCCGCGTGCCACGACTGTGAGAGGGCTGCGGCATTAGTGGCCGAATGATGTGCGGCGGCCTGCAGAGCAGCGTGACCGACACCAAAATTCACAGCGCTGGGCGAGGTGTGCATCACTGAGGGCGCGGTGGCCTGAGCGGCCATGGCTTGCATTGCAGCGTGCTGGAAGACTGGAGAACTAGCGCCGGAATGATCGTGCGTCCAGCAGTTGTGCGGAGAAGCACCGGCACCGGTGGTTCCAGCATTAGCTCCAGAGTGTGCCCAGGCACCGGCATCATGCCCAAGGGCAGGATTAGCAGAGGTTGAGACAGAGACAGCGGCTGATACCGAACTCGTCACCGCCAGCGAAAGCGAGGCACTGAGAAATCTCTGTCTTACGGTATATCGTCCGAACTGTGTCTCCACAGGACTCCCCACCGAAGAAATAGACTCAATCTTTTGCATAACGGCTTGCGCTCCAAGTTTGTGACAGACTTCACCTCTGGCGAACCGCAAGAAACGGCTACACCACTGGCTTTGCGCCGCAATGCTATCGAAGAAACACCAGGTTGTCATCGGCTAAAGTTTAGGGTGCAAAAACGCACATCGATGAAGACGGGCCTCCATCTAAAGTTTTCAGAGAAGTAAACGTTCTTTCATGGCTCGATTGCGGCGCAAGAATTTGCGCCGCAATCGCCCAAGAACCGCATGAGTAAAGAGAAGAGGCGGCTTCTCCAAGAGAAACCGCCTCCACTTATTTCCTGATTATTGCTTAGTGCATCCAGCCTTCAATCAGCTTTCACGCTAAGAATTGCCAATCACTTTTCTTGACGCAAATTACTTAACGTTCATTGCTGTCAGGTCGGGAGTGGCTTGAACCATGTACTCATACTTCTCTCCACCGAGTTGGAGCAGGATGGCGGAAGTCTTGAGCATGGCATCAACTGTCTTACGTACAGCAGCGTCGTTGGATTTAACCATTTCACGCACCGCACCAATGTTGTGCAACATGGAGAGGATGCTGAACTCTGAGTGGAATCCGGTGACACCGTTGCCCCAATCCTTGGAAGTCACTCTGCGGTAAGCAATGCTTCTGCCTGCCGGATTGACTTCTTCGAAGGTGCTTACAGCTTTGCTCGTCAAGACAACGTTCTGTCCTGGTGAGAGCTTAACTGTCTTACCGCCGACGTTGACCACAACCGCACCATTCTTTGTATCGTGCAAGTTGTAGACAGCCATGCCGTCATCGTTGGAGATGATCATCGCTACCGCACCAGCGGCCACATCAACCGAGCCCATGCTGGTCTTGAGTGTGGTCTGGGTGGTGGGCGAGAGCAAGGTCACTCCGCGCTCCATTGTCTGAACGCCGTCACGGCTGGTGGTGACACCGCCGGTCAGCACTCTGGAAGCGACCTTAGCGGCGCGAGGCAGGCCACTGACGATACCACTGCCACTGAGGACGGTGCTGTCGGAGAGACCGGCTGCGTTAGCTGAAACGCCATTAAGAGCCGAACCAATCGCTGCCAGGGTAGGCAGGCTCCAGTTTGTGGTGGAGATTGGGGTGGAGGTGCTTACTGGAGTTGCAACATTAACCGAAGTTGTATCTACAGTTGCTGCAGGTACAACGATGGCGGCTGAATTTGCGGCCAATGAGGCAGTTGAGTGTGTCACTGCAGGCGGGTCAGCTTGGATTGTGTTGTTGCCCTGAAGGATGATTGCTCCATTGTTGCCAGCGCCGTTGATGATGATATTGGCGCCGTTGGCAATTAGATAACTGATGCCAGTGGATGTGAACGAACCATTGGGATTGGCGGTAGTGGTCAGGAATATTTGACCGCCATTCACAGCAGTATTCAAGGTCGGGAACGGACTTGAGGGCTTACCGGCAGCGAGGCCAGTAGTCGGTACAGGACCCATAACGATTGACACATTGCCGAGACCGAGTCCAGGAGCAGAGGCAAATGCCTTGACATTTGCACCGAACCCAACAGTGATCGTGCCCGTCAAGTCGTTGTTTTGCAGAACGATATTTCCACCTGTGGACTGCACGGGCGCTCCGGGTGACTTATCAGGATTGACTGTAGGCACCAGCCCAGGAGCAACCTGAATACCACTTCCACCGATGGACATAGAACCGGCATTATTCACAATGGTGATGTTACCGGAAGCGAACATATTGCCAAAGAGCAAGTTGGAGCCAGATTTACCGGCATTGACATAACTCAGCGCATACAACGGAAGGGAAGTGATTACTTCTTGAAGTACAACACTACCTGCGAAGGTATTGTTCAGCGCAAGATTACCACCCGTAAGAACGACGGAAGGCGTTGAGATATTGAGCGGAGCTACGGGAGCGGTTACCAACCCCTGACCAATGAATAGATTGCCGCTAGTCGCAAGCGTTACCCCAGCAGCTTCGGTAATGCTCGATGTCGGATTAACGGAAGCCTGAACTGTCAGACCAGTTGTAGCGGTTACATTTTGATTGACTGCAACGTTGACACCAAACAGATTTCCGCTTCCGGAGTTCAGCACTTCATTAATAGACAGAGTACCGCCGGAGTTGATACTGAAGGTACCGGTGGTGCCGGTTTGAATATCAATCTGGCCTTTGGAAGTCTTACCGATATTAATATCGGTACCCAGATTCAATTGTACTGTTCCTTTATCAGCAGACAAGGTCAAGAATGGCTGCGGATTCTTAGCGGAATTAGGGTAGGACAGCGAGGCTGCATTAACAAAAACGCCGTTAGCCCCACCGCTGGCTACACCGATGGTGAACGCCTGCGGATTGAGCGTCCAGGCGCCTGCAGCAGAGATGACGACGTTGTTCAAAACGTTGTTGTCCAGCATATTGCCGGCGCCATTGAGTGAAGTGAACAGGGAGCCCGTATTCACTCCGCCATTGGTCGACTGCAAGAATGCGGTCTTAAATCCGGTGTAAATGCCGCCGATATTATTGGTACCGCCTGTACCACCGATTACCAGACCACCGGCCGCGTTATTGGCGATAGTCAACGTCGAAGCCGCACCCAAGCCAACTATTGCGCTATTGCCGTTCAATTTCAGGTTGCTGGTATTCAGTGTTACGTTCTTACCAGAAATCGAGAAGGTGTCAGCAACAGTCAAGAGAGGAGCGCCCACCGTAGCCAAACCGGTGTTGGAGGCAGCGACGCTTCCAAGAATGCCGTTATTTAGCTGTGTAGTGCCAACCGCACCAACTGTAAATGTACTGCTGGTAGCAACAAGACTTACATTAGTGAAGTTATTAGTCGAGGTGAAGTAATTGGCATCGGTAATCAGATTTGTGTTGATTGTCTGACCGCCGAGAGCGATGGAGTTACCTGCACCGGTGAAGCTTAGACCAGCATCATCCACCTTGAGCTGACCAGTGGCGATTGCAGAAATTGTGCTACCTGCGGTCTTAGATATAAGGTTGAAGTTGGTCTGGTCAACAGTACCGATTGTTACCGGAGCTCCGCTTGTGAGATTCAAGAAGATATTGTTCGAAGTGAGTGTATAAGGTGTCACTACAGCAGCGCCACTGTTTTTCAGACTTGAAGCAGTTACAGACAATGTATCGCCGGCTGCTACAGTGTCAGTCTTGAGTGAGCTGTATGCGCCTGTGAATACTCCTTTGGAGAATATCGTCAGGTTATTGAGTGTGCCGCCGTTGATCAGGGTTGCGAGCGGATCGTTGGTACCACCGACAGCGTTGCCCAGGGTGATGTTGGTCTGACCGGACAATGTGAGACTGGCATTTGAACCCACCACAACTGATGCAGTAGGACCGGTAATCGTCAATGTAGTCGGGCTGGTCAATGACATGAAACCGTTTGCAGCCACATTGATTGTGCCGCCGGCAGTCAGAGTCTGAATTGGTGAATTAATCACCAGATTCTTCGACGTGACGGTACCGGTTGCTCCGAGAACAAACGAACCAGGTGCCGTCAGGGTCAAGTTATCAAAGCTAAACGAGCCAGGAGCGGCGCCACCAACTGTCAGTTTATTGCCAGCAGCGAGCGCGAGGTTGAGCGAGGAACCCAAGCCGGGGCTGGCACTAGCTGTCTGAATCACTATGCTGCCAGTCTGTGCAACGAAGCCAGAAGAGCCTGCGCCGGCCTCATTGACGGAAAGGCTAGTTACCGCCTTGGTCTGTATGGCCAAAGGACCGGTACCGGTACCGATCTTACCGGCGGCATTCAAAGTCACCAGATTGACATTAGCTGAGCTTAGAACAGCGGTCAGTGGTCCCTGAGTGATGGTGTCATTTGCTGTCAGTGTGATGGAGCCGGTCCCAACTGTGGTAGTGCTGATCGTGCCGCCTACCACCAGGTTCTTAGAAGTAACGGCATATGAGGACTTTGCTGATCCAGCATTTATTGTCATCGGACCAGCGCCGAAGCCTTGTATCGACACCTTGCCTTTAGTAGCACTGGCAGCCAGTATAGGTGTATTCACCTGAACAGTGCTGCTGCCACCGATATCGGTGCCCGTTGCACTGAGGGTTACTGAGGTACCTACAAGTTGGGCATTGGCGCCAGGGCTGTCGATGGTGCCGGCACTTGTGACCTTCACTGCACCGAGTCCGTTGCCGACGTTGTCGCCTGCCGCAACACCAGTCATATTGATTGCACCACCAACCTTGGTATCACTCAAGGTCACGCCGGCAAAAGTCAATTTGCCTACATTCATAGTCGCAGCAGCGCTGGTGACTTGAATATTTTGAGCGTTACCAGTTGTGACACCGGAAAGGTTGAGCGTACCGGTACCGATGTCTTTGATGCTGACGAGCGGCACAACCAGATTGGCGTTAGTGCCGTTGACAGTCAGCGAGTTGCTGGCGTTGGTCTGGAAACCAGCAGCGGCTGTACCGACGTTACCGCCGGCGTTGATTGTAATATCTGCGGCCACTACTGGCTTCGAACCAGTAATGGTGTCTGTACCGGTAGTCGTCAAACTAATCTTGCCGGTCGAAGAAGTCATCGCCGCCTTGACGTTTATACCGATGGCGTTGGTATTACCTGTTTCTTGCAGATCAATGTCGCCGCCAAAAATGGCGCCGTTGACGTTAAGTGTTTGAGCCGAAACCACCTTGAATGTTTGGCCGATGACACCACCGGAAGCATTGAGGGTCAGAGATTTAGCGGAGCTTGCACCCTCAGCAACGTTGACACCACCCGCGGCGGAGGCCACGGTTAGAGTATTGACCGCAGTGTTGACGTCAATCTTACCGAAGGACGACAGGTTGGCTGAATTACCACCGATGATGCCGCCGGTATTTGAGATTTTGCCAGTCGGAGAGGCCATCACAATCGTTCCAGCACCGGTAATGTTTCCACCGATTTCGATGTCACCGGCGGCTTTGAGGTTGAATGTAGCACCGCTGGCCAGGTTGGAGTTATTGATGGTCAACTTACCGCCGTTAGTGGAGTTGACGAAGTATGACGATGTCGCACCATTACCGGTGACGGAAAGACCAGCTGCATCCAGATTGATGGGCACAGCCAGAGTACCGCTCGGTTTACCGGCGGTGCTCAAAGTGACATTACCGGTGGCCGTGATAGCGTTGCCAACGCCGGTGCCGATATTCAGCGCAGCAGCTGTGGGCTTGCCTGTCGTGTCAATGGTATTAGGGGTATTACCGTTGGTGAAAGTCATTGTGCCGCCGTTGATGACGGGCACTTCGGCAAACACACTCACGGCACTGCCCTTGAGATTTTGAGCGGTGATTTGCGCACCACCGCCAACCAAAGTCACAGTACCTGTTCCGGCATCGACGATAGTAGCGCCGGCAGCTTGCTTAGAAGTTCTGGTGGCAACGATGGAACCAGAATTGGCACCCGAACCTTTATAAGCAACCATCAGAACATTACCGCCGGCGGTGCCGACTGCGCTGATTGCCGAGTTGGTAGCTTTGTTGGTCAGTGTGATACCGGAGAGGTCGATATAACCACCGGTCTTGGAACCTTTAGTGGTCAGAGCCGAATCAGCAATTACTACTGGAGTAGCTACACCGCCGCCACCGGGAAGCGAACTGCCTGTGGTCGGTCCTGGAGCTACAAAATTAGCACCAGCTACCAGGTTCAATTGACCAGTACCGGTCGTGATCTTGCCGGCGCTGTTACCGATGATATTTCCTGAAGCAATTACAGCCAGATCGTTAGCACCAACAACGCTGATATCAGCGTTGATTGTGATATCACCGGCGGTATTGTAATAGGTTGGGTCACCGCTGACGTCCATCTTACCGAGCATCATGTTGGTGGTAGCGGTTGTGACGTGGGCGCAGCCGGCTGTGCCATTGATGGTACCGGTTACGTCATCCATGTTGGCTTCGATCGTGCCTGTACCGGCATTGAAGTTCAACTGGTTCGACAGGAAGTTACCGCCGACGACATTGATATTGCTCAGTCCAGCATAACCAGCCTGGTTGAAGTTGATATTGCCGTTAAGCGCTTGAACAGTACCGTTGGTATTGTTCAAGTTGATATTGGCGCCGGAGCCGCCGCTGAAGTTGACATTACCATTGGTGGCAGCGAGCAAGCCGCTGTTATTGATATTCGGAGCGCTGATATTCAAATCGAATGCGCTGACAATTTTGCCGGCATTGAAGAAACCACTGCTGGCATCAAGGGCGATGCTTGTCGGCACTAGTGAACCCAAAAGTGCGGAGCTGATGGAGCCGCCGAAGCCGTTATAAATGTTTACAGCAGATATCGTGTCAAGAGTTTGACCCTTGGCACCGGCATCGGCGCCCAGGACGATGGAGCCCATATTGACGAGATTGCCGAGGAGGTTGAGATTGCTCAGGCTGTCAACAGCCTTAACACCGTGCGAAATGTAGAGTGAACCAATCTGCCCGCCGACTGCGGTGCTGAGAGCCGTCATGTTGGCATTGTTGATATCGAATACACCGCCGGTAGCGACACCGCGGCTATTAATGACGAGATCTTGTCCGCCATCAGCGAGCTTCTGCTGTACGGCAACGAGTTCAGCGCCGGTAAGCTTGGTGCCGATGGAGACTGGCATCTGCTTGCCGCCGACATTGATGGTCATGTCGGTGAAGCCAGCCAGGCTAGCTGCCGTGTACAGTGCTGCGGTGCTGTTGAGAGCCAAATCATGAGCGTTCGCAGCGGCGTTAACGATGCTTGGTGCCGAAGTGTGGGCGTTCCAGGTGTTCATCAAGCCGTGAGTGAAATTGCCGGAATGACCGCCGGCTGCTTGGTGCACAACGTTTGAGGTGGAAAATGACATAGAGGATGGAGCGCTTTGCCCCGTCGATCCGAAATTGTGGTGTACAGCCGGAGCTGCGGCGTGATTTTGAAATCCGACGTTAGCCATCGCTGCGTAACTGCCGGTGAATGACCCGGCTACGGCGAGGGTCAAACTACCGCTCATCATCCTCTGACGGAGGGTGAAAGCTTCGCTTGATCTGACAACCGGGAAATCGACTGATTGCATAACGTTGGCACTCCATCAAAAAACTAAATTGGCTCGCACAGGCAAAAAACCCGAGCAAAAAACAGCCTCTAAGAGTAATAGGGCACGGCCACATACGTCAAACGCTTGAAAACGTTTAAACACAAGCAAAGCAGCCAATCGGCACCAAAGATAAAGTGTTAATTTTTCGCTTTGTGCTCGTCGATTTCGGTCCAGGTACCGAACCAGCGGACCACTAAACCCTGCGGAGTCTTTAGCGGTACCGCTCGACAGAGATGCCAGAGATAATCGCGACGAGGTTCGACCTTTGTCGTGCTTGTTTTTGCCCGGAATGCCGCCTGCGAATTCCTGCGGCCACCCAGGCCCAGGACGCGCTTGAGTCGAAATTCCACTTCAAAAGGCTCGGAGGCTTTAACGGCTTTGCGCCAGCTTTCTTCATACTTGGGCAGGTCTTCGCTGTGAATGAGCAATCGCCAACCGCCATGCAAACTTTGTTCACCGGTCAGTCCCGTGTACTCAAACCAGCGGTCATTGAGAAAATCCACCAAGCCCTGCGCGTTGGCAGTCCAAACGATTTGCGGCATGGCATCGGCTATGACGCGCAGTTGTTCTTCAGCCACTAAAAGCGAATCGGCTAATTTCTTTTGATCATCTATTTCAGTGGCAATGATAAGCCAATTCATCGAGACGCCACCGCTGCTGAAAAATGGCACCAATTTCAGCAAATGCCAGAGATATGTGCCATCGGCGCTACGCAGACGCACTTCAGATTGGAAGTCGGCATAACTTTGGCCAACAGAAAAAGTGGTGCCGGAAAAGTTTTTGCGATCCTCTCCCGGTAAGAGCTCGCGCCAGTTGAAGGATGATTTTTCCGGCTCCATGTCGGCGTACTTACGAAACTGCTCGTTAGCGTAGGTGACCAGTCCGTCCGCGCCGGCGACCCAAATCAAACTGGGAATAGCCTCGGCCAGTGCGGAAAGATTTGATTGCTTGATGGCCAGCTCTTTTTGCATAACTTTGCGCTTGGCCATGTCAAAGAAGAAGATAAAACAATCATTGTCAGTCGGCCCCATTTTTGTCGGACAGACAAAAACCGCACGCTCACTGCCGTCGCCGCAGGCCAGCTCCGATTCAAAAGGTTCGACTTTGCCGGACTCGGATAATTTACGCAGAGCAGATTCAACTTTTTGCCGGCTTTGCGGGGCAAACAATTGCAGAGCATCATCGCCAAATTTGAGAGCATCGGCATCCAGTCCGGATAATTGAGAAAATGATTCATTGGCTTCGCGCAAGCGCAGATCTGTGCTGACAATAATTATGGGCGCAGGATTACTAACGAAGCTTGTGGGGATGGCAAGAAATTCTTCTTTGCCGGCTATGGCTTTCAATCCGGCAATGCGCTCGGCGACAGCGGCGATTTCGTCT
>Ga0105248_10003725_pt1 | contig 16905 bp, 18 predicted proteins | sample KBSS34metaG_FD_81524 | JGI IMG/M metagenome (GOLD analysis project Ga0105248, IMG submission 81524) | Switchgrass rhizosphere microbial communities from Kellogg Biological Station, Michigan, USA - KBS S3-4 metaG | ecosystem: Host-associated > Plants > Roots > Rhizosphere > Soil | place... | reverse complement strand
TGCTTCCTAATCTCGGCGGCATCGATATCTCGCCGGTGATCCTGATCCTCTTCCTGCTGTTCATCCGGGACGTGGTTCTGCTCGGCTGGATCCTGCCCTTGTTCGCTCCGTCTGCCGTTTGAGCGAGCTCAAGCTTCGTCACACGAAGGACGGCGTGATTCTGCCGGTGCGGCTCACGCCGAAATCAGCGCGCGACGAGATTTCAGGTGTCGAGGATTTTGGCGGGGAGACTGTGCTCAAGGCGCGGGTGCGCGCGCTGCCTGAGCACGGCCGAGCCAACGTGGCGTTGAAGCGCCTGGTCGCGACGTGGCTCGAGGTACCGCCGTCATCGGTGAAGGTGGCGCAAGGCGGCAAATCGCGGACAAAGCAGGTGCTGATTGAAGGTGGCGCAGATCGGCTCGCGCCACTCATCGACGCGAAGCTCGCTAAGCTAGCCGAGCGCTGAGGCGATCTCCTCGACAATCGCTTCGGCTGCCTCACGCGGGTCCGGCGCCTGTGTGATAGGCCGTCCCACCACGAGATAATCGGCGCCTGCTTTAATGGCGGCCGCCGGCGTCATGACGCGTGTCTGGTCTTGGGTGTCCTCGCCGGCCTGCCGGATGCTCGGCGTCACGATCAGAGACTGCCGCAACCGCTCGCGCAAGGCGCGCGCCTCTTGCGCAGAGGCGATGATTCCGTCGAACCCGCCATCCCGCGCCATCATGGCCCGGCGCTGCACCACCGCGAGCGGCGCCTCGTCGATGCCGTGCTCGGCGAGATCGGCGCGCGACAGATTGGTGAGCACCGTCACGCCGAGAAGCTTGAGTGGTGCGTCGCCCCGGCCGCGCGCGGCAGCGGCGATCGTTTTCCGGTCCATCGCGTGCACGGTGAGGAATGCGGCGCCGCTTCGCGCGATGGCTGCGGTGGCCCGCTCCACGGTCGCCTCGATATCGAGCAGCTTCGCATCGACAAATACCGGGCGTCCCGCTTGAGCGAGCTCATGGATGAGCGCAAACCCACCAGAGAACAGGAGCTCGAGGCCGATCTTGTATACGCCGACGCTATCGCCGAGCTTGTCGATGAGAGCCTTTGCGTCTTCCACGCCCGGCACATCGAGCGCGACGATGAGACGGTCGCGAGGAAGCGTCACGCCGCGAACTTCTTTGCCGCGATGGCCAGTGCTTCGACTACGGTCTTGCATAGTTCCTGCTGTCCTTTGTCCTTGAGGCTTCCATCGGTATCGAAGGCATCCATCGCGCGCGGCAACGCGATCTGCTGCGGGATCACCGGCGCGCCGATGCCAATCTCGAGTATCTGGCGAAGATGAAGCAGGCTCCGCATCGCGCCGTAATAGCCGGGCGAGGCCCCTGAAATTGCGAACACGCGCGACTTGTAGACTTCTAACCCCGTTTCGCCCTTTGCCCTGACCCGCGTCACCCAGTCGAGCGTGTTCTTGAGCAGTGGGGCGACCGAGGAGTTGTATTCGGGGCTCGCAATGAACACGCCCTGATACTCGCCGAGCAGCGCTTTGAACTCCCGCGCCTTCTCCGGCGGCCCCTCCTTGGCTTCGAGGTCGCCGTTATAGAGCGGCATTGGGTAGTCCTTGAGATCCACAAACACCGCCTCGATGCCATTAGCTTCGGCAATGTGGCGGCCAAGCTGCGCGAGCTTCTTGTTGTAAGACCCCTCTCGCGTGCTGCCGGCAAAGAACAGGAGCCGCATCTCGTCCCCCTTTGCTCCTACGCGCAGATGCCCGCCACTCTAGGTCAAAGACGAAGGGCAACGGTAGGAGCTACTCGCGGATGCCTTCGAAGAGTTCTTTGACCCGCGCAAAGAAGCCGCTCGATGCCGGGCTTGTGTCGGGGTTTGAGGCTTCCTCGAACGCCCTCAGGAGATCGCGCTGCTCGCGCGACAGGTTCTTCGGCGTCTCGACCTCGACCTGGATGTAAAGGTCGCCTTGCTGCTTCGAGCGGAGCACCGGCATGCCCTTAGCCTTAAGCCGAAACTGCTTGCCGCTTTCCGTTCCTTCCGGGATTTTTACTCGCGTCCTGCCGCCGTCGATGGTCGGCACCTCGATCTGCCCCCCAAGCGTCGCCGTGGTCATCGCGATCGGCACGCGACAGAACAGATCGGCGCCGTCACGCTGGAAGAACTCGTGCGGCTTGATCGAGAGGAAGATGTAGAGGTCACCCGGCGGCCCGCCGCGAATTCCGGCCTCGCCCTCACCCGCGAGCCTGATGCGCGTGCCGTCTTCGACACCGATGGGAATTGTAACGGACAGTGTGCGTTCGCGCGTGACGCGGCCAGCGCCGTTGCAGGACGGGCAGGGAGTGTCGATGGTCTCGCCACGTCCCTGACACGACGGGCAAGTGCGCTCGATGGTGAAGAAACCCTGGCTTGCCCGCACTTTGCCGATACCGCCGCAGGTACGGCAGGTGGACGGCGAGGTGCCGGCCTTGGCGCCCGAACCCGAGCAGCTCTCGCAAGTGACGGATGTCGGCACCCTGATCTGCGCGTTCTTGCCTTCGTACGCTTCGGCGAGCGTGATCTCCATGTTGTAGCGAAGGTCGGCGCCGCGCTCGCGCGCCGAGCGCTGCCGCGGCCGGCGCTGGCCCATGAACTCGCCGAACAGATCGTCGAACATCGCCGACATCGATGCCGAAAAGTCGGCGCCAAAACCATGGCCCGCGCCGCCGCCAAGGCCTGGGTCGAAGGCAGCGTGCCCAAAGCGGTCGTAAGCCGCCCGGCGCTGCGGATCCTTCAGCGCCTCGTAGGCTTCGTTGACTTCCTTGAAACGCTTTTCGGCCGTGGGGTCGCCATTGCAACTATCTGGGTGACATTGCTTGGCGAGGCGGCGAAACGCGGCCTTGATCTCGCTGTCACGAGCGCCGCGGGAAACGCCCAGAACCTCGTAGTAGCACCGTTTTGCCATCACCCCTCCGGCCCTTTACACCGCCGCTTGCCTTCGGCCGCGCTTAAGCCTCTTCTGTTGGGCAAGGCGCCCGGCCGATTTCGGCCGAGCGCCTGCCGGCTCGTCTCGTTACGCCGACTTCTTGCTGTCGTCGTCTTTGACTTCCTCGAAGTCGACATCGACCACCTTGTCATCCGAACCGCCGGACGCAGCCTGTGGCCCTCCGCCTCCGCCTCCGCCTGCGGCCTGGCCCTGGCTCGCCTGATACATCGCTTCGCCGAGCTTCATCGAGGCTTGCGCAAGCGCGTCGGTCTTGGCCTTGATCGTGTCTTTGTCCTCACCCTGGAGGGCGGTTTTCAGCTCGGCAACCGCGGTCTCGACCAGACTCTTGTCGCCGGCAGGAACCTTGTCGCCATAGTCTTTCAGCATCCGCTCGGTCGAGTGGACCAGCGCTTCGCCCTGGTTCTTGATCTCGACCAGCTCGCGCCGCTTCTTGTCCTCGTCGGCGTGAGCCTCGGCCTCCTTGACCATCCGGTTGATGTCGGCTTCGGTCAGACCGCCGGACGCCTGGATGCGGATCGATTGCTCCTTGCCGGTCGCCTTGTCGGTCGCCGACACATTCACGATACCATTCGCGTCGATGTCGAAGGTCACCTCGATCTGCGGCACGCCGCGGGGGGCCGGCGGAATGCCGACGAGATCGAACTGGCCTAGCAGTTTGTTGTCGGCCGCCATCTCGCGCTCGCCCTGGAAGACGCGAATGGTGACCGCGTTCTGATTGTCCTCCGCCGTCGAGAACACCTGGCTCTTCTTGGTGGGGATCGTGGTGTTGCGATCGATGAGTCGGGTGAATACGCCGCCCAAGGTCTCGATGCCGAGCGAGAGCGGAGTGACGTCGAGCAGGAGCACGTCCTTGACGTCGCCTTGCAGCACGCCGGCCTGAATTGCGGCGCCGACCGCCACCACCTCGTCTGGGTTCACGCCCTTATGAGGTTCGCGGCCGAAGAAGTTCTTCACTGTCTCGACGACTTTCGGCATGCGGGTCATGCCGCCGACGAGAACCACCTCATTGATCTCGGCCGGCTTGAGCCCGGCATCCTTCAACGCATTCTGGCAAGGGCCAATGGTCTTCTGGATGAGGTCGTCAACCAAGCTCTCGAGCTTTGCCCGTGTGAGCTTCATGGTGAGATGCTTCGGTCCGGACTTGTCAGCCGTGATGAACGGCAGATTGATCTCGGTCTGCTGCGTCGATGACAGCTCGATTTTTGCTTTTTCGGCTGCCTCTTTCAGGCGCTGGAGGGCAAGCTTGTCGCCACGCAGGTCGATGCCGGATTCCTTTTTGAACTCGTTGGCGAGGTAATCGACGATACGCATGTCGAAGTCCTCGCCGCCAAGGAACGTGTCGCCGTTGGTCGACTTCACCTCGAACACGCCGTCGCCGATCTCGAGGATCGAGATGTCGAACGTGCCGCCGCCCAAATCGTAGACAGCGATGGTCTCGCCCGACTTCTTCTCAAGTCCGTAGGCGAGCGCAGCCGCGGTCGGCTCGTTGATGATGCGCAAGACTTCGAGGCCGGCAATCTTGCCCGCGTCCTTGGTGGCTTGGCGCTGTGCGTCATTGAAGTAGGCGGGGACGGTGATGACCGCCTGCTCGACTTTCTGGCCGAGATAGGACTCTGCCGTCTCCTTCATCTTCTGAAGGATGTAGGCCGAGATCTGCGAGGGAGAATATTGCTTGCCGTGGGATTCGACCCAGGCGTCGCCATTCGAGGCGCGAACGATCTTGTAGGGGACAAGCTTCTTGTCCTTCTCGACCATGGGGTCGTCCCAACGACGGCCGATCAGGCGTTTGATGGCGAAAAATGTGTTCTCAGGATTGGTGACGGCTTGTCGCTTGGCAGGAAGGCCTACGAGGATTTCGCCGTCGTCGGTGAAGGCGACCATCGATGGCGTGGTACGCATGCCCTCGGCATTCTCGATGACCTTCGGGGTCTTTCCCTCCATCACGGCGACACAAGAGTTGGTCGTGCCGAGATCGATTCCAATCACTTTCGCCATTTACAGCCTCTCTTTCCGGCAGACCGCCCGGGCCCGCGACCGGCACCCGGCTTCGCGCAGAATTTAAGCGTCGGTCCCAACGATTTTGGCGTGCCCGCCGACTCAACCGGCGGTGTTCCGCGCTTATATAGGTGGCAACCCTATGGCTCGCAAGGAGAAGCGGGTGCGTCGGACGCGTCGCGGTGAAGCGTCTCATGCGACGCGCTTCCATGCGGCGATGAGAATGGGAGTGAGGCAGTAGTAGCGCCCGTCGGCGGCAGCATCGGCCATGTCGGCTTTGAAAGCTTCGGCCCTCACTGGGTCGGCGATGCCGAGCTCTGCCGCGGAAGCAAACAGTCCCTGGTACACGCCGACCAACATGGCGGCCATGTCCTTTAACGGCAGGTACTTGGCCTCGGTCAGAGTGCCGTCTGGGAGTCCGATGCCGGCAGCTTCGAATTGGGCAGGAAGTTGACGGCCCGCCCGCAGGTTGCGGCCATGGCCCCTGAATACACCCTCGAATACGCGATTGAACTCGGCCATGGCTGGGCATGGAGGCTCGATGGCGATCGCCCCAAAGTCGAACTCTTGCGCCGCCACGACGCCGCCTGGCCTGGTCCACATCATCATCTTCTCGAGCACAGCCACCGGGTCTTGCATGTGCATGAGGAAGAGGCGGCAATAGGTGAGGTCGAAGGGAGAACCCGGTAGCTTGTCAAGCTCGAGCACATTGGCTTGGATGAGCTCAAACTCCGCGCCGCCTCCGGCGCGAAGATCGGCAAGCGCCTGGGTGCCGAGCTTGTCGTCGATCTCGATACCGGTGACGCGACCTTGAGGCCCGACACGGTCAGCCATCAACCGCATTACCGCGCCGGGTCCCGCGCCCACATCGAGTGCGCTCATGCCCTGGCCAAGCCCGACTTTGTCGAGGACCGCCTCGGTCGCCGATTGCCACATGCTCGCCTGGTCTCGCAGGCGCTGATATTCGCCAGCGTCCCGCGCGTGGATGTAGCCGTCGGGATTGACCTTTCGCGCGCCTATCTCCACAGGGACTCGTCTCCTCAATTAGAGTCTATGCCGCTATATGGCTGAACCTAAGGCAGGCTTTGGGCCGGAGCAAAGGTCGCGTGAGGTATTTTCCAGGAAGAATGGATGAAGCCGCGCAAAACGCGCTTCTTGACGAGATAAGGCGGATAATCACCGTGGCGCCGCTCTTCACCCCAACCATGCCGCGTTCGGGCAAGCCGATGAGCGTGCGCATGACGAATTGCGGTCCGCTCGGCTGGGTCACCGACAAGGAGGGCGGTTATCGCTACCAGGCCACGCATCCCGTGACGGGGAAACCATGGCCTCCGATGCCGCAAATGCTGCACGACCTTTGGCAGGAGCTTGCGGACTACCGGTTTCCGCCGGAAGCCTGCCTCGTCAATTACTACGCGGGCGAGGCCAAGATGGGGTTGCACCAAGACAAGGACGAGGAGGATTTCGCGGCGCCCGTGCTGTCAGTGTCGCTCGGCGATACCGGCATCTTCCGCCTCGGCGGGACATCGCGCAAAGACCCGACAGAGAAACTGGAACTGAAGTCAGGCGATGTGGTGCTGCTGGGCGGAGTTGATCGACTCGCCTATCACGGCATCGACCGCATCATTCCTGGTACATCGGGACTCATTGCCGAAGGCGGGCGCTTCAACCTCACTTTGCGCCGTGTGACCAAGCCAAAGTGAGTTTGATCTGAACTCGGAGATCAGTCGCCGGGCGGAAAATCGTCGTTGGCAGGCCGCCGCTGTCCGAAGCCATCGCCATCCCCTTGCTGCGGCTTGCTCGGCTTGGCCCCGCCTTTGGCAACCGCCACAAGCGCAGGCCTGAGGCATCGGTCGCCGATCGTGTAGCCGGCCTGCATGACGTCGACCACCGTGCCCTCCGGAACGTCTGCGTTCTGCACTTCATACATCGCCTGGTGGCAGTTCGGATCGAAGCGCTGTCCAAGCGGCTCGATGCGGGTGACGCCGTGGCGCTCGAGCACGTTCAGGAGCTCGCGCTCGGTAATCTCGACGCCGTCTAGGAAGATCTTGAGCGCGGGATCCTGAGAGGCGGCCTTGGCTGGCACGTGCTCGATAGTGCGCTTGAGATTGTCGCCGACGGTCAGCACGTCGCGGGCGAAATTGGAGATGGCATAGCTGGCGGTGTCGGCCTTCTCCCGCTCGGTGCGCCGGCGCAGATTCTCCATGTCGGCCATGGTCCTGAGCAGCCGATCGCGCATCTCGGCGTTCTCATTGAGCAAGGCTTCCAGGTCGACACCCAGCTGCGCGCCAGGGTCGGCATTGTTATTTGGGCTCTCGGCTTTCGGGGATTCGGCAGATGCCGCCTGATCCTCGTGAGCCTCGCGCTGATTGGTTTTGTCGTCGGGCATGGACGGCTCGGCGAAGCTGTTTCACTCGGAAGTAAGCGGGATATCTACCGTAAGGTTGCAAAAATCAAGGGACAAGGCGGCCAAGAAGCCTGGCCGTGAAATCGACCATGGGAATGATGCGCGCATAATTGAGCCGCGTCGGACCGATCACCCCCAATACGCCAACTATTTTCTGCTCGGTATCCTCGAACGGCGACACGATCAGCGCCGAGCCTGATAGCGAGAACAGCTTGTTCTCGGCGCCGATGAAGATGCGCACGCCTTCGCCGCGCTCGGCAACGCCAAGAAGCTGCATCAGGTCGGTCTTGGCATCGAGATCCTCGAACAGGAGCCGCACGCGCTCGAGGTCCTCCATGGCTTTGACGTCTTCGAGCAGATGGGCGCGGCCGCACACGATCAGGCTCTTATGGTCGTCGCCATTGCCGGACCACGTGGCAAGTCCTTCGGTCACGACCCGAGCGGTGAGCTCGTCGAGCTGAGCCCGCTTCGCCTCGATCTCCCGCTCGATACGGATACGCGCCTCGGCGAGAGTGAGCCCGCTGATGCGCGCATTGATGTAATTCGAGGCTTCATACAACGAGGAGAGCGGCAGGTTCTCCGGCAATGCGACGATGCGGTTCTCGACGTCGCCGTCCTCGGCGACGAGGACGGCGAGCGCCCTGCCCTGACCGAGATTGACGAACTCGATTTGCTTGAGCCTCTTGCTCTGCTTCTCGACCAGAACCACGCCGGCGCAGCCAGAGAGGCCCGACAGCAGCTCGCCGGCTTCGCCGAGGAGATCCTCGAGCGCGCGGCGTCTGCCGCTGCCGACGATCCGGCTTTCGATCTGGCTACGCTCCTCGTTGCTGATGTCGCCGATCTCGAGCAATCCGTCGATGAACAGGCGCAAGCCCGTATGCGTGGGTAATCGGCCCGCGCTGGTATGCGGCGCATAGATGAGGCCGAGGCTTTCGAGGTCGGACATCACGTTGCGCACCGAGGCTGGCGACAGCGTCATCGGCAGCGCTCGGCTCAAATTGCGGGAGCCGACCGGCTCGCCGGTGGCGAGATAAGCCTCGACGATGCGCTTCAAGATCTCACGCGAGCGCTCGTTAAGCTGGCGCAAGCCCACGGCGGCTTCGGCCGCAACCCTGGCTTCGTTGACGTCGGTATGGCGCATAGCGGAGCGAATTTAGGAGCACCCTCGCGACCCGTCAAACTCGCCCTTCTAGTTGACCTGGGCAAACTCGGGCGCGATGGGAGGCGCGAACTCGTCGGGGGCGCCGAAATGGGCAAAGTAGCGCGACTTGATCGCCTCGACCGGCATGATGATGAACACGTCCGTCGTGCCGAACTGGTGGTCGATCACGGCGCCATCGCCGACATAGGCGCCCACGCGTAGATAGCCTTTGATCAAGGGGGGCAGCGCTTTCAGCGCCCGGCGGGCATTGATCCGTTCGCGCGGCATCATATTCATGTCGACCCGCAGATGATGATGAGCCGTCACCCGCCACTCCTCCGGCGCGAGTGCTGTATGGTAAAGGAAGCTCAGGGCCTCGGCGTGCTTGGTAGGATCGATCCCCTCGAAGCTGGCGCAGCCGATCATAACGTCAACGCCGTGCTCCCGCACATAAGACCATACGCCCTGCCATAGGAGCTCCAGCGTCCGCTTGTTGCGATAAGGCTTGAGAACGCAGGAGCGGCCAAGCTCCATGAAGCTGTAATCGGGCTTGGCCTGGATCAGCGGCGCGATGTCGTATTCGCCTTGCGTGTAGAAGCCGTCATAGAGGTCGGCCACCTCCTGGCGCAGCACCCGATACGTTCCGACGACCTTTGACCGCCTCCAGCGGCGTCCGTCGGTGGGATCACCGCGGTCGATCACGAGGAGATGGTCGAACACGGTGTCAAAGGCATCCTCGTCGCGCCGGGACAAAATGGCGAGCGCATCGGGAACCGCCGACATCTCTTCGTAGAAGACCTTGTAACGCAGCCGCTGGGCACGCCTGATCTCGCCGCGCTTCCTGGCGAGCCTGACCTCGAGACAGCCGAGACGACCATAGACTTTGGCAGGCTGAAAGCGGCGCGCGAGGACTCCGCCAACATTGAAGCGGCGGCGGCCCGTGAAGGGGAACATGCCCTGGTTTGGCCTGAACATCAGGTTCGGAAAAATGGGCCCTCCGCGAAATCTGCCGGCGAACCGTCCTGACGTCGACTTGATCGTCATGAGAGCCTGGTTGCTAAGTCCTAAAGCGGTCGCTCCGGGTGGCCGCAGGCTAGTTGAGCCATCGCGCCCGCTATGCCCTTGATTCGGCCACAACACTCGCCGGTTAGCAAACCAATTCGAATTTCATATGACGGTCATCGCCACACGCCCTTTGTGGCTGTTTCGCCTGGAAAATTCGACGCTGATTGTATCGCGGTTCACCGGAATCACCCCCCTGTCTCTTCCTGGTGGGCGCCCGCGGAACTCAAGTCTGACCGCAGATACCGATATTCGTGCCAGGTAAGAGCGATCACTGCGGCATCTACCGCGCTGAGGACGAGCAGCCATACAGAGTTGGTGAAGCTATACCGGTACAATTGGTAGACGATGAATAATCCGAACACGGCGATCGCGAGCGGATAATACCAGAGCTTCCGACGCAGGAGACCGATGATGAGCCATAGCTTTATGACGCCGTGGCTCAATAAATAAAACGCTGTGAAGCGCTGCGTGCTAAGCGACAGATTCTGTGCGAGATGCAGCAGATAGTTGGCGACCAGGTCGCGCGGGTCCTTGGCCAGCGCGGCTTGGGTTATGGCTTGTACGAAGTCCAACAAGGCGTGCTGGCTAACCCAGTAAACCGCTACTCCGCCGATAATTTCCAGGAGCGCAAACAGACCTTTGAAAATGAGGCTCGCCTCAAAAACTAGGCGGATGTTCTTCTCGGTAAGCAGCGTCTCGCGGCGCATGGAGTGCCTAGCGTCCTTCGATAACATCGCAGGTTCAAGCTTCAACTCCGCAGGAATCGTGGGGACCACGATAAATAACAAGCAACGCTGCCTTTTTGCTTGGCTCAGCGCTATTCCGCGGTGGGCGAGACGTGGAAATCAAGGACGTTAGGCAGACCAGCCAGGGTTCCCGCCAACGCCTTGAAGTTTTTGAGGGCGAAGGTGCTGACGACCATCTTGTATTCGAACATCGCCCCACTCCCGGTTTGCCGATAATCGACCTGGTGAATGGTAAAGCCCAGCTCCGCCAAGATCCGCTCCAGCTCGTCCTGGCTCATGATGTGGCCCTTGGCAAAGCAGAGCGTTAGCCGCGCGAAGCATTGACGCATCACGCGCCATTCGAGCCACCGCAACGTTGCAAGAGTGAAAAGCACTGCGAAAGTGGCGAGCACCGCCGGATAGTAGAATCCGAGTCCGTAGATGATCCCAAGCGCCGCCGTGAACCACAGCGAAGCAGCCGTGGTGAGTCCGGCGACGTTGAAGAATCCCTGCTTGAAAATCACGCCGGCTCCAAGGAAGCCGATGCCGGTCATGATGCCTTGGATCACGCGACTCGGATTTGGCGCTGAAATTCTGATCGACCGGGATGCCGAGCCAGGTCGCCTGATAGACAGGCACCAGCATGAGCATCGCCAAGACAGACAAGCGCGTGAGTTCGAAACCCGGCCGGCCTTCCTCGAAACCGATCAGGGCGCCCGCGAGAAGCGCCGCTCAGAGCCGGACGTATGCGGTGCTGTGGGGTCGGGAACTTCTTATAGGGGATGAGGAAGCCTGCCCGTCAAAACCCAGCAGCGCACCACTACGTTGTTCCCGCCCTGGGCTTTCCATTGGCCGCGTTCCTGAGGAGGAGCGCGCGTAGGCCCTGCGCCTTCGTCTCTCGTTATCGCGCTTTATCGGGTGAAGAAACTTAGGGTCCACTGAAAAGTTGTTGGAGCAGTGAGCCGATACCATCAATTGCGAGTCGACCTCGAACATTGCCGAGAGCGAGTTCGATACGCTCAGCGACAGCTTGAGGATTATACGCTCACCGCCGATTTGAGCACTGAGTTAGCCCCGACAACCCTACGGAAGCTGGCTGATGATCTAAAGCGGGCGCACGATGACACCCGCAGCCTACAAAAAGAACTCGATGACCTGATGGACTAAGTCAGGTGGCCGTCACATTTGCAGGTCTGCTTATGGCGCTAAAGCAGACATCGTGCTCGCGGAGGCAAAGGGTCTGCTTTTGACCCACATCGAACATTCCCCCCGCCGCTACTGAAGCGGCGATACCGTGTAAATCTGGTCGAGCATCTTCTGCATGATTGTATTGGCTGTCGTCTTGCCATCGAGTGAAATCGTCAGGCTCGTCCATATTATCAGTGTCACATCATTGACTGGATCGTAGCCCATGAACGAGTTGTAGCCGGGCATCTCGCCGCCGTGAAAATACACGTTGTTCGGCCCAAAGGTGATCTCGGTGATCCCATACCCATATTTCTGTCCGAGAGGTGGGTGCTTGAACGCGATGGCGAGCAGCTCCTCCGGTGTCCAAGCCCTGGTCGGGTCATTGTCTAGGCTTCCCGTGAGTTCCGGCGCTGAGGTGTGGTTGTACAGGCCGCTTCGCATCTTAAGGAGCTCACTGATCGTGATGTCGTCTCCATTGGGAACGCCCTCGACATTTTCGAGACCGGATCGTCGAAACGCAGTTTTCCTTCCTGGGCCAGCAGCACGATAATGGCAGCTGTCATTGTCTTGGTGTTCGAGGCGATCCTGAAATGCGTGTCGGCGCGCGGCGGGGTCATGCCGCCCCAACTCCGTCGCCCCGTAGCCGAAAGTGAAATCGCCCTGTGGCGTGCGCAACAGAACCATGGTCCCCGGCAGCAGAAGCTCCTTGGCTGTCGCCTCCACGACGCCTTGAAGCGCGACCGGGTCGAACGGCTTGAGATTTGTTGTTGCGTCCGCCGTCCCGCTGACGGGAGCACGCTACCGCAACCACAATTCCCTGTATTCGCGTTCGCCGGAGCAAGGCGCGAACTCGAACCCCCACGCGCTCGATGAGATCGAGACAGGGTCTGCCGGTCTGGCGGTGCTTTCAGATATTCGATGACCGTCGGTTCAATACCAGCGTTGCGAATGCGGCCATGAACATTGCGCGACGTGCCGCAGTTCGGGTTGTGGTAGATAGTAACTTCGTGCCTGCCACTGTATCTGTCACGCGCTTGGCCAACTGGGTCAGGTCGGGCATTTGGGCCATGTCCCGCTGCTCGGTAGGCGGCTGTGTTAGGCTCGAATAGCTCGATCAGATTGCCATGGATCTTCCAATAGAATCTGCGTGCCACCCCCACCTTGAACCACATTGTTGCGGAAATGACTGCCAGTCGCCTTGAGTTTAGCGACTGTAGCGTCCAGGTCATCAACCGTCAGATGGATACGATTCCAGCCTCGGAGCCTGCTGTTCGCCGGATGGCATGTGTGAGCCGCCTCCCATGCCCCCAGGCTGCGTTAGATAGATCTGCATATCACCAGGCGATATTTCAGCGAAGGGTGGGGCAGGATGCATCTCAAGTTTGAATCCGAGCTGCTTCGTATAGAACTCAATCGCGGCGTCCACATCTCGGGCGATATAGCGAAAGCAAGCTGGCATCATGGCCTCCCTGCTTTAGGTAGGCTTTAAAGTTATCATGCTTAGCTCGAATGTCCGCTATCGGCACCTAGCGGACATCGATACCGAAGATGAACGAGTCTGCTCTTGGGGGTAAAGCGGACATCCCTAATCCACGCTTTGATGTCCGCTAATGACCCATAGCGGACATTAGCGTCCTCAACTGATGTCGGCTCACAGTCGCCGAAGCAGCCTGCAAATACCGGCCGGTGCATGCGGCCTTGCCTTCTACTCCTGCATCATCTGGCTATAAATCAACTCGAAGGCTTGGGGAGAGACGCCGACTTCACCTCTAAACGGATGATCGAGCAGAGCGATCAGGCAAATCATTGTGCCGGTAAAGAAGGAGATAAGCCCTCCAAGTAGCAGATGAGTGCCAAGTCGAAGGTTGAACAGCCAAATCAAAAGTATGTTGATTAGTGCGCCAATCGCGACCGTGTACCACATGATGGGCGGGATGCCGGTGGTGACGCTGAAAATGCGGTTCCGTCGGTCCTGGAAGAAGTCATTGAACTGACGCAACGCTGCGTCGTGAAGTGCCTCCTCCGATTTTGTCTTTGGCTCGAATGCGGCCAGCCGCGCTTGCAATGGCGCAGCTCGGTTGACTTTCCACGGATCAATCCCCTGACGCTGTAGCGGCCAGGCATCCTCAATCGTAGAGCGGGTGTATTCCCGAATAGCATTCTTCAGATCTGTGCGGTCGGGTTCAGGATAGGCGCTGATGTCACGGTAAAGCGCCGCAAGCGATGATGCCTCGTTCGCTACCGCCTTTTCGACATCACTATGATTTTGGTAAGTCGCGACGGCGAGCAAACCGAGTAGCAAGCCGTAGATGACACCAAAATATTGCAGGTAATCGCCGAGGATCTCGTTCAGGCCGGGCTGGTGGTGCACCAAAGGTACGAGCCGCGGACTGATCCAAATAATGCCCATCCAGCAGACGCCCACAAAGACAACGGCGAACAAGGCGACCGCCAGCAACGTCGGCATGTCGTAGAGCCAATAAAGCATTCATGCCCCCTGGAATGTGCTGTTGAGGCGATGAAGGAACGGCTTAACCGGAGGCTGAACGCCTGTCTGAAATAATCTGGCCACGGCGAAAAAGCAGATGCTCCGCAGTTAAGTCAATCCCGTTGTCGCGTCCGAAGCATTTGCAACAGCATGAGAACGTCCGCTTATGGCACAGAGCTGACTATATCCGCCGCCCGCAGAATGTCTGCTTTAAGGGGCAAAGCGGACGCTTCTTCTCGCAGTCCAACACTTCCGCTAATGACCCAAAGCGGACATTCGATCAGGCGACTTTGCGCTTAGGCAGCGCGACCTTGTTCGGGGGCAGGCATCTTCACTCGCTCCAGGCGACGGACGCGAATGTCTGCGCGTTTGGCGACGACACGGTAGCTGAAGGTGCCGCTAGCGCCTCCAGGGTGTTCGACCCGGAAGCGGTCAGGCAGACGCGACACCACCGCCAGTTCGCTGATCTTCGTGCTGTGAGGCGTGACGAAAACATGGTAGCGCGTCTTGAGATTGACCGTTTTGGCAAAATCATGGTCGATCTTCACCTCTGCCTTGCCCTTGACGAGTTTCGCCTCTCCGAAATCCTCAAACCAGCTCTCGGGACTCTCGATCGAGCAGAGCCGCCGGAATGACCGGTCCGGGAAGCGCACGGCGAACAGAGCTCCCGATACCCGTCTTCGTGAGGTCCCCCTTGACCAAGACGTTGCCTTCAAAGTAGCCGGCATAGCCGTCCGAGCATTTCCCGAATACGCCAATGCCGGATTCCGAGGCGCCGCGGACGCCGTAAACGCCCTCTCCGTTGACTGCGATTGCCTTCGGGGCGGATGCGGCCACAGCGGGGAAGACGCCATTCGTTTCCACCTTAACAGCAATCCCGAAAACGGAGCGACTCACCACGCCGTGACCCATGAACGAATATGCGTGTACGCGATCGCCGCCATGAGACTCCCCAAGGACGCCGACGTAGGAGGGCAATTCAAATTCGTTGCCAGTGACGCTGCCGCCACTATTCCCATGGACGCCGATACCTGAGTCGGATGAGCCGACGACTCCATCATTCGATTTGGAAGCTCCGAACACGCCTATGCCCTTGTCCGAAGATCCCCAGACTCCCTGCCCCTTACCCGCTCCCTCTACGCCGATGATACCGCCCTCTCCCTTAATCCCGGTTTGGCCAACTCCATGGACACCAATACTTCCACCGTTTCCCTTAATCCCGATGCCGCCCTCTCCGTGGACACCTGCAGCGTCGTGGATGGGTTGCCGAGACCAAGGACGAGCTGAGTCATCGATTGTGCCTGGTTGTTCTCGCCAATTTCCAGGTCATCACCATCGGCCCTGTCGCACTCCTTGGGTTCGCCCGCCTATTCTTGCTGGGGCCCTATATATTCAAGGGTCCAGCAATAACATGCTGGTAGTCGCGGGATAATCCGTGCTGCGATGGCCCGCCGCGAGGCATCTTTTGGCCTAATGGCGGCTGTTGGCACTTAGCGGACTAACTCCGCCGCCTCGCAGAATGTCTGCTTTCAGGGGTAAAGAGGACGCTTTTCATGCAGCCCAACATGTCCGCTAAAGACCCAAAGCGGACGTCGCCGCGTAATTGAGCGCAACTGTTACACGTAGGAAGGTCGCAGGAATGGGGGTGCATTCTTGCTTGATCTCATCGCTCATGGCGTCAGCGACGCGTCGGGCCTCAGCCATTCTCGATAAAAAATATAATTTTTTCAGCTGTAAGTGGCCCTGCAAAGCGTTGCTCAAAAGTCACGCTTGCTTCGTAATTCAGGGCAGCAAAGAACTGGCCGGAACTACTGCGCTGCGCGGTCGTTCCTGGACCCAGTGGAGCTCAAGTCGGGGGATAATCGATGCGTGACATCCGTGGAGACTTGCAAGACCGTTCCAATCGGCTTGCGGAGCAAATCAGCGCTACGCAGGCCCAATTCGATAAAGTCATCGAGCAGCTCAAGCTCGAGCACCAAGGTAAACTTGAAGATCTGAAGTCCGACCTTGACACCGTGCGCATGGTCATGAAGACGGAAGATCGACTCGGCAGTCGTATTTCTCCCAGTAAGCAATCGGAGCCTAGGCCGTCACAACGGCCTCAGCGGGCTCAATCTCAACAGGCGACTTCTGATTCTTTGATGCGCAAGGTGAGCGCGCTCAGATAGATGGAACCGTGGGAACACGCCTCGCGCCATGGTGGGAAGGCGGGGCAGTGTGAGCTTTTAACGCCTCAAGGCAAAGGTCATGTCCTCCCCTTCAGTGTCGTACGCGGAGTCTGTGCTTTCGCACTTGGAGAAAGTTCAGCAGCTTCCTGTTGAAATCCAGGTCGGTATTGCCAGGCGTGTCGAAAGCTGCATCAAAATAGCCAGGGCCGCGAAGAATGAAGCTGTCGTGGCAAACATCGCTTCCAGCGCGATGGAAGAGCAGGCCAAGGCCATCGGGCATGGGACGATGGACCCGCAATGGGCCGCACCAGCAATTGCCGAGGCATGGTGCTATGCCACGATGAGCCTCTCCAAGGGCTACCTAGATCGATTGCACGCGCAAGCCATCATCGGTGCAATTGAGGCGTTCACATCAAGCCGCCTTTCAGCTGATGTCGAGTGGCGCCGAATGTCCGTTATTGGCACTTAACGGACGTTCTGCTCACCAGCTGCACTTCCGCTTTTGGGTGCAAAGCAGACATATCTAACCCCAGTTTCAATGTCCGCTAATGACCCAAAGCGCACATTCTGTTTCGCATGCGATAGCGACGAAAACCGCCTCTGCCGGCTTAAGCCAGACCTTTGGGAAGCCTAGTGTGAAGCCGCCGCGGCTAGCGCCTTCTTGGCATCTAGCCGGATTTCTTCCAACTCGGTGATTGCATCGTTCACAAAATCATCGATTTCAGCTTCGGTCATCAGATGCGCTGAGATGCAAGATCCGGAGTCCAGCTGAGTG
>Ga0105248_10003724_pt1 | contig 16906 bp, 13 predicted proteins | sample KBSS34metaG_FD_81524 | JGI IMG/M metagenome (GOLD analysis project Ga0105248, IMG submission 81524) | Switchgrass rhizosphere microbial communities from Kellogg Biological Station, Michigan, USA - KBS S3-4 metaG | ecosystem: Host-associated > Plants > Roots > Rhizosphere > Soil | place... | reverse complement strand
GGCTGTCGGCGCTGCGCATCGTCGGGCTGCTGGAGAAGCCTTTCTCGACCGCGCAGTTGAAAGAGATGCTGGCGCGGATTCCCGCCGATCCGGGCAGGGCGGGGCCCGGTAGCTTATGATGGACGGGTCGGGGCGTAGCGCAGCCTGGTAGCGCACCTGCCTTGGGCGCAGGGGGTCGCTGGTTCGAATCCAGTCGCCCCGACCACTTTTCGAGGTTCCGGGGTTCCAGCGGGGTTCCACCCCATTGCGCGCTGTCGGTCATCACCGTGCCCCTTCCAATTCACCGACCACTCACGGTCGGTTCCAAGTTGAGGCGGTCGACACGCTTCGACCGTACTCACTGCTCGCCGATCGGCCTGACGCACTCAATCAACTTCCCGACACTGCCAGCCGAACCGGGACGTAAACTGGGTTTGAACGCAGACACGAAGGGCGGACTGGGCGGCTTCTCGTCGTTGAGCAGACGATATTAACCTCATGGACTTGATCTCAGAGCCTGTCGATCAGAGATCCTCGCCGGAGGCGAAGATCGCCCTGTTCCGGTCACTGTTCCGAGGCCGCGATGACGTGTACCCGCGGCGATTCGAGAGCCGCAAGACGGGCAGGTCTGGGTACGCGCCCGCATGTGCAAACGAATGGATCCGCGGCGTCTGCGAGAAGCCGCGCATCAAGTGCGCCGAATGTCCCAACCGTCGATTCCTTCCGGTGACTGACGACGTTATTCGTTGGCACCTATCAGGTTCCGACGCCGAGGGACAGCCCTTTGTCGCTGGCGTCTATCCGTTGCTTCTGGACGAGACGTGCTTCTTCCTAGCTGTCGACTTCGACAAGGCCGGCTGGCGCGAAGATACTGCGGCATTTCTCGAAACCTGTGACCAGCTCAATCTCGCGGCCGCACTCGAACGGTCACGTTCCGGGCGAGGCGCGCATGTCTGGTTCTTCTTCAAAGAGGCGATTCCGGCCGCTCTTGCGCGACGACTGGGATCGCATGTCCTCACCGAGACAATGGAAAGGCGTCCGGACATCGGCCTGGATTCGTACGATCGACTGTTTCCGAACCAAGACACGATGCCGCACGGAGGATTCGGGAACCTCATTGCTCTGCCGCTCCAGAGGGCTGCTCGCAAACAGGACAACACGGTCTTCTTGGATGGCGCCTTTGCTCCGTGGACCGATCAGTGGGCGTTTCTCGCGAGCGTTCGCACAATCGCGAGATCGCAGGTCGAACAGATTGTCGAGGATGCTGAACGCCGAGGCCGCATCCTCGGCGTCCGATTGCCACCACAGGACCATGAAGAAGCGGAGCCTTGGACCGCGCCTCCGTCACGTCGAAGAGAGGCCTCTATCGTCGGTGAATTGCCAGAGTCGTTGGACCTCGTTCTTGGCAATCAGATCTACATCCCCAAGCAACAGCTGCATCCTGGGCTTCGAAACCGATTGCTTCGGCTGGCGGCGTTCCAGAATCCCGAATTCTATAAGGCGCAGTCGATGCGGCTTTCGATATACAACAAGCCACGTGTTGTCGCGTGCGCAGAGGATCTTCCGCATCACATCGGTCTGCCGCGCGGGTGCCTCGACGACGTTCGCAAGACGCTGATCGAGCTTGGTGTTCGCCTGGCCATTCGCGATGAGCGCTGCGGCGGCAGTCGGTTGGAGGTGAGGTTTCAAGGCGAGCTTCGCCGAGAGCAGAAACCAGCAGCGACCGCGATGCTGCGCCACGAGACTGGCGTTCTGGCGGCCACCACCGCATTTGGCAAGACCGTTGTCGCCGCGTGGCTCATTGCTCAACGCGGGGTGAACACGCTCGTGCTCGTTCATCGGCGCCAGTTGCTCGATCAGTGGGTCGAGCGACTATCGACGTTTCTTGATGTACCCGCGAAATCAATCGGTCGAATCGGAGGTGGTCGGAGCCGCCCGACCGGAAACATCGATGTCGGCATAATCCAGAGTCTGGTCCGAAGGGGCGTAGTCGATGACCGCGTCGGCGAGTACGGCCATGTGATTGTCGACGAGTGCCATCACCTGTCGGCGCACAGTTTCGAGCAGGTAATACGCCAGGCCAAAGCCCGATTTGTAGTCGGCTTGTCGGCAACCGTCGCACGCAAGGACGGTCACCATCCGATCATCTTCATGCAGTGCGGTCCGGTCCGACATCAGGTGAATGCTCGCGTGCAGGCGGCGTCTCGACCGTTCGAACATTTCGTGTTGGTTCAGCCGACTGCCTTCCAGCCGACGAAGAAGCCGGATCCGGACAAACGCGTCGAATTTCAGAGCCTCTACCAGGAGTTGGTCGATAACCAGCCGCGCACTCAGAGCATCTGCGAGGACGTGGTCGACGCCGTTCGCAATGGGCGTTCGCCATTAGTCCTGACGGAGCGAAATGAGCACCTCGACCGCTTCGAGCAGGAGCTCGCGACGCGCGTCGAACACGTCGTCGTCTTGCGCGCCGGCATGGGCAAGAAGCAGCGACTGGCAGTGAATGAGCGTCTCGCAGCCATTCCGCGCCACGAAGGGCGAATCATCCTTGCGACTGGCAAGTACGTGGGCGAGGGATTTGACGATCCGCGGCTGGACACCTTGTTTCTGACGCTTCCGGTCTCATGGCGAGGCACAGTCGCGCAGTATGCCGGCCGGCTGCATCGTCTCTACGACGGGAAGCGCGAGGTGCGAATCTACGACTACGCCGACCTCAACGTACCGATGCTGGCACGAATGTTTGACCGGCGATGTCGCGGGTATGAGGCTATCGGCTACACGATCCTCCTTCCCGCCAGCGCCGTGCCGGGGTGGCCCGCTAACGTCGTTCTTCCATCCGATCCCGTCTGGAAACGCGATTACTCGGGCAGCGTACGGCGGCTCATTAGGGACGGCGTCGATACGCCGCTGGCGAGCCTGTTCGTGCACACTGCGCGCGCAGTGGCGGAAGACGCCGAGGGCGCAGCGCGGGCGAGAAGTGCAACCGAGGCGTTCCTCCACCGCCGATTGGATACGCTCACAGAGACCAGTGGACGCTTCCGCGTCAACGTGCTGCTACCAATTCCGTTCGACGGCTTGGGAACGCTCGAAGTCGACCTGCTATGCGCTGACGCTCGTTTGGCAATCGAACTCGATGGCGGACAGCACCTCGCGGATCCGGTCGCGTACCGTCGCGATAGGCGGAAGGACCAGCTCCTACAGGAGAACGGCTACTTCGTGCTGCGCTTCCTTGCCGAGGACGTAGGCAAGGACCTGGACGCCGTGCTCGATGCGACCCTCAGAGTGCTTGCTCGCCATCGCCGGTCAGCAGCAAAGGCCGAGCCTCTCAAATTCGTCCGGCGAGGCGCCGAATGAATCGCCTACGGCCTGGTGGGCGGTCGGGACCCGAATCGTCGCTTGACGAACACGGCCACCCGGCGCTCTCTTTCGACAGGTCTCGGCGTCCGGGCTACACTGTCAACATGGAATTCAAGAGGATTACGGCCAATCCCCGCCAGATGGGGGGAGTTCCATGTCTTCGTGGTCTTCGGATTCCAGTCGCGACTGTCGTTGCCCTGGTGGCTGAAGGGCAGACAACGGAGGCCATCCTCGCGCTGTACCCAGACCTCGAAGCTGACGACGTCCGCGAGGCACTGCTCTTTGCGGCCGAAGCTGTGCGCGAACGAGCCCTGCCTCTCGCCGCCGGCGAATGAAGTTCCTGATCGACAACGCTCTTTCCCCAGCGCTCGCTCCTCTCCTGCAACAGGCCGGTCACGATGCGATCCACGTTCGCTCAATGGGATTGCAGCACGCCGGGGACGATGCGATCTTCGATCGCGCCGCTGTCGAGGGTCGGTTTCTCGTGTCGGCGGATGCTGATTTTGGAACGCTGCTCGCGGCGCGTTCGTCGCGACAGCCGTCGGTCATCCAATTTCGCGGTCAGGGCAGCCGGAAACCGGACGTACTGGCGCGAACGCTGCTTGCTAACCTGCCCCAGCTCGTGGACTCCTTGGAAAACGGCTGTATCGTGACCTTCGAGCCAGCCCGGGTTCGAGTTCGCCTGCTTCCACTTCCCCGCGTGGACGACGGGTAGGTCAAGCTGAGGGCAATTCGACCGCGGCGCCGCCGCCCTCGTGTCGCTGTCCATACCCAACCGGACGGTCTATTCCGGTCACATGGGTGACGGCAGCAACAAAAGTGCCGTCACTAACAATGTCGCGGATGGGACATGAGTGCCCATCCCTGGCCAACAAACGGCATGCGGTGCCACAACCGCGTGACCTGCCGTGGCGTGATCCGTGGCCTGCCGCTTGCGTTTGCAACGGCTGTATTGCTCGCCGACTTCATCCGCGCTCACACCGAACCCATCATCGCCAGCTGGAAACAGCGAGTGTTTCCTTCGGCGGACGTGTCGGACAGGGCGATCGGCCAACACCTGACCGCCATCCTTGATCGCGTCGCCGATTACGTCGCAGCTGAACCGACGGAGAATTGCCTGTGCCTGGACGATCTGCCGAAGGCCCACACCGTCGACCGTCTGCTGAACGGGCTCGACTTCGGCCAGGTCATTTCCGAGTACAGCCTGTTGCGGCAGTCGATTCTCGGTTCATGGGATGCCACGACCGGCGCAGCCATTCCCGTCGTCGAGCTGCACAAGCTCGATCTGGCGTTCGACGCATTGATCGCACAGGCCGCCGGGCGGTTTGCGCGCATTCGGGAACGCCTCTTCCAATCAGTTGATCGCGTCACCGATGCCGCACTCGCGTCCGCAGACGTCGACGTGTTTCTCCAAGACCTGTTGCGGGTCGCCATCGAGGCGACCGGAACCGTGCACGCCGCAGGGGTGCTGCTTCGCGAGGAGAATCGGCTCCGCCTGCGTGCCGCGGTGGGTCTCGAGGACGACGTCGCGAGCGGTTTCTCTGTTGCCGTCGGCGAAGGTTTCGCCGGTCGCGTTGCCGATCACAGACAACCCTTTCTGATTCACCACGCCGCCGAGGATCCGAACACCCTGAGCCCGACGATTCGCCGGAAAGGCGTACGCGGGTTGTACGGCGTGCCGATGATTCAACAAGGAAAAGTCATCGGGGTCGCGCAGTTTGGATCGCTGACGGCGGTGGATTTCTCGGAAGAAGACAAGCTGCTGTTCCGCACGGTCGTGAGCCGAGCGACGGCGGCGGTCGTCAAGGCGCAAATCCTCGCGGATTTGCGGCGAGCCGAAGGCGCACAGCGTTTCCTCGCCGAGGCGAGCCGTAGATTTGCCGAGTCCCTGGATTACGAGGCCACCCTGGACACCATCGCACAGCTCGCGGTTCCGAGCATCGCCGACTGGTGCGTCGTGGATCTGGTCGAGGACGGCCGGGTGCGGCGAGTTTCGGTTGCGCATGCGGATCCCGCGCAGGAGCCGCTGGCGAACGAATTGAAGGCCGGGCACCCGGTCGATTCGAGCGCCGCCGTGGGCATTGGCAGCGTGTTGCGATCCGGTACGACGGAGTGGCGCGGCCGGCTGAGCGATCGCCAGCTTGAAGCCATCGCACGAGATCCCGAACACCTGGCGTTACTCCGTCGCCTGAAGCTGCGAGCGTACGTCGTCGTGCCGATTCTGAGCAAAGGCGTACTTCTCGGCACGATCTCCCTCGTCACAGCCGAGTCCAATCGTCGCTACTCTGAATCCGATGTGGCCGTCGCCGAGGATTTGGCTCGGCGCGCCGCGATGGCGATTGAGAACGCCCGCCTCTACGCCGAGGCTCGCCGCGCCGTGCATGTGCGGGAACAGGTTCTGGCCACCGTATCGCATGATTTGCGGAACCAGGTGAATGTCGTCGCCATTGCCAGCGAATTGCTGCTGCGCACCGCGAACCTGCAGGACACGGCATTCGGGAAACCGCTCACGGTCATCGCGCGGACCGCCCGGAGCATGAAGGACCTCGTCAACGACTTGCTCGACCTCGCTTCGATCCAGGCCGGAAAACTCTCCCTGTCGGCGGGACCGACACCGCTCGCATCGTTGGTCGAAGAGGCCCGCGACATGCACGAGTCGGCGGCGCGAGCGGCCGGCCTCCGCCTGACCACTGACGTCATTCCACATGTCGATGTCTTCGCTGATCGCGCACGCGTGCTCCAGGTTCTGTCGAACCTGCTGGGGAACGCCATCAAATTCACACCGTCAGGAGGGGCCATTGCGGTCCGCGCCAGCGCGACCGATGCCGAGGTCACGATCTCCGTGGTTGACACCGGACGTGGCATTCCGGCCCAGGACCTCGCCACCGTGTTCGAGCCCTATCGAGCACGAGGCAGCGGCGCGGGTTCGGGTCTCGGGTTGTTCATCGCACAGGGCATTGTCGAGGGGCACGACGGCCGCATCTGGATAGACAGCCGCGAGCATGCGGGCACAACCGTCTCGTTTACGCTTCCTCGCCGAGAGTCACCGCACCAGGATCGTCTCCAAGGCCTGCACTGACCGTCCATGTCGTCTACCGGTTCGCCCTGAGATACGGCCTTACGTCGTGGCGCGCATCATCGAGGCGGGACTGACCCGGACGATTGCTTCTGCTGCTCCCACGCTGTCGATCTCCGCACCGTCGCGTTTCGCGTCTCAGCGGCCGTTCCGCTGCTACTGATCGGTGCATCGGCGCCCTCGGTGGCTCCGGCTGTCACCGGCCCTCCCTACCATCCGCCACAGAATTAGCCGCAACAGATCACGACGTAAGCGCGCGCTCCGGGGACGCAAGAAACGGCGCAAGGACACGTCCATAGAGTGGATCGGGAAGTCCCGCGCGACAGTGACCCGGTTGCGTAAAATGAGCCGCCAACCGTATTCACGACGCGGCTCGAGGTGCTTCACCGCAGCATTTCGCGCTGGCGGTCCGCGCCTGGTATACCATCGAGCGGAATGCGCCGGGCGTTACTCATCGCTGTGCTGGCTCTCCTGGTCGCGGACGCGAGCGGCTTCAGTTCGCTGTTGGTCCCGGAGACCTGTGCCATTGGTGTGAACGAGTCGTCGCCTGACACCGGCTGCCCGGCATTCTGCGTTCGGTGTACGTGCAGCTGCTGTGCGACTGCTGTCGTCCACAACGCACTGGTTGTGCTCGCCGAGGCGCAACCGACGCCGATTGTCGTCGCCGTTCCCACTCTCGATCCGCTCCCAAACGGAACTTCTCCCGACATCCTCCACGTCCCGAAACCGCTCCTGACGTAGATCCACGCGCAGATCATTGTCGATCTGCCTCTACGTGCAAGGAGAGGTATGGCTGGTCGCGGTCTGATTTCGCTCGGATTCGCGTGTGCGGTGTTCGGTCCGTCCGCCGTGTACGCGCAGGCTCCGCTCACGTTCGAACAGGCACTGACGATGGCGCGCGAACGAGCGCCGCGCGTAGCCGTCGCGCGAGCGCGCATCGACGAAGCGCGCGGACGGCTCGCCGGCGCGCAAGTTCGCTTTCGCGATAACCCCGTCATTGACGCGGCAGCCGGTCCGAGGCAGCTCGAGACGGGCGCGGTCACCGACTACGAATTTGGGGTGAGCCAGAGGTTCGAGCTCGGAAATCGCCGCGGCGCCAGGATCGCCGGCGCCGAGGCGGGCATCGCTCGTGAGACGGCGGTGTCGGATGCCGCGGCCAGGCAAATCGTCCGCGATGTCGCCGTCGCCTTCGTGCGTGCCCTGCAGGCGACAGCGCGAATCGAAATCCTTCGCTCGGCAGAAGCGGTCGCGAAGGAGGCGTTCGACGTGGCGGATCGACGCTTCCGCGCCGGAGACATTGCGTTGTTGGACGTCAACGTCGCTAGAGGTGCGATCGCTCGAGCGACGTCTCTGGCCAAGGCAGCGGAGGCCGAACGCGCCGCCGCGATCGGCGAACTCAAGTCGCTGCTCGCATGGACCGACTCCGCTGACCCTGCGCCTGTCGGCAATCTGACGGACCGGATTCGTGCCGGTCTCGACATACAGACCGTCGCGGTTGCGGACAGGCCCGAGGTTCAGAGCCTGGTCGCGGAGGCCAATGAAGCCCGAGCCGACATCCAGCTCGGGCGGGCGTTCAAGAAGCCCGATCTCGGGTTCGGCTTTCAGGTCAAACGTGACGAGGGGCATCAAGCCGTGGCCGGCGTGCTGTCCATAGCCCTGCCGTTCTTCAATGTCGGCCAGGAGCAAGTCGCCACTGGCATCGCCCGCGAACACCGAGCCGAGCTCGAAAAGTCGGCTGTGATGTCGGAGCTGGACCTCCGTGCGCGCGCGGCCCGCGAGACGTTCACCCTGCGCGTGTCCGCAGTGGAACCGATCGAGCGCGACGTGCTGCCCGGCCTCGAGGCGAACGAGCGCCTCGCGCGCCGCAGCTTCGAGGTCGGAGAGCTGCGTCTCCTGGATCTCCTGGTGCTGCGACGCGAGTTCGTCGACATCCGGTTGCAGTACGTGGAAGCACTGGGGGAGGCGGCGATTGCGTCGATCGACTGGCAGATGGCCGCGGGGGTGCTCAGATGAGAGTCCGAATTCTGTACGGCGCTGTCCTTCCGCTCGTCGTCATCGCTGTTGTCGGCTGTCGATCCGATTCGAAGTCGACACCGCAGCCGGTGGCTGAGAACCCGAGCGACAAGACGGAAGCGGCCGGCGTCACGGGATCAACGCTTCGCATCGACCGTGAAATGCTTCGCGATCTGCGCATCACGACGTCGAAGGTGGAAGAGCACCGCGGCGGCGAATCGGCGAGCCTTCTCGGAGAGCTCGGCGTCAACCAGAACGCCTATGCCGAGGTCAGCGCGCCGATGACGGCGCGCGTCGTGTCGTTGCGCGCCGTCGAAGGACAACGGGTTGGCACCGGCGATGTTCTCGCGATACTCGAGAGCGGGGACCTGGCCAAGGCACGTGGGGATCTGGCAACCGCGGAAGCCAGGCGTGACCTGGCGCAGCGGACGCTCGAGCGAAAGCGCAGTCTGAACGAAGAAAAAATCGTCCCGACTCGCGAGGTGCAGGAAGCGGAGAACGAGATGGTCGCGGCCGACGCGCAGGTCCGCGCCGCTCAGGCTGCCTTACGTGCGCTCGGCGCTCCCGATCAGGCGGCCCAGGGCAACAGTCCTTCATCACTGATCCTGAGGTCGCCCATCGGCGGCGTCGTCCTCGAGCGAACCGTGGCCCTCGGTCAAACCGCCGATCCCTCGAAGCCGTTGTTCCGTATCGGTGATCTGTCAATCCTGTGGCTCACGGTCCACGCGTTTGAGCGTGACGCCGTGCGGCTCGCCAAGGGCGTGTCCGCCCGGATCACCTTTGCGGCGATTCCCGGCCGGACATTCCAGGGCACGGTCGCGCTGATCGGCCAGAGCGTCAATCCCGACTCACGAACCGTCGCGGTGCGTATCGATCTTCCGAATCGCGATGGCTTGCTCCGCCCGGGGATGTCCGCGACCGCCTGGTTGCCTGTCGGAGAGCAAGGAATCCTTCTCGCCGTGCCGGCCGCAGCGGTTCAGCGAGTCCGCGAGCGCTGGTGTGTCTTCATCCCGAAGGACGAGCGGACGTTCGAAATTCGTCCGATCGGTCGCGGCCGCGATATCGCCGGCGAGGTGGAGATTCTCTCAGGCGTCCGAGCCGGCGAGCCGATTGTCGTCGATGGCGCGTTTCTGCTGAAGGCTGAGACAGAACGATCCGCCGCGGAAGGCGAGCACGGCGAGAAACGCGAATGATTGAGCGCCTCATTCGCGCGTCCGCGTCGCGTCCTGCTCTCGCCCTCATTCTGGCGATCGCCGGAACGATCTACGGCGCGATGTCGCTGCAGAACCTCCGTCGTGATGTCTTTCCCGACCTGTCGGCGCCGGTGTTCAACGTGATTGTCCAGAACGCCGCGATGGGCGCCGAGGAACTCGAGACGGGCATCTCGATTCCCCTCGAAGCCGCACTGGCCGGTTTGCCGGACATCCGCCGGATCCGATCGGTGTCCCAGCTGGGTGTCTGTCAGGTCACCGTCGAATTCGAACCGGATGCCGATTACTACCGGGCACGTCAGTTCGTCGCCGAACGGGTCAACCAGATCGGCCCGCAACTCCCACCGGGTACGGAGCCGCCACTGCTGTCCGGCGTGACCGGGCGCCTGAACGAAATCTTCGAGTTCACGCTCGAAGCCGAACCCGGCGCCGCGGACCTGATGACGCTTCGCGATCTCGCCGAGTTCGACGTGAAGAACCGCCTGCTCGCGGTTCCTGGCGTGGCGGCGGTGGAGCGGCTGGGCGGATACCTGCGTCAATTCCAGGTCCAGCTCGATCCGGAGCGTATGGCCGCTCGACGTGTGAGCCTCGACGAAGTCATCCATGCCGTTGAAACGTCGAACGTCAACGCGTCCGGCGGGTTCGTTCGCCAGGGTCCCATGGAATGGTCGATCAGGGCACTCGGTCGTGCCGCAGGAGTCGACGAACTGCGTCAGACCGTCGTCGGCGTACGTGGCTCAACGCCCGTGATGATCGGCGACATTGCCGACGTCCGGGAAGCGCCGGCAACGCGTCGTGGCATGGCTCACCGGCTCAAGGGCGAGGTGGTCAGTGCTCGGATCATCAAGCAGTTCGGCGCCGACACGGTTCGGGTCGCGGTGGGGATCCGTGCCGCGGTGGCGGAAATCCAGCGCGGGCTGCCACAAGGCGTAGTCCTTCGCATCGTCTATGACCAATCAGCCCTGGTGCAGTCCGCCTTGGGCGGCGTCGGGCGAGCCGTCCTGCTCGGCGCGTTGTTCGTGATTGTCGTGCTGTTCGTCCTGCTGGGCGACGTCCGTGCCGCCATGCTCGTCACGCTGACAATCCCGATGTCCATCGCGCTCGCCGGCATCCTGCTCAATCGATTGGATGTGGGGTTGAACACGATGACGCTCGGAGGCCTCGCCATCGCGGTGGGTCTGTTGGTCGATGCCGCGATCATCGTGACCGAGAACATCGTTCATCGGCTTGCCGGTAAACCGACCGAACAGCACAGGGAAATCGCCGTCCGGGCCGCCACAGAAGTGGGCCGACCGATCGCGTTCGCAACAGCCATCGTCATCGCCGTCTTCCTCCCGCTGTTTGGGATGTCCGGGATCGAAGGGCGGATGTATCAACCCCTGGCGGCGGCAGTCATGGCGGCGGTCGGCGCGGCGCTGATCCTCGCGTTGAGCGTGGTGCCGGTTGTCGGCGAGCTCGTACTGCGGCCGAAACGGCCAGGCGCGCACGAGGACGTCTGGGTCATTCGACGAGTCAAGGTGGTCTACGCTCCGCTGCTCGATTCCTGCTTGCGGCATCGCGCACTGGTCGTGGTTATTGCCGCGGCCGTTACGCTACCGGCGCTCGTCGTCGCCACGCGAATCGGTTCGGATTTCATGCCCAAGCTGGACGAAGGCGCACTGCTCCTGCAGACCGTCCTGCCGCCCGAAGCGTCGCTCGAGGAGGTCGACCGACTGAACCATCGGGTTGAGGACATTCTTCGCGAGATTCCAGAAGTCGACGATGTGGTGCGCCGGACGGGTCGCGCTGAAGCGACCGAAGACCCGATGCCGCACACAATGTCGGACGTGCTGGTCGTGCTCAAGGACCAGCGGACACGAAGCATCGACGAATTGGAAGACGAGATGCGCGAGCGTCTCCGGCCCGTGCCAGGAGTCACCACGCTGTTCACGACGCCGCTCGGCATGCGCATTGACGAGGGGCTTGGTGGCACGCCGGCCGACATCTCCGTGCGCATTTTCGGACCCGATCTGGACGAACTCACGAGGCTCGCGGAGCGGACCCGTCAGCTGATGAGCGGCGTGCCCGGCGTCTCTGACCTTCGTGCAGAGCAATTGACGGGGCTGCCGCAGCTTCGAATCGCGGTGGATCGGGCCGCCACCGCCAGAGTCGGACTATCACCCGGAGACGTGATTCGCGCCGTTCGCATTGCACTTGTGGGCGAGGCAGAGTCCCAGATATGGATCGGGCAGCGGCGCTTCGATCTGATCGTCCGCTTGCCCGATGAGCGGCGTAACGATGTGAATGCCATCGGGTCACTGTTCATCGACAGCCACGAGGGCACCCGCATTCCTCTCAACCAGCTGGCGTCGATCGAGCGAGCGTTCGGACCCGGTGCAATCCGGCGCGAAGCTGGAAGCCGCCGTGTCGCCGTCGAGGCGTCTGCCAGTGGCCGCGATCTCGGTAGTGTCGCCGCCGATATCCAGCAGCGGCTGCAAAGGGAGCTGCAGCTGCCGCAAGGCTATTTCTTCAACATTGGCGGTCGAGTCGAGAGCCAGGCCCGCGCGTCGCAGTCGCTGGTGACGGCGATCACCTTGGCGTTGTTTGCCGTGCTCCTACTCCTGTACTTCGCACTCGATTCGTTCGCTGAGGCGGCGGTGATTCTGGTCACGATTCCAGTCGCATTCGTCGGCGGCATCGTCGGATTGCTGCTAGCCGGAGAGACGTGGAATGTGTCGTCGTTGGTCGGGTTGATTGGCCTCTTCGGCATTGCCGTGCAGAACAGCCTGGTGTTGGTGACGCAGACGCGCGGACTGCAGGCCGAGGGCCACCCGCTGGGTGAAGCGGTCCGAGAGGCGAGCATCGGGCGCGTGCGACCGAAGCTGATGACCGCCGCGACGGCGATTCTCGGCCTGCTTCCGCTGCTCGTGCTGCGTCTCCACGGTACCGAGATCGAACGCCCCCTGGCGATCGTCATGATTGGCGGTTTGGTCACCTCGACGTTGTTCACGCTACTCGTTCTGCCGGCCCTGTACGTGACGGTTGCACAACGCCTGCGATCCAGCGTGGGAGAGGAACCGGCATGACGCATTCGCATATCGAAAGCGGCGCCGGCCGAAATCGCAGGCGACTTCAGTGGTCCCTCACGCTGACGTCCGCGTATTTCGTCACGGAAGTCGTCGCCGGATGGCTCACGGGCAGCCTCGCATTACTGGCTGACGCTGGCCATATGCTGACCGACGTCGCCGGCCTCGGGCTCGCGCTGTTCGCCATCCACATGGCGGAACGGCCGGCGACACCGGAGCGCACGTACGGGTATTACCGCATCGAGATTCCTGCGGCGTTGGCAAACGCGGTCGTCCTGATCGGGATTTCCATCTGGGTCCTCTTCGAGGCGTACGAGCGGTTCCGCCATCCGCAGCCGGTCGCGACGGGTCTCATGCTCGTGGTTGCGTTTCTCGGCCTGGTTGTGAACGCCGCGAGCATCTGGATTCTGCGTTCTGCCGCCGGAGAGAGTCTCAATCTCAAGGGTGCCTACTTCGAGGTCCTGTCCGACGCAGTTTCGTCGGTCGGCGTCATGGTCGCTGCCGCGGTCATGTGGTTGACCGGATGGTCGTACGCGGACCCGCTCGTTTCCGCCGCCATTGGCCTGTTCATTCTGCCGCGCACCGCCAAACTCATGATGGATGCCGTCGGTGTGCTGCTCGAGGGGACTCCCGCCGAGGTGAACATCGGAGAAGTGCGAGGGGCCATAGCCGCGATTCATGGCGTGGCCGACGTTCACGACCTGCACGTCTGGGCGCTGACCTCCGGGGTCAACGCCATCAGTGTCCATGTCGTCGCCAGAGACGGCAACGATGTCGGCGACCTGCTCACGCGCGTCGGGCAGTGCGCAACAGGTCACTTCAAGATCGCGCACGTCACGGTTCAAGTGGAACCGCCAGGCTGGACGTGCGGAGGCGGACATTCATGATTGACGCGGCGAAGCGCTGGTGCAAGCGCATCCAGTGGATCGACGTAGTTCTCGTCTTGCTCGGCGTCGTAATTCTGCTCTATCTGACGATGGAATTGTGGCTGCCACATTTTGGCCCGGAGTGACGGAACCATGAAGAACGCGCCCGAGGCTGACACACATCACAGCGCCCAACCTCTAAACAGGACCTGATGACACAAGACAGCTCGGAACCGCCGTTCGGCACTGTCCCGCCCGGATTCCGGCTGCCGGCGCTGGCGCATGTGGGTGGCGTCCAGCTGCAGGTCAGCGATGTGCGGCGCTCGATCGAGTACTACGAGCTGCTGCTCGGGCTGACGGCGGAAACGAGGCCTGACGGAACCGTCGCGCTCACCGCCGGGAACCAGGAGACGCCGCTCGTTACCCTGCAGACCAAGCCCGGGGTGACGCGGGCACGGCGGGGCGCGTTCGGGCTCTATCACTTCGCGATCCTGCTGCCGGACCGCGCGGCGCTCGGCCGGTTCGCGGCGCACCTGGCGCGGGTCCGCGTGGAAGTCGGGATGGCCGATCACCTGGTGAGCGAGGCGCTCTACCTCTGGGACCCCGATGGACTCGGCATCGAGGTCTACGCCGACCGTCCGCGGGAGACGTGGCAGCATCGCGGGCGCGAGCTGGTGATGACGACCGACCCGCTCGACGTCGACAGCCTGATCGACGCGGGCGGCGGGAAGGACTGGACCGGCATGCCGGCTGGCACGACGATGGGCCACGTCCATCTGCACGTCGGGAGCCTGGACGGCGCGGAGGCCTTCTACCATCGCGGGCTCGGCCTCGACAAGACGGTCTGGAGCTATCCCGGGGCGCTCTTCATGTCCGCGGGCGGGTACCACCACCACCTGGGGACCAACGTCTGGGCTCAGGGCCCCGCACCCTCTCCGGAACATGCCCAATTGCTGGAGTGGGAGCTGATCGTGCCCTCCAGCCACGACCTGGCCGCCGCCGCGGACAGCCTCCAGGCTGCCGGCCACGCGGCCGAGCGCGGGCACGACTCCGTGCTCACCGCCGATCCCTGGGAAACACGAGTCCGGCTCCGCTCCAACCCCAGCCGGTAGCGGGGGCGACGCTGGCAACTGCGCCCAGGCGCAGTTGCCGTCAGGGCTTGAGCGTGTGCATCTTCCCGAGCTCCGGCTCGGTCCCGGTCAGCCAGCCCTTCACGAGTTCGTACAGGACCACCGGCTGCGGCTTGTTGGCTTCCAGGAACACCGCCGCATGGATGTCGACCCCGATCAGCACCAGGCGCGGGTCGTCCGGCGTGCCGTGGCGCGCATCACCCTCGTCCGGAAACCACATCTTCCAGTCGGGCGCGTACAGCTCGTGAATCTTTGCCCGATCGCGTGAGATCCTCGCCAGTCCGGACACCGAGATCCATTCGCGCGTGCGATCCTTGTAGTACGACAGGTTGATGTGCGGGTCAGCCTCGAGGCTGCGAAGCTTGCCGGTCCCCTGCGCGGTCACGAACCAGAGATCGGCGCCGGCCGCGCGCTTCTGATTCGCCATCGCGCGCGACTCGAGATGCCCGTCGGCCCGCCGCGTCGCCATCATCGCAATACCGATGTCGTCAACCATGTCGTAGAAGGTGTCGAGTTCCGTGGCCATGCATTCCTCCGGTTGCCAGAATTGACCCGTCGCTCCTCCCCATCTACAACCTGCGCGCCAGTGGACGCGGCTCCGCCCAAGTCGTTTTCGCCTCAGGAACCTGTCGAGCGATCATTTTGAGCGACGCTCAAACGATCTCGAGATCGCGGGCGATCAGGCGGTCGTCACGACGATGGCGCAGCACGTTGAGCTGCCGCCGCGGCGGTACCCGTGGGGAAGACCCGAGTCGAAGTACATCGAGTCACCCGCCTCGAGCGCGTACTCCTGGCCGTCGATGTGGACGTTCAGCCGGCCCTTGAGCGTGTAGATGAACTCCACGCCGGCGTGCGTGTGCAACCGGACGTGATCGCGCGACACGGGAAGGAACTCGGCGTAGTACGAGTTGAACCGCCGCTCGGTCGCGGGGTAGTCCAGCGACTCGAAGCGATACGACAGGTCCTTCCCATCCTGACGCTCCGGCAGCCGCACGCGGTCAGCCTTGCGGACGACCGCCACGAGCGGCTTCTCGCGCGCGCCGGCGAAGAAATAGTCGAGGCCGACGCTGAAGACGAGCGCGATCCGCAGCAGCGTCGGCAGCGTCGGAAAGAGGCGCCCCGTTTCCAGCTTCGAGAGCAAGGCCGGCGACAGCCCGGAGTGTCGGCCGAGCTCGACCAGCCCCATCTTCTTCTTCAGCCGTAACGCGCGAATCTTCGCGCCGATCGCATAGTCGCTGAGCCCTGCTTCGAGCGTCGCCGACAGCATGCCGCCTCCCGATTGTCGTGACAGTCACAAGATGCGCGCCTCTTGTCTCCGCATTCACATGACTTTGGGGTCGCGCGAGGACTTTACTGTAATGCAAATAAATATGCACTAGAGTTAATCACATCATCATGCCTCTGAGCACATGCTCGGCTACTTCGAGCAGCCGCTCGATCGTGACAGCCGCGCCGCCGCGACCAAACGGCCCTATGGTACGCTCCGGCGCTTGGGGCCCGACCTGTCGCTCTCGCGGCTCGAGGTACTGGTCGTCGATTGCCAGGCGACTGCCGCAGCGCCGCATGGGCATCTGCTCGAGATCGGATGGGCCCGCGCCAGTGCGGAGACGAGGGACGCACACGCGCGACTGATCGCGCTCCCGGACGGCGCGCACGTTCCGCCCGCCGTTGCCCGTCTCACGGGCATCTCCGACACCATGACGCAGGACGGCGTCGATCCTCACGTAGCCTGGCGCGAACTGTCCAGCGAAGCGGCGAGGCTCCCGCGGCAGCCCGCCCCGACCATCATTCACTTCGCTCGCTTCGAGCGGCCGTTTCTCCGCGCGCTCGCCGGTGGCGCCCCTCCTCTCGACATCGTCTGCACGCATGACATCGCCTGTCGCCTCTTGCCCGACCTGCCTCGCCGCGGCGTGCGGGCCCTGACCGGATACTTCGGGCGCGCCGTAGGCCCGCTGCGCCGCAGCGCCGATCACGTGGAGGCAACGGCCTTCGTCTGGCGAGAGCTGGCGCGCCTGCTCGAGGACCACGGCATCGCGACCTGGAGCGAGTTGCACGAATGGCTTGTCGCACGACCGGTGGCGGCGAAGCGCAGACGCCGCGTCTGGCCGATGCCGCGCGACCTTCGTCTCGCCTTGCCGGACGCGCCGGGCATCTATCGCCTGCTGCGCACGAGCGGCGACGTCCTCTATGTCGGCAAGGCCGCATCACTCCG
>Ga0105248_10003723_pt1 | contig 16907 bp, 13 predicted proteins | sample KBSS34metaG_FD_81524 | JGI IMG/M metagenome (GOLD analysis project Ga0105248, IMG submission 81524) | Switchgrass rhizosphere microbial communities from Kellogg Biological Station, Michigan, USA - KBS S3-4 metaG | ecosystem: Host-associated > Plants > Roots > Rhizosphere > Soil | place... | reverse complement strand
TATTTCCTCGAAGAGCTGCACGTGGACGTCAACGAGCGCGACGCCGACGGCTTCACCGCGCTGCACCACGCCGCGGCGCGCGGCGACAACGAGATGATCAAGTACCTCCTGTCGCGCGGCGCCAACGTCATGGCGGTGAACCGCGCCGGCCAGACCACGGTCGACATGGCCAACAGCCCGGAGCAGCGCACGCAGCCGTTCCCCGACACGATCGCCCTGCTCGAGGGCCTGGGCGCGAAGAACAACCACAACTGCCGCGCCTGCAAGTAGCCGCAGGCGCGGCCGTCTCCATTTAGAACACGTACTTCACGCCGAACTGGATCTGGCGCGGCGTCGTCGCCAGCGTCGTGATCCGGCCCGAGCCCGATACGTAGGTGCCGTCGGTGTTGAACACTGTCGGGTTGCCCGGCGGGTTGAAGTTGGCGCGGTTGAAGACGTTGAAGACCTCGACGCGCAGCTGCAGCAGCTTGCCGAACAGCCCCTGGTTCTTGAACACCGAGAAGTCGACCGTGCGCAGGTTCGGCCCGCGCAGCGCGTTGCGGCTCACGTTGCCGAACGTTCCGGCGGCGGGCAGCACGAACGCCTGCGGGTTGAACCACTGGTTGACGTCGCCGGTGATCGCGTTCGAGGCGTTGAAGCCCGGCGCCCAGCTCGGGCGCTGCATGTCGGTGTCGCTCTGGCGATCGCCGGCGCGGTCGAAGCCGATGATCGGGTGGAACGGCAGCCCGCTCGACAGCTGCGCGATGCCCGAGACCTGCCAGCCGTTGACCAGCGCCCCCTTGATGCCGCCCAGCCCGCCGTTCATCGGCAGCTGGTAGACCGCGTTGAACACGAAGTTGTGCGGCACGTCGAACGACGAGCGCCCCTTCTCGAACCCGATGTCCCACCAGTCGACGGCGCTGCCGGCGCCGGTGAGGAAGTCGCTGCTGCCCTGCAGTCCGCCCGACCACGTGTCGATCGAGCGTGAGTAGGTGTAGTTGCCCTGGAACTGCAGCCCGTTCGACAGCTTGCGCTCGAGGCCGAGCGTCATGCCGTGGTACTGCGACCACGCGCCGGTGGTGCGCGTGCGGATGCGCCCCCAGCTCGGGTAGCGCAGCGTCGCGCCGGGCACGATCACCTTGGTGCCGTCGGCCAGGTACATCGACGGCGTTGTGTTCGGGTCGCCGTAGTACGGCAGGTCGACGCCGCGCGAGCCCATGTAGCCGACCTCGACGACGAACTTGCCGGCCAGCTGGTGCTGCGAGTTGACGTACCACTGCACGTTGTACGGCTGATCGGTCTCGTAGGAGATGAACTCCGACCGCTTCTGCACGTTGGCGCTGCCGACGCCGCTGGCGAGCACGTCCTGGATGCCCGGGCCGAACACCGTCGGCTGCCGGATGTCGACGCCCGCGAAGTACGGATACAGCCGGAACGTGGTGCCGCGATAGAACGACACGGTCAGCGGCTGGTAGAAGATCCCGCCGCCGCCGCGGATCGTCGTCCTGGTGTTGGGCGTCCAGGCGAGGCCGACGCGCGGCGCGAGTCCCTTGGCCATCGACGGGTTGTCGAACAGCGGCGCCCCCGGCGTGATCCCCTGCGGGCCCGACTCGAGATCGTCGAGGCTGAGCAGCCCTGCGACCTTGCCGTCGAGCTCGTGCGGCGTGGTCACGAACTCGTAGCGCAGTCCTACGCTGAGCGTCAGCGCGTTCTTCACGCGGAAGTCGTCGTGGACGAACATCGACACGTAGCTCTGACGCATGTGGCGATCGGTGTCGGTGCCGGGCAGGTTGCCGGTGTAGCGGTCGGCCTGCGCGGTGGCGCTGCGGCGCAGGGTGAGGAATTCTTCCAGCGAGCGGAAGCGGTAGTTGCCGCCCAGCCGCGAGTTCGAGAAGCCGTCGAAGTGGTAGCGCTGGAAATCACCGCCCGCCTTCACCGTGTGGCGCCCCTTCTGCCAGGTCAGCGTGTCCGAGACCTGATACAGGTTCTGCGCGTACTTGGCGGAGTCGTCGACGTTGCCGGCCGAGGTGATCGGCGCCCCCGAGAACTCGATGTAGCCGAAGTAGGGTTCGTTGACCCAGAAGAGCCCGGACGGAATGTCGACCAGCGGCGACGGCAGCAGCTCGCGCGCGGTGCGGTTGTCGGCGGCGCGGAACTCGTTGAGCAGTGACGCCGAAAAGATCCGCTGCCACTGCGCCATCACGTAGCGCGCGTCGGTGGTCGTCCGATCGGTGAAGAGCGGGTGGTTGTTGGCCCAGCTCTGGTTGTTCGAGGCGTCGTTCGACACGCGCACGGAGAAGTTGTTGTTCTTGTCGAGGTTCCAGTCGACCTTGCCGACGACGTAGTTCTCGTTGGTCGGCTCGGTGTTGGCGAAGGAGTACTCGGCCGTCCCGTCGCCGAAATCGCGGCCGTTCGGCAGCGGATACAGCAGGTCGAGGTACGGCTTGACGTTGGGGTGGACGGCGACCTGGCGCAGGCCGCCGGCGCCGTCGGGAATCAGGCCGTTGTGCGCCGCGGCATTCGGCAGCCGCGACAGGCGCGTCGTCGCCAGCCGCTCGCGCAGCCCTTCGTAGCTGCCGAAGAAGAACAGGTTGTTCTTGACGATCGGCCCGCCGAGGGTGCCGCCGAACTGGTTGCGGGTGAACGGCGGCGGATCGTTGCCTTCGTCGAAGTAGCCCTTGGCGTCGAAGCTGCTGTCGCGGAGGAACTCGAATGCCGTGCCGCTGAACTTGTTGGTGCCCGACTTGGTGACCGCGCTGATGATGCCGCCGGCGGCGCGCCCGAACTCGGCGCTGTAGCCGTGCGTCTGCACGCTGAATTCCTTGACCGTGTCGACGCCGAGCATCACGCCGGCCACGCTGGAGGGCGCCTTGTCCGCGATGTCGGAGACGTTGGTCCCTTCGAGCAGGTAGCCGGTCTGCTCGGGGCGCGCGCCGGCGATCGAGATCTGGGTGCTGCCGAAGCCGCCGGTGAAGTCGCGCTCGGTCGTGCGGCTCACCGACACGCCGGGCTGGAGCGTGGCGAGCTGCATGAAGCTGCGGCCGTTGAGCGGCAGCTCCGCGATCTGCTTGGTCGAGACCACGCCGCCGACCACCGCCGAGCCGAGATCGAGCAGCTTGGCTTCGCCGGTCACGACCACCGACTCGGTCAGCTGGCCGACCGTCATGGTGAGATCGACGGTCACGTCGCGGCCGATCTGGACGACGATGTCGTTGACCTGTGCCTTGCTGAAGCCGGAGAGCTCGCCGATCACGGTGTATCGCCCCGGCGCGAGGTTGAGCGCGCGATAGCGGCCCTCGACGTCGGTGACGATGGAACGGGTTGCGCCCGTCTCGAGGTTGCGCACCTCGACGGTGACGCCGGGCAGCACCGCGCGCGACTCGTCGCGGGCGGTGCCGGAGATGTCGCCGGTGGTCGACTGCGCCGACGCCGACGCCGTGATCGCGAGCAGCAGGAGCACGAAAACGGACTGGTAGACTCTGGACATCAGCTGCGCCTCCCTCCAAGGCAGCGAGCAATCGGTCGGGGAATGGACTAACCTTTAAATGGTGCCGGTAACTGTGCCGGGAAATCGCCCGGGTGTCAAGCTGATCGCCGCCGTGCTGGCCGGGCTGGTGTGCGCGGCCGTGTGCGGCATCGCGGGCGCCGCGCAGACGGCGGCCCCGCCGGCGTACATCTGCCCCATGCATCCCGACGTCGTGTCGCGCACGCCGGGCGCCTGCCCGCGCTGCGGCATGACGCTCGCGCCCGCCGATCCCTTCGACACCCGCGAGTTCATCGTCGACCTCGCCGTCGATCCGGCCGCGCCGGTGCCCGGCCGTCCCGCCCGGCTGCGCCTGATCGTCCGCGAGCCGCGCACGCGCGCCGTGGTGCGCGAGTTCGTCGAGGTCCACGAGAAGCCCTTCCACCTCTTCGTGATCTCACAGGACCTCGAGGACTATCAGCACGTCCATCCGGTCCAGCAGGCCGACGGGTCGTACCTGGTCGATGTCGTCCTGCCGCGCGCCGGCTACTACAAGCTGTATTCCGATTTCCTTCCGCTTGGCGGCACGCCGCAGGTGATCCCGGGTGTGCTCGTCAGCGCCGGCGCCGGCGGCGATCTCGCCTCGCGATCGGCGCACCTGGTCCCCGACACCGGGTTCACCCGCGCGGCGGGCGACCTGCGCGTGACGCTCGGGCTGCCGGCGGGCGGTCTTGCGGCGGGCCGAGACGAAAAGCTGCGCTACCACGTGGTGGACGCGCGCAGCGGCGAGCCGGTCACCGATCTCGAGCCGTACCTCGCCGCCTTCGGCCACACGCTCGTGCTCAGCGAGGACACGCTGCACTACGTCCACGCGCATCCGGTGGAGCTGCTGCCGGAGGGGCCAGGGCCGGTGCGCGGCGGACCCGATCTGACGTTCCGGGCGCTGCTGCCGCGCCCGGGGCGCTATCGCGTCTGGACGCAGGTGAAGCGCCACGGCGTCGTCTCCACCGTCGCGTTCACCGTCGACGCGGCGTCCCCCTCCGCGAACCGATGAGCGTGACCCGACGGCTCGTCGTGCCCGCCGTCACGCTCGCCGCGGCGCTCGCCGTGTCCGGCGCCCGCGTCCGGACGGACGATCCCGTCTCGAGCAGCGTGCGCTTCACCGGCGAGATCGTCCGCATTCTCGATCGCCGCTGCCTCGCCTGCCACGACGCCCGCAGCCTGTCGATGCCGCTGACCAGCTACCGCGACGTGCGCGCGTGGGGACGCGCGATCCGCGAGGAGATCGTCGAGCAGCGGATGCCGCCCTGGTCGGCGGCGCGCGGCTACGGCCGCTTCCGCAACGATCTGTCGCTGACGGCGCGGGAGATGGCCACGGTGCTGTCGTGGATCGACGGCGGGATGCCGCGCGGCGACGATCGCGATCTGCCGGCGGCGCCGGCGCCGGCCTCAGCCGCCGCGCCGGATCTGCGGGTGGCGCTGCCGCCGCAGCGCGTCCCGGCGCTCGAGGCGCAGCTCGTTCGCCGCGTGACGGTGACGATCCCGATCGATCCCGATCGGCCGATCGCGCGCGTCGTGCTCGTGCCGGGCGCGCGTGAAGTCCTGCTGGGTGCGCAGATCTACGACGCCGCCGACCGGTGGGTCGGCGCCTGGCTGCCGTGGCAGCGCGAGGCCGCGCCCCCTTCGCCGCACGCGGTCCGCCTCGGGCGAGATCCGCGGGTCACCGTCGAACTGCACTATCGCGGCGGCGACGCGGAGGTCAGCGACGAATCGGCACTCGAGGTGTATTACGCGCCGAAGGCGGCGCCGCCCGTGGACGAAGTCTCGGTCGACGGCCGCTCACGCGCGCCGCTTTCCCGGAACGCCACACTGTGGGCGATCGTGCCGTCGAGCGACGGCGACGTCCGGTCGCTTGAACTGAAGGCGCGGCGTCCCGACGGGTCCACCGACGTGCTGCTGTGGATCCCGCAGGTGCATCCTGAATGGCCGCAGGCGTTCGTCCTCGACACGCCGCTCGCGCTGCCAGCCGGCACGACCTTCTCACTTGTCGTACAGCCGCCCGGGAGCAGCGCCCGCGCGCGCCTTGGCCTGCTGCGGTGAATGAAGGCTTCAGCGAGCGAGCGGGCCCTCCATCGGACGCGCGTCGTAGGGGCGGCCGGCGCGCTGGCACCAGTACTCCCAGGCGCGCTCGAAGGTGAACGAGCTGCGCGTCTTCAGCACCGCCGCGACTTCGCCGTCGCTGAGGAACGTGATCGCGCCGAGCCCCGCCGCCCGCAGCTGCAGCTCCGCGTTCAGCTGCAGGTAGATCGCGTTGAAGACGACCTCGCGCAGCGAGCCGCCGGCGACGACGCAGCCGTGGCCGCGCATGAGGGCGACGGAGCGCGGTCCCAGCGCCGCCGCCAGGTCGCGCGCCATCGGCATCGCGGTGACGAGCAGGTTGGTGTCGCCGAAGTGCGTGCGCGAGTCCCACACCGGCACCTCCGTCCCCATCGACGCGCACATGTGCATGACGGGGCGGAGCGGGACGGCGGTAATCCCGAACGGAATCACGGCCGGGCTGTGATTGTGGACGACCGCCCGGACCTCGGGCCGCGCCTCGTAAATCGCGGCGTGGATGAAGCGCTCGGCGTAGGGCTTGCGGCCGCCGGGGTCGATCGCCGTCCCGTCCAGCGCGAACTGCATGATGTCGTCCGCCTCGATGCACTCGGGGGCGCGGGCGCGCGACAGGCAGAAGCGGTCGGGATGGGACGGGTGGCGGATGCTGACATGGCCGAACGCGTCGACCACCCCCTCGCGGGCCAGGATCCGGTTGGCGGTGACCAGCTCGTCGAACGGCGGTGAATCCATCGCGGCATTATCACGGATTCTGCTCTAGAATACGTGCGGCCCGGATCTTTGGTCCGACCATTGCCACGGACCCTGCGGATGGAAGGCCACCGATAGACACGGATAAAGGCCACGGATAAAGGCCACGGACAAACACGGATAAACACTGATCAGGTTTTGCTTTTCCGTGTTTTTCCGTGTTCATCCGTGGCGTTTTTCCGGGTTCATCCGTGGCGGCCCAACGCGGGGTTCGGCTACTGGGGGAGTCGGCGTGAATCAGTACCCACGGAACTGGCGTCGTGACGGGCGTGCCCTGAACGCGGTGGCCGCTGTGCTGCTGCTGCTGGCGGCGGCCGGCTGCGACAGCGCCGCGCAGGCCAACAAGAAGGCCGACGCCGGAGAGGGGGTGGCGGTCAAGGTCACCCGCGTCGAGCGCATCGAGCTGCGCCGCGAGGTCGAGGCCGTCGGCACGCTCGCCGCCAAGGACCAGGCCGTCGTCAGCGCCGAAGTCGCCGGCCGCGTCGCGCGGCTGGCCGCCGACATGGGGGATCGCGTGCGCGAAGGGGCGCCGCTGGTCTACCTCGACGCCGAGAAGCTGAAGTACCGCCTCGACGAGCAGCAGGCGACGCTGGAACAGACGCGCGCCCGGCTCGGCGCGCACGGCGCCGAGCTGCCGGCGCCGGGACAGACGCCGGAGGTGCTCAGCGCCGCGGCGCGGCGCAGCGAGGCCGAGCAGCAGCTCGAGCGCGCGCGGCGCCTCGCCGAGCGCAACCTCGTCTCGAAGGAGGATCTCGAGCGCGCCGACACGCAGCTGCAGACCGCGCGCGCGGCGCACGAGGCGGCGATTGCCGCCGAGCGCCAGCTGCGCGCCGAGATCGCCGCCCGCGAAGCGGCGCTCCGCGGCGCCTCGCGCGAGCTGCAGGACGCGGTGATCCGCGCGCCGTTCGACGGCGTGGTCGCCGAGCGCATGGTCTCGCAGGGACAGTTCGTCGCGGTGCAGGCGCCGGTGATGCGCCTGGTCCGCCTCCATCCGCTGCGGCTGACGGCGGAGATCCCGGAGAAGTTCGCCCCCGGCATCCGCGTCGGCCAGCTGATCACGCTGCGCACCGAGGCCTTTCCCGACGCGCCGGTCGAGGGGCGCGTGACGCGCATCAGCCCCGACGTCAACCTGAAGTCGCGCGCCTTCAGCATCGAGGCGGACGTGCCCAACGCCGACGGCGCGCTGAAGCCCGGCACGTTCGCGCGCGTCAAGGTGGCCACCAGCCAGGTGGATCGCGCGCTGGTGGTGCCGTTCACCGCCGTCCAGACCCGCTACGGGACCAGCCTGGTGTTCACGGTGCGCGACGACAAGCTCACCGGCGCCGAGGTCAAGCTCGGCGATCGCCTCGGGACACGCGTCGAGATCGTCGACGGGCTCGAGGCCGGCGCCACCATCGTCGCCGAAGGCGTCGAGGGGCTCACCGCGGGAACGAAGGTGGTGCCGCGGCCGATGACCGACGCGGCGCCGGCGCGGACCGATGGGGCGCGGCGATGAGCCTCGCCGAATTCTGCGTCCGCCGCCCGGCCTTCACCACCGTGCTGGTACTGTCGCTGGTGGTGACCGGCATCTTCTCGTTCCGCGATCTGGCCGTCGACCTGCTGCCGAAGGCCGATCCGGCGACCGTCACGGTGAACGTGCGCCTGCCGGGCGCGAGCCCCGACGAGATGAGCACGTCGATCGCCGAGCCGCTGGAGCAGGCGCTCAGCGGCGTCGCCGGCGTCGACGAGATCGAGTCGCGCCTCGGCGTCGGCACCGCGCGCATCACGGTGAAGTTCGTCCTCGAGCGCGACATCAACGAAGCCGCCCAGGACGTGCGCGAGAAGGTCGCGGGCGCGCTCGGCAGCCTGCCGCCGCAGGTGCTGCCGCCGGTCATCGCCAAGGTCGATCCCGACGCGCAGCCGATCTACAGCGTCGCCGTCGCCGGCCCCTATCCGCTGCGCACGATCACCGAGGTCGCCGACAAGCAGATCCGCCGCGCCCTGGAGGCGGTGGACGGCGTCGGCGAAGTGTCGATCGCCGGCGGCCGCGCCCGCGAGATCCACGTCGAGCTCGATCTCGAGAAGCTCACCGCGCACGGGTTGAGCGTCGGCCAGGTGCGCGACGCCATCCAGTCGGACAACGTCGAGGTGCCGGGCGGCCGCATCGACCAGGGGGACGCCGAGGTGATGCTGCGGACGCCGGGCCGCTTCGATCGCCTCGAGCAGTTCGGCCAGATCGTCGTCGCCCACCAGGGGGGCGCGCCGGTGCGGGTCGCCGACGTGGCGCGCGTCGAAGACAGCGAGGAAGACGCGCGGACCTCGGCCTTCGTAGAGGGGCAGCGCGCCATCGTCATCGACGTGCGCCGCCAGTCGGGCCAGAACACCATCGCGGTGATTGCCGGAGTCAAGCAGGCGCTGAAGGAGGTCGAGCCGCTGCTGCCGCCTGGCCTCAAGCTGATTCCCTCGCGCGACGACTCGCGCTTCATCTACGCCTCGATCGCGTCGCTGCAGGAGCACCTGATCCTCGGCAGCATCCTCGCCAGCCTGATCGTCCTGCTGTTCATCCGCAACGTGCCGGCGATGATCATCAGCGCGCTGGCCATCCCCGCGTCGCTCATCGCCAGCTTCACCTTCATGCGCGTCCTCGGGTTCACGCTGAACACGATGACGCTGCTCGGCCTGACCCTCGCCGTCGGCATCGTCATCGACGATGCGATCGTGGTGCTGGAGAACATCTTCCGGAAGATCGAGGAGGAAGGGCTGCCGCCGTTCCGCGCCGCCGTCGAGGGCACGAGCGAGGTGCTGCTGGCGGTGGCGGCGACGTCGCTCTCGCTGGTGGTGATCTTCCTGCCGGTCGCGTTCATGACCGGCTACGCGCAGCGCTTCATCTATCCGTTCGGCATCACGATGGCGTCGGCGATCATGGTGTCGTTCCTCATCGCGGTGACGCTGACGCCGATGCTGGGCGCGCGGATGCTGCGGGCCACCGGCGGCCACCGCGCGCGCGACGAGCGCGCCTACCGCTGGCTCGACGGCGTCTACACCCGCAGCGTCCGCTGGTCGCTCGCGCACCGCGCGGTCATCGTCACGATCGCCGTGCTGGTGTTCGCGTCGACGTTTCCGATCGCCCGCGTCGTCGGCCGGTCGTTCCTGCCCAACGAGGACCAGGGGGAATTCGAGATCACGGTGGACGCGCCCGAAGGCACGTCGCTCGCGGGCATGGAGAAGATCGTCGTCGGGATGGCGAAGCAGCTCGAGACCGTCCCCGGCATCGCGCACGTGGTCCCGACGATCTTCGAGCGCGTCAACCACTGCCACCTGCTGGTGCAGCTGCTGCCGATCGACGAACGGAAGCAGTCGCAGGAGCAGATCGCGATGGCGGCGCGGAAGACGATGGCCGGCTTCGCCGCCTATCGTCCCACGGTGGTGTTCAAGACGCCGATCGGCGGCGGCGAGAGCAACGCCTGGCCGATCCTGGTGAACCTGTACGGGCCGGATCTGCGGACGCTGAGCGGCTACGCGCTGCGGCTGAACGAGCGCCTCTCGTCGCTGCCGCAGTTCATCGACGTCAAGGCGCGGGTGAATCTCGGCAACCCGGAACTGCGCGTGGACGTCGACCGCCAGCGCGCGGCGGATCTGGGCGTGCGCGTGGCCAGCCTGGCGAGCGCGCTGCGCCTGATGGTCAGCGGCGAGGACGAGATCACCAGCTACCGCGAGGACGGCGAGCGCTATCCGGTGAAGATGCGCGTCCGCGAAGACCAGCGCAATGATGTCCAGTCGGTCGGCGGCCTGATGGTGGGGTCGAGCTCCGGCGGGCTGGTCCGGATCGACAACGTCGCGCGGCTCGAGCGCGGCGAGGGGCCGACGTCGATCACGCGGCTGGATCGGCAGTTCGCGATGGGCGTCTCCGGCGATCTGCGCCCCGGCACGGCGCTCGACGCCGCCGTCCCGATCGTCCGCGCCGAGATCAAGAAGCTGAAGCTGCCGGCCGGCTACCGCGCCAAGTTCGCCGGGCAGTCGAAGGTGCTCGACGAGACCGCGACGAACATGATCATCGCCATCTCGCTGGCGAGCATCTTCGTCTACCTGGTGCTGGTGGCGCAGTTCGAGAGCTTCGTGCAGCCGCTGATCATCATGACCGCGCTGCCGCTGTCGGTGCCGTTCGCGCTGGTGACGCTGGCGATCACCCACCGGCCGCTGAACCTGTGGAGCACGCTGGGCGTGCTGCTGCTGCTCGGCATCGTCAAGAAGAACTCGATCCTGCAGGTCGACTACACCAACGTGCTCCGCCGGCGCGGCCTGCCGCTGCACGACGCGCTGATCGAAGCGTCGCGCACGCGGCTGCGGCCGATCCTGATGACCACGGCGGCGATCATCGTCGGGCTGATTCCCACGGCGCTCGGCTCGGGCGCCGGGGCGCGGCAGCGTGGCGACATCGCGGTCACCACCATCGGCGGGCAGACGCTGTGCCTGTTCCTGACGCTGCTGCTGGTGCCGGTCGCCTACTCGCTGACGGAAGAGGCGCGCGAACGGCTGCAGTCGTCGCGGATCCGCGCGCGGCTGGTCCGCACCTTCGGCCGCATGCTCGGCCGTCCCGCATCGGAACCCGTCGCCTGACACCGCCATGCCGACACCTGCCTGCAAGACCGCGCTGGTCACCTATCCGCACACCCAGGCGCTGAAGGACGGCACCGTCGTGCCGCGCACCTTCACCTTCGACTTCGAAGAGGTGCCGGCGATCATCAAGGCCTTCCGCCGGATGGTGCGCGGCCTCGAGTTCGACATCTCGGAGATGGCGATCACGACCTATCTCACCGCGAAGGCGCACGGCAAGCGGTTCACCGCCGTCCCGGTGTTCCCGATGCGCGCGTTCCACCACGGCGCCATCCTCTACAACACGAAGTCGGACGTCCGCACGCCGAAGGATCTCGAGGGGCGCAAGGTCGGCGTCAACCGCGGCTACACGGTGACCACCGGCCTGTGGGCGCGCAGCATCCTGCAGCACGAGTACGGCGTGGACCTGAAGAAGATTACGTGGGTGCTCTCGGGCGACGAGCACGTCGCCGAGTACCGGCCGCCGGCCAACGTGGTGCCGATCGAGGAGGGACGCACGCTCGAGGAGATGCTGCTGTCCGGCGAACTCGCGGCGGCCAACGGCGTGCAGATGGACTCGCCCGACATCAAGCCGCTGATCGCCAATGCAAAAGAAGCCGGTCTGGACGGCCTCCGCAAGGGCGGGCTCTACCCGATCAACCACACCGTCGTCGTCAAAGACGACCTGCTCGCCGCGCATCCCGGCCTCGCCGCCGATCTTTTCGACGCCTTCGTCCGCGCCAAGCGGATCTACGTCGATCGCCTGCGATCGGGCGCGATCGCCGAGCCGACCGCCGCCGACAAGACCTTCGCGAGCGTGATGGAGATCACCGGCGATCCCCTGCCCTACGGGATCGCCCCGAACCGCCGCGAGATCGAGGCCGTCATCCAGTACAGCGTCGAGCAGGGCATCCTGCCGAAGCCCTTCGCCGTGGAAGACGTCTTCACGAAAGGCACGCTCGATCTCGTCGGATAGAACTCGAATTCGCGGCGCCCGGGTCGTTGCCGCTGCCCCACTTCACCACAGAGACACAGAGGGCACAGAGACGCACAGAGTGCGGGTTGCGGCGTCTCGACGGTCGGGCGCCCGGCCGTTGGCCGGGCGTTGTGGAGACCGAGGAATTCACGCGTGTGAGTCGCCGCTGCAAATGGGTGCGACTCACACGCGCGAATTCTCGGTCTCCACACCCCGCGCTGCGCGCGGTGCCAGACCGTGGAGCCGAGAATCTGTTACGTCTTGCGGCTAGAAGTTGCTCGACGGACGGGCGTCGATCGAGCGTCGATCGGGCGTCGATCGCGGCAAGTTACTGCGTGTTGATCATTCGCACGATGCCGTCTTTCATCACCGGGACATTGAAGTTCAGAAGCAGTCCGAGCGGCTTGCCGGTCAACTTCAAGTACGTCAGCAACTGCGCCTGGTGAACTGGAAGAATTGCGCCGACAGCCTTGATTTCGAGAATCACCAGGCCCTCCACGAGCAGATCGATCTTGTAGGTGCAATCCACGGTGAAACCGCGACAGACGATAGGGAACTCGACCCCTATGTCAACTCGTAAGCCTGCCTGCCGCAATTCCACGACGAGACATTGGACATAAGCCGACTCCAGCAAGCCAGGTCCCAATGCCGCGTGCACAGCTATCGCGCCCGCAATAATCCTCGACGTCAACACGTTGAGCGAAGGAGGAACAGGCATGCCCCGCGGTACTGCAACGACATGCCAGCGATAGGTTCAACGGGTTACGGAAAATGGGAGGAAAACCTGCAACACGGTCTCCGACTCAATGTGAGCACTTTCTGCTATCGGAGTGTCGGTATGTGAGTGACGCGGTCGGGCGCCGGCCGTTGGCCGGCGATGCGGGGAGAGAAGGCGCGCGAGTGGAGTCGCTCAGATGCGAGTGCGACTCCAACTCGCGCGCGTTCTCTCCTCGCACACCGCGCGCAGCGCGGTGGCCGACCATCGAGACGCCGCAACCCGCACTCTGTGCGTCTCTGTGCCCTCTGTGTCTCTGTGGTGAAGGGAGCAGCCGCAAACACCAACGATGCCGCGACCAACTATGGAGCGAGGAACGACAGCAGGCGCGCGGGGACGGTGGCTTCGGTCTGCTGATCGACGGGGATGTCCCAGTACTCGGCGCGCTTGAAGCACTCTTCGAAGTAGCGCGCCGCCGACACGGCGTGCGCGTGGTCGCGGCCGGGGACGATCAGGGCGGGGATGTCGAGGCGCAGCAGGTCCTCCGGCTCGGCGCCGGGGGCGGTGTCGCGATCGAACAGCGTGCGCGCGGTCACGGCGAGCAGCAGGCGGTAGGCGTCGGGATCGAGCGCGGCATACGCCTCGGCGAAGGCGCGATCGCGGCGCAGCACCGACACCCACGGACCGCCGCGCGGATCGCCGCCGAAGGACTTGTCGCTCTCCCCCGCCAGCTTCACCACGCCGGCGAGGCCGTGCTGCTGCACGTAGACGGCGTGCTCGTTGAAGCGCGCCTGCCCCTGAAGGCGGTACTTCGCACCGCCGACCGGCCAGTAGAGAACGAGCCGATCGACGAGCCCGGGCCACGCCGCGGCCAGCACGGCGGCGGCGCAGCAGCCCATGCACGCGCCGATGACGTGGGCGCGCGGGAAGCCGAGGTGCTCGAGCAGCCCCCTGCCCTGCCGCGCGTAGCTCTCCCACGTGATCCGCTCGACGCGGCCGCCCGACTGCCCCGTCTCGCGGCGATCGAAGACGATGCAGGTGAAGCGCTTCGGCAGGTGATCGAGCAGCTTGATCTTCGCGTAGACGCTCTGCGTCGACCACTTCTCCAGCGTGGCGTCGAAGCCGCCGGGAGAGAACATCAGGATCGGCGGCCCGTCGCCGAGCACCTCGTAGCGCGTGGTGATGCCGTCGATGACCGCGGTAGCCACGTCGACTCAGGCCTTCGGGCGCGGCGCGCCCTTGATCTGCCGTCCGCCGCGCACGTCGTCGGCGAACGCCTTGAAGGCGTCGAGCGCAGTCTGGGCCACGCTCGCGTATCGCTCGACCTCGTCGTCGAGCGCCGCCGCCAGGTACCCGATCGCGGCAAAGCCCATACGGACGCGGCCGTCGAGCCATGGCCCGCCGCCGAGGCCGCCAATCACAGGGATCGACACCGCCTGCGCCGCGGCGGCGCCGGCCTCGGGGCCGGAGTTGGTGAAGTCGAGCAGCGCCGCGCCCGACGCTTCGAGCAGCCGCGCCTCCCCGACGAGCCGATCCTTCATCTGGGTCGCGAGATCGGGCCCGGCGTTGGCCATGCCGCCGTACTTCAGCGCGGTGTGCGGCGTGATCCCGAACTGCGCCCAGACCGGGATACCGGCGCGCGTGACCGCGCGCACGGCGTCGGGGAACTCGGCGGCGCCATCGAGCTTGACGAGGTCGGCGCCCCCTTCCTTCACCAGCGCGATGGCGGCGCGGACGGCGGCGTCGGGGCCCTGCTGCAGCGGGCCGAACGGAAAGTCGCAGCTCACCAGCGCGCGCTCGGCGCCGCGGCGCACGGCGCGGCACGCCAGGATCATCTGGTCGAGCGTCACCTCGAGCTCGGAGCGGTGCCCCCAGAGGTTGATGCCGACCGAGTCGCCGACCGACAGCATGTCGACGCCGGCGCGATCGGCGATCGCCGCCATCTGGTACTCATAGGCGACCACCGCGACGATCTTCCGCCCGTCGCGCTTCATCTGCTGAAGGCGCGCGATCGACATCCGGCCTGCCGTCATCGGGTCAACGGCGGGCGGCCGAGACCGCCTCCAGATCGTCCTGGAACTGCTGCCGCGTCTTCATGATCGTGTAGCCCCAGCTGAGGAGCCCGTCTGGCGTGCTCTCCTTCCAGGCGGCGCCGCGATCGAACAGCATCCACGTGTCCCACATCGCGTCGACGCGCTGGGGAAACGTGCCGGCGACGTCGTGCGCCGGACGCATGTCGCGCAGGTTCTCGAGGAACCACTTCCCCGCCGCCTTGGATTCGTCCCAGCGCTGCTCGACGCGGCTGTCGGTGAAGACCTGGCGCGGCCAGCGTCCGAGCTCGTCGTCTTCCAGCATGCGGAACCAGACGACAAACACGCGCACGTCGGCCTTCGGCCGCTTCGCCAGCAGATCGTTCTGCGCCCACCGGGCGCCGACCAGGCATTCGGCTCACGTCGGCGAGAGCAGCAGGACGGCGCGCGGGTGCGCCCGGTTGGCGTTGAACCACGCCTTCAGCTCGTCGACGCCGCCGAGCTGGCGCAGCTTCGCGGGCTGCGCCTGCGCCGATGGACCGGCGAGCAGCACCACCGCGGCCACCGCGGCGAGCAGGCGCGTGCGCACGGAAGAGGACCACATCGTCGCCGGTATTGTAGCGTCTCAGCGGCCGATGCCGATCAGCGGCCAGTAGAGCGGCACCAGCAGCAGCAGGATGAAGAACGTCACGACCGAGAGAATCGCCCCGACCTTCAGCATGTCGCGGTTGCTGAAGTAGCCGTAGGAATAGCCGACGACCAGCACCGCCGACTCGTAGATGAAGATCTTCGGGCCGGCGCCGAAGGTCCAGATCATGCCGAGCGAGAGCGGGTTCATGCCGTGATCGCGGGCGTAGGTCATCAGGATCGGCAGCGACGTCGCCAGCATCGAGATCTCGTTGCCGATGGCGATGTGGTAAAGGAACGCCGACCAGTAGAGCACCAGCGTCGAGGTCCAGCCGCCGGTGATGTGCGGCTCCATCCAGGTGAACAGCGCGCCGGTGATGACGTCGAGCGCCTTGGTCTGCACCAGCACGTTGCTCAGGCTGACCGCCGCGGCCACGAAGAAGATCGGCAGGAAGTTGATCGACTTGACGTCCTTCGTGTCGAGCACGCCGACGACCGGGAAGATCGCCAGCAGGCCGACCCCCAGGCCGATCATCGGCGCCGGGATGTGGTGGACGAAGTCGGTGATCCACAGCGCGATCGCGATCAGCATCAGCGCCGCCGATTTCAGCTCGGCGGCCGACCACGGGCCCATCTTGCGCAGCTCGTCACGCAGGAAGTCGGCGCCGCCGGGCAGCGTCGCGGTCTCCGGCGGATAGAGCCACAGGGCCAGGCGCCACGCCACGAACATGACGATGATGTCGCACGGCAGGTAGGCCAGGAACCACTGGCTCCACAGCACGTCGACCTGGCCGAATTTCTCGATCGCGCCGCGCGCGGTGATCGACGAGGCGCCGGCGATCAGCATCTTGTCGAAGATCGTCGTCTGGTAGACGAGGATGATGAACATGCCGCGCGCGATGTTGCTGCCGCGGCCGACGCCGAAGGCCTGGACCAGGCCCATCGCGATCGCCGCCATGATCACGACGCGGGCGATGCCGGAGGGCACCACCGCGGTCAGCAGGAAGTTCGACACGATCAGGCCGAGCAGCAGCCGCGGATAGCTGTGGCCGATGCCGCGCATGATCAGGTAGGCCAGGCGCCGCGCCAGCCCCGACTTGCTGCCCATCAGGCCGAAGCAGATCGCGCCGAACAGGAACCAGGCCGAGGTGTCGCCGAAGCCGGAAAACGCCGTCTCGAACCGCGCCACGCCGAACATCCAGAAGAGGAAGCAGCCGAGGATGCCGGCGATGCCGTGGTCGAGCACCTGCGTCATCCACGACGCGATCATGAACACGCCGATCGCCAGCGCGCTGTGCGCCTTGGGATCGATGCCGAGCGGGAGCAGCCTGAAGACGATGGCGGCGGCCGCAATCGCCGCCAGCAGGAGGAAGGATCGCCAGTCGGTCGCCGATGCGGCGGGCGCCGCGTCCGTCCCGGCGGACGCGGCTGCCTGTCGCTGTGGTTCAACCATCAATGGACGCGCAGAGCCCTGATCGCACGGTTATTGATGGCCGCCGGACGTGCTTGGCTTGGCTGGCGTCGCGGGGGCGCCCTTCGCGCCACTCTTCGTTCCATCCTGGGGCTGCGCACCGTAGGTGATCTGCGTGCCCGCACCCGGGAAGTAATGCTCGTAGGTGCCGGCCTTCGTCTTCTCCAGCACCTTGAACGCGTAGTCGCCCGGGTTGGGCGCGTAGTCCT